>Ga0187821_10000012_pt1 | contig 25264 bp, 25 predicted proteins | sample NC_wetland_sal_i_20_FD_132442 | JGI IMG/M metagenome (GOLD analysis project Ga0187821, IMG submission 132442) | Wetland sediment microbial communities from Neuse River Estuary, North Carolina, USA - SourceSoil_1 | ecosystem: Environmental > Aquatic > Freshwater > Wetlands > Sediment | place...
CGCCAGTGGGAGGAGGCGGAGTGGGCGTCGTGCCGCCTCCACCGCAAGCAGCCGCGAAGAGCGCGAACGACAGCGAAAGCAACAGCGCGAGAGTATTTCCGTTAGGCAAATTTGCTTTGGAGGTTAACGATTTCACCGCGTTCATCGCGCGCCTCCCTGCTGATCCGCAGAGACATTTTTGGCGAGAGCCTTGTTGGCGCGAATGGCACCCGCAGCGAGCGGCAGACCGTGCACGGAGCGCACGGCAAGTACCTGAGCGCCCGACTGCACAAGACGCGCCATGAACACCGGCTTCGCGCCGGCGGTTTGCATCTGGCCGACGACGCGGATGCTCATGCCCTGCGCAAGATTCATCTTGGCGAGATGGAGGAGACGGGCGTCGCCGAGGTGAACTTCCACGTTACCGTCAGAAGTCTGCAAAACCAGGTGGGTGCCGATGGGCGGCGTTTGCGAATTTTCGGTGTAACTTTGAATCGTGCCCTGCAGGGAGACATCATTGGCGATGTCGTAGGTGCCAGGAGCGGTTTTAGAGGTTTTACCTGGCTGAGCCGTCTCAGGCCATGCGGCCGAAGCGGCCACAGCGATGCCCAAGAGGGGCAGACACAAAACAGCGAGAAAACGGCGGAACTGCGGAGACAGGTTCATTGCGGTCACCCCAATAAGGCCCAATGGCTGGGCGGCGGAATATGGACCCCGGAGCCAGAGAGCGGGGCTTGCCACGCGAATCCCAAATGTAAGGACTTCCTTAGTATAGATGGCCCGATTGCCCGAAGCGTTTCCGGGCACAAGGTGCGTGTGACGGAAGAGTCAGGGTGCGCATTGGGCCGAACCAGGAAGACCCGTACGACTGTTGGAACCCCGTAAAGACAAAAAGGTTTCGCGAGAGGAGGGGCTTGGAGAAAAAATTTACATCCGATGGCGCAAAGAGTTGGAATTGACAGACCGGGGACTCATGCCCATAATTGTTTGTACGCAATCCTGCGGCAGGCATTGGTTGGCTTGCCTGAGAGGTAAGAACAGTCCGGGGCGGTTGGTTCCTCGAAACCGCGCGGGCCTAACGGATGGCGCCAAAATATATATTTGTTACCGGCGGTGTTGTTTCCTCACTAGGCAAAGGCGTAGCAGCCTCCTCTATCGGTTGTCTCCTCGAAAGTCGCGGTTTCAAAGTCACCCTGCAGAAGTGCGATCCGTATCTCAACGTGGATCCCGGAACGATGAGCCCGTTTCAGCACGGCGAAGTGTTCGTGACCGAAGACGGCGCGGAAACTGACCTGGACCTTGGCCACTATGAAAGGTTCACGCACGCCAAGCTAACCCGCGACAACAACTGGACCACTGGAAGAATCTACGAAACGATTCTGACCAAAGAGCGGCGCGGAGATTATCTGGGGAAGACCGTGCAAGTGATTCCGCACGTGACCGACGAGATCAAGGCGATCATCAAGAAAGTCTCCACCGATGTGGACGTAGTGATCGTGGAGATTGGCGGAACGGTCGGCGACATCGAGTCCCTGCCATTTCTGGAAGCGATCCGCCAGATGCGGCTGGAGCTTGGCGCGGAGAACACGCTCTTCGTGCACGTTACACTAGTGCCCTACATTGCAGCGGCAGGCGAACAAAAAACCAAGCCGACACAGCACAGTGTAAAAGAAATGCTGGGCATTGGAATTCAGCCGGACATCCTGCTGTGCCGGAGCGACCGGCATATTCCGTCGGAATTGAAGAAAAAGGTGGCGCTGTTCTGCAACGTGGCGGAAGCCTGCGTCATTTCGATGGAAGACGTGGACACGATTTACGCCGTGCCGGTGGAGCTGGCGCGTGAAGGCCTGGACAAGCAGATTCTGCGGTTGTTGAAGCTGGAAGAGCGTCCGCAAAATTTTGCGCCGTGGCTGGAATTGATTCAGCGGCTGCATCACCCGGCGGGGGAAGCGCGCATTGCGATTGTCGGGAAATACGTGCAACTGGAAGACGCCTACAAAAGTTTGCGCGAGGCGCTGCTGCATGGCGGCCTGGCTCACAACCACAAAACGGTGATTGACTGGATCGAATCGGAAGAAATCGACTCGTTCGAGATGGCGGCGCAGCGGCTGCGCGGCTATGACGGAATCCTGGTGCCGGGCGGGTTCGGAAAGCGCGGAATTGAAGGAATGGTGCATACCATTCACTACGCGCGCGAGTGCAAAATTCCTTTTTTTGGCATTTGTCTGGGCATGCAGTGCGCAACGATCGAATACGCGCGCGACGTCGCCGGACTGAAGCAAGCCAACAGCACGGAGTTCGACGCCCAGACTCCCTATCGCGTGATTTATAAATTGCGCGAACTGCTGGGCATTGACGAAATGGGCGGTACCATGCGGCTGGGCGCCTGGCCCTGCAAGCTGGAACCGGGTTCGTTCGCCGCCAAGGCTTACGGCAAGCTGGAGATCAGCGAGCGGCACCGCCACCGCTACGAATTCAACCGTGAGCACGAGAAAACGCTGGTCGCGGCGGGATTGAAGATTACCGGACGGACGCCCGACGAAAACTATGTGGAGATCGTCGAAGCACCGGACCATCCGTGGTTCCTGGGCTGCCAGTTCCATCCGGAATTCAAATCGAAGCCGCTGGAGCCGCATCCATTGTTTGCGGCGTTTATTGGCGCGGCGTTGGAACACCGGAAGGAACGCAATAAGCCTGCGGCGACGGGAGGCGCGGCGGCGTTGCACGACGGGCAGCACGCGCCGGCAGTGGAGAATCCGCGAGCGCCGGTGCTGCGCGTCGCCCCGCAAGCCATCGCCTAACAGCAACTCGTCACTTCACATTGCAGAATTTCAAATCGGCGCGACACGCCCGTACCATGGCACTCCCGCATAGCCCGGGTGGAGTTCGATTGAGACACGCTGTCCCTCAGACAGCGCTGAGTAGGTTCTGGAGCCAACTTGCAGGTGCTCGTCGGAACGGCCGGATCGCCAAGAGCGGACGTCCAGTTGGTAGGTGGTGGAACGCCGTCCCCGGGAGATGTACTTGCGAAGGACCACGCTCTGTACCCGCTGAGGCGGCGCACGATCGAGCGCTCCGTTGGCAACCAGCAGACCGGTCAGCCCAATCAAGAGTGTCGCCGAACCGAAAAAGATTCGCCGGAGAGAGTACACCTGCGTCGCCGCGCGCTTGCGGAGCGCGCTTACAAAATAAAGGATCAGCGGAAGAAGGAATAAGCAAAGAGTGGTGATGTAGATAGGACTGCCATCGAGTGGCTTGTACATCCAGCAGGACACGAGCACGCCGAACAGACCGACGAACAAGAGAACCAGGCTGACGCGAAGAATGCGCTCGACGTCCTTGCGCGAAAGGGCAGGGGAACCGGGGCCGCCTGTTGGAAGGCTCCCGGTGCCGGGCTTGAGCTCAAGATTAAGCGACACGGCGATACTCGATATCAGCTTAGCCGCAAAAAGCCCTTTGTGGGTTGCACAGCAGGAGTTTCGTGCCCAACTTGAAAGCGTTGCAGTGAAAGCCTAAGATTGGTTTTCCTTCGCGATGAATTTTCCATCTCAGCCGCAGGAAATACTGCTTTCGGGACTGCGCCTCGGCGCGGAGAATCCGCTATTTTTGATCGCCGGCCCCTGCGTAATTGAGAGCGAGACGCACACGCTCATGATGGCAGAGCGCGTCGCGCAGATCGCGGCGGATGCAGGAGTGCCGTACATATTCAAGGCTTCTTTCGACAAGGCCAACCGCTCGTCGGTGAATTCGTTTCGCGGCCCGGGACTGACGGAAGGGTTGAGGATTCTCAAAAAGATCAAGGCAGAGTTGAGGCTGCCGGTTTTGACCGACATCCACGATGCGTCGCAGGCCGTGCCAACTGCGGAAGTGGTGGACATTCTGCAGATTCCAGCGTTTCTGGCGCGGCAAACGGATCTGTTGGTAGCCGCTGCGAAAACCGGGCGCATTGTGAACATAAAGAAACCGCAGTTCGTTTCGCCTTGGGATATGACGAACGCCGTCGAAAAAGTGGCGTCCACTGGAAACCGGAGCATCATTTTGACGGAACGCGGCGCTTCATTTGGTTATCAGAATCTGGTCGTCGATTTCCGCTCCTTCCCCGTGCTGCAAAAATACGGATACCCGGTGGTCTTTGACGTGACGCACTCGGTGCAGTTGCCCGGCGGCCAAGGCCACGCCAGCGGCGGCCAGCCGGAATTTATCGAACCCCTGGCGCGCGCCGGCGTGGCAGCAGGAGTGGATGGAGTTTTCCTGGAAACCCATGACAACCCCACGAAAGCATTGTCGGATGGCGCGAATGCTTTGCCATTGAGCGAACTGCCAGGGCTGCTGGCTCGCCTGAAGGAAATTTCTTTGCTCGTTCGCAAGTGGAGGGCGACATGAGCATGGACACAGGGCGGCGCGTGCTGCGAATCGAGGCGGAAGCGCTGCAGGACGTCATGGCGAGGTTGGGGAGGGAATTTGAACGCGCGGTGGAGATGCTATTTGCGTGTAAGGGAAGGGTCGCGGTCACCGGAATGGGCAAGTCCGGCATCGTAGGACGAAAAATCTCCGCGACGCTGTCCAGCACTGGCACGCCGTCGTTCTTCCTGCATCCAGCCGAGGCGTTGCACGGCGACTTGGGAATGCTGGCCCGCGGAGACATTGTGTTGGCAGTGTCCTACGGTGGCGAGACCCGCGAGATTGTCGCGCTGCTGGATGCGCTCAAGCGGCTCGAAATCCGGCTGGTAGCACTGACCGGAAACTCCAAGTCCACCATTGCCCAGGCCAGCGACGTCGTGCTCGACGCCAGCGTTAACGAAGAAGCCTGCACGTTAAATCTCGCGCCCACGGCCAGCACAACCGTGGCGATGGCCCTAGGCGACGCACTCGCGGTAGCCCTCCTGGAAAAACGCGATTTTCGCCACGACGACTTTGCGGCGCTGCATCCCGCCGGCAGCTTGGGCAAACGGTTGCTGCGCGTCGAGAAACTGATGCATGCGGGTGATAAGCTTCCGCGCGTCGCGCCAGACACTCCCATGGCCGATGTATTCCACGAGATGTCGGCCAAGAAGCTGGGCATGACCACGGTAGTAAATGCCGACGGCACGCTGGCCGGAATTCTGACCGACGGCGATTTGCGGCGGTTGATGGAAAAGCACGGCGGCGCAGTCATCAACATGAAGCTCAGCGACTGTCTGACCCGCAATCCCCAGACCGTCGCTCCGGACGTGCTGGCCAGTGAAGCCCTCACGCTGATGGAGAAGAGGCGGATTACAAGCGTGATCGTGGTGGATTCCGGGAATCGAGTGCTAGGAGTCGTGCACCTGCACGACCTGTGGGGCTTACAGCTGGTTTAGCAAACTCGCCGGCTATCGCTCTTACCCCCATGTTTCTGGCAGTCCTTAGGTGACGCTTCCGCTCTCATTCGTTACAACCCCAGCAAATCCCGCCCTCGTGAAGTCCTCGACCACTTCCTGGGGGCGGGTTCAGATGCTGCGTAGAAAGCGGCCCACGGCCAGAGCTACCTTGGTCGAGACTCGCGCGGCGAGAAGCGCTGCTTTTCGCATGAGCCGGCTCGACGACCACGCTTGACGGAAGATCGCGGAGGCGGCGCCGCGGGTTACTTTCCCGCTTGCATGGCCTTGATGATAAAGTCTTGCACCGCGGGGTTGATCGCGTAGGAGTTGCGCTGCTGCGCCGGCCAGTTGGCCTGATCCGCCCACATCTTGTTCAGGCCTTTCTGGATTTCCGGATCGCCGCCGGTAAAGCCCTCGAGCAGCTTCCTCCACCGCGCCGCCAGCGCCTGCGCCTTTGGCCCAGCCGGATCTTCGCCGAGCGAAGCTTCCACATCAGCAATCAATTGCACCCAATCCTTGCTTACCTTCTCTTGCAGCTCCGGCGACCACAATTTTTTGCGCTTTTCCACTTTCTCTTGCGCTTCCGCGCTGTAATATTTTTTCGACCAATCCATGCTATTTTGCATTTCGATCTCCTGAATAATGTATTGAAACAGCTTCCAGTCGGGCTCCTGCCGCGAGGCGAACGACTCCTGCGCGCTGCCGATTGCGGCGATTGCTTTGTCCAGCTGGCGGCGCTTCTCTGCCAAGACGATCTGCTGGCGCCGCAGCGCAATAGGCAGCTTGGACTCCGCTTCGAGCAAACTTCGAATCTGTTTCAGAGGCATGCCGAGAAATTTGAGGACCACGATCTGTTCCAGGCGACCGAAGTCGCGCTGCGCGTACAGCCGGTAGCCGGCGCGCGAACGCTGTTGGGGCTTCAGCAATCCCAGCCGGTCGTAATGATGCAACGCGCGCACCGTCACACCGGCCAGCCGGGCAAACTCTTGCGCCTTGAATAGTTCTTTAGACCTCGTTGTCACGGGCCAGCCTCCAGGAGCAGCGTCGAGCCTGACGTTACGTCAGGGTCAAGCACTATTTTTACTGCAAGCTAATTGCCTTGGATAGAGCACCTTACGGCGGCTGACCCACGGCCCACTGGCCTTCTCTGTTACACTTTTGCTTCATTCCCTGGAGGATTTCGTGGCTGTCTCCACCAAACGACCCCAAATTTCGTCATCGATCAAGAGACGCGCTGCAAAGATCAAAGTCGTACTGATGGACGTGGACGGCACCATCACCGACGGCAGCGTGACGCTGCTCTCCCAGCCCGACGGTTCGGCCCTTGAAATCAAGACTTTCGACGCCCATGACGGCCAGGGCATTTCCCTGGCGCGCACCGCGGGCCTCCGCATGGGCGTCATCACCGGCCGCGAAAGCGCCGCGCTCCGGCGACGCATGAAAGAGCTGAATGTCGAATTCGTTTACGAAAAACAGCCGCACAAAATCGCCGCGTACGAAGAAATCTTGAGGAAAGCCGGGGTTGCGGAAGACGAAGTTGCCTACCTGGGAGACGACCTGCCGGATTTAACGGTGATGCACCGCGTCGGTTTGGCCGTTGCGGTCGGCAACGCCGTCCCCGAAGTGAAACATGCCGCGCACTACACAACTCTCCGCAGCGGAGGAAAGGGTGCCGCGCGCGAACTCGTCGAATTGATTCTCAAGTCCAAAGGCACCTGGGAAGCCATGATCGATAAGGCCCGCGCTTAGGCTTTCTCACTGTGCCTTGGGATAATTCAAGCGGTCGATCCGTTTGCCTTTTTCCGAATCTGTTATCAACTGCGCGAGCCGGCGCTGTCGCGTCTCTTCCTGCCTGGCGCTGCTCACCCAGAACCCTGCGGTGCGCTGGTACCACGGCGCCTGGCTCGAAAAAAACTTCCACGCCGCCGTATTCACTCGAAAAAGCGTCTTATATTTTTCCTGAAGTCCCGGCCGTTTCTGTTCGAACGCATAAATTCCCGTCCGGTGGCGTTCGCGTGCCTCATAAACCTTTAATCCCGGCTCGGTCATCTTTCCGGCCTTCTTTAGCCGTTGCACATGACGCACATTCACCAGGCTCCAGATGCTTTTCGGTTTGCGCGGCGTAAACCGGATTTTGTAGCTGATTTTATCGACGTTATACCGCACGCCATCGATCCAGCCGTAACAAAGCGCCTCATCCAATACCTCCGCATACGTGGCACCCCGCTTTTTTGTGCTTTTTTTAAAGAATCCGATCCACAGCTCCCCGTCGCGGGCGTAATTCTTTTCCAACCACGCGCGGAAAGCTTTCGCCGTTTCGAAATGCACCGGTCGCTCCGAATTCCTGTTTGCCACGTCTTCTCCCGCTTGACTTACGGCTCGGCCCCTTGCAGACTCTCGTCAATCTCAAACCGGCTTGGGTCATTCGTTATCATTTCTCAACTGCGTTATAGACACGGGAGCTCCCATGAAAACCAACTATCCCGCCGTGCTTGTTTCCGCCATTGCCTACTGGCTGCTCGGGGCCATCTGGTACGCCCTTCTCTTCGGCAAACCCTGGATGGCTCTTGAGGGCATCCCCACCGAAAAGTTGCAGGCGGCCAATCCTGTCGCCCCCTACATCATCAGCTTCTTGCTCAATCTCCTGATCGCGTACGTGCTCTCGCAGCTCTGTCTGTGGCGCAATGCCACCACTGCGGCGCGCGGCGCCGCCCTCGGCATTCTGCTGTGGATCGGTTTCGTCGGCCCCATCACCTACACCACTTACATGTACGAACTACGCCCCTCGCAGCTCTTCGCCATTAACGGTTTCTATCCACTTGTAGGCCTGGCCCTGATGGGCGCCATTTTAGGCGCCTGGACCAAAAAATCTTCGTGACGTCCTGCCAGTACCAACGCATTCGCCAGATTTTTTCTGGCCTGACTTTTCACCTGCAATTTATGCCTTAAGACTTCCTTTCACCGCACCACCGGCAGCACCAGTGCCGACCCGTGCTCCCCACCGTAATACACCCGCTCTGTCGCCCTCACAAAATCCTCCGGCTTGGCTTCCGGAATATTCACGAACTTCTGCGGATTGCGGTCCACCAGTGGAAACCACGTGCTCTGAATCTGCACCATGATCCGGTGACCGTGCCGGAACGTGTGATTGATGCTCGGCAATTCAAAACCAAGAGCTGCAGGCTCATTGGGCTTCAGAGGCTCCGGCTTTTCAAAACTCTTCCGGAACTTTGCGCGGAATGGCTCCCCTCGCACCAGCTGTTGGTATCCGCCCATGTGCACTTCTTTCGGATTCGGATCGGGATCCGGAAAATTCATCGGATACACATCAATCAGCTTCACCACAAAATCTGAATCCGTCCCCGAACTCGCAACCCACAGCCGCGGCGTCACCGGACCAGCCACCGTCATGTCTTCTTCCAGCGGCTGCGTTTCATACACCAGCACGTCCGGCCGCTTCGCCGCGAACCTCTGGTCCGCGTCCATGTACGTCTGCGGCACTTCGGTCGCCTGCGTCTCCACATAGGGAATCGGCCGGTTGGGATCGCTCACATATTCGTCGTACCCATCACCGCTTTTCGCATCCTTTTCGAACGTCAGCTTCCCTCCCCCATGGAAATAAAGCGTCCGGCTCTGCACGTTCTTCGGCGGCCACGAGTCGTACCGCTTCCACACATTGGTTCCCGTCTCAAACATCAGCGCCGTCGGCAGCTTCGGGTTTTCGCCATCCTTCAGGTACTGCTGGAAAAACGGCAGCAGCACTTGATCGTTGAAATACGCCGACGTTTCCGCCGCAAAATTTACCACTCCGAGATGATCGCCCTTGGTAAAAGCCCACCCGCCGTGCACCCACGGCCCTTCCACCAGCTTGTCCGAGGTTCCCGGGCTCATCTGCGCCACAGCATTAAAAATCTTGTATGGCCCTACCAGGTCCTCGGCGTCAAACAGGCCACCCACGGTCAGCACGGCGCAGTGCACGTTCTTCATATGTTGCGAAATATCCCGTACTTTCCAGTACTCGTCGTAGTTCGGATGCTGTACCTGATCGTCCCAATACCAATTGGTGCCTTTGAAATACTCCTTCTTCGCGTTGGAAAGCGGCCCCATCGCCAGATAGAAGTCATATCCATCGTTCGTTCCGTAATCGTACCGCTGCCACCGTCGCGGCGGGTATTCCAGACCCACGCGCGGCTTGAAGAACACATAAAATCCAAAATTTGCCGCCAGCATGAACGCGCCGTTGTGGTACGCATCATCTCCCATGTAGAGATCCGTGACCGGAGCCTGCGGTGAACACGCCTTCAGCGCCGGATGCGTATCCGGCATTCCCGCCGCCGTATAAAATCCCGGATACGAAATCCCTAGAATTCCGGCCTTCCCATTGTTGTTTGGTACATTTTTTACCAGCCAATCAATCGTGTCGTAAGCGTCCGTGCTCTCATCCACATCCTTCGGACCTTTTTTCACATTTTTGTGCGGCGTCATCTCCGCCCATGTCCCTTCGCTCTGGTAGCGCCCGCGCACAACCTGATACACAAAAATAAAGCCATCTTTCACAAAACTCTGCGCCGGCCCCAACCCTATTGGATAGTTGTCCGTTCCATACGGTGCCACGCTGTATGGCGTCCGCTCAATCAGCAGAGGATACGTTTTCGCCGGCGAAGCGTCCTTCGGCACATACACCGCCGTGAATAACCTCACGCCGTCCCGCATGGCGACACGGTACTCCTGCTTCGTGTACCCCCCTCGAATCTCCGCGGCCTCGGCATCTTGCTGGGCGCCGCCTTGTCCAGCCAGACCTGCAAGAACTTTCCCCCCGCCGCAGACCATCACCGCCAGCGCCGTCGCCATCCATACTTGTTTCCCCAGCTTCCTCATCAATCGCCCCGCCTCTTTGGAATTGGACTTATTCCTCGCGCGCTTCCGCACAATATCCGTCGCGCTCCACTTTATCAACCTCGGTGGCTCCCTATGGTTTCCCACGACAAACTTTTTTCATTTCTCTCCTTGACCCCGTTGCCTCGCGGCGCTAACCTCCGCCTCTGCCCTCCCCCGGAGCCTCGCCCCTCCTGCCCGGCTCCACAATTCACCCTGGAGGATTCACTCTATGTTCGCTCGCATCATCACTTGCACCATTCAGCCCGCTAAGGTCAATGAATTCCGCACGCTGCTGAACGATAAGGTGCTCCCGGTCGTTCAGTCGCAACCCGGCTTCATGGAAAACCTCGAAGCCCTGGACCCCAACACTGGCCAGTTCAGTTGCACCACGCTCTGGAAGTCCCGCGAAGACGTGGAACGCTATGACAACGGCGTCTTTCCGGATATCGCCTCTAGAATGAGCCCGATGCTTCAGTCCAATCCCGTCGTCCAGACCTTGCCCGTCGAGAACTCTTCCATGCATCGCGTCATGCGAGCCACCGCGGGTGGCTCGTCAAGATAAGCCGCGCCACTCCCGCATAGCCAGGGCGGAGCCGCGCTCATTCTTATATCCAACATCGAGCGCCTTTCCCGGCTCCGCCCCGCATTTAATGTCCATGGCCGCAACGACCTTGTCATTCTGAGGCTCAACGCCCCCGCAGGACCTCGATATAATCCTCATCGAAAACCTCAGCGTCGTCCCTTACGAGCCATTCCCGCACCGCTTGCCTTATAATGCTGGATTCACTGAATCGCGAGGCGCTTACATGGTTCATCCCTGGCACGACGTTTCTCCCGGCAAGGAGGTCCCCCGTGACTTTCAGGCCGTCATCGAAATTCCGCTCGGCTCCAACCTCAAATACGAACTCGACAAGCCCACCGGCCTCATCAAAGTAGATCGTGTCATCCACTCTGCGGTGTTCTATCCCGCTAATTACGGATTCATCCCGCAAACCTACGCCGAAGACAACGATCCCCTCGATGTCCTCGTTCTGTGCCAGGAAGCCGTTCAGCCTCTCGCCCTCATCAAAGCCCGCGCCATCGGCGTCATGACCATGGTGGACTCCGGCGCCACCGACGACAAAATCATCGCCGTCGCCACCAACGATCCCGAATTCAGCGAATACCTCGAAGCCCGCGATCTCCCGGGGCATCGATTGCTTGTTCTTAAACGCTTTTTCCAGGACTACAAGCAGCTCGAAGGCAAGCAAGTCCAGGTCGAAGAAATTCGCCCCGCTTACGCCGCCATCAGCGTCATTGAACAGTCCCTCGCCCGCTACCAGCAGCACCGCGAGGAATTGCTCGCCGGCGAAGTCGTCCCCGCCTACAACCGCCGCAAAACCGACAAATAGTGTAAAAATACTATTCAATGGCATTTCTGCGGTTGCTATCTTTTGGACTGGTTTGTATTCGTAGTGGCGCGGCATGCTGCGCGCCAGCTTGGCAACAACCTCCGGATTTGCGCCTGACGAGGCACAACGGTGAATAAACTCTCCATGTGGATCGGCATCAGCCTGGGCGCTCTGCTTCTCATCGCCTTCGTCGGCCTATCTGTCATGGCCGGCGGCCCCAAAGATGCCCTCTACATGGTCCGCTACGCCCTGCCTCACATGCATCGTGGCAATCTGCACGTCGGCGATTCGGCTCCAGACGCCAAGCTTTTCGCACTCAACGGCTCCGATACCTTTCATATCCGCGAGCGCTCTGCTGGCAAGCCTCTGGTCCTGGTCTTTGGCAGTTTTACTTGACCGCCTTTCCGTCGCCAGGTCGGTGACATCGTCCAGATCTTCAACGACTACAAAGACCACGCCGATTTTCTGACCGTTTACGTTCGCGAAGCTCATCCCACCGACGAGTGGCAGATGAAATCCAACGTCAAAGACGACGTCTGCTACGCCCAGCCGCGCAACCTCGGCGACCGCCTGGCCATCGCCAACGATTTCATCAAACGTTATAGCTATCCCGTGCCCTTCGGCGTGGACGACATGAACAACGCCGCCAACGACGCGTACGCCGCCTGGCCCGAGCGCCTCTACATCCTCGATGAAAATGGAAAAATTGCCTACCGCGGCGGCAACGGCCCCTTTAAGTATGATCCCAAGGAAATCCGCGCCTGGCTCGCCGCCCGCTACGGTGAAGTAAAACACCCGGAATCCGCGCCAGCCGACGAAGCCAAGCCTAAGTCCGACCCTACGAAAGCCTCATAGCGCTCGAACGATTGTCATTCTGAGGGGCGCAGTGATGAGGAATCTGCTTTTTTCGTTGCGGCCAGTTCGGGGAGATCACTGCGCAGTCTTCGCCGCTGGCCGTATCTTCTCCGCCGCCACAATCCCCTGCCCTTCCAGCACCGCATAAAACTGATCGGCCCCCAAGCCCCTTAACATCTCTACCTTCCCTGAAGGCCAACGGATCTCCACGCTCTCAATCTTCGTCGCGGCTCCGAGCCCAAAATGCGCCCGCAAATCGTTCTGCGATAAATAACTCCCGCCGCTGTGAATCTCTTCCGTCTGCGTCATCCCGCCCGCCACGATCTTCAATCGCGCTCCAATTCCCAGCCGGTTGCTCTTCGTTCCCTGCAATTCAAAGCTCACCCAATGCCGCCCGGCCACTCCGCTATTCTTCAGCAGCATCGGCTTGCCCGTTAAATCTTCCACGACAATGTCCATATTCCCGTCATTGAATAAATCGCCCGCCGCCACGCCCCGTGAAACTCGCGGAATCTGCAGCGCTCCGCCCGCTTGATCGCTCGCGTCGCAAAACGTTCCGTCTTTTTGGTTCAACTCGAACTCTTTCGGCTCCCGGTATCGCGGCCCCGACGCCAGCGTATCCACCTGTGGATACACGTGTCCTCCCACCACAAGCAAATCCAGCCAGCCGTCGTTATCCGCGTCAAACAACACCGTGCCCCACTTCACATACGGCAGCGACGGCAGCGCCACTCCCGCCTTGTACGAAACATCCGTGAAGTTCCATCGGCCATCATTGCGATATAGATTCGCGTACTCATCCGAAAAATTCGTCACAAACAGCGACGGCAACCCCTTGTGGTTATAATCCCCCACGGCGATCCCCATCGACGCCTGCTCCGACCCGTCTTCGCTTACCGCCGTGCCCGATTCCAGGCCCATCTCCGCAAACTTTCCGTTGCCCAGGTTCTTGTAGAGAAACTTCGGCGTCGAATCGTTAGCCACATAAATGTCCGGCCGCCCGGTATTGTTGAAGTCGGCGAAGATTACCGACATCCCGTAATACCCGTTCGGGTCCTCCACTCCCGCCTGCTTCGATACGTTCGTGAACGTCCCGTCGCCGTTGTTGTGGAACAACGCGTCTCCCGCTCCCTTCAGTCCGCGCGGGCCGCATTGCACATCAATGCCCCGGTACTTGCAGTTCGGCGCCTTCCCGAAAGCCGGCAAATCGTCCAGGTGCAGGTCCACGTAGTTGGTCACCATCAGATCCACAAACCCGTCGCCGTCGTAATCGCCAAACGCCGCGCCGGTGGACCATCGCCCGTCCGCCACTCCCGCCTGTTTGGTCACGTCCGTAAACGTTCCGTCGCCGTTGTTGCGAAACAATTTGTTCCCGCTCAGACACGTCAGGTAAATATCCGGCCAGCCGTCATTGTTGTAATCGCCCACTGCTCCGCCCATCGCCATGCACGGCGTTGCCAACCCCGCCTTGTCGGTCACATCCGTAAACGTTCCGTCGTGGTTGTTGTGATACAGCGCTCCGCGCGCCGCTTGCCCCTTGGCCGCCATGTCCACGCTGGGCGCATTCGTAAAGTAAATATCCGGCCAGCCGTCGCGGTCGTAATCCAGCAGCAACACTCCCCCGCTCATGGACTCTACGATGAACCGGTTTTCGCTCGCCGACGCGTGCTCGAACCGAATGCCCGCGTTCTCCGTAATATCGATAAATTGCGGCACCTCGCGCCCCACGCATTTCACCACCTTCAGTCCGGACGGCGGAGGCGGAGGCACCGGATGCGCTTCCTGGCCAGCCGCGATCTGTGTCGAAATCGCGCTCAGCAGCAGCGCCCGCAAAACCTGGATGCAAAAGGGACTTCGCCCGACGGTTGGATTCAAGGAATCACCAGGAAATATCAAAAAAAAACGGCGGGGCTCAGTATAACAAGCCTCGCCGTAGGGGTTCCGAACGCTTGGGGAAGCGCTCGTCAGAACGAAATTTCTGGGTGTTCTGTTGGCTGGGCATTAGGCGGCAACGGGAAGCTGAAGTCAAGTGAAAAATAACGATATTCTTAGGCATGAATGGCCATTCAAATTCCTTCTTTCCGGTCCGAAAAGGTTTGGCCCCGCTCCAACTTGCGATACAATACCGCCCGCCTGACAGCCGGGCTCTTCGCTATCCCGCTGCGGCCTGACCGAGATGAAGGGTAAACCCAGCTCGCCCCGAAAAGAGAACCACGTCACACTCAAGGCGGTCGCCAAGCATCTCGGCCTCACCCCCGGAACCGTTTCCGCGGTCCTCAACAATTCCGCGGCCTCCCGCTCCATCCCCGAGCGCACCCGCAACCGCATCGTCGAAGCCGCCCGCAAGCTCAATTATCGCCCTAACTTCATGGCCCGCTCGCTGCGCGTCCAGCGCACTTACACCATCGGCGTTATCCTTGAGGAAATCGGCGACGCTTACGGCTCTACCATCATGAGCGGAATCGAAGAGCTGCTTCGCAATCGCAGTTTTTTCTTCTTCACCGTCGCCCACCGCCATGACGCCAAGCTGCTGCAGACCTACTGGCACATGCTGATGGCCCGCGGCGTCGAAGGCTTCATCACCGTGGATACGTCGATTCCGGAAAAGCCTCCGCTTCCAACCGTCGCCGTGGCTGGTCACCGCAGCGTCGAAGACGTCACCAACATCACTCTCGACCACCACAAAGCCGCCCGGCTCGCCCTGAAACACCTCAAAGAACTCGGCCATGAGCACATCGCCTTTCTCAGGGGCCAGCCGGAAAGCTCCGACTCCGAAGATCGCTGGGCTGCTATCTGCGAGGTAGCCAAGCAGCTGAACATTTGCGTTCGCCCCGAACTGGTGGTTCAGATGTACGGTCGTGACTCTACCCCCGACATTGGCTACACCTTTGGCAAGGAGCTGCTGTCACACCGCATACCGTTCACTGCGCTGTTTGCGTTTAACGACATTTCGGCCATCGGAGCCATGGGCGCGTTTCAGGAAGCGGGCCTGCGGGTTCCCGAGGACGTCTCCATCGTCGGGTTTGACGACATCGCCATTGCCAGTTTTTCCAAGCCCGCGCTCACTACGGTTAAACAGCCTTTGAAGCGCATGGGTGAGATCGCTGCCAGCACATTGTTGGACTGGATTGAAGAGCGCGAAGACTACCGCCCCGAAATCCTCATCGAACCGGAACTGGTGGTAAGAAAGTCCACGGCGCCGGCGCCCGTGGAAATCAAGCTCGTCGCAAAGTAGTCTCTTCGCCTCTCTGCTTTCATGTAGTGCGGGGCTTTAGCCCTTCATCGATCAAGCATTAGACAAAGACGAAGGCGCGGGGCTAAAGCCCGGCAGTACAACTGCCATTAGCGGCGGGCCAGTGCCAGCGCGGCTTTGCGTTGCTGCTGGACCAGAAAGTCCTCGTACGGCCCCTTGAAATCCTCGATGTGGCCGTGGTCGAAATGCCACAACCGCGTGGCCACTTCATCAATCACATCGTGGTCGTGCGTCACCAGCAAAACCGTGCCGTCGAACCGCTGCAGCGCAATGTTCAGCGCGTTGATGGATTCGAGATCGAGGTGGTTAGTCGGCTCGTCAAACACCAGAAAGTTTGGCTTCTGCAGCATCAGGCGGCAGAACAGGATGCGCGCCGTTTCGCCGCCGGAGAGAGCGCGGATCGGCTTGGTGGCGTCTTCGCCGCTGAAGAGCATCTGCCCGAGTAGCCCGCGCAATTCCTGCTGGCCGGCCAGCGTGTCCCACTGCGCCAGCCACTGTAGCAGCGTCAGATCCCCTTCACTCTCTTTGTCCAGCGTGTGTTCCTGGCCGAAGTAGCCGACGGAAACTTCGTGGCCCCAGCGTACCGTTCCGCCGTCCACGCCAAAGTGCCGTTCGGACTCATCAACGAAGCCGGGCGCGTTGCGAATCAGTGAACGGATCAGCGTAGTCTTCCCCGCCCCGTTGCGGCCGAGCAGCGCAATCTTTTCGCCACGCTCCAGGTTTGCCGAAAAACCGTCAATTACTCTCAAATCGCCATAAGACTTGCGCAGCGTCTTGAATTCCAGCGGATGCCGGCCGGAAGGCTTCTTCATGTCGAATTTAATGTACGGGCGGGCGATATTGGAACGTGCCAGCACGGTGGTTTGCAGGCGCTCGATCTCTTTCTTGCGAGAAGTCGCTTGCGCGGAGCGCGTGCCGGCGCCGAATCGCGCGATAAAGTCCTGCAGTTGCGCGATCTTCTTTTCGCGCTGCGCGTTTTCCGATTCGATGCGATCGCGCACCGACGTCTTGGCCATCACCATGTCATCGTAACCGCCCACGTACATCAGCACCGACTCATAATCGATGTCGGCGACGTGAGTGCAGACGCTGTTGAGAAAGTGGCGGTCGTGCGAAATGACAATGAGCACGCCTTCATAGGCGCAGAGGTAGTCCTGCAGCCAGTGCACCGAATCCAGGTCCAAGTGGTTGGTGGGCTCGTCCAGCAGCAGCGCGGCGGGATTACCAAACAGCGCTTGCGCCAGCAGCACGCGGACCTTCTGTCCGCCCTGCAACTCGCCCATCTTGCGTTCGTGCAATTCCGCGGGAACGTCCAGGCCGTCTAGTAAGATTGCCGCGTCCGATTCAGCGGTGTAGCCCCCTTCTTCGCCGACGTGGCCTTCCAGTTCGCCGAGGCGCATGCCGTCTTCGTCGGTCAGTTCGTCGTGCGGCTTGGCGTAGAGCTTTTCCCGCTCCTGCAGCGTTTCCCAAAGCGCGGCGTGGCCCATGATCACGGTATCGATCACGCGATAGTCGTCGAATGCGAACTGGTCCTGGCGCAGCACGCCGAGTTTCTTGGGCCGGGCGACGTTACCCTTGGTCGGCTCCAGTTCCCCAGTCAGGATCTTCATCAAAGTGGATTTGCCGGCGCCGTTAGGCCCGGTGATGGCGTAGCGTCGGCCCGCCATAAAGGTGCAAGTCACGTCGTCAAAGAGGACGCGCGCACCATAGCGCATCGAGACGTTGTTCACGGAAATCATAGCTTCTATTTTAGCGTGGAACGCCCAACTCTCCGAATCCAAGAAACCCAATATTCACATTACTTGTGCCCGGCCAAGCGCGCAGTAACATGGCCGTTGGAGGACTTATGCTGGCCTCTGCAACGACAGTGGCGATTTGTGCGGGCTGTGCGGTCGCCTTCGGCCTGGGCACGGCGATCCGCTTTGCCAATTTGACCAAGGGACTCGACCGCGTGGGCTGGCTTCCCCGGAAGTGGCGAACCTGGCTATTCCCTCCGCAGCAGCACTAGCGTTTTTCTCCGTAATTTCTCCGGATTCGCGATCCCTGCCTACATAATCTTTACGGGACCCAGATCATCTTTCATGTTCTGGAAAGCCTTGGTGTTTTTCCTGGCCGCATCCCACTGGCGTTCGGGGTACTCGCGCATGAGCTGCACGGTAAGGAAGCTGCCACGGATCAGGCTGGAATCGTGGTTAGACCACAGTTTGCTCGTAGTGCGGTTGCCGTAGCGATTAATGATGATCCGCGAAAAGTTGGGCCCTTCGCGCGGGTCGTAGCCATGCTCGATCACGTTCTGCAAGCCCAGGCGGTCGGCCTGATTTTCCAGTTCGCGCTGGTGCCCATTGACCGAGGAAGCGATGCCGACCTCCGCCAGGAAGAGCCCGGCGTTGCCGATGAACAGGCTGGAGGCCACTCCGGCAATGGTCAGGCCGACGCGCGAACCGCGAGTCTCTTCCACCTCCCGGCGGTAGTGCACCTGCAGCACGTGCGCCATTTCGTGGCTGAGCACAAACGCGAGCTGCGCTTCGTTTTCCATCGCTCCGAGCAGACCTGTATTGATGAGCAGCGTGCCGTCGGGCAGCGACTCCGCATTGATTTCCGGATCCTCCACCACGAAGAAGCGGAACTCGATGGGTTTGCGGGTTCCTCTAGCGCCTCGGGGATCAGGGAATCGCCGAGGTGCGAAACGTACTCCTGGACGGTATTTTCAGCCAGCAACTTCATTCTGCCTTGCACTTTTTTCCCCTGGCGAAACTCCAGCACGTCGATGCCGGTTTGCGGCTCCCTGGCGCGTACCACTTCCAGGTTGTGCGGCATTTTGTAGTCGTCCGCAGGCGCGGGTGGCCCGAGTTCCACGGACTCCGCAGCGATGCGGCCGTCCTTGCGCGGAACGCCGGAGTATTTGACGTGGTAACCGGCGAGCGCGCTGCTGGAACCGGATTCTCTGGCGGGCAAGGTTTCGGCGACCTTTGCGGGATTCCAGGCGCGCCTGGTGTTGGCGTCGAGGGCCAGCCAGTAGCCGTCGAGCTTTAGCTCGCTGGGATCGCCCGCAGCAATTTTCGCGGCGTCGGCAGGCTCTTCCTGCAAATAGGCGGTCCCATGAATCTTTTTGGCGTCTTCACGAAGGTCCACGGTCAGTTTTTCGGCGAAGAAGCGATGTTTGTCGAGCCACTGCCCTTCCGCTTCGACCAGTAAGCCTGGTGCCAGATCTTCCGTCTTAAATGGGCGCTCGCCAGTATCATCTTTGCCCGCAATTTTGCTTGCGGCGGTAAGCTCAATACGATCGTCGAGAATCAGGAACGTGTTGGCATCGGCTCGGCCGGTGAGGTAGCCCTGCAGCTTGACCTTGGTGACCGCGGCGGTTTCCATTCCAGCGACACAAAAGAGCAGGGACAGCAGCAGAACTCTGCCAAGCGCGACGCGATCCGGAAAGACTTTGGACAATGAGCAGTTCACGGCAATTTTCCAGTGCCCGCCGTTCTAAGCGGCGGGTTTTTGCCCCTCGGTCAGAGCCTTTCTGATTTCTTTGACCATTTCACGCGCGGCACCCTTGGCCATGACTTTTTCGTTCCAGCGAGGATCGACTTTCACGTGGACATGAATCACGCAGAGATTCTGCTTGTCGCTGCGGCGGACAACATCGGCGTCCATCTTGAGGCTCTTGAAGCCGGCGCCGAAACCGATTAGAGCGCTTTTGACGACGCTGCCTTTTTTGAATTCGGTGATAGTGCCGGAAATGACCAAAGACTTGGGCGCGTCGGCATCGTCCACGGTTTCGCCCTCGCCGATGACTTCGCTGACCAGCTTGTCTTTTGTAAGTTCGGCGCGGAGTTCGGCATAGAAATAGTCCACGAATGCGGGACTCAGCTCGACGCCCTCCGCGGTGGTGAAGTGCTTGGCCTCTGCCGTTTTGTAGAGGACGTCGTTCTTGGGTCTGGCCGTGGCGGCAGTAACGAGAAATGCTGCGACGATGGCCGTAATCCATATACGCATTGCGCGTGCTCCCCTCTATTGGTCGTTCCTCGAATCTTGATTCTCATGCTGCAAACAACCGGTGGCACAAAACCGCAGCTACAAAGGCAACTACCCCAGAGGGGGTTTCGCCGGCTCCGCTGGCTGCGCCGGAGCGGCCGACTCGCCTTCCTTCGCGAGCGCGGTGACCGCATCTTTCAGCTGCTGGCCGCGCAGAAAATTGCGAATGGCGTCGTGCAAGGCGCCTTCGATGTCCTCCTCGACATTTTTCTGTATGTTCTTTTTGCGGACCGCGCCGTTGGCGATGGAGGTGCCGATGGCTTTGGCTTCCTGGGATTCGCCGAGCTTGGTGTTCTTGACCATAGTGGAGAATTCGACTTTGCCGAAAAAGTCCAAGCCGGAGCCTGCGGCCAGGCCGAAGTGGAAGAGGTAGATATGAAGGACCAGGTCGGCGGAAGCGGCGTCCGCGGCGAGCAGGTTAGCGGCTTTCAGAGATTGCTCGATGGCGTCTTTGACGATCGCCGTGGGCTGCTTGTCGAGAAATACGCCGCCGCGCTCTTTCATGACCAGCATGGGCTGAGGATTGCCGGAGCGGTCGGTGACAGCTTCGACCCAGAACTTAACGGGGCGGGAAAACTTCTGGGGAGGTACTGGCTCGCCGAGCTGGATGGAGATGGTGTTTTCGGGCTTGGGCTTGGGTTCGTCCGCCCAGGCTGACCGGGCGGCCACCGCGACCGCGGCGGCGGCAAGCAAAACGCCAAGGGCTCGACATGAGGTGCGGCACAGGACCATGAGTTCTCCGCCTGGATAGAAAAATTATCGGGGCCGATCGAAATTAGGCTAATGGTGCCAGCAGGCTCGGCGAGGTGCAAGCGACAGAGCATGACAGTGTGTCGTGTGTCATGGGATGTCGCTGGGCGACGCGAAGCGCCTACGGACGCATTCGGAATGACAAGCCGAGATGCATCGGCGGCAAGTAAGGTCAGAGTGATCGGTAAGCGTAGAGCCGTCCTCTTCGCTCGAACCACCGATGATAAAGTGGGCAGCTTCGGCGCACCCGTGAGGCCTGCGCGTCGGATCGGGATGACAAAGGCAGCTAGCCGGGCCTTAGTTTTCCGGCGATGCTACGGGCTGGCGCGGGCGCCACCGCCAGTGCCAAACATTGTTGGCGTAGAGGCCGATGCAGAGAAGATTGGCGGGCACGAAGCCAAACTGAGCGGTGCGCATTCCGATGACGCAGATGACGAGGCTGTTGAGGCTGGCGATGATCCAGCCGTACCAGAGCCTTCTCCCTACGAGGACGGTGGAAATGACGGTTAACACGCAAGAAACATAGTCGAGTCTGGGCATGGCTTACGAGCTTTCGTTCCTTTACTTGGCAATCAGCACTGGCTTGGCGACATGGGTCGTAAAACAGGTCCACCCTAACGGTGGGGGCTAACGGGCCCGCGAAGTGAACCTTTCCCATTCGCCGGGAGCCAGAGCTTTTTTAATTTCGTCGGCGGAGTGAAAGCCATCGCTGATGATGGTGGCGCCGAGATTCTTTTCATTGACCGCGATGGGCTGCAGAAGGATGGCGGGGACGGTGTGCGAGCCATCGGTGATGGCCTCGGAGGTTTCCGGCTTGCCGCCCCGTGCGAGAACGACAGCGGCATCCACGGCGCGCTTGGCGAGCGGGCCGAGCGGCTTGTAAACGGTCATAGTCTGGGTGCCACGGATGATGCGGACGATGGCGGGCAAGTCGGCGTCCTGACCGGAGACAAGGACCGTGCCGGCGAGCTTGTGTTCGGCAAGGGCCTGAATCGCGCCGCCCGCGGTGGTGTCGTTGGCGGCGACGATGGCGGCGAGGTTGCCGTTGGATTTCTTGAGCGCGGCGAGGGTGGCTTCGTAGGCTTCGGTTTTGGTCCACTTGGGGCACCAGGCTTCGTCGGCGACGGAGATCTGGTGGGAATCAGCGGCCTGCTTGAGGGCGAGCTTCTGGCCCTTTTCAAACTGGTGGGCGTTGTTATCGAGCAGCGAGCCTTCGAGGAGGAAGAAGTTGCCGGAGGGCGAAGCGGCGAGCATGGCAGCGGCCTGCAGCTTGCCAGCCTGGACGTTGTCGAAAGAGATGTAGAGAGAGGGCGAACTGTTGCGGATCAGCCGGTCGTAGCTGACGACTGGGACACTCTTGCGCTGCGCGGCCTGGACCACGGCGGCGGCTTTTTCCGAGTCGTGCGGGACGACGATGAGGACGTTGGCTCCGGCATCGAGGAGCTGGTAGGCCTGCTGGAGTTGGAGTTCGTCGTTGCCTTCGGCGTCCTTTACGGTGATTTTGGCGCCGACTTCGCGGGCGCGGGCCTGGAGAAGTTTGGCGTCGCGCTGCCAGCGCTCGTCCTTGAGGCTGTCGAGCAGAAGACCGATGTGGACGGGCGCGTCACTGTGAACAGTAAATGGGACGACGATCAGGGCGAGCAGAACAACGAAGCAGGCGGCAGCGGCGGCGCGCATATTCTCCTTATCCCAAGATGGCAAATGAAAAGCGGCGTAGGGCCCGAAGACAGTTTCAGGTTAGCGGGCGGGGTAGCGAGGGACAACGCGACGAGAGGACAGGTGGTGCGTGTGAGCAACTGTACTGTGGAAAAAAGGGCCTGCACGGGAGGACAGGGGCACGAAAGTGAGGCACCAGATGCCAGGCTACAGTTGCGCGGGCTGTGGGATGGCCTGGCCCTACGGTTCAAAGACCGATTTTGCAGAAATTTCCTTCGGCAGAGATTGCGGTATTGCGTGACGGAGTGAGCTACGGTTCGACGACGGCAACTTTGTTGACGCCGGAGCACGCAAGATACAGGCGGCCATCGGACGTGGCGGCGATGTTACGGACGGTGCCGCCGCCGGAGGGGATAGTGGCGCGAGCAAACTCTTGGGTTTTTGGGTTGAAGCGGATGAGGGTGTTAGGCTTCACGCCGGATTCGCTGTACCAGACCATGCCGTCGGGAGTGATGACCATGCCGTAGGGCTGCGACTTGGGCCCGCCGGGAGAAGGCCACATTTTGACGGCTCCGCTGACAGGATCGAGATGGCCGAGGTTGCCACCCTCAAAGTCGGTGAAATAGATGGAGTCATCGGCGGCGATGGCCATACGGCGCGGGCGCGCAGCGAAGGGCAACGAATATTCGGTAATCTGCATAGTTTGCGGATTGACGCTGGCCATCTTGTTGGAATTGAATTCGCAAAAAAACGGAATTCCTTTGCTGTTGACGGCGATGCCGTAAGGGTGGGAGTTGGCAGTGGGAGGTTGCTTCAACTCGATTTTGCCGGTTTGCGGATCGAGGCGGCCAACGAAATTGCCGACCTGCACCGTGAACCACAAAATGCCGTGGGAATCGAAGACGGCGGTGTGGGGATCTTCGGCTTTGGGATCGGGCATTTTGTACTGGGTGACTTCGCCGGTGCGCGGATTGAGCTTGCCGATGTAAGCGGCGAAGTTGCCGGTGTACCAGATGTTGCCGTCGCGGTCGGCGACGAGACCGTGCGGGCCGTCATTGGGGCCCTTGAGCGGGAACTCTTTCATTTCGCCGGTTTTGGGATCGAGGCGGCCGAGTTTGCTGACCATTTGCTCGGTGAACCAAAGCGAGCCGTCGGGACCCACGGCGGGGTCGTGCGGGTGGCCGCCTTTGCTGGGAATGTCCCATTCGTGAATGGTGACATGGAGGTCGGCGACGGTGGCAGCGGACCTGGGCGGCTCGGAGGCAATGTGGGTAAGCGCAAGTGCTGCGATTGAGGTGATGACGAGAGCGCTGAAGCGAGGCTGCATGATTCCTCCCGGTTCGCCGCTGGAGGCGAATTGGAGAGATGCGGTTAGGGTAGTCCTGTGCGGAAGGAAAGTGCAAGAGGAAGAGGCAGAGGAAGAAAAACAGGGCCAACGCTCTGCACAACATTGGCGGGGGAAGGATCACACCAAGCCTGCGCCGGAGATGCGGAAGGCAATGGCGTGGTCGCAGGGTTTGTTTTCCGGCAGAGAAATTTTCAGAGCCGAGTCGTCTCGGGTCCATCTTAATTTGCCGGAGTAGCCGAGGAGCGCGATGTTTTCAATTTTCCCGGGAGTATGCGGGCTGTTGGCGGCGAGTTGTGGAATGACGGCCTGCTTTTCCGGCCAGCCCATGACGAAGGCGTAGAGCGTTTCGCCTCTTTTGGTGAAGCGGACGTCGGCGGCGGTGAGCGCGCGGCGTTTGTCCTCGTTGAAGCTGACCTCCTGCGAAGAGGGAGCGAGCGGGCCGGTCTGGCCGGAAATTTTCCAGGGACGAGTGGCGTAGATGGCATCGCTGTTGACGCTCATCCAGTCGGTGATGCCGGAGAGGACGGAGAGTTCCTGGTCGTCGAGCATGCCGGAATTGGGCAAAGGGAAATTGAGCATGAGGTTGCCGTTTTTGCTGACGATGTCCACGAGGAGGTCAACGACGGTTTTGGGAGTTTTGTAGGTGATGCCGCGCTTGTAATGCCAGTCGCCGATACAGGTGTCGGTCTGCCAGGGGTGAGGCCAGATATCTTCCTGAACGCCGCGTTCGCGATCAAGGACGCAAAGGCCGGCATCAGAATCTTCATGGCGCTTGCTGGTGTACACGGCTTCGACCGTGCCCGAGTGGCGCGCGGCGTTGGAATTGTAAAAATTGGCCAGGAGGCTGAGTCCCCAATCTCCAAAGGGAAGAGGGCCGTCGGAGTAGAGAAGGTCGGGCTGGTAATTGTCCACGAGATCCTTGATGCGCAGGAACCACTGCTCCTTCCACGAGGAGGGGATGAATTGGTCGTCCCACTCGAATTTGATTTTGAGGACGTTGGGGTCCTCGATGTGGTGGTAGAGGTTTTCGTACTGGGGATTGGCACCGTCGTAGGGAACGTTAGCGAGCGGGCCGGAAGAATCGGAGAGATGGCTGACGGCCCACCACTTGTAGCTGATCCAGAGATGGTCGCTGACGCCAAATCTCAGGCCGCGGTCGCGTGCGGCTTTGCCCCACAGGCCGACAACATCTTTCTGGATGCCCATGTTGGCGGCGTTCCACGGATTGTGCCGCGAGTTCCACATATCGAAGTTGTCGTGGTGGACACCCATGCTCATGAAATATTTGGCGCCAGCTTTCTGGTAAAGGCCCATGAGATGGTCGGGATCGAACTGCGCGCCTTTCCAAAGCGGGATGAGGTCTTTGTAGCCGAATTTGGAGGGGTGGCCGTAATGGTCGAGATGATATTTGTATTGCGGCTCGCTTTGAATGTACATGTTGCGGGCGTACCAATCGCCGGCTTCGACCGAAGATTGCGGACCCCAATGCGCCCAGATGCCGAACTTGGCGTCACGAAACCATTTGGGAACTTCGTAGGCGGAAAGAGATTTGGTGGTTTGCTGGAACGGGCCGGTGGCAATCTGTGATTGCGGCGAGGCGTTTTGGGCGCCGGCGGCTCTTGCCGCCGAGTGTAGAGCAGGAACGGCGCCCGCGAGAATGGCAACTGCGCGGCGTCTGGAGATGGTCATAGTTGGCCCCTGAACCATTCGGCGGCGCATTTTAGCTGCGTTGCACCGGCCAGCACAAGACAAGACGGGGCTCGCGGGGCTCGCGCCGGCCGAG
>Ga0187821_10000013_pt1 | contig 25170 bp, 25 predicted proteins | sample NC_wetland_sal_i_20_FD_132442 | JGI IMG/M metagenome (GOLD analysis project Ga0187821, IMG submission 132442) | Wetland sediment microbial communities from Neuse River Estuary, North Carolina, USA - SourceSoil_1 | ecosystem: Environmental > Aquatic > Freshwater > Wetlands > Sediment | place...
CGAAGAAAAGAAAAATACCGCTTACCATGAAGCGGGCCACGCGTTGGTCGCTGCCATGACTCCTGGCGCCGATCCCGTGCACAAGGTGACGATTATTCCGCGTGGCATGGCGCTGGGCTTGACCATGCAGTTGCCTACCGACGACAAGCACTCCTATACCAAGGACCATCTGCAGGGCATGTTGGCTGTTTTGATGGGCGGTCGCAGCGCCGAGGAGATTTTCCTGGGCCATATCACTACCGGCGCTGGTAACGATATCGAACGCGCCACGGACATCGCGCGCAACATGGTCTGCGAATGGGGCATGAGCGAACTGGGGCCACTGGCTTTCGGCAAGAAGGAAGAAGCAATCTTTCTGGGCCGCGAGATTGCGCAGCATCGCGACTTCAGCGAAGCGACCGCAGTGGACATTGATAAGGAAGTGAAGCGGATTGTCAGCAGCGCCTACGAAACGGCTAAGGGCATCCTCAACACCCACCGCGAGATTCTGGAGCGCATCGCACAGGCGTTGCTGGAGCGCGAAGTGCTCGATGCCAACGAAGTGCGCATGCTCATCGAAGGCACTCCCCTGCCCGAAAAACCGCGCACTCCGCCGCCATCCACTCCACCACTGGCTCCTGCGGCCGACCCCAAGGTCGTGCGTCCTGAGCTGCGCCCCGCTCCCGGGTTTACGCGTGGGGATAGTCCGGCGAAGGCATAGCGGCGAGAAGCACAGCGCCTTACCGTTTTTGGCGAGCCCGTAACGACGCGGTTGCTGGCAACCTGGGCCGTGCTTCCCTAGTGGCCCGCACCGTCGTAGAATGGCGCCATGGGACTCAAAGACGGCCAAAACCTGAATGTGACCTGCCCTTGCTGCCAGGCCCAGCTGGTCATCGATCCGATTTTCGGCGCGGTTTTGTCGCACGAAGCTCCACCCAAGAAGGGTCCAGACGTAGACCTGACGCAGGCGTCCAGCATCTTGCAGGAACAGCAGCGGCAGCGCGAAGACAAGTTCGCCGATTCGTGGTTCCAGGAAACCAACAAGGAAGACATCCTGGCGAAGAAATTCGAAGAAGCCATGAAAAAGGCGAAGGACGCGCCCGCCGGCAAGCCCATCCGCGATTTCGATCTGGATTGAAGGCAGAGTGAGTCGTGACTGGTGACTCGTGACTCGTGAACTACGTAAGAGTCTCATTGCATTCCTTTAGACATAGAAAATGACTGGACGGAAAAACTTCAGGCTGCGGCTGGGTTCAGGTGTGCTTAGACTGGGCGATCGCACGCTGGTTATGGGCGTGCTGAACATTACGCCGGATAGTTTTTCGGATGGCGGGAAGTTTTTTGATGTGAAGCGCGCGGCGGAACATGCGCTCAAGATGCAACGCGATGGCGCCGACCTCCTCGACATCGGCGCCGAATCCACGCGCCCCGGTTCCCTGCCTATCTCCGCCGCCGAGGAAGTCGCGCGTATCCTGCCGATCCTCGAAGCGCTGCGTGGCAAACTCAAAATTCCAATTTCTGTGGACACGCAAAAATTCGGCGTGGCGGAAATCGCGCTGGGCGCCGGAGCGCAAATTCTGAATGATGTATCGGGGCTGCGCGGCGATCCACGCCTGGCGCAAGTCGCGGCGCAATACGGGGCGCCGCTCATCCTGATGCACATGCGCGGGAATCCGCGGACGATGCAGAAGGGGCCGTTCGCGCGTGACGTTTTGCAGGATGTTATTGGCGGGCTGCGACAATCAATTGCCATTGCGCGCAAAGCTGGCGTTGCCAAATCGCAAATCGTGATTGATCCAGGCATCGGCTTTGGCAAGAGCTATGCGCAAAATTACGAACTGCTCGACAAACTGCTGGAATTAGCCAAACTCGGCTACCCGATCATGGTGGGAACCTCGCGCAAGGGATTTCTCGGTGCGACTCTGGCCAAGAACGGAAAGCCGGCGCCGCCTGAGCAGCGCCTCTGGGCAACGGCTGCAACTGTGGCTGCCAGCATTCTCAACGGCGCGCACATCGTGCGTGTCCATGACGTGGCGGAGATGGCCCAGGTCGCCCGCGTCACTGATTGTCTGTTTTCTGTCAATCGTTGAGTAGAAAAAGGCACGTACGTCGCAGCCAGTACGTCCTCGAACCGCTGGCCGAAATGATGTACCTGTATATAATATGCGAATGAAAAATCACTCCTTAATGTTAATGCTTCTTCTACATTTGGGATTGTCGACGTTATTGTCTGCTGCAGATGATGTCAATAACGTGAAAAAGGCGATTGAACGAAGTACTCTGAATCAGAACGGCACGAAACCCTTTCATTTGAAAGCAAGCTTGGCGCCCAGCCTTGAACGGGACTCTAATTCCGGGCGCTCGGGCGCGGTAGAGATCTGGTGGACTTCACCCACACGTTGGAAACGTGAGGTCCGATGCCCCACCTTCCACCAAGTTGCCATTGTGAACGGAAACCTGCAGTGGCAAAAGAACGAAGGCGAGTACTTTCCTGAATGGCTAAGAAACATTGCGATTGAGTTAGTTGAGCCGGTCCCCCGCGTCGATGAACTTCTGGAACATGCAAAGGGCGCCCAGCGTGTTGGGTTCGCCGGAACTACACACCTTAGTTGGGTATTTATGGCGTCGAATGGGAACGTACAGAAAGGCATAGGCGCCGGGGTCGATATCTCCGGCGAGACCGGCCTTCTAAGCTTCGCCTCCGGTCTTGGCTGGGGTGCTGCATTTTCCGACTACAAAAGTTTTCACGGCCGAATGGTTGCGATGAAGGTAGCAGCGGGCTCTCCTGAAGTCACCGCCAAGGCTGACTTAGAAGATTTGGCCAATGTTTCGGTTACCTTCTTTGACATTCCGCCCGAGGGAGGTGATCGCGTCCCGATAAAGACCGAAGTCGTCCCAGAAGCGGAACTCAGAAAGAACCTAATTAACGGGGACGCCGTAGACTGGCCGCCTGTAAAAGATGGGCCGTTAGAAGGGCTGTTAACTGCGGAAATTATCGTTGATCGTTCGGGGAATGTTCGTGATGTCGGTTCCGTTCTTTCGGACAATCCGGCGGTCAGCGAGACGGCCAGCAAGGCCATTTGGGAGCGCCACTTTCAGCCATATCTGGCAGATGGTCGGCCCGTTCAAGTCATTTCCACTTTTACCCTGCCGTTTAAGGCTGTACGCCCTTCGGGCGTCGAGAACTTCGATAGTGCGAGCAGCTATTTTGAGAAAGGTAGAAAAGCTGGTTTTCCAGCATTCGGTGACACGTCTCGGCCCTATTTGCTGCAGGCAGGGTTCAAAGCCAGGCTAAAATCCGGCACCGTCGAAGACGGCGTCTACACGGATACATATAAGAGCAGCACCGAATGGCGACGCGAAGCCGCAATCGGAAAAAGCCGCTACGTCCGTTCCCAGCATGGTGAGAAACGCTTCCAGTTTGTAGAAGGTCCAGACGCCGCCATGCTGCGACTGGTCCTGGAGTTCACCGAACCCATCCCCGCACTAGATACTTTCTACGAGGCGGATTGGCGAATCAGGCGCGACACTGTGGCATCGGTGAAATGTATTCGTGTGGCGGCGGGATACGAAAGTCCATCAGGTGACCCCGATCCAGAGCAATTTCGCGGGTTCTGGTTTGACGAACAGGGCGATCTGGTCAAGACCTACCTAAGGGGAATCGAGACACGTCGCACCAATTTCGTCCCTTTTGCCGCCTTTCGAGTGGCGAATGAGATTCAAGTCCTTCAACACGATGCACTGGTTTTGCTCATTCACGTAAATCAAATTTCGCCGGCGGGAGAACTCCCTGACAGCGTATTTGAATTGAAGGGCCATGATTGGGTGCGCGCCTTCACCGCCGAAATGCGCTAATTACCTCATATCCAATTGGAGATCATATGGTTTTTCGAATTATCGCGTTGGTGGCGCTCTGCGGATACCAGTCGCCGCTCATGTTTGCGCAATTAAAACCGTCGCAGACTGACGCGTTCAGCAATTTGCAAGCTGCGCAGAACGCCCCCGCCTGTTCGGCGAACGACGCATCGTCCTGCGCGCAGGCTGCAAGCAAGCTGACGCCAATCATTCTGGGCGATTCGCCGATGATCGAAAATCTCCGCAGGCTCACCGACGAAGTCGGTGGGCGCGTCACCGGCTCTCCGGAAATGGCCAAGGCTGTACGGTGGGGCGTCGCAGGTTTCCGCGCGGCTGGCGTGGACGTGCACACCGAAAAATATTTGTTGCCCGTGATGTGGAAAGAAGGAGCGACGCGCATCGTCATCACGGCGCCGGCATCGGCGGCCGCGCAGAACGCTTCATTGCGGGGTGTTTCAGTAGCCTGGGCGCCCGCCACTCCGCGCGAGGGGATCGAAGCTCCAGTAATCGACATTGGAGGCGGCAGCGACGCGGAAATCTCTGCCGCTGGCAGTCTTAAGAGCGCGATTCTCCTCGTCCACTCAGAGATCGGCTCAACCTGGGGCGATCTTTTCAATGAGTATCTGCGCCCGCCGGCCATCATAACCCGGGCGGTAAAGGAAGGCGCGGCGGCAATTCTGTGGACCGGAGAGCGCGAACACCTGTTGCTCTATCGCCACACCAATTCGCTCGACGGCGAAATTGACAGGATTCCGCAAGCGGTGGTGGCGCGAGAAGATGCATTGCGCCTCTCCCGGCGAGCTTCCAGTCAAGACTCCACTCAGGACAGAGTTCGCGTGCGTCTCTCGCTACCCAACGAGATCAGCGGCCCGGTGGAGCAGGAAAATGTGGTCGGCGAAATTCGCGGCTACGAAAAGCCCGACGAAGTGGTGATTCTCGGAGCGCATCTGGACTCCTGGGAGCTGGGTACCGGCGCGCTGGACGACGGCTGCAACGCAGCACTGGTGATTGAGGCTGCGCGCGCCATCAAGGCCATGGGCGTGCTGCCCAAGCGCACTATTCGTTTTGTCCTTTTCAGTGGCGAAGAGCAGGGCACGATCGGTTCGCACGAATACGTAAAGGCGCATGCCGCCGAGATGGACAAAGTTCGCGGTGTGATTATTTTTGATGATGGCAGCGGGCGCACCACCGGCTTTTCCCTGGGCGGCCGCAGCGATACCGAGGCGCCGCTGCGCCAAGTACTCAAGCCGCTGGATGCGTGGAACGTGAACGAGCACACCGCCGACGCTTCTTTCGGCACCGACAACTTCGATTTTCTGCTCGAAGGCGTACCCACCTTCGTCGCCAACCAGGAAGTAGCCAATTATCTGGCTAACTATCACGCTGCGTCGGACACCTTCGACAAAGTGGACCAACGCGAGCTGAAAATGAACACGGTGATCGCCGCTCTGATTGCGTGGGGCATTGCGGATCGGGTCGAACCCATCGGCAAGCGGCTGACCCGGGCCGAATTGGACACTCTGGTCAAACGTACAGGGCTGGATGACCAGATGAAGGCGTTGGGTTATTGGGAGCAATGGCAGAGCGGCACACGCGGCCGGAAGCCCTAAGACGATATAATTGACAGGTGAACCGCATGTCCCCAAACGCGGCGCCGGCGGTAAAATCTGCCTCGTCTGCCGGAAAAATCCTGGCCATTGACTATGGCCGTGTTCGTATCGGCTTAGCCATTGCGGACTGGCCCCATGGGCTGCCGCAACCGCTGGCTACCCTCGGACGCATCAACCGCAACGAAGACATGCGCCGCTTACGCGAACTGGTGCGCGAACATGCCGTGAATCTCATCCTGGTCGGGCTGCCGCTGCGCCTCGACGGCACCCGCGGGGACATGGCAGAAGAAACCGAGCGATTCGCGAGGCGCGTCCAAAAACAGATCGGTGTTTCCGTGCAAATGGCTGACGAGCGCCTGACCAGCTGGGAGGCCGAACGTCAACTGGAAGAACAGTTTGGCCGCCGCTCCAACGTCACGGAGTCGTCTTCCGCCAAAAAGAAAGCCACGGAAAAATTCTCGGCGGACTCCATGGCCGCCGCGATTCTCTTGCGCGAATACCTGGAACGTCTCCACGCGCAGAAGCCAACACCGGATGAGGCGGCCTGAATTGAAAACCGTCGCCAAGCTGCTGATGTTAGTGCTTCTGGCCGCCGGAGCCGCTGCCGGCTATCTCTGGTACTGCATCGAGAAGCCCTTTGCCGCATACTCCTCCGAAGGCGTCTTCGTGGACATTCCGCACGGCTCCTCCAACCGCAGCGTCGCCCGCCTGCTCGAAAAAAACGGAGTCATCCGCAATGCACTGGCGTTTGAAGTTTACTCGCGCCGCCATCCCAAGCGCAGCCTGCAAGCCGGCGAATATTTCTTTGGCCAAGCTTCCAGCGGCAAAGATGTTTTCTGGACCATCGCCAATGGCAATGTTTACGAGCGGCCGTTCACCGTGCGCGAAGGCGAGACCATGTTTGATATCGCGCGCGACCTGGAAGCCGCGAAGTTCATGACCGCCGAAGAATTCCTGACCGCGGCGAAAAATCCCGAGTTGATTCGCGATCTGGCGCCGCACGCGAAAACTCTGGAAGGTTTTCTTTTCCCCGCGACTTACCAATTGCCGCGGCGTCCGGTGGCCGCGGAACTGGTGGCACAGATGACCCAGCAATTCCGCGAACACTGGTCGCAAATTGATCCGGCCAAGTCTGATCCTACCGGAGAGGCACACGGCCACCCGCTGATCTCCACGGTCACGCTGGCATCGCTGGTCGAACGCGAGACTTCCAGACCGGAAGAACGGCCACTGGTAGCGGGAGTGTTTGAGAACCGCCTGAAAAGGGGGATGCTCCTGCAATGCGACCCCACGGTGATCTATGCGCTGGAGCAGGATAGCCGCTATAACGGAACGTTGACTGGCAAAGACCTGCACAACGATTCGCCGTACAATACCTATATGCATAGCGGACTCCCTCCCGGCCCCATTGGCAATCCCGGAGAAATCTCTCTACGCGCCGCGCTGGCGCCCGCCGATACGCCCTATTTGTATTTTGTCGCCAATACCCAGGGCGGCCATTTTTTCAGCGCCACCTTGGCGGAACACAACCAGAACGTGAATCGCTATCACCGCCTGCTGGCCGGACTGCCCGCCAACCCGCCACCCCAGGCGACCGCCGAGGCTTCTCATAAAAAGGCGCAAAGCAGGAAGCACAAGGGTTCCGGCAGATGACCGAGGTCCTGCACACAAAGAAAGCCATGATTTTGCGAGCCGCCGCCGCCATCGGTGCGGAAAAGTGGACGCCCGCGGAAATCGACCAACTGCGCAGAAGGCTGCTCGCCGATCACGGCGCGGAAGGCAAAACTGCGAGCGACTACATCGCAGAAGTGTTGCAGGCCGCGGGGTGGAAAGTCGTTCTGAGTCAGCAAGAGGAAGCAGAAGACCAGTTTGAGGAAGAGTTTGAAGACTTGCTGCATTTCAAGACCCTGGGCGACGCCGAAGTCAGCCTGATGCGCCTCGACGAACTGTTGCGCCGCTTTCGCGCTCATGAAGAAAAGGCGGCCGCCGAGCGCGTGCTGGAAGTCGCTCGGCTGGGCAAGCGCCGCGCGGAAATGATCGCGCGCAACCACAAGGTGGAAGCGCACAAGCGCGCCGAAAAAGAGGAAATCGCCAACTGGTTCCGTGTCTGGCTGGAAAACCCCGACGCCTTCTTCGACTGGCTGGAACTCCGCAAACTTTCGCCTGACTTCCGCGCTAAATTTCCGGGGGCGGAAACCGAGGAATGAAGGGGCCCGCGAACGGTTCCGCGGAAAACGAAGCGCTGGATCTTCCGGCGTTTTCGCTGGATGTGCAGGCGCTGGACCTGGGCTCAGATGTCAAAGCCATCGGGCTGGAACTGCTGGAGACGGAAAGCCGGGAGCCGGTGCGCGGCAAGGAAGCCGCGGAATTTTGGGCAGCGGCGTTTCCTCTGCTGGCCAATTACGAACCTTACGTTGTGGATTTTTTCAGTCATTTGGATCGCGTGCGTGAGTTTTGTGCCAACCGCAACATAACTTTCCACGACACCGGCGCGCGCAGCCTGGCGATTTCGCAACCTTCGCGAGAGGAACTCACGGAGATTTGCGAACGTTTCGCGACGGAAACCTTTGGCCTCCGCGCGGGAGAACGCTGCAAGCAAGACGACGCGGAACTTGCCAACGATCTTTCTGGCCACGGCGTGGATGGTTACCGCAACGCTTACAAGCGCTATTCGTTCTGTGCGATCTGCGAATCGGACGACGGTTGGGTGACTCTGCTCAGCGAAACGTTGTGGTCCGGCGAAGTGGTGCGCCGCCTGCGACCCGCGGCGCAGGAATTTTCTGTTTACATCTCGCGCCCACATTAGCCTGTTGTGAATGCCGCATCAAAACTCTGTCCATTTTCTTACAGGTTTTCCCCGATACTGTCTCAGTTCCCCAACGACTAGGCTGAATGGAACTCCTTCTGGACCTACCAGAATGGGAGAAACTGCAGCAGAAAGGGAGTCCATTCATGTCAAAAAGAGCAGCGGAACACCACCACAAGGCAGCGGAACATCACGAGCACGCGGCCCGACATCATCGCGAAGCCGCCAAGCATCATGAGGGAGGCCGGCACGAGACCGCAGCGCATCATGCTCACCTTGCTCACGGTCATCAAACCCATGCTTCGCACCATGCCGGCGAAGCGTCCAAGGCCCACATTGAAGACCACGGCAGCGCGAAGTCCGCGACCGCCTAAGGACGCGGCCGACGCATCAGCTTGTCAGCAAGCTTTGCCGTTCCTAGCAAAGAAACCGGCTCCCGCTGGGGGCCGGTTTCTTTATTTGCGGGAGCGAATGCTCCAGGGCAAACCATGGCTGTCGCAAGCCGAGAGTTTTACCCGTCGCTTTGTGAGCACAATTTGACGCTGCTGGATGTGGGCGCTAGATTGCTATAATTGCAGGTACGCGTGAAAAATCAGGCATGAACAGAACCCTTTTATGGATGGCTGCGGGGACAGTGGCAGCACTTTCTGGCGGGTGTGGGGGGCGCAGCGTCACGCACCAGACCAACGTGCCGCCGGCCGAACGCCCCGTGGCGCGGGACGCATCACTCGATGACCTGCTTGATAGATACAACGCCTTTGCCGCTGCTGTGCAGACCGTCAACTCCACCGTGGAATTGAAAACCACCGCGGGGTCGAAGTATTCGGGCCTGATCCAGGAATATCACGAGGTAAAAGCGTTTCTGCTGGCGGCGCGACCGGAGGAGGTACGGATGATCGGCCAGGCGCCGGTGATTGGCAAAACCATTTTTGACATGGCCAGCGATGGCAAGGAATTTCGCGTCTGGATACCCAGCAAGAATAAATTTCTGATTGGAGAACTTGCACAAGAGCGGCTCAGTGACAAACCGCTGGAAAATTTGCGGCCTCAGCACTTGCTTGACGCCCTGTTGTGGCAGGAGATTCGCAAGGAAGAGACAGTGCTCATCGAGGAGTTTAACGACGAAAGTGGCCGTTACTACGTGCTTACGGAGTTGCGTGGCGCACGTTCCACCGAAATTTACCGCAAGATCTGGTTCGACCGCGCCGACCTGAATGTGGTGCGTCTGCAAACCTTTGGACCCAAAGGTGTTTTGCTTTCCGACAACCGTTTTTCCGAATGGCAGCCGCTAACCGATGCCCCGCTGCCCGCCAATGGCCCAGCGGCATTCCCGCGCACCATCCGCATCGAGCGTGTCCACGATGACTATCGCTTGGACCTGCAATTTACGAAAATCGTCCTTAACGGCGAACTGGACGCCGCACGTTTCCAGCTGGCTCAGCCACCAGGCTCTGAGCTGGTCCGCGTGACCGGCAACGACGCAACTAAACCAGCGGCGGCGGGTTCAAGTCAGGGTTTACCCCAATGATGGGCGAACTCATCGTCCGCAACCTGTTTCATCGTCCCGTGCGCACCATTATCGGCATCCTGGCCATAGCCGTGGAAGTCGCGCTGGTGGTGCTGATCGTCGGGCTCACTTCCGGCATGCTCACCGAAACCGCCAAGCGCATTGAAGGCATCGGCGCCGACATCATGCTGCAGCCTCCCGCGGCCTCTATTTTTCTGGGCTTCAGCGGTTCGCCCATGCCGATTAAGATCGCAGACAAATTACGCGAACTGAAATACGTGCAAGCCGTAGCGCCCGCCCTGCTGCAATTCAATTCCACCGGCGGCGTCGAAGTGGTGTACGGAATCGATCCGGACTCTTTTCGCGCCGTTTCCGGCGGTTTCGTTTTCCTCTCCGGCCACGATATGCAGGCGCCCGACGACGTGCTGGTGGACGACTGGGCGGCTAAAGCCAAGCACCTCAAGGTCGGCGACACTTATAACCTTTTCAATAACGACTGGCACGTGGCCGGAATCGTGGAACACGGCAAAGGCTCGCGCATTTTCGTTCCCATCAGCACGTTACAGGAACTGGTAGGCGCACACGACAAAGCTTCCATCTTTCTCATTAAGTGCACGCGCCCGGAACACACTGAAGACGTCATCGAAGATATGCGGCGCCCGGACAACTTCCCCGGCTATACCATTCGGCCGCTCAAAGAATTAATGTCATTGATGACCTCCACCAACATCCCGGGACTCCAGACCTTTATAGACGCGATGATCGCGCTGGCCGTGTCCATCGGCTTGCTGGTTATTTTTCTGACCATGTACACGACGGTGATTGAGCGCACTCGCGACATCGGCGTCTTGAAATCTCTGGGCGCGAATTCACCGTTCATTGTGCGAGCGCTGCTGCTGGAGTCAGCGCTGCTCTGTCTCTTCGGCATCGTGGCGGGTGTCGTGCTCAGTTACGGAGTGCGCGCCGCCTTCGTGGCCATTTTCCCGACTTTACCTATGCAGATCACGGCCCCCTGGCTCCTGCGTGCCGGCCTGATCGCACTGGTGGGAACCGTCCTGGGAGCCAGTTATCCCGCCTGGGTGGCCAGCAAGAAAGACGCTGTGGAGGCTTTGACCTTTGACTGAACATTTTGCGTCCCGCCCGCGGCGTGCTAGGCGCTAATGACAATGGCGGCTACAATAGCAACGCCTCAACCCACATGGGAGGACGCTGACGGCGGCCGCCCAGGAAAACGAAGCGTGGAGCCCATACTCAAAACCGAAGGCCTTTGGAAGCTGTACCGCGCCGGAAAGGTCGAAGTCGCCGCGCTTCGCGGTGTCAATTTTGAAGTGGCTCCCGGCGAGTCGGTGGCGGTGATGGGCCCATCAGGGTGCGGCAAGTCTTCCTTGCTCTATGTAATCGGCGGCCTGGCCAAAGCTTCTCGCGGCAAAGTGCTGGTGGACGGTAACGACTTGAGCGAAATGCGCGACGCCGAACGCACCAAATTGCGCCGTAGCAAAATCGGTTTTGTGTTTCAGCGCTTCAATCTCCTGCCAACTCTCACGGCCAAGGGGAACATCGCCATTGCGCAATATATTCACGGCGACGGCTTTGATCCGCATCGCTTTGACGTGGTTACGAAAATGCTGGGCTTGGACGGCCGTCTGGCACACAAGCCGTCTGAAATGTCCGGCGGCGAACAACAGCGCGTGGCCATCGCCCGTGCCATCATAAACGAGCCGAAAATTCTGTTGGCCGATGAACCGACTGGCAATCTCGATACCAAAAATTCCGAAGTCGTCCTGCAGATGCTGCGGCAGTTAAACAAGGACCTCGGCCAGACCATCGTGATGATCACCCACAATCCCGAAGCGGTCACCTACTTCGATCGCGTGGTGCACATGCGTGACGGCGTGATCGTGGATGGAGTTCCGGCGGACTGATATGGCGGGGCCCGGTCAAATATTGTCGCGTATTTTTTTCTGGTCCTACGAGCGCGGCTCATGGCAATACGATCTGGCCGTCATCGCCATCGTTGTTTTTGTATTGCTCACCCCGGCGCGCTGGTTTCATGACCAGCCGTCGCGCGTGGTGCCAGCAGCTGCCGCGCAGGTCGAATTGGTCAGTGAAGCGGGCAATCGCCTTACGTATAAAGTGGACGCCCGTATCCTAACCCCGCCCGAGCAGATGCCGCAGTTACAGAACGAGCTGCACCGGGCGCTACAGCGAGCGGAAGGCAACCTGCAGAACGGAAGATTTGAAATAACCAATGTTGAGGCTCTGCGCGACGAGCAGGGCGCGGTGGTCGCCTATCAGGTGACTCTGCAACGGAAGTAGTGAGCCAGCCGCCCGCCCTGGAAAGTAACTGGCGGCTCCGCGGGCGCGTCTCATTGAGTGTGCTACGATACTTTTCAGGGATCTTTCGCGCTTATCTTCGCGTATGGGCTGCAAATTGACCAGTAAAACCGCGACTTTTCTATCGTTGTTTGCCGCAATTTATTTTTGTCTGCCCGCGACTTTGCTGTCGCAGTCCGGCGAAAAATGGAACGTAGATTCCATCCTCGGGCGCATGGACGCCGGCGCGCGCGACTTCCGCACGCTCACCGCCAACATCGAGCACATCAAGTACACTGAAGTGGTGAAAGACACCTCCACTGAATCGGGTCAGATGTGGCTGCAACGAAAAGACGAAAAGATGCGCATTGAGTTTGCCAATCCTGATAAGCGCACCATCCTCCGTTCGGGCGACACCCTGGCCATTTACAATCCCAAGATCAATCGCGTGGAGGAATACGACCTGGGCAAAAACCGGGCGCTAGTGGACCAGTACGTACGCCTGGGCTTTGGCACGCGAAGCGAAGATTTGCGGAAAAGCTTCTCGGTGGCCTTTGTGAGCGAGCAGGAATTCGACGGCAAAAGAACGGTGTTGCTCGAGCTGACGCCGAAAACGGAGCAGGTTCGCTCGCAAATCAGCAAAATTGAAATGTGGATTGATGAATCGGCCTGGCTGCCCCTGCAGCAGAAATTTTATGAAGCCGGCTCGGGTGATTACTTCATTTTTCACTATAGCGACATCAAGAAAAATTTGAAGATCGAAGAGTCCCGGTTCAAAGCGGACTGGCCGAAAAACGCCACCAAAGTAAAACCTCGCGGCTAAAATGCTTTCGACGCAGGCACGGAGCGCGACCCTAGCGCGCCTGTTCGCTCTGCAGCAATTGTTCCTTGCGCCTCAATCCCCAGCGGTAGCCAGCCAGGTTGCCATCCGCGCGCACTACTCGGTGGCACGGCACCACAATTGAAACCGGGTTCGTCGCACACGCCCGTGCCACCGCGCGCACCGCGCTGGCTTTGCCCACCGCCCGCGCGACCTGCGCGTACGTTTTGGTCGTGCCACGGGGGATCTTCTGCAATTCTTGCCAGACGCGGCGCTGAAACGCTGTCGCTTGCAGGTCCAGCGGCAACGCGCGCCGTGGGGCGCTGCCTTCCACTCGCGCCAACACTTCCTGTACCCATTCGGAGAAAGCGCCTTTCTCCGCGCAGATTTCCGCCCGGGGATATTCCCGGCGCAGCTCGCTCGCCAGCTTGGCCTCGGAATCGCCCAGATACACCGCGGAGACGCCGCGTTCCGTCGCCGCCACCAGGACTTCACCCAAACTCGATTTCGCCGTCGTGTATTTGATCTTCATTCCCTTTCCTCCTTTTTGGTAAGTCGCGGGCGTCATGCCCAGTTGCGCATCGCTGCGTTCGTAAACACGGCTTGCCGAACCGTAACCGGTCGCGTACAACGCATCGGCGATGCTGTTTCCATCGCGCAGCAATTTCTTGAACCGCTTCAGCCGCAGCGCCGCCGCCAGCTGTTTCGGATTGAGCCCGGCCTGCTGGCGGAAAGCGCGTCGCAGTGCGTCGATCCGCACGCCCACCTGCCGTGCGAGTGTGTTAACGTTCACCGCTTCGTCGCTTTCGTTTTCCAGAAAACGAGCGGCTTGCTGCACGATCAGCGCGGCGGCTGGAATCTCATTCGGCTTGCAGCGGCGACACGGACGGTAGCCTTCCCGCTCGGCGTCCTGACGAGTCTGAAAAAAAAGTGTGTTCCGGCGTAACGGCCGCCGTGCAGGACAGCTGGGTCGGCAATAGACACTGGTGGAACGCACTGCGAAGAAAAAAGCTCCGTCAGCCCGCGCGTCGCGCGCCAACACCGCCTGCCAGTAACTCGACTCCCGGGCGCCCGGACCGGCGGAGTTCACAACTGCATTTTGTCGGTTCCTCATGAGGCCAAATTACCGCAGCGCGGCGGGACTTGCTATCCGGAAAACTCGCGCAAACTAAATTTGTTTCGCTGCCTTTATGCCTCGCCAGGAGCGGGCATCACCGTCGCGCTCACATGATCCGGCTGGCGATGCGGCGCTGTAATCACCAGCACCACCGCAGTCAAAATGACCACGCCGGCGGTCAGCGTTCGAGCCGTCAACCCTTCGCCGCCAAACGCCCAGCCCAGAATCATCGCTACGATGGGATTTACAAACGCGTAAGTTGCCACTCGCGCCGCGGTGCTTTTCTTCAATATATAAAGATACGCGCTGAATCCGATGCAAGAGCCAAACAGCACCAAGTAACCGATCGCCAGCCACGCCCGCAGCGTGATGTGACCAGGATGGAAGCGCGCGCCCTCGCCGCCCAACAACCCGATAATCCACAAGGCTGCCCCACCGCATAGTCCCTGCATTCCCGCACCCAGTAGCGGCGAGCTTGGCAGTGTTCCATGCTTGGAATACAGTGATCCGCAAGCCCACGACAGCGACGCCAACACCAGAATTCCGGCGCCGATCGGATCCACGCGTCCAGAATTGCCCAGGTGCGCCGGCCCAACCAAAACCAGCAAACCGGCAAAACCTATCACGATTCCGAAGAGCACGCGCACCGATGGCCGGTGCCCGCCCGGACGCAGCCAGTCCACCAAAACCATCCACAACGTCACGGTGGCCACCAACAGTGCGGTGATTCCCGACGGCACGTATTGTTCGGCCCAGCAAACCCCGCCGTTACCTCCGAACAGCATCAACACGCCCGTGATCGCCGCCGTGACCCACTGTGTCTTGGTTGGCTTGGTCCCACTTCGGCGAAAAAACACATAAAGCAGCAGGCCCGCTAACAGGTGCCTGCTTCCTGCCAGCAGCAGCGGAGGGAACGACTCTAGGCCCACGCGAATCGCGTAGTAGGTGCTGCCCCAAATGAGATAGACCGCTAAGAAGCTGGCGATGATCAGCAGGGAGGGAGGGGCGTGCGGCGCGGGCCGAACGGCGTTGCCGACAGGCGCCTCAGTTCGCGGCTCGGGGGAAGTTTGCCGGGAAGTTGCCATGTAAGAATTTAAGAAGCTCGCGGGCTGGCGTCCAGAACCAATATGGGAGGCAATTCGCGCCCCTGCCTACCTCCGCATTCACAGCCCAGACTGTCGGTCACCCGTACTAAAACCAAGTGTTGGATGATAGGACACTTAGGCTGATTTCCACAGGTTGACGCCCGGGTTTCAACAATGACATCCTCACAGTCCGTTTCGGGACAGTCTATCCGATTTCATTAAGCGTTTTGGGATCAAGTACTAGTCAGGTGACACTGCATTTGCGTGCGTAGCCTTTTAATCGCGCTGAGGGCGAGATGAACGCATCCAGTCAAGCTGTCCGTAAAGAAGATGAATTGCCTTCGCTTTCGCTAGCGCTGTCAACTGCCTTGCCAGCGTTTCGGCCGGCTGCCACTGGTCCGCAAATCGTGCCGCCTGCCGCAAGTGCTCCGGCCATTGGCGCTCCCCGCGTACCTTCTCTTCGTGTACGGCCCTTGCAACCGGTAAATCCGGTGCGGCGTTTTGCGCGCGTGCCCACTCATGCGGTTTGCATGTTTCCCGAGCTGCGCGAATATCCACGCGCCAGCCTGCGCCTTCCCTTACGTTTGCGCGGCGTCAATGGCCGGCCCGAAGATTTCCCTATCACCCTGGTCACCCGCGACATCAGTTCTTCCGGCGTCTTTTTTCTTTGCCCGCGCAACATTCCGGTACAAACGGCGATTGAGCTGGAAGTGGTGCTGATCAGCCGTCCGCTGGGGCGCGGCAACGTCGTGATTGTCAGCATGGCGCACGTAGCACGTACGGAACCCGCCGCCATGCCTGGCTGGTTCGGCATCGCCGCCTCCTTCGATGATCTGGAGTTCGATCGCGACGACGACATTCCGACCCGCTATTTCGGCGTCTGACATCCGCGCCATAAGTTCAGACCAATCCGACGACGACTGAGAGCAGACGGGGCGCTACGGTGCTCCCTTCTCTTTTTTGATACATTTGAAGGTGATGAAATCCCGCGCAGGTTTCTTTCTGGCACTGCTGGTGGCCGTCACCTTCACCGGCATGGCGTTTCTGAAGTATCGCGGTTTCCGCGCAAACTCTGCCCCAACTGAGCTCGAAGCCTTTGTGGCCCGCGCGGTGCGCAATTTCACCATTCCTCATTCGGCGCGGGCGGCTAAAAACGACTTTGATCCGACTCCGGACAATCTTCAGGAAGCGCGCACGCTGTACCTGGCCCGCTGCTCTTCTTGCCACGGCATCGACGGCAGCGCACGCACTGCAATGGGCGGCAACCTGTACCCTCGCGCGCCGGATTTGCGCGACCCTAGAACCCAAAATCTCTCGGACGGCCAGTTGCACTACATCATCGAAAATGGCGTCCAGCTTACCGGCATGCCTGCGTGGAACGGACCCGACCAGGGCGCCGGTCGCGGTCCATGGTTGCTGGTGCTTTTCGTTCGCAGCCTGCGCCCGCTGACTGCCGACCAGAAAGTCCGCCAGGCAAGCGTCGTTTCTTCAGCGCTCTATGTCGGCTCGCCGGTCTGCGCGAAATGCCATACGCAGATTTACGACCGCTGGAAGAAAACTCCCATGGCCAACGTCGTGCGCGACCCGCACCAGCATCCTGAAGCGCTGGCCGAGGATCCATCCTCCAATCCCGTCTCGCCGTTCCGGGCCGACCAGGTCGCGTTCGTCTATGGCAACCTCTGGAAACAGCGGTATTTCACTAAAATCGGCGATGATTACTACCCGTTGCCTGTTCAGTGGGAATTCAGAAACCAGAAGTGGAGCAAGTATCACGTGGGGGATGGGACAGACTGGTGGGTACCGTTCTATCCGTCACAGAACACCGGGCGCCCGACCGGCCCGCTCTGCGACGGTTGCCATTCCGTGGACTACAACATCCACACCAAGCAGGTCGCCGAATGGAACGTCGGCTGCGAACGTTGCCATGGCCCGGGCAGCACACACGCCGAGCATCCCACCCGCGAGAATATTTTCAATCCCGCCGCCTTGAACTACGTCGCCGCCAGCGACACCTGCATCCAGTGCCACTCGCAAGGCCGCCCCGTTACGGATCCCATCGAGGGCAAACACTATGACTGGCCCGTTGGCTACAACGTGGGCTTGAGTCTCCGCGATTACTGGAAACTGGAGGAGGTCAACCTGGGCAAAACCGACTTTTATTATTTTGCTGACGGCACTGCCCACAAGAACCGCATGCAGGGGAACGATTTTGTGCAGAGTGTGATGTACACCCGCGGCGTCACCTGCTTCGATTGCCACGACGTGCACGGAACCGGCAATTATGCCCAACTGCGCAAACCGGCACAGCAGCTGTGCCTCGATTGCCACGGTCCGCAATCGGCGAACGGTCCTCGCACCGCAACCCTCCAAGAGCACACTCATCATAAGGACGGCAGCGCGGGCGGCGAATGCGTCGCCTGCCACATGCCAAAGATCGAAACCGAAGGCCCGCCCAACACCTTCGTTCGCTCTCACACGTTCAAGTTCACCAGCCCGGCGGCGACTGTGAAGTACAAGATCCCCAACGCGTGCAACTCCTGCCATGCCGACAAATCGCCCGAATGGGCCGCGCAAACCATTAGCCACTGGACGGAGCGTTCGCCCTGGCGCCTGATGTGACGCCCGCTCGCAACCGCGAGTTCGACGCGTCTTCCGGCCCAGCGTAAAATGAGGCGTACATTTGAACAATGAAATCTCGCTCTACTTCACCCCTGCGCGGCGTCCTCTTTGATTGGGACGGCACGCTGCTCAACTCCTACGCCGCGGATACCGAGGCGTATCTCGCAATGTTTCGAGAAATGCAGATTCCCTGGGGACTCGCGGACCTGGAAGCCCATTACTCGCCCAACTGGTATCGCGTGTATCAAGCGGCAAGACTCCCCCGCTCCAAATGGGATGCCGCCGACCAGGTATGGCGCAGCCATTACGCCAAACAGGCACCAAAGCTGCTGCCGGGAGCTCGCCGCGTCCTTGCTTCAGTGGCCCGCCGCCACGCGCTCGGACTGGTAACCAGCGGCGATCGTGACCGGGTGCATCGTCAGTTACGCGATTTTCGCTTGTGGGAACATTTCGCGGCCCGGGTGTGCAGTGGCGATACGCGGCTCCGCAAACCTAATCCCGCCCCGCTGCGTCTCGCGTTGCGCCAAATGCGCTTGCATCCCAAGGAAACCGTGTACGTGGGAGACTCACCCGAAGATTTGCAGATGGCCCGCAGCGCTGGCGTGCGCGCCGCCATCGCCATTCTCGGCCCATTCCCCACCGAGAAGCGCCTGCGCGCGGCCAAACCAGACCTGCTCCTCGAATCCATCGAGGAGCTGCCCGAAGCTCTGCTCACAATTTAGGATAATCTGCGGTCGGATTACGCTTGCGCGCGGCCCGGCTCCGCCAGCGCCACGTTCGCTTGTGGCTCCGCTTCTCTCTTGAAGCCCAGCGCGAAGAAAACGAGTACGACAGCCGCCGCCGCTGCCGGCGCCATCCAGATGGAGCGCCAGTCATGGCCGGCCGAACCGTCAGGTCCAACGGTCTTATACATGTCCACAATTCGCCCGCAAATCAGCGAGCCGACGAACATTCCGATACCGTAGGTGAGGAACGTCATCAGGCCCTGCGCCGCGGAACGCAAAGCCGAGGGCGCCTTCTGATCCACATACACCTGGCCCATCACGAAGAAGAAGTCGTAGCAAATGCCGTGCAGGATGATTCCGATATACAGCATCCACGCGAGACTGCCCGCGTTGCCGTAGCCAAACATCAGGAAACGAGCGACCCAAGCGAACATGCCCAGCATCAGCGTGCGCTTCAGCCCGAGCCGCTTGAAGAAGAACGGCAGCGCAAGCATAAACAGCACTTCGGACATCTGCCCCATGGACATTTTTCCCGCCACATACTTCACGCCGATCTCGTTCAAGAAAAGATTGGTGAATGAATAATAGAACTGAAGCGGGATGCAGATCAGGAACGAGGCGACCGCGAAGACGGCGAAGTTACGCCCCTTGAACAGGCCAAAGACATCGGGCGGAAAGATACTGCTCAGCTTGAACCCATGGCCGGTACGGAGGGGCGGCGTGTGCGGCAGCGTCAATGCATAAACACCGAACAGGATGGAAGCCACAGCCGCGATGCGCACCGGGATCGCGGTCGCTTCGACGTTGCGAAACAAGAATCCAAAAGCGGTGATGGTCAACCCAGCCACGATCCATCCGGCGGTGCCAAGTCCGCGAATCCCGCCGAAGTCCTGGCTCGGATCTTTCATCTGTCGGAAAGCCAGAGCATTGGTCAGCGCCATGGTCGGCATATACAGAAGCGAATAGATCAGCAGCAGCACATACATGGGACCGAATTGCGTTTGTGCGGACGCGAACCAAAGAAGCACGCCACCGACGCCGTGCAGGACTGCGAGCAAGTGCTGGTTCGCAAAGAGCTCATCGGCCATCAGCCCCACCAGAAATGGCGAGACAATCGCGCCGATGGTGGTCGTGCCATAGATGATTCCGATCTGATCTCCCGTGAAGTGCAGCGTTTGCCCCAGCCAGGTCCCAATGGTCACGTACCAGGCGCCCCAGATGAAATACTCCAGGAACATCATCACCGACAGCCGAAGTCTCATTTGCAGCTGCACGGAATTACCTCCCCTGTAAGGTCTTCTGGAAGCTGACAAACAGTTTGCGAGCCAATCGACGGCGCTACTTTACCTGCAAAAACTCGAGAAAGAAAACTACCGGTGCGCGGCCTGTTTGCGCGCAGGGCCGTTCAGCCACAACTCAATGGGCTTGGTTACCCCTGCCGGCGCGGTGTATGGCATCGAGATTTTTCGTCCTTCGCCCGCCGATGCATATCCCGCATACAAAGCGTGCAACACCACCAGGCCATCTTCGCCGGTCGCTTGCGGCGTTTCTTTGCCGCGAGCGCAGCGAGCGAAATGAATCAGCTCCTGCGGGGTGCCGTAGTTCCACAGCTCCTCAAAAACCGGATACGTCCAACCCTTGGTGGTCGGCGCTTTTTCCACCGCGTAGCCATAGCCGTTCTCGCTGTAGGTCGGCAACGCATTGCCCATGTGCAAATTGGCGTAGGTCACGCCTTCGGACCCGAACACTTCGATTCGATCGTCCATCCCCCCGCGACGCGCCCAACTGTCTTCCACCAGCCCCATCGCGCCGTTTTCGAACTCCAGGATGCACAGGCATTCGTCTTCGGCTTTCGTTTTGTCGCCGTGGACGTACGTGCCCATTTGGCAATAGACCGACTTGATCGGCGAGCGTCCCAGAAACCAGTAGCAGAAGGCGATGCCGTGACATCCCAGGTCCATCAGCGCTCCGCCGCCGGATCGGCCGACATCCCAGAACCACGGACTGTGCGGTCCAAAATGCTTTTCGCTTTGCTTGACCAGGTGGATTTTCCCGAACGCTCCGGCGTCGGCCATTTCTTTGGCTTTCAGATACTTCGGGGTGAAGAAAAGTTCTTCGCCGTACATCAATAGGACGCCGTGCTTCTTCGCGGCAGCGATCATTTCTTCGCCTTCAGCAATGGTCATGGCCAGCGGCTTTTCGCAGACAATGTGCTTTCCCGCCGCCGCGATGTCTTTGGTCATTTGGGCGTGCAGCGCGTTAGGCGCGCAGATACACACCATTTCGATGTCGCGCTCTTTCAGCATTTCGCGGTAGTCGGTGAAGACGCGTGGAATGTTGTACTTCCTGGCCAGTTCTGCGGCGTTCCCCGCGGTTGGTGACGCCACTGCCACCACTTCCGCTTCGTAAGGCGCGCTCTGTAACGATGCAACCTGAATGTCCGCCTGAAACTGCGAGCCGATGATGCCTACCTTGACCCTGCCTTCAGCCATGACCTTCTCCCGTGTTCACGACTACGCTTTCGCGGCGTCCTGGTCGTCGCAGCCGACATATTCCTGGATCACGCGATTGCCTTTGTATTGCAGGTCGTCATGAATGCCGATTTTTGATGTGTAATAGCAGCCAACCGTCAACTCTTTCAGCGAGTTGAAAAATTTGACTTCGGTCAGCTCGGTCAGCTGGGAATTCTCGGAGAGCACCGTGAGCATGGCCACCCGTTCCTCCGGCGAGGCATTGACGAACGTTTTGCCGTTGTAGTGCTGGCTCATCAAATCGATCAGCCGCAGCCCTTCGCGCCACACTGCTTTGTCACTTTCGTCGTAGGTCTCTCGTAAATACTGATCAATCGTGTCTGCTACTTTGGCCGCCTTCGCGCCACCCGAGTGGCTGTCTTCGGGAATGATGGTCTCGGTCAGTTCCTCGACGAGCGCGTGTTGCGCCGGCGTGAAGAACCGCGCCGCGGATTTTCCCTCGCTGGCAGCAGCGGCCGCCGGCTTCGCTTCCGCCTGTGGCGCCGTCTCGCCCGCAATCGCGGTCGCAGGCAACAGCGACGCCCCGATCATCGTGGCCGACGTCTTCAGCCACTGCCGCCGGTCCTGCCTCAGATCAACCCCGCTCAGTGGGTTTTCGGGGGCATTGCGCACCGCATCCTCGGTCGAATTTCCAGTTGGCTTTTCTGACGGCATGGCTCCCCCTAGAGATTGCCTTTCTTCATTTCGTCCGCCAGGTAATCGCAAGACCGCCAGCACAGCGACATGATAGTCCAGGTCGGATTCTGGCAGCTGGCGTTGACAAACGCGCTTCCGTCCACCACGAACAGATTCTTCACGTCATGCGACTGCTCGAACTGGTTCAGCACCGATTTCTTGGGATCATCGCCCATCCGCACCGTTCCCAGTTCGTGTATGGACCAGCCCTCGGTCAAAATGCGATCACTCACATGCACGATCTCAAAGCCCGCTTCCTCAAACATCTCCTTGGCGGTTTCCTTCATGTCTTCGCACATCTTGTGTTCGTTGTCGCTGAACTTGTAATGGAAGCGCAGCGCCGGCACGCCCCATTTGTCCTTCACTACCGGGTCCAGATCTACGTAATTTTCATAGCGTGACAGCACTTCGCCGAAGCCGCCCATGCCGATGAATGCGCCTTGCTTCTTCCGCACCTCGTCCTTGAACGCCGCGCCGAATCCCGGCGCTTGCGCGCTGCGCGGAAACATGGTGCTGCCGCTGCCTCCCTCAAATCCGTAGCCGCGAATGAATTTTGGGTGCTTTTCTTTCAGGTTGCGGAAGCGTGTCAGATAAAATCCGCCCGGCCTGCCGTCATCAAGCGTTGACGGCTTGCCCACCCGATCTTTTGCAAGGCCCGCCACCCCCGGCCCCATCACGTGTTCGCAGAAATTGTGGCCTACATGTCCGCTGGAATTTCCGATGCCGTTGGGATATTGCCGCGACTTCGACAGCAGCATCAGCCGCGCCGATTCCAGTGTGGACGCCGCCAGTATCACCACGCGCGCTTTGACGTGATAATCCTTCATGGTCTGCGAATCGGTAAAGCGCACACCACTTGCTTTCCCGGTCGCCGGATCCACGGTAACCTCGCGCACCGTGGAATTCGGCCGCAGCGTAAGGTTGCCCGTGTCCATCGCCGGATAAATCAATCCCGTGGGCGAATCAAACGCCGCGTGAATGTCGCACCCGCCCTTTCGTTCGCAGGCCCCCCGCCCATAACACCGGCTGCGGTATTTGTTGTGTTTCAGCCCGTCGCTGGTCACTCCCGCGCGATATTGCGTGAGCGTGCGCCCCATTTTCTGCACGCCTTGCTTGAGGGTAACCTCCGCGCAATTCAGCTTGGTCGGCCGCTGAAAAATGCTGTCCGGCAAATAGTCCAGGTTTTCCTTCACCCCGGTGATGCCCAGATACAGGTCCACTTTGTCGTAGTACGGCTGGATGTCGCTGTAGCTGATCGGCCAGTTTTCTCCATACCCGTCCCGATCCTTGGCCTTGAAGTCATAATCCGACAAGCGCAGCGCCAGCCGTCCCCAGATATTCGTTTTTCCGCCCAGGCAGCGCGCGCGCACCCACGCGTAGTTCGTCCCGGTATAGGGATTCTCGCGTTCCTTCACCACAATATTTTTTGTATAGTCGCTGTCGCCGATGTAGCTGTAGAGGTTCTTCGCCTTTTCAAAGCCCGGCCCGTAGGGCGGCCGCCGAATCGTGTATTCGTTGAAGTTCAGCGAATGAGAGTCGGGAGGCAGAGATCCGCGGTTGGCGTTGTCATAGGGCCACTCCATCGAACGCAGCTCCTGCTCGATGTTCAGCTTTTTCCCTGCTTCCAGCAGCAGCACTTTCATGCCGTGACTCGTCAGAACATGTGCCGCCATTCCGCCCGCCGCGCCCGATCCTACGATCACCGCATCGTACGTCTTGCTGAAATCAATTTCCTGCTCTGCCGTCATGGATTTTCCCCTGAACGCAAACTACCGCAAGCTCCGCGCGCAAGCGGACTGCCGATTATGCCAAAAAGATCAGAGGTTGGCGCGTTTCTTCTTTACAAATTCCACGATCTGCCGTTCTTTACGGTTTCGGCTTGTCTGTCGCACCAGCCGGTGGCGCCGGAGCAGCTTCCGCCTTGGCCGGCTCGCCGCTCGGGTTAGCGGCCTGCAGAGGCTTGATGTCGGTCCACTTGATCACCAATCGCACCGGAATCGTATCGTCTTTCAGGTGCACATAATCGTCGGAGCGCGAATAATTCGGAAACCAGTACTTCCCTTCTACGTTATCCCGGTAGGTCTCAAAGTTCACGAACGGCAATTGCTCGACGTGTACGTCCCCAAGATCGTTCACCCATTTGCCGTAAGTCTTCACCACTTCCAGATATTGCTTGTCCACCCACACAATGCCCTGAAAAAGCGCCTTCCCGCGCTCCAAGAATTTGGGTTTCGCTTCAAAAATGTAGCAGTCAATTTCATCCACTTTTTCGTCGCCCACGAAGCGCAATTCATATTTCGCCAGTTGCCCGGTAGTCAGAGGATACATCGGGACGCGCGTCAAGGCAGACAGTTGCCCCGGCTCCAGATCGATGAACTGCAGGGACGACTGCGTCTTCTGGACGGTCTTCTCGTACACCTTGCCGTCCGAATCCATCATGGCCGCCATCACCACCTGATACTCGCCGCTCGGCTGTCCATCTTTCCCGAATTCCGTCAGCTTGATCGTCTTCTTATAGCCGTAACGGACGCGCGCCTGCTGGTACTGGTCTTCTTTTTCGGCGAACGCTTTCACTATCAGCGCCGGCGGCATGGGAGGCGGCGCGGCAGCCGGATCGGTGGTGGTTACGCGGTGCACGTTATGGGTGTCCACGGGAGGCGGCGTGAGCGGTCCGTTAGCATCCTGCGCCCGAACAGTAGCCGCACAAGAAATCCCGAGTAGCACCGCGACCGTCGCTGGCATGCCAAAGATTCGGCGGAAAGTAAGTCGTTGTCTCATCGTGGCCCGCAACTCTAGCGGCGGTTTCTCCCACACCTTTTCCTTAGGATGCGTTCCGGCTGCCCGACGCCGCCTGTGCCGGATCCCAAACCATCCGCGCCGCGCCGTTGAGTTTACCGCACTCCCCACTCCCCGCCACCACGAACCCCGCCACGCCTCTGGTACAATTTTCAATTTGATGAGCACCGTTTCGGTCGCCCGCCGTTACTTCGTTTCCGGAATCGTGCAAGGTGTCGGTTTCCGCTATTTCACTCAGGACGAAGCCGAGCGCCTGCACCTCTGCGGATTCGTGCGTAATCTGCGCGACGGCCGCGTGGAGGTATACGCCATCGGGCCGCCGGATAAACTAGATCGCCTGCGCACCCTGCTCGAGCGCGGCCCGCGCGGCGCCATGGTCCAGCACGTCGCCGAACATCCGGCCGAAGTCGATGCGCAGTTCGCCAAAGATTTCAGCATCACCTACGACCAGTAGCACAGGCAATCTTGCCTGTGCCTGATCCGCAAGGAACGTTCTATAGATGCGCTGGACTTAAAAGGGAGCCGCCAATGGACGACCTGAAAAAATTGATTCGCGAAGTGCCGGATTATCCCAAGCCGGGAATCCTGTTCTACGACCTCACCACGCTGCTCAAAGACAAGCAGGGATTCCACACGCTGATCGATCGCCTCTGCGATCACTACAAAGGCCACACCATCGACGTGGTGGCCGGCATCGAAGCCCGTGGCTTCATCTTCGCCCCGGCGCTAGCC
>Ga0187821_10000014_pt1 | contig 25037 bp, 21 predicted proteins | sample NC_wetland_sal_i_20_FD_132442 | JGI IMG/M metagenome (GOLD analysis project Ga0187821, IMG submission 132442) | Wetland sediment microbial communities from Neuse River Estuary, North Carolina, USA - SourceSoil_1 | ecosystem: Environmental > Aquatic > Freshwater > Wetlands > Sediment | place...
CGACACCTGGGAGAGCGTGCGGGTGTTCCAGGGCTTCCGCTCCAGCGCCACCGAGCCCTGCGAAAGCGTGGCCACCAGAAGGTAGCGCGGGCCGTCCTCGCCGAACTTGCGTCCCTCGAGGGTGCCCGGATACACGGCGACCGAGCCGCCCTCCCGCACCTCGACGAAGTTGTGGTAGTGCCCCAGGGCCAGGTAGTTGAGTCCCGAGGCTGCGATCTCCGAGCGATCCAGGGGCAGGTCCGAGGGCCGGATCTTCCACGTCGGGCTGTCTTGCAACGCGCCGTGGAGGACCGCCACATGGTAGTCGGCGATTCCGTGGCGCGCGAACTCCGAGAGCGGGCGCGTCACGATGGCGGGATCGTAGGCAATCCCGTACGTCTGCACGGTCTCGTCCCCGATGGTGAGGCGCGGGCCCGGGGCGAGGCGAGGCTCGTTCAGGAGGTACGCGCCCTCCGGCAGGCGAAGCCGGCGGTAGATCGAGCGCCGGTAGGAGAAGGCGTCGTGCGTCCCGGGAACCAGAAGGGCCGGGATCGAGGCCTTGGACAGCCGTTCGAGGGAGGACTCGACCTGGAAGACCAGGCTCTCGTCCGGGTCGTGCGTGTCGAAGAGATCGCCGGCGATCGCGACGAGATCCACGGGGCGCTCCGGCGAGGCGGCGAACTCGATCGCGCGCTGAAACGCACCCAGGAAGTCGCGCGTCCGCTCCGGGCCGTGGTCCCCCATGGAGGGGAACGAGGCCCCGAGATGCAGATCCGCGAGATGCAGGATGCGAACGCTCATCGGCTCTTGCCCCTCTCGTTCCCCGGCCGGCCCATCCGGCGCAGGTCGCGCAACGCCTCCCGGTGCGAGCGGAAGGCGATCGGGCGCGGCAACCGGTCGAGCGGGAAGAATCCCAGCTCGATCGCGTCGTCGCCCGCCTGAAGCTTCCCCCCCAGCACGCGGGCGTGGTAGAGGATCAGCACCGCGCGCGTCCGCGGATCGTCGCGTCCCGCATACACGCCGAAGAGGCCCGTCAGCTTCACCCGAAGCCCCGTCTCCTCGCGCGCCTCGCGCACGGCCGTTCTCTCGGGGTGCTCCCCGTATTCCATGAAGCCCGCCGGAATTCCCCAGGCGTTCCTGCGCGGCTCGTGCCCGCGGCGCGCGAGGAGGATCGTCCCCCGGCGCCGGATCAGCACCCCGCACGCGGGCACCGGATTCCGGTACGCGATGAAGCCGCACCGCGCGCAGGCGCTGCGGCGGACTCCATGCTCCGTGATCTTCCGCATCCGGCCGCCGCAGACCATGCAAAAGCGCGCCTCGGGGCGCGTCTCGCGAACCACGGCTCTCCGCGGCGCCTGCCCTTTCCCCTTGTCACCCATAGTGTTCCCCACAGGCCCCCGGGACGCGGTCGGCGTCCATCCATGGAAAAATCGGCCAGCCCTGGACCTTCCTCAAGCGGAATGTGGGACGGATACTCCCACGAATGTGGGAGGCGATGGTGGGACGAAAAGGCTCAGCAGGGGACGGGCGGGGTTCAGTAGTTCCGCTCTTCGTCCTCTTCCTCGTCCTCTTCCTCTTCCTCGGACTCCTCGAGGCCCCTCTCCTCTTCGTACTCCAGCATGAAGTATTCGCGGAAGGGGTCCACGAGGTCGTTGAAGGCTTTGTGCGGCGAGGAGACGCCGTATTCCCGGAGCTTGTCGCAGATTTCCCCGATCAGAGCGTCCATCCGTGCCGAGAGGTTAGTCTCCGCGATGAGACGTTCGACGAGCTCTTTGTCCTGGTCGTGGGCGGCCATGGAGGTCTCCTCGGAATTGGGCTGGCGCGGCCCCGGAAACTCCTCCGGGTCACACCTATTATATCAGAACACCGGGCACTTTGCGCGGTTCGGCTCGGGCCCTTCCAGGGCGCCCGCGCTTGACAACCTCAAGCGCTCCCTTGAGGATGCGGCCGCGTGACTGACGAGTCCACGCCCCCGCCTCCGGCCACGCCGGCCGCCGCCCGCGAAGGCGGGTTGGCTCGCGCCGCCGGCATCGTCTCGCTGGCCACGCTGGTCAGCCGCGTCCTCGGCCTGGTCCGCGAGCAGGTCTTCGCCGCGTTCTTCGGAGCCGGATTCGCGGTCGACGCGTTCCAGGTCGCCTTCCGGATCCCCAACCTGCTCCGCGACCTGTTCGCCGAAGGGGCCATGAGCGCCGCCTTCGTGCCGACCCTGACCCGCGTCCAGGAGGGCGACGGGCGGGAGGCGGCCATGCGTCTGGCCAACCTCGTCATCAACTTCCTCCTCGTGACGGTCTCGGCCGTTTGCCTCCTCGGCATGCTCTTCGCCGATCGCCTGGTTCCTTGGATGGCCCCGGGTTTCGCGGCGGTGCCGGGAAAACTCGAGCTCACCACCCAGATGACCCGGATCATGACGCCCTTCCTGCTCCTGGTGGCGCTGGCCGCCGCGGTGATGGGAGTCCTCAACACGCGCCGGATCTTCTTCGTCCCCGCGATCGCGCCGACCATGCTGAACCTGGCCCTGATCGCGGCGGGCTTCGTCCTCTCGCCGCTTTGCCCGCGCTTCGGGCTCCAGCCGATCGTGGGCATGGCGTTCGGCGTGCTGCTGGGGGGGCTGGGGCAGCTCCTGATCCAGGTCCCTTCGCTCTACGGGCAGGGGTTCCGGTGGCGCCCGCTCATCTCGTTCCGCGATCCCGGAGTGCTTCGCATCGTGACCCTGATGGCGCCCGCCGCGGTCGGCCTCGCCGCGACCCAGGTGAATATCTTCGTGAACACGTTCCTGGCCTCGATGCTGCGTCAGGGGAGCGTCTCCTGGCTGAACTACGCCTACCGGCTGATGCAGCTTCCCATCGGGCTCTTCGGGGTGGCGATCGCCACCGTCACGCTCGCCGAGGTGTCGCGCCACGCCGCGAGACGGGAGATGCCGGAGCTGAAGCGAACGATCTCCTTCTCGCTCCGGTTCGGGCTCTTCCTGACGCTCCCGGCGACCATGATCCTCATGGCGCTGGCCCATCCCATCGTGGCCCTCCTCTACCAGCACGGCCGGTTCGGCCCGGAGGACTCGGTGCAGACCGCTCAGGCGCTCTGGGGCTACGCTCTGGGGCTTTCGGCGTTCTCGGCGGTGCGGGTGCTGGTGCCGGTCTACTACTCGCTGGGCATGACGAGGGTTCCGGTCACGATCTCCTTCGTGACGATCGCGGTGAATATCGTGCTGAACATCCTCCTCATGCACCCGCTCCAGCACCGCGGCCTGGCGCTCGCCACCTCCATCTCCTCGGTCCTGAACTTCGCGCTCCTCTTCGAGATGCTGCGGCGGAAGATCGGGCCCATGGGGGGGCGGGTCCTGGCGCGGGCCGCCGGGAAGATCTTCCTGGCCTCGCTCCTCGCGGCGGCCGCCGCGTTCGCCGTGGCCACGGGCCTGGGCCGCGCGATGGGGACCACCGGCCTGACCGCGCGGTTCCTCGTGGTCCTGGCGGGGCTCGCGACCGCGTCCATCGTCTATCTGGCCGCCACGTTCACCTTCCGGATCGAGGAGAGCGTGCCTCTCTTCGCCTTCATGGCCCGGTTTCTCCCGAGGGCCGGGCGCCGCTGACGCCTGGTAGAATCCCCGGTCATGGACCTCCTGGGCCACTTCCAGAGGCAATTCTCCTACAACGCGTGGGCCAACGAGCAGACGCTGGCCTCGCTCCGCGAGGGCACGCCGCCCGAGCGCTCCCTCAAGTTCATGGCGCACATCGTCGCGGCGGAATGGCTCTGGCTGGGGCGGGTCAAGCAATGGAAGCAGGCGTTCCCGGTATGGCCGGAATGGACGCGCCTGCAGTGCGAGGCCCAGGCGGGGAAGCTCCCGCCGCTCTGGCAGGAGCTCATCCGGGGACTGCGCCCCGCGGGGCTCGACCAGCCGACGGCGTACACGAACTCCAAGGGGGAGGCATGGACCAGCACGCTGGGTGACATTCTCACCCATGTCCTGCTCCACTCCGCGTATCACCGGGGACAGATTGCGGCCGATCTACGCGCGGCGGGGCTCACGCCCGCCACCACCGACTACATCCACGCCGTGAGGCAGGGGTTCGTGAGGTAAGAGGCGGACGCGCCCCATTCCGCGCTGTTACCGGATCAGATCAGAAGCGCCCCGGTCCGGATCAGGTGAGCCAGCTTCGCCCTCTGGTCCGGGTTCAGGATCGCGTGGATCCGGCTCATCGCCCGATTCACCGCGTTCTGCAGATTCTCCGAGCTCTTCACCCGCAGCGAGACAGCCGCCTTGGATTTGGCCTCGTCGAACGATTCGGCGCCGACCGCTTCGGCATAGGCGGTGAGGGCGCGGCGATCGTCCACGGCGGCCTGGGCCCGCTCGGTCTTGAGCTCGTCCAGGATCTTCGCGAGCTCCGCCACCTGGGATTCGTCCAGCTCGAGCCGGAAGGCCAGAAACCGGAGCGGCCTCCGGACCCCGAACGCTCCGCCGCCGAAGGCGGCCTGGAATTCCTCGGGGCCGGATTCGTAGCGTGGCCGGCCCTCATCGCGGGCGACGGAACCGCAGCCCGCGTACGCGCCACGGTGGGTCCCGTGGCGTCCGTGCTTCCACAAATGCACCATCGCTGGTCGCATCGTGTCCTCCTCTGCCGGGGCGATCCGCTCCCGGCGGGTTCATTCCGTGGGCACCATGCCTCACGGATTCTCTTTAGATTGCCGCTCACGGTCGCGGGATGCACCTTTATGATGCCCGGCGATGAGCGCCCGCCCGAACATCCGCCTGGTGTGCCTGGACATCGACGGCACGCTCACCGACGGCATCCTGGGCCCCGCCATCCCCGGGACGGCCGAGGCCGTCCGCGCCATCCGCGGGCGGATTCCGGTGCGGCTCGTGACCAACACCACGAGCGTGCCGCAGCGCGCGCTGGCGCGGCGGCTGATCGAGCAGGGGTTCCTGGACGATCCCGCGGCGCTGGTGACGCCTGCCACGGTGGCGCGGCGCGTGCTCCCCGAGCGTGGACACGCGGCCGGCATCCTCCACGTGGAGCCGGGCGCGCGCGAGGATTTCTCGTGGTTCCAGGAGGACCCTGCCGGACCGGCGGTGGTTCTCGCCACCGAGTCGCACGACCTCCGGATCGCCGACCTCCAGCCCGCCTTCCGGAGGATCCTCGATGGCGCGGCGTTCTACACGCTCCAGCGGAACCGATATTTCAAGAGGGGCGTGGATCTGGTGACCGATCTCGGGCCCGTGGCGGCCTTTCTGGGCTACGCCGCGGGACGCGAAGCGGAGACGCTGGGGAAACCCTCGCCGATCCTCTTCGATTCGGTCGCGCGGGAAGCCGGCGTGTCCCGCGCGGAGATCGTCATGGTGGGAGACGACGCCGAGTTCGACGTTTCCGCGAGCGTCGCGCTGGGAATGTCCGGCGTTCTCGTCCGGACGGGAAAGTTCCGGGCGGAGGATGCCTCGCGCTTCACACCGGGGCCCACCGTCGTGCTGGACAGCGTCGCGGATCTTCCTCGATGGCTCGCCGGAACCGACGTCGCCTGACCGCAGCCGATTACGAGTTCCGCGTGCACCGTCTCTCGAACGCGCGCACGCATCGCGCGAGCTTCGCGTCGGATAGCGCGGCGTTTCGAAATATTTTCGCGAAAACACTTTTGCCTCTTCCCATGAACCGCCGCGAGCGTGTATTCATGGTGCGTCTCGACGACGTGAAGCCGACGCGGTGAATCGAACCAAGGTGTCCCCCTCCGATTCCACGTGCGGGACCCTTTCGCGTTCCACCGCGGGGTAAACGCCGCGCTGGAGCGGGTGGAGCGGGAGGTTCTGGTGACGGTGGTGAATTCCAGCGCGGCGTCCGCCCGGGGCTCCGCGTCCGCATCCCGTCCCGCCGCTCCCGTGGTAGATTCCCCCGCGATGAACGAGCCCGGCATTCCCCTGGAGCGGCCCCATGTCGCGGCCCTGGACGCCATTCTCGGAAAGCCATTCCGCGTCCTGGACGACGGCTTGGTGCGCGTCATCGACTACATGGGATCGGACGAGTCCATCGTCCAGGCCGCCCGCGTCTCCTACGGCGCGGGAACGAAGCGCATCCACGAGGACCGCGGCCTGATCCGCTATCTCATGCGCCACCGCCATACGACCCCGTTCGAGATGTGCGAGATCAAATTGCACGTGCGGGTGCCCATGGACTGCTGGCGCCAGTGGATCCGGCACCGGACGGCCTCGGTGAACGAGTACAGCACGCGGTATTCGGTGGCGATCGACGCGGCGCAGAAGACGGCGCCGGGCGAATGGCGGCTCCAGTCGCAGCAGAACAAGCAGGGAAGCGACGAATTCCTGGATCCGGCGCGGGGGGCCGCGCTCTCCGAGAAGGAGGCCCAGCTGCATGCGCTCTCCCGGAGGCTCTACGAGGAGCGCCTGGCCGAAGGGATCTCGCGCGAGCAGGCCCGGAAGGATCTTCCGCTGTCGACGTACACCGAGGCCTACTGGAAGACCAATCTCCACAACCTGCTCCACTTCCTGAGGCTCCGGATGGACCCGCACGCCCAGGAAGAGATCCGCACCTACGCCGACATCATCGGCAAGGAGATCGTGAACCGCTGGTGCCCCATCACGTGGGAAGCGTTCCTCGACTATTCGATGAACGCGCTCGAGCTCTCCGCGACGGAATGGAGGGTGGCCGCGGCCGTGGCGGCGTCGGACAAGGCCGCCGCCCTGGAGATCGCGAAAGCGGCGGGGATGCTGAACCTGGTCGAGGGAAGGCTGGCCAAGAACCGCGAGCGCGACGAGCTGGCGGCGAAGCTGCGGCAGCTCAACCTGGCCGTGCCCTGGGAATGACCCCTCAATCCTCCCGCAGCCGATACCCCACGCCGGGCTCGTTCATGAGATAGCGCGGGCGCGCAGGATCCTTCTCGAGCTTGTGCCGCAGCTGCGCCATGTAGACGCGCAGGTAATGCTTCTGGTGCGTGTAGCCGGGTCCCCAGACCTGCCGGAGCAGGGTCTCGTGGGTCAGCACCCGGCCGGGATGCCGCGCCAGGACCGCGAGGAGCTTGTACTCGATCGGCGTGAGTCGAACCTCCGCGCCGTCCCGGAGAATCCGGCGGCGCGCGAGGTCGATCGAGAGCCCGCCGATCTCCACGACGCCCTCCTCCGCATCCGCGCTCGAACCCGCCCCCCGCCGGAGCGCCACCCTGAGGCGCGCCAGGAATTCCCCGACACCGAACGGCTTCGTGACGTAGTCGTCGGCGCCCAGATCCAGGGCCGCGACCTTGTCCCGCTCCTGGCCCCGCGCCGAGAGCACCACGATGGGGACGGCCGACCACTCCCGAAGCCTGCGGGTCACTTCGAGCCCGTCGATGTCGGGAAGCCCCAGATCCAGCACGATGACATCGGGCGAGCGCGTGGCGGCCTGACGCAGGCCCTCCTCGCCGGTGCCCGCCTCGGCGAACCGAAAGCCGTGGCTCGTGAGCGCGGCGCGGAGGAAACGGAGAATCTGCGCCTCGTCCTCGATCACGAGTACGAGCGGTGGCGCCGTCATTCAGGCTCGATCCCGGGAGGCTCGCCCTCGACCGGCAGCGTGAACCGGAACGAGGCCCCGCCGCCCTCGCGGTTCGAGGCCGTCATCGAGCCGCCGTGGGCCTCCACGATGCCGCGCGCGATGGTCAGGCCCAGTCCGATCCCACCCGGCCGGTTCGCCTCGCGCGCGCGATAGAATTTCTCGAAGACCCGCTGCTCCTCGCCGGGCGGAAGGCCGGGGCCGCGGTCCAGAACTTCAATCCGGACCTCGCCCCCCCCCCGATTGCGCGCGGATCTCGATGGGCGTCCCCGGCGGCGTGTACTTGAGTGCGTTCTCGACCAGGTTGTAGATCACCTGCTCGATCAGGGTCTCGTCCAGGGGCACGAGCCCCAGCCCGGCCGGCAGCTTCACGTCGACCTGCCGTCCCCCGAGGCGGGCCCCCAGCCGCTCCAGCGCGGAGCCGATGACCTCCTCCACCGATTGCCACTCCTTGTTCACTTGGAGCGCGCCCGACTCCAGGCGCGACATGTCCAGGAGATTGCCGATCAGCCGGTTCATCCTGCCCGCCTCCTCGGCGATCGACTCGATGAGCTCGCGCCGCGTCTCGCCCGGGAGCGCCTCGGCGGCCTCCAGAAGGCTGCTCGCGGCGCCGGTGATCGCGGCCAGGGGTGTCCGCAGATCGTGGGAGACCGAGCTCAGGAGCGTATTCCGCAGGCGCTCCGCCTCGATCTGCACGCGCGCGCGCTCGGCCTGCGCCGCCAGATTCGCGCGCTCCACCGCCAGCGCGGTCTGGCTGGCGAACGTCTCGAGGAGGCGGAACTGGTCCGGGCGGAGCAGAAAGCGGATGTTCGCGGGGCGGATGCCGAGGACACCGGTCGGGCCGCGCGATCCGAGAAGCGGAACGTGGAGAGCCTGGGCGGCCGGGAGGGTCTGGGTGCCCAGGCCGGCGGCCTCTCCACGGTCGAAGACCCACTGCGCCACCGCGTGATCGTGGTCCCCGGGGCCGAGGAGCGACGCGTCTCCCGCCCGGATCCGGACGGGCCCGGCCCCCTCAGGCAGGAGGATCACCGCCCTGGCCAGGAACACGTCCTCCACGGCCTGAACCGCGGCTTTCAGGATGTCCTCGACGTTCTGCGAGTCCGCCAGCACCCGGCTCAGCTTGTACAGGGCCGCCGTGCGCCGCTCGCGCTCCCGTGCAGCCCGGGCCTGCTCCCGCAAGCGGGCGGCCATCGTGCTGATGACGAGCGCGGCGCAGAGCATGACGGCGAAGGTGATGAGGTATTCGGTGTCCGAGACCGCGAAGGTCAGATAGGGGGGCACGAAGAAGAAATCGAACGCCGCGACGCTCAACACCGAAGCCAGAACCGCCGGGCCGCGCCCGAATCGGATCGCCACGAGCATCACCCCGAGCAGATAGACCATGATCAGGTTGGAGAGCGCGAAGTGCGTGTGCATGAGCCAAGCAACGCCCGTGCAGGCCGCGACCGTGACGACCGCGCGCAGGTAGTCCGGGCGGACCGCGGGCTCCGCGGGAGCCGTCTGCGGCTTCGCGCGCTCCTCACCCGCCTCTCCGTGCAGCACGTAGACGTCGATGTCGCCGCTGTCCCGGATGAGGGAGCTGGCGAGGGAGCCGAAGAGAATCTCCTTCCAACGGGAGCGCGAGGGCTTTCCGATCACGATCCGGGAGACGTTGTTCTCCCGCGCGTAGGCCAGGATCTCGTCGCTGATCCGGAGCCCGCTCAGAACGCCCGTGTCGGCGCCCAGCTCCTCGGCGAAGAGCAGCACATCGCTCAGGTACTCACGCTCCTGCGGCGTCTCGCGCGCCTTGCCCAGGCGCTCCACGTACATCGCGGTCCAGGGCACCTTGAGGCTCGCGGCCATCCTCCGCGCGGCGCGGACGAGGCGGGGCGCCGTCTCGGGGTTCCCGATGCACACCATGAGCCGCCCGCCCGCTGACTGGACCCGATCGGCCTCGTGCAGCCGGCGGTAGGACTCCATCTGCGCGTCGACGCGTTCGGCGGTTCTCCGGAGCGCCAGCTCCCGGAGCGCGATGAGATTCCCCTTCCGGAAGAAGTTCTCGAGCGCCCGCTCGATCTGCGGCGCCACGTAGACCTTTCCCTCCTTGAGGCGCTGGAGGAGGTCGTCCGGCGGGAGGTCGACGATCTCGATCTCGTCGGCCCGGTCGATGATGGAATCGGGAACCGTCTCGCGCACGAGGACGCCGGTGATCTCGGCCACGGCGTCCCAGAGGCTCTCCACGTGCTGCACGTTGAGCGTGGTGTAGACGTCGATGCCGGCCGCGAGGAGCTCCTCGATGTCCTGCCAGCGTTTCGTGTGGCGGGAGCCGGGGGTATTGGTGTGCGCCAGCTCGTCGAGGAGGAGGAGACCCGGCTTCCGTGCGAGGGCCGTGTCGAGATCGAACTCGCGCAGGCGGGTGCCGCGGTACTCCACGTCGCGGAGCGGCAGGGCCTCGAAGCCCTCGAGGAGGGCTGCGGTCTCGGGCCGACCGTGGGTCTCGACGACCCCGATGACCACGTTCACTCCGGCGCGCTGGCGCTCGTGCCCTTCCACCAGCATGGCGTAGGTCTTCCCCACACCCGCCGCCGCGCCGAAGAAGATCTTCAGCTTGCCCTGGGATGCCTTGGCTTCTTCCTGCCTGATGCGCGCGAGAATGGCTTCGGGATCGCGGCCCGGGACGTGCATGGATCCCCTCGAGATCAGCGCCGGTGGACGGCCCTTGTCGGTTCAGCAGCCCATACTAGTACATTCGGGTCGCGTGAGCGGGCGCGGTGAGGCGGGGTGTCCGCGACTACATCTTGATGAGCATCGCGAGCGTGAGGCGATTCTCGTCCTTGACGAGATCCGGCGACCAAGTGGAGTAGATCGAGCCCGGAGCTCCCTGGTTCCCTCCCGGGGGGGTAACGCCGCCGGGTCCCGAGAAATAGGGCACGCTGGCGGCGCGGTGGTTGAACTCCGCCCGGAACGTGATGAAGGGCTGCGGCATGTAGTCGGCTGTCAGCTGCATGTCCCAGGCTTCGAACTGGTCTCCGGGATTCTCGGTGAAGTAGGGCGTTCCGGAGAGCGCCGTGGCGCCGTTGATGGGAGGCAGGAGCACGAGGTAGCGGCCGGGATTCCGAATGGCGCCGCCTCCAAAGGTGAAGGCGTAGCGCTCGTGCCGGAGCCAGAGCCGGTTATAGGCCATGAACCCCACGAAGTACTGGGACGAGCTCGTGACTCCCCCGCCCGACTCCGCCCCCGCATCCACGGTGAGCGAGGCGGCGGCCTTGCTGATCGCGGCGCCGGGCCGGTCGTGATACTTGAGCATGAAGCTGTCGTCCGTGTGGACGCGCTTCCGGTCCGGGATGCCGATGGCATCCTTGCCGTAGTACTGGTTGCCGACGAACGAGAACGAGCCGGTGGGACGCCAGAGGATCTGCCCTCCGAACCCGAGCGCATTGTTGAAGCGGCCGTAGGATTGCCAGCCGTTCACGAGCCACGGCTCGATCTTCAGCTTGTCGCTCGGGAAGATCTGGACGCGCATCCCGTTGAAGAACCACGGCGTGTTCGACGAGACGTACGAGGGCTGGTAGGTCCAGTTGTCGTAGTTGTAGTAGCTCCAGAGTCCGATATAGGACATGAAGATCCCGCCCTGGACGTTGATGCCGTGCATCGCGTCGAAGTGATACCCGCCGTAGGCCTCCGAGAGGTAGCGGTAGGCGTTGTCGAGCTGCCACTGCCCGCGTCCGGGGCTGGCGTCGTTGCGCGGAGTGGTCTCCGAGTACATTCCGAACTGGGTCATGATCCGGCCCATGACGTTCTTGTAGAGGAGGTCCCCGCCGATCCCGAGCTGCGTCACCTGGAATTCCCCGTGGCGGAAGACCTCGCTCGATCCGGAGATCGTGTCGTCCTTGGGCTTCTTGAAGCTGTAGTGGTACGCGCCGTCGAACCGGAACTCTCCGGTGAACGGACCCACCGTGAGCGGCCTCTCGCTGGCGCCGGCGTTCCCGGGCGCCCAGGAGAAGTCCGCGAAGGCGAAGGGCGCGGCCGGCTGCGGCTTCGCGTCGTCGGCGTTCGCCGACGCGAACGGAACCACCAGCGCGGTGAGCATCACGAGCACGGGGAACGGGCGCATTCTCAGGCTCCTTCCATCAACGCGCCGCGCGGGGCGATCCCGCGTCGAGCGCCAGGTTGAGTTCGAGCACGTTCACCACCGGCTCGCCGATGAGACCGAGGAAGCGGCCGGTGGTATGGGCCGCGATCAGACGCCGCACTTCTTCCGGGGCGAGCCCGCGGGCCCTCGCGACCCTCCCCACCTGGTATTCCGCGGCTGCCGGGCTGATGTGGGGGTCCAGCCCGCTGCCCGACGCGGTGACCAGATCCACCGGCACCGGGCCGCGCGCTCCGGGATCCGCCGCGCGCAGCGAATCGATCCGGGCCCGCGCCTGATCCAGGAGCGCCGGATTCAGGGGGCCGAAGTTGGAACCCGACGACGCGCCCGCGTTGTACGGAGGCGACGTGGCCGAAGGCCTCCCCCAGAAATACTTCGACTCGGAGAACGGCTGGCCGATCCAGGACGAGCCCACCACGACGCCGTCGCGGACGATCAGGCTTCCCTGCGCCTGACGAGGAAAGGCGAAGTGGGCTATGCCCGTGATCGCCAGCGGATAGATGAGGCCGGTGATCACCGTGAGCACGAGGAGCAGCGCCAGCGCTGGCCGGATCTCAGTTCGCATGGCTCCTCACGTGAGCTTGAGAGCAACGAGCAGCATGTCGATCAACTTGATTCCGATGAACGGCACGATGAGCCCCCCCACACCGTAGATCAGGAGATTCGTCCGTAGCACGGCCGAGGCGCCGAGGGGCCGGTACCGGACCCCCCGAAGCGCCAGCGGGATGAGCGCGATGATGATGAGGGCGTTGAAGATCACGGCCGAGAGGATGGCGCTCTGGGGCGTAGCGAGGTGCATCACGTTCAGGGCGCCGAGCTGCGGATAGGTGGCCGCGAAGGCCGCAGGGATGATCGCGAAGTACTTCGCGACGTCGTTCGTGATGCTGAAGGTGGTGAGCGCGCCCCGGGTCATCAATAGCTGCTTTCCGGTCTCGACCACCTCGATCAGCTTGGTGGGATTGGAATCGAGATCCACCATGTTGCCCGCTTCCTTGGCCGCCTGCGTCCCGGAATTCATCGCCACCGCCACGTCCGCCTGGGCCAACGCCGGGGCGTCGTTCGTGCCGTCGCCGGTCATCGCGACCAGCCGCCCGCCTTCCTGGTGCATGCGGATCAGCTTGAGCTTGTCCTCCGGGGTCGCCTTGGCGAGAAAGTCGTCGACACCCGCCTCGGCCGCGATCGCCGCGGCCGTGAGCTGGTTGTCCCCGGTGATCATGACCGTGGAGATCCCCATCTTCCGGAGCTGGGCGAACCGTTCCTTGATGCCGCCCTTGACCACGTCCTTGAGGCGCACCACGCCCAGCACCTGGGACCCCTCGGAGACGACGAGCGGCGTGGCTCCCTGGCGCGCGATGTTTTCCACCGTCGCCTTGGCGCCCTCCGGGAAAGCGCCCCCACGGCTTCGAACCCAATCGTCGATCGCCTCCGCGGCTCCCTTGCGGATCACGCGGCCGTCCATGTCGACCCCGCTCATGCGCGTCTGGGCAGTGAACGGGATGAACACGGCGTGCGTCTCTTGCAGATTTCGCTCGCGGAGCTTGTAGCGTTCCTTGGCGAGGACCACGATGCTCCGCCCCTCGGGGGTCTCGTCGGAGAGCGAGGCCAGCTGCGCCGCGTCCGCGAGCCGCTCCGGCTCGACGCCCTCCGCGGGGATGAGCTCGGTGGCCTGGCGATTGCCCAGCGTGATGGTGCCCGTCTTGTCGAGCAGCAGCACGTCCACGTCGCCCGCGGCCTCCACCGCCCGGCCCGACATGGCGATCACGTTCGCGCGCATCAGCCGGTCCATCCCCGCGATTCCGATGGCGGAGAGAAGGCCCCCGATGGTGGTGGGGATGAGGCATACGAGGAGGGCCACGAGCACCGTCACCGAGACGATCGCGCCGCCACCGCCCGCCTTCACCGCGTAGATCGAGAACGGCAGGAGCGTCGCCGTCGCGAAGAGAAACACGAGGGTGAGCGCGACCAGGAGGATGGTGAGGGCGATCTCGTTGGGGGTCTTCTGGCGTTTGGCGCCCTCGACCATCGCGATCATGCGGTCCAGGAAGGTTTCCCCCGGGTTCGCGCTGACGCGGACCACCAGCCAGTCGGAGAGCACGCGGGTCCCGCCCGTGACCGCGTTCCGGTCGCCACCGCTCTCGCGGATGACCGGCGCGCTCTCTCCGGTGATCGCGCTCTCGTCCACCGAGGCGACCCCCTCGATGACCTCGCCGTCCGAGGGGATGACGTCGCCGGCGCCCACGAGAAAGACGTCCCCCCGGCGCAGGGAGGGCGCCGGCACCACTTCGATCGAGAGATGATTCGCCTGGTCGCGCAGCTTTCTCGCGAAGAGATCCGTGCGCGCGCGGCGCATGCTTTCGGCCTGGGCTTTGCCGCGGCCCTCGGCCATGGCCTCGGCAAAATTCGCGAAGATGAGCGTGAACCAGAGCCACGCCGCCACCCCGAAGATGAAGCCGGTCGGCGCCTCGCCGTGGCCCAGGACGGCTTCGACGCCCAGGGCCGTCGTGAGAACGCTCACGACCAGCACCACGAACATGACCGGGTTCCGGATCTGCTGGCGCGGGTCCAGTTTCAAGAGAGCCTCGACCGCGGCGCGGCGCACGATCGGCGGGTCGAACATGGGACGGCTGCGCGTCTGCTGGCTCATGGCCGCCCTCCGATCAGCATCAGGTGCTCCACGATCGGCCCGAGCGCCAGGGCCGGGAAGAACGTGAGGGCACCCACGATGAGCACGGTGGAGACCAGGAGAAAGACGAACAGCGGGGTATGCGTGGGCAGCGTTCCTGCGCCGGCCGGCACCGCTTTCTTGGAGGCGAGCGACCCGGCGATCCCGAGGGCGGGAACGGCGAGCCAGTAGCGCCCCAGGAACATCACGATGCCCAGGGCGCCGTTGTACCAGGGGGTGTTCACGCCGATTCCGGCAAAGGCGCTTCCGTTGTTGTTGGACGCGGACGAAAAAGCGTAGAGGACCTCGCTGAAGCCGTGGACACCGGGATTGAAGATCGTGGCGAGGCCGGGGCGGGAGACGATCGAGACCGCCGTTCCCACGAGGACCAGGAACGGCGGAAGGAGCACGATCAGCGAGGCCATCTTCATCTCGTAGGAGTCGATCTTCTTGCCCAGGTACTCCGGCGTGCGGCCGACCATGAGACCCGCCACGAAGACCGCGATGATGGCGAATGCCAGCATCCCGTAGAGCCCGGAGCCCACGCCGCCGTAGATCACCTCGCCGAGCTGCATCAGCCACATGGGGACCAGGCCCCCGAGCGGCATGAACGAGTCGTGCATGGCATTGACCGAGCCGTTCGAGGCCGCGGTGGTCGTGACGGCCCACAATGAAGAGAGGCCGATGCCGAAGCGGGCCTCCTTGCCCTCCATGTTCCCGCCAGGCTGACCCGCCGACGCGATCTGGTCCACGCCCAGCGCGGCGAGGCGCGGGTTGCCCGCCTGCTCCGCAAGCTGGACGCAGACCAGGCAGCCCACGAGCACGAGGGTCATGGCCGCGAGGATCGCCCATCCCTGGCGCGTGTCTCCCACCATTCGCCCGAACGTGTAGCAGAGACCGCCCGAGAGGATCAGGATCGAGAGCAGCTCGAGGAAGCAGGAGAGCGGCGTCGAGTTCTCGAAGGGATGGGCCGAGTTGACGTTGAAGAACCCGCCGCCGTTCGTGCCGAGCTGCTTCACGGCGATCTGCGAGGCTGCCGGCCCGAGGGCCAGGGTCTGCTCCGTGACCGCCTTGCCGTCCGACCCCACGCCGGGCTGGACCAGATGGACCGTCTGGTAGGGATGGAGCGTCTGGACGACGCCCTGGGAGACCAGCACGAGGGCCAGCGCCGTCGAGAGCGGCAGCATGATGTAGAGCGTGCTCCGGACGAGATCGGCCCAGAAGTTTCCGATCGTTGCGGAGGATCGCCGCGAGAACCCGCGCACGAACGCGGCCAGCGTCGCGATGCCCGTGGCGGCCGAGACGAAGTTCTGCACGGTCAGCCCCGCCATCTGCGTGAGATAGCTCATCGTCGTCTCGCCACCGTAGCCCTGCCAGTTGGTGTTGGTCGCGAAGCTGATCGCGGTGTTGAAGGCGGAGTCGGTCGAGACAGGTCCGAGCTTCTGCGGATTGAGCGGAAGCAGGTGCTGGAAGCGCTGCAGGGCGTACACCGCGGCGAATCCCGCCATGTTGAAGAAGAGCATGGCCACGGCGTAGCGCTTCCAGGTCATCTCCTGTTCGGGGCTGACGCCGGCCGCGCGATAACAGAGCCGCTCGAGCCATCCCAGATAGGGCGAGAGCACGGTCCGCTTCCCTTCGAGCACCTTGGCCATATAGCGGCCCAACGGCTTCACGCCGAGCAGAAGAACCACCACGTATAGGGCGATCTCGAGCCAGGCGGGCGCGATCATCAGAACTTCTCCGGACGGAAGAGCGCGATCACGAGATAGACCAGGAGGAGGAGCGCCACCACCAGCGCGACGGCGTGGAGCGGGCTCACCGCCGCGGCTCGCTGTTGTCGCAGAGGCGGATGAGACCGAACGTGAGGAGAATCATCACGACGAGAAGCGCGATCCAGAGAACATCGTTCATGGCTCGGTGCTCCTTTCGTCCGGATTGGATCATGGGACGGCGTCAGGGGGGCGTAAGAGATGCCCTCGCCGGCGTCAAGGAGCTGTCAAGAACGGGAGAAGCGTCAGTTCGTGGGCTGCGGAGAATCCTGCGCCTGGGTGGCCTTGAGGTAGTCCTGGGGCGAGCCTTTCTCGTACCACTTGGTGCTGACGTACTTCGCGTAGATGAGGAAATTCTCGGGCGGGATGAATCCCGGAGCCCCGCCGATGATGTGGGCATCGGGCTTCAGGAAATAGGTCGTGGGAAATCCGGTCACCCCCACGCTGCGCGCGAAAGCCCGCTCCGTGATGACCTTCCCCTCCCAGTGGAGCTCGGCCGAGGATTCGCCGTTCACCTTCGCCATCACGAAGTTCTCGTTCAGGTAATTCGCCACCTTGGGATCGCCGTAGGTCTGACGGTCCATGACTTTGCACCAGCCGCACCACGTCGTGTAGACGTCCACGATCATGTGCTTGTTTTCCTTCTTCGCCTTGTCCACCGCGGCGTCGAACGCGAGCCAGGAGACCTTCTCCCCGACAGCCGGCGCCGGCCTGACGGCATGCTCGGGAGCGCTCGGTAGGGCCGTGCCGCGCGACGGAGTGGTGGCCACGCTGAATCCGAGGAGAACGAGGGCGGCCGCTGCGAGAGGGGCTCTCATATCGAGGTTAAGTCCTTTTCCTGCGCCAAGTTGAATTCAAGGGTGCGAGGCCGGCCCGGAGGATCGGCCGACAAATCAGGATACCAGTTGAGAGTACCCGATTCAATCTCCATTTCTCCCTGAGGCTTGGCTGCCCCACACCCTCTGCCAGGCGATCGCGCTCGCGACGGCCGCGAAGCCGAGCGACGTCCACGGAATCGCGCCCAGGCCCGAGCGGTCGGCCAGCCATCCGCCGATGAGCGGCCCCGCGATGGTCGCCAGCGCGTAGGTGCCGTTCAGGACCCCCAAACCCCCGCCGCGCTGCGCCTGCCCCGAGTACTGGGCTGCCAGCGTGTTGGCGCTCACGTTGACCATGCCGTAGAGCGGCATCGCGAAGAGCGCCGCGATCGCGATCGGGTTTCGCGTGACCGCCATGCCGAGGTACATCACGACGTAGAGCGTGGTCCCCAGGCCCAGCACGACGTGCCCCCCGAAGCGGCGCACCAGCGGACCCACGGCAGGCATGAGCGCGATCCCAAGCAAGGAGGAGACCGCCAGGGCCACGCCCAGCGTGCGCACGCTCGCGTGGAGGTGCTCCACGAAAAAGACGGAGAAGAAGCCCCAGGTGATGTAGTTCCCCGCCACGAGGAAGAAGATCAGCACGCAAAGCGCCAGGAGCCTCGGATTCTCGTAGAGCGAGGCCAGGTCCTGGGCGACGCCGGCGAGCCACCCCCGCGACCGGCGTGCGACCGGCTCGCGGCGGAAGTCGTGGAGCACCAGGGCAACCAGGGCGGTATGCGCCGCGAGGAGCGCCGCCGCGGTCCATAGCGCGATCTTGAACCCGTGCCCCAGGCCGTGCTCCATGAGCCTCGAGCCGCCCACGCTCCCCGTGAGCCAGCCGATGCTCTGCGCCATGAGGAGATACGAGAGCGCGTGCTCCCGCCGGTCCGGGCGCGCGAGGGTCACGTAGGTCTTCAGGGATGGCGCGAGGGTGCCGTAAAGAAGGGAGGCGAGGCCCGCCCAGAGGAAGATCGAGATGTCGTTCCGGAAGATCGGATACCCGGCGAGAGCCGCGACGTAGCCGAGCAGACCGACGAGGATGAACGGCTTCAAGCGGCCATTCACGTCCGAGAGTCCGCCCCAGAAGTTGCTGGCGATGAAGGTGCCGAGCGCCGGAACCGCGACGACCGCCCCGACGGCGAGAAAGTGCGACTCGCCCAGGGACTGGCGCACGTACAGGGGCAGGAAGCCCTGAATCAGCGTGAGGGAAAGGCCTTCCAGAAGCGCGGCGGCCCAGATGATGAAAGGCATGGGGGACGGAACCTAGCACGCCCCGCCGGGGGTCTGCTAGACTTGGTCCTGGCTCATCAGGGCCGCCACCATCGCCATTCGCCGGATCTCAGAAGCCCGCAGCCGCGGGCGGAGGGAAGTCCTATGAGCCGCACCCAGCCCCGAACGACCCGCGGGCGATTGCTCGCCACGATGAGCGCTCTCGCGGGCGCCGCCTCGCTTCTCCTCCTGGTCCTGACCGGATGCAGCGGCAAGACAGGCGGCACCGCCACCGCCCAGGCTTCGACGGCCGCCGCCAAGGCGCCGGTGACACCGATCCCGTTCAAGATCGGGATCATGGTCGGCACGGTCTCCCAGGGCGAGGACGAGTTCCGCGCGGGGCAGATGGTGGTGGCCAAGTACGGCGCCGATCACGTGAAGATGGTGACCTACCCGGACAATTTCATGCAGGAGCAGGAGACGGTCATCTCGCAGCTGGTCGGCCTCTCCTCCGATCCGGACGTGAAGGTGATCGTGGTCGGGCAGGCGGTGCCCGGCACCGTCGCGGCGGTGCGGAAGATCCGCGAGAAGCGCCCGGACATCCTGATCGGGATGGTCGAGCCGCACGAGGATCCGGACGTGGTGAACGCGGCGGCGGACATCTCCATCCAGCCCGACCAGCTGGCGCGCGGCCGCACGATCGTGGCGGTCGCGAAGAAGATGGGCGTCACGGATCTGGTCCACTACTCCTTCCCGCGCCACATGTCGATGGAGCTTCTTGCCAAGCGGCGCGACATCATGAAGCAGGCGTGCGCCGAGAACGGGATCAAATTCCACTTCGTGACCGCGCCGGATCCGATGGGCGAGGGCGGCCTCCCGGCCACGCAGCAGTTCGTGATGGAGGACGTGCCGCGGGAGCTGAAGCAGTTCGGCCCGAAGACGGCGTTCTTCTCGACGAATTGCGGGATGATGGATCCGATGATCCGCACGGTGTTGAACGACGGCGGCTACGTGCCCGAGCAGTGCTGCCCGTCGCCGACCCACGGATATCCGACGGCGCTGGGCATCGCGATTCCGCCGGACAAGGCGGGGGATTTCACGTACATCAACGCCGAGAACAAGAGGGTGATCGCCGCGCACCACATGACGGGGCACTTCGCGACCTGGCCGGTGCCCGAGGTGATGCTCTCGATCCGCGCGATGACGGACCTCCTGGTGGATTCGGCGATGAAGAAGGCGGACTACAAGGACTTCGCGGCGGTGAAGGCGTCCATGGAGTCGCACGCGGGCGTGCCGATCACGTTGACGAAGTACGACGAGAAGAAGGGGAACAGCTATCTGTTCCTGGTCAACAATATCTACTACTAGATAGGGCCACATGTTCCAGGGCATGTGGAGCGGGTCCGAGCGCCGCGTGGGTCATCACCCGCGCGGCGTTTCTCGTTCCTAAAGGAAACGTCGGACGTTGTAGGCACGCGCTTGTAACGATATGCCCCCTAGCATAGGCTCTCGCGCCACGATATGACCCCGCCCATCGCCGCTGGCGACCCCGCCCTCGAGCTCCGCTCCATCATCAAGGAATACGATGCCAATCGCGTCCTCAAGGGCGTCTCGCTCTCCGTCCGCGAGGGCGAGATCCACGCCCTCGTGGGCGAAAACGGCGCGGGCAAATCCACCCTCATGAACATCCTCTTCGGGATGCCCGTCATCTGGGAAACCGGCGGATACGAGGGCGAAATCCTCCTCGGCGGCAAGCCGGTGACCTTCCACTCCCCCGCCGCGGCGATGGAGGCCGGCATCGGGATGGTGCACCAGGAGTTCATGCTCCTCCCCGGATTCCGCGTCGCCGAGAACATCAAGCTGAACCGCGAGCCCACCCTCCCCAACGCCGCCTCGCGCGTGCTCGGCGCCAAGCTGGAGTCCGTCGACGTCCCCAAGATGCGCGCCGACGCGCGGCGCGCGCTGGACTCCGTCGGCCTCGGCATCGACGAGTGGGTCCCCGTCGCGGGGCTCCCCGTCGGCCACATGCAGTTCATCGAGATCGCGCGCGAGGTGGACAAGGCGAACTTGAAACTCCTCATCTTCGACGAGCCCACAGCCGTCTTGACCGAGACCGACGCCGAGAAGCTCCTCGCCATCATGCGCGACCTCGCCAAGAAGGGGCACGCCATCCTCTTCATCACCCACCGCCTCGACGAGGTGCTCGCCGTCGCCGACCGCATCACCGTGCTCCGGGACGGCGAGGTGGTGGGCACGCCCGACCCGAAAGCCACCACCGTCGCCCGCATCGCCGAGCTGATGGTGGGCCGGCCCGCCGCGGTCACGGCGCAGCGCCGCTTCTTCGCGCCCAGCACCGAGCCCGTCATCGCGGTCGAGCACTTGAAGGTGGATATGCCCGGGGAGCGCGTGGACGACGTCTCGCTCGCCGTGCGGCAGGGCGAGATCTTAGGCATCGGCGGCCTCGCCGGACACGGGAAGCTGGGGATCGCGAACGGCATCATGGGCCTCTACCCCGCGTGGGGGCGCGTGATCTTCGGCGAGAAGCTCTACCCCCTGAACGAGCCTCGCCAGGCCCTGGAGCGCGGCCTCGCCTTCGTCTCCGAGGATCGCCGCGGGGTCGGCCTTCTCCCCGAGGAGTCCATCGAGCTCAACATTGCGCTCTCGGCCCTCGAGGCGCAGGGGCGCTTCCTCCATCCGTTTCCGCTCCAGCCGCTCCGTCTCCTGAACCATGGCGCGATGCGCGCGCACGCCCTCGAGATGATCCGCTCGCTCGACATCCGCACCACCGGACCGGCGCAACAGGTCCGCAGGCTCTCCGGCGGAAACCAGCAGAAGGTCTGCGTGGCGCGCGCCATGACGCTTCAACCCAGGCTCCTCTTCGTCTCCGAGCCCACGCGCGGGATCGATGTGGGCGCGAAGGAACTGGTGCTGGAGGTGCTCCGGCGGCTGAATCGCGACAAGGATGTGACCTTGGTCGTCACGTCCTCGGAGCTGGCGGAGCTGCGCGCGATCTGCGACCGCGTGGCCATCGTCTACCGGGGGAAGATCGCCGCCATCCTCCCGCCCGACGCCCCCGACGCCGCGTTCGGTCTCGCCATGGCGGGCGAGTCCGCCCAGGCCGCGTGAAGCTCCCAACCTTTCTCCGCGAGTTCGGGATCCCGCGCCTTCTCATCGCGGTGTTCCTGGCCGTCCTCTTCGCCGTCGCGGTGGCCACCCACATGGACCTCCGCGGCCTCATCTCCGATTCCATCGTGCGCGTGGGGCGAAACGGCATCCTCGTCCTGGCTCTGCTCCCCGCCATCCAGGGCGGAATCGGGCTCAATTTCGGGCTCCCGCTCGGGATCATCTGCGGCCTCGTGGGCGCCGTGATCTCGCTGAACGCGGGCGTGCAGGGGATCGCGGGCATCGGGATGGCGACCGGGATCGGCATCGCGCTCGCCATCCCCGCGGGCGCAGGCTACGGCTGGCTCCTGAACCGCACGCGCGGCCAGGAAATGATGGTCGGGACGTATCTCGGGTTCGCGATCGTCTCGATGATGTCGGTCTTCTGGCTCCTGGCGCCCTTCACGAACCCCACGCTGGTCTGGGCCATCGGCGGCCGCGGGCTCCGCACGACGCTGAGCCTGGGCGGCATCTACGACAAGGTGCTCGACCGCTGGCTGGAGTTCACGGTCGCGGGCGTGCGGGTTCCGGGCGGCACGCTCGTGGTCTTCCTGGGCCTCTGCTTCCTGGTCTGGCTCTTCTTCCGCACGCGGATGGGGATCACCATCGCCGCCGCGCGCTCCAGCACGCGCTTCGCGAGGGCCGCGGGCATCTCCGATGAGCGGACGCGGGTCCAGGCGACGATCCTCTCGACCGTGCTGTCCGCGATCGGGATCGTGGTCTTCAGCCAGTCCTACGGCTTCGTGCAGCTCTACACGGCCCCGCTTCTCATGGCGTTCCCGGCCATCGCCTGCATCCTGATCGGGGGCGCGAGCGTGACGCGCGCCACCATCGGGCACGTCCTCGTGGGCACGTTCCTCTTCCAGTCCATCCTCACGGTGGCGCTCCCGGTCACGAGCCAGGTGATCCAGGGCGACATCTCCGAGACCGCGCGGCTCATCATCCAGAATGGGATGATCCTCTACGCCCTCACCCGGACGGCGAGGACCTGACCCTGAGACGCGCGCTCCTCCGCCACGCGGTTCCCATCCTCTTCGCTGCGCTCTGCCTCTTCGGAATCGTCGTGGCCAAGATCACGCCGCCCTTTCTCCTGAGCGAGATGTTCGTGCGCATGGGGCGAAACTCGGTCATGGTCCTCTCGCTCCTGATCCCCATCCTCGCGGGGCTGGGCCTGAACTTCGGCATTGTCATCGGGGCCATGGCGGGGCAGATCGGGGCCATCCTGATCGTGAAGTGGGGCGTGACCGGGATCGCGGGGTTCGCGCTCGCCTGGGTCATCGCGACGCCGATCGCCATCCTGCTCGGAATCGCCACGGGCTCCCTCTTCAACCGCGCGAAGGGGCGGGAGATGGTGACCGGCCTCATCGCAGGATTCTTCGCGAACGGGCTCTACCAGCTTCTCTTTCTCTTCGCGGTCGGCTCGATCATCCCCTTCCACAGCCCGTCGATGGTGCTGCCGCAGGGCTACGGGCTGCGGAACACGGTGGACCTGGGCACCATCCAGTACGCGATCGACGATCTGGTGAGGGTCCGGTTCCAGCTCCAGGGCATCGAGATCCGCGTCCCCGTCGTCACCTACGCCATCGTGGGCGCGTTCTGCTTCCTCACGCTCTTCTTCTTCCGCACGCGCCTCGGGCAGCAATTCCGCGCCATGGGGCAGGACGACCACGTCGCGACGATCGCGGGGATTCCCGTCGAGCGGAACCGGATCATCGCCACGGTCCTGTCCACGGTGCTCGCGGCCTGGGGCCAGCTCCTCTTCCTCCAGAACATCGGCACGCTGAATACCTACAGCTCGCACGAGCAGGTGGGCATGTTCGCGATCGCAGCACTCCTGGTCTCCGGGGCGACGGTGACGCGGGCCACGGTGGGACAGGCGCTGCTCGGCGCGCTGCTCTTCCACACGCTCTTCGTAGTGTCGCCGCTGGCGGGGAAAGCGCTCGCGGGGGACGCGCAGATCGGGGAGTACTTCCGGGTCTTCGTGGCCTACGCGGTCATCACGGTGGCGCTGGTGCTCCACGCGTGGCAATCCGCGCGGGCCGCGCGCGAGGCGCGCAGGGACGCGGTCTAAGCGGCGCCGATGGTGCGCAGGATCGCGGGCAATCGCGGATCCGAGCGGATGGGGTTGAACCTCGGACCCACGCGGATCCAGATCAGGGCCCGATCGTGCCTCTCGACGGCGCGCTCCAGATAGGCGAACGCGCGGTCGAAATCGCCGAGCGCCACCTGCACGGCGGCGAGGCTATAGGGCGAGACGTACTTACGCTTCGCGACCTCGTCGAGCTGCGCCAGCATCTTCATCGCCTCCTCGCGGCGGCCCGAGAGCGCGTAGGTGTGCGCCAGGGCCGTGAGCGAGTAGGTCGCGCTTCCGCTCACTTCCTTCGCTTTCTCGAAGGCCTCGATCGCCTCCTCGAACCGGCCCATCTGCTCCAGGATCCCTCCGAGCTGCCGGTAGGAGGGCGCAAAGGAAGGATCCAGGTCGATCGTCTTCCGGACCGACTGGACGGCCTCGTCGTACCGCCCCGCGTAGAAGAGGTACCCTCCCGCATCCGCGTTCATCACCAGCGACAGCGGATCCAGGGACTGCGCCCGCGCGATTTCCGCCATCCCCTCGTCGAACCGGGCCAGCGATACGAGATGGTCCGCGAACCAGTGGTGCGCGTTGGCGTAGTTCGGATCCAGCGCGATCGCGTGGCGGAAATCCCGCTCGGCGCCCTCGCGATCCCACTCGTAGCTCCCCTTGACGCTGCCGAGCGACGTGTACGCCTCGGCCGAGGAAGGATCCATCTCGAGCCCACGCAGCGCGGCGGCCTTGGCCTTGGGATACACCTCGTGGGAGTCGGCGAGGTTGAAGTTCCCGAGGGTGATGTAGTAGTCGGCCAGACCCGCGTAGGCAGGCGCGTAGCCCGGGTCCAGGTCGATGGCCTCCTGGAAGAAGTGCTGGGCCTTCCGGAGCGCCTCCTCGGAGCGCTTCTCCCAGTGGTAACGCCCTTTGAGGTAGGCCTGATAGGCGTCGGGATCGACGGCGGTGCGCCTCGCGAACCGCGCCACTTCCTGCGGCGTGATCGTGACCCGGATCTCCCCCGCGATGGCCTGGGCCACCTCGCTCTGGAGGGACAGGATGTCGCCCACGTCGCGCTCGTAGGTCTCCGCCCACAGGTGCCGGTCGGTTGCGGTGTCCACGAGGAGTGCCGTGATCCGGACGCGATTCCCCGAACGGAGCACGGAGCCCTCGACGATGGCATTCACGTCGAGGGCGCGCGCGATCTCGGGGAGCGGGACCCGGGCACCCTTGTACCGCATCACGGAGGTCCGCGAGATGACGCGAAGCGCGCGGATCTTCGCGAGCCCTGCGATCAGAGCCTCCGTCATCCCGTCCGCGAAGTAGTCCTGCTCCGGATCGCCCGAGAGGTTCTCCAGGGGGAGCACCGCGATCGACCCGACCCTGGGCTGGGCCGCGCGCTCCCCCTCCTCCCGCGCGAACGAGGCGGGGCCGGAAGAACACACGCGGCGCAGGTCCGCGTTCAGCTCGCCCGCCGACTGGTAGCGGTGGGCGGGGTCCTTGGCCAGGAGGCGCAGGACGATGCGGTCGGTCAGCTGCGAGAGCGCGGGATTCCACGAGGTGGGCGGCGCGGGCGCGCGATGGCAGATGGCCTCGATGAGGGCGGAGGCGAGTGTTTCCGTAAAGGGCAGCCGCCCCGTCGTCATCTGGTAGAGCATGGCCCCCAGCGCGTAGAGATCCGTCCG
>Ga0187821_10000015_pt1 | contig 24611 bp, 21 predicted proteins | sample NC_wetland_sal_i_20_FD_132442 | JGI IMG/M metagenome (GOLD analysis project Ga0187821, IMG submission 132442) | Wetland sediment microbial communities from Neuse River Estuary, North Carolina, USA - SourceSoil_1 | ecosystem: Environmental > Aquatic > Freshwater > Wetlands > Sediment | place...
ACCGCCCGGAAGCGAAGAGCCCACCTTGTCGCGTGGCGGCCAATACATCCGGAATCCGGCGGCATCCTGCGATGCGCCCAGGGTCGTATCACCCGCGGCGATCGTGACGTTGTTCGCGTCGAGCTCGCTGGAATCGAACGGGCTCCAGGTCTTGTTCGTCGGATCGAAGATACGGTAGATGATCATTGGAGCACCAAACGCAGGCACGAAGTTCGGGTTGGTGTGGACGATGGTCAGCCCCTTGTTCACCGACTTGTCGAACCCGAAGTGCCAGTTGATGCCCAGGTCTTTCGGACGCAGACCCGTGACGACCGCGAGGAAGATCGAGTCGCCCAGCGGGCTGTTGAAGTTGTCATGCACCGCAGCCGCGCCGCCGCCATCGCTGCCACGCACGCCGGGCCAGCACTGCCCCGCCGTCACCGTACCGGCGTTGCAGCCCGTCCCGCCCATCGTTCCGTCCACGAACGTCGACTGGGCGATGGAGCCCACGAAGACGCCGAAGAGCGGTGCGGGTACGCCCGTGGTCAGCTCGAGACGGAAGTTGTCATACAGGATCCCGTAGATGACGTCGCCGCAGTTGTTGTGGTCGGCGGCAAAGAACGGGATGCACTGCATGTTGTAGCGGATCTGAACCGAGTCGGCCTGCGTCGCCGCGCCCAGCTGGTCTCCGCCCTGTCCCCACGACTGAAGCGCGCCGGTTACGACGCCGCCGCCAACCGTCGTGAAGTCCCAGGCACCCCAAGCTCCGCCTCTAAAGGTCCGGAATTCGGAGTACTGGACATAGCCCTGATTCTGCGGAAGGTCGAGGTACTCGTCCCAGAGAGCCAGAACCGACGCGACGCCGGCCGGAATCGGGAAGGTACAACCCACCACCGAGTTGAACTGGTTCGGGACCGTGTGGAAGGTGCTGGCGTTGCCACCCTCGAACACGAGATCCGAAGCGGAGTTCTTCGGCAAGCAGGTATCGGGGGTCGGTAGGTTGAGCCCCGCGACCAACTGCCAGAGTGTTCCGACGCCCGGTGGTACACGAGCCGAGACGATCGGGTTGCTCGGCGTCCCGAGAATCACGTTGCCGTTGAACCCGTCGGTTCCGCCCACCGGAGCCTGGTCCGTATAGATGGGACCATTGTCGCTCGTCGAGACGTTGTCCATCTGCTGACCGGCGCCCTCTTTCCAGCATCCGTCGGCCGGAGAGCAGAGGCAGTCGGACTTGAACACGAAATAAAGAGCCCGGTTGTGCTGATCGATCGTGAACGATGCACCCGTCACGGTCGCCGGAGCGCCCGGGTTGTCCGAAATGAGGACCTGACCCAGGGTGGTGTTCGCGCCGGTGGCGTTCGCCGTCGCCGGGGTGATGCTACCCGTCCACAGAATCAGCTCGGAGCCCGCGGCGATCTGCGCGTCGCACTGGGCGCGGCTGTTGCCAATCGGGTCGACCGCGTCGCCGCCTGCAGCGATGAGATAAACGGCGTCGTAGTTGAACTCCATGCTGAAGTTGTACGTCATGGTCAGGTTGTAATTCGCGAGATGCGCGCCTGTGTCGATGTACAGGATCTGGTAGGTCAAGTTCGGATACCCGACCTTCTGAACGGCGTTGGGATCGAACTTACCGCACCAGAGCATCCTGTTGCCGCTGAGCGCCGCCGGGCAATCGGTCCCCGGGGTACAAAGCGCGTTGTCCTCGACATGCCACAGGATCTCGCTCAGCGATTGATCGAGCACACCGTACGGCCCGGTAGAGCCGGGGGTGTAGCCGTTCAGCGAGTCCGCCTGGGGCGAGGTGCGGGGCGCCCACGTGCCACCGGCGCGATCCGTACACGCGCCCGGATACAGATACCAGGTCGTGGTTGGAGCCTGAGATTGCTTGATGAGGGCGCCGCTAAGCGACCCCTGATAGCCCCCACCGGCGCGGGTCTGCCAAATCCCCGGGCGATTCTCCAGGGGAATCGGCTCCGAGACCGCCGGGAGGTTCCTCTGCGGGTCATTCGAAACCGCGGCCAAGGTGGGCATCGCCCACAGGCCGAGTGCCACGAGACCCAGCATGGCAAATAGAGTTTTCCGCATTTTCACATCCTCCTTAGCGTTTCCTAACTAGGAGTCCAATATCGGGAGGACAGTTGCTGGAACTTCAAGACACGGGATTCGGTACAACCAGTTGAGTCTGGAGTGGAACACTGAGGCCACCCACTCGACGGGACAGTACTCGAGGTTGCCGGGTGCCCTCCTACCAACATTCACCTACCTCCTTTCCTCGTGTATTTGTATTGGGTGATCTGATTTATAACTTTAGAAACCACTGCGTCGTATGCTTCGGAGTCTTCTCACCCCCTTTGTAGCGATCTACCGAGCAGGATGACCTGTCTTAATTCCTTTTCAGGCACAAACAAAGAACGCCGCCCCGTCAGGCAGATGTCTGCTTCGCATTTGCTGTTGTTTCAGTTGCTTGAGACGGTAGCGGCTGTGTGAGAGCAAGTTATTTTGCTCCCAAGTACCCGCCTAGTATACCAAAAAAGCCGCTAATGTCAAACGGATTTTTGACCTGGAGCGCTTGGGAGTGCGGAGAATTCGGCGATTCGGATGAACGTTTGCCGCACCCCCTCGAGGATCGCAAGGCGCCTTTTCCGGGTCGCCGGATCCTCGTCCATGACCATGACCGCCTCGAAGAATCGGTCGATCGAGGGCTTGAGGCCCAGGAGATGCCGGAGGAGGGCCCCGTAGTCGGGCTCGGGGCTCAGGAGCAGGGTTTCCACGGCCTGGCGGGCCATCTTCGTCTCTAAGTGTAAATCTGCCTCTGCCTTATCGCTGAAAGCCTCCGGCCGCTCGGCCAGCGGCTGCCCCGATACCGCGATTTCGCCGGCCGGGGCAGCGCGGAGGATGTTCGCCGCGCGCCTGTAGCCGATCATGAGCCCCTCGAAATCCTCCGTGGTCCGGATGGCCTCGATCGCCTTGGCGCGGGCTAGAACGTCGAGGGGATCGCCCGGTCGGACGGCCAGGACCGCCGCCGCCGTATCGTACGGAATTCCATGCTCTTCCAGGGCTCCCGCGACCCGCTGGGTCCAGAATTCCGTGAAATCTGCGCCGCCCGCCGCGACTCCCGCGCGGTCGTAGACGGCCGAGAGCCACGCGGCCAGGGCCACTACATCCAGCCGCAGGCCCTTCTCGAGAAGGATCCGGACCACCCCGTTCGCGGCCCTCCGCAGCCCGTAGGGGTCCTGGGACCCGGAGACAGCGAGCCCCGCGCGGAACCCTCCCACGATCACGTCCAGACGATCCGCGATGGCCAGGATCGTGCCCTCCATCGATGCGGGAAGCGGATCGGACGGGCTCCGCGGAAGGATGTGCTCCCGGATCGCGCGGACCACCTCGGCGGGCTCGCCCTGCGCGGCCGCGTACTCCGCGCCGACCACCCCCTCGAGCGTGGCGAATTCCTTCCCGGACCGGATCATCTCGCTGGCAAGGTCCGCCTTGCTCAGGTAGGCCGCGCGGCTCACGGCTTGTCTCGCCTTGGGCGCGATCTGGCGCGCCAGCTCCTCGGCGAGCTGCACCAGCCGCTGCGTGCGGTCGTAGATCGATCCCAGCTTCTCGTGCCACACGATCTGCTTCAGCTCGGAGACCTTGTTCTCGAGCCCGGCCTTCCGGTCGTTCTCCCAGTAGAATCGGGCGTCCTCGAGCCGCGCGCGGAGCACGGACTCGAAGCCCCGGCGGATGGAATCCACTCCCTCGCCGCGCCCGTTCCGGATCGCCACGAAATGGGGCAGGAGCGTTCCGGACTTCGTCTGGATGGCGAAATACCGCTGATGCGCCCGCATCGCCGTGACCACGATCGGCGCGGGCAGCTCGAGGTAGCGCTCGTCGAAGTGGCCCAGGACGGCATCCGGCCACTCCACGAGGTTGGCGACTTCCTCGATCAGCTCGGGGTCCGACACGGGGATCCCCTGCATCGTCCCGGCCGCCTGGGCGGCGAGCGAGGCCACCTGCTCCTGTCGCTGCGCGGGATCCGCCACGACGCCGTGCTCCCCAAGGATTTCGGCATAGCGGCCGGCGCCCTGGACCTCGAGCCAGTCCGGCGAGAGCGTGCGATGGCCTCGGGTGCGCTTCCCCGACGCGATTCCGAAGGACTCGAAGGGCACCACGTCCCCGTCCAGAACGCACAGGAGCCAGCGCACGGGCCTCGCGAAGCGGGCGCCTCCCTCCCAATGCATGGTCTTGGGAAAGGTGATCCCCGATATCCAGGACTGGATGAGACCGGGCAGAACCTGGCGCGCCGGCTTCCCCGCATCATGAACGCGGGCCAGGAGATACTCCCCCTTGGGCGTGGTGATCCGCTCCAGCTTCTCCACATCGATTCCAGCGCCCTTCGCGAACCCCCGCGCGGCGTTCGTGGGACGACCATCGGCATCGAACGCGACTCTCACGGCGGGGCCGGTCAGCTGCCGAGTCTCGGGCTCCTGGCTCTCGGCCAGGCCCTCGACGAGAAGCGCCAGGCGCCGGGGCGTGCCCACGGCCTTCGCGGAGGCGAATCGAAGCCGCGCCCCGGCCAGGCCCTCCTTCGCCAGCGACTCCATCTGCCGGAGGGCCGGCGCGATGAATCCGGCCGGCAGCTCCTCGCAGCCGATCTCGAGCAGAAGAGACTTACCCACGGGCCGCCCCGCGCAGGAGAGGATGCCCCATCTCTTCCCTCTGCTTGATCCAGGCCGCGGCGGCGCGGCGCGCGAGTTTTCTCACGCGGCCGATGAAGCCGACGCGCTCGGTGACCGAGATCGCGCCCCTGGCCTCGAGGAGGTTGAAGAGGTGGGAGCACTTGACCACGTAGTCGTAGCCCGGCAGCACGAGGCCCGCCGCGAGGAGCCGTTCCGCCTCCTTCTCCATCTTCTCGAACTGCTCGAAGAGGAGCGGCGGATTCGACTGCTCGAAATTGAACGTGGACCACTCGACCTCTCCTTGCAGGAAGAGGTCGTCCCAGCGCATGTCGCGGGACCAGCGCAGATCCATGATGCGGTCCACCCCCTGCAGATAGCAGGCGATCCGCTCGATGCCGTAGGTGATCTCGGCGGTGATGGGCTCGAGATCGAAGCCGCCCGACTGCTGGAAGTACGTGAACTGGGTGATCTCCTGGCCGTCCAGCCAGACTTCCCATCCCAGGCCCCAGGCCCCCAGGGTCGGCGATTCCCAGTCGTCTTCGACGAACCGGACATCGTGGCGCTCCAGATCGATTCCGATGTGGCGGAGGCTCTCGAGATAGACCTCCAGCACGTCGGAAGGCGCCGGCTTCAGGGTGACCTGGTACTGGTAGAACATCTGCAGGCGGTTCGGATTCTGGCCGTAGCGTCCGTCCTTGGGCCGCCGGGAGGGCTCGACGTACGCCGCCTTCCAGGGCTCGGGCCCGAGCACGCGGAAGAAGGTCGCGGGATTGAACGTCCCCGCGCCCACCTCGCTGCTGTAGGGCTGGACCAGCACGCAGCCGTAATCCGACCAGTACCGCTCCAGACGAAGGAGCATCTCCTGGAAGGAAGCGGGGGGCTCGATCCTGGGCTTGGCGGTCATGCGCGGCGCCTCCGGCGTCTCATGTGCGGTACTGCCCCATCGATTCCGCGACGCGGCTCGCGCGGAGCCCCTCGAAGCGCTCGAGGTGCGCCATCAGGAACCGCTCGACCGCTTTCGCCACTTCCACGCCGGGGTAGCGTTCCGCGGCCCAGCCCTGCAGCGCCTCCATCGGCGAGGCGCTCAGCGCCACCATGGTCCGGCGCGCCCGCTCCGAGAGGCGGAAGCTTCCCGGGCCGCCCCCGCACGATTCGCAGAGGAGCCCTCCGCGCACCGGGTGGAAGAGCCCTCCCTGCACGAGCGCCTTCCGGCACTCCAGGCAGACGGTCAGCTCGGGCGCGTATCCCAGGCGCTCGCACGCCTGGATCTCGAACCCACGCACGATCAGCTCGAGGCAGGCGACCGGCGTGGCGCTCATCGCCCGCAGGGTGCCCGCGGCGAGATCCAGGAGCTCCGGGTCGCCCGATTCCCCGTAGGCCGCGCGCTCCAGGAACTCGAGCACCTGGGTCGCCGCGCCGAAGCGGTCGGGATCCTCCCAGAGACGCGGCAGCGCCTCCACGATGTCGGTCTTGGAGAGGAGCTGGAGGTCGCGCGTGAGCTTCCGGTACACCACCGCGTTCACGCGCACCCCGGGCTCCAGCGAGGCGCCGAAGCGGCTCTTCGGCCCGCGCGCGCCCTTCGCGACGCAGCGCAGGAGGCCGAATTCGCGGGTGAAGAGAGAGACGATGAGCGAGGTCTCCCCGAGACGGTGGGAGCGGAGCACCAGCGCTTCGCTCTGGACGATCGCCACGGCTAGACCGTACCCGGGTTCACGACGCCGGCCGAGACCACCATCTTGAGGGCCTGGTCCACCTTGAGCGAGGTAGGGATCAGGGCCTCCGGAGGGTAGAAGAGCAGGAACCCGGTCGTGGGATTCGGCGCGTGGGGCAGGAAGACCCCCACCAGCGGGTTTCCGTCGGCCGCCGTGACGCCGCTCGCGGGCGACGCGGTGACGAAGGCCAGCGCGTAGCGGCCCGGGGCCGGGAATTCGATCAGGACGACGCGCTGGAAGGCGCCGCGCTTGTCCCCGAGGAACGCCTCCCCCAGCTGCCTCAGCGTGGCGTAGAAGCCCCGGAACACGGGGACGCGCATCACCAGGGCTTCCACGATGGCCCCCACCTGGCGGCCGAGGAAATTGTTCGCCAGGAACCCCACCGCCAGGATGATCGCCAGCACCGTGGCGAAGCCCAGCCCGGGGATCCCGCCGGGCCGGATGTAGCCGCCGCGAAGCGTGGCGCCGAGGAGATGGTCCACGAAGCGGAAGAGCCGCCAGACGACGTAGACCGTGATCGTCGCTGGAGCGAGAACCAGGAGTCCGGTGAAAAATGCGATGCGGATGCGTTTCAACATGGTGGGTTGGGCGAGCGACCGATTCATGGTTGGGAGATTGGAATCACGCGGACGATAGACGGGCCATCATAGCATCGGGCCCAGTTCGCGCAAGAGGCGCGACTCGGCGGCCCGCATCTTCCTCCGCTCGGCGGGCCTTGCGTGGTCGTGGCCGATGAGGTGGAGGAGCCCGTGCACCACGAGGTGCGCGACCTCGCGAGGAAAGGGCCGCCGGGCGGCCCTCGCCTGCGCCCGCGCCGTCTCGACCGAGATGTAGATCTCCCCCAGGAAGAGGTCGCGGCCCCGGTCGACGAGATCGCCCGGCTCCGCGAAAGGAAAGGAGAGAACGTCGGTGGGGTGATCGATCTCGAGGAAATCCCGGTTCAGGATCCGGATCCGCTCGTCGTCGGTGAGGACGAGCGAGACCGAGGCGCGCGGAAAGCCAAGCATCCGGAGCGCGCGCCGGAGAAGCGCCCTAAGAGTGGTCGATCTTAAGCCGTGATTTCTCTCCGTGGACGCGACGCTCGTCGGCGGCACGGCCCCGTCCCGGCGCGGACTCCGAGGCCGGGGCACCCGGGTAGTGGACCCGCGCGTGGAAGAGCGCGGTGAGGATGGGGATGAAGCTCTCGCGGATCTTCGCGAGGTCTTCGAACGTGATCGGGCTTTCATCGAGCTGGCCGTCCTCCACGCGTGCGTCGAGAATCCGCGTCACCACGCCCCGGATGCGGCTCGGCGTCGGCTCGGTGAGCGAGCGGGCGGCGGCTTCCACCGCATCCGCGAGCATGAGCACCGCCGTCTCCTTGGAGCGGGGCTTGGGGCCAGGATAGCGGAAATCGCGCTCCTCCACGTTGGGGTCCGCCTGGTGGGCCTTGTGATAGAAGAAGCTCATCAGCGTCGTGCCGTGGTGCTCGAGAATCCCGTTCAGGATCGCCTTCGGAAGCTTCTGGCGCCGGGCGATCTCCGCCCCCTCGCGCACGTGCGCCTCGATGATGAGGCAGCTCATGGTCGGCGAGAGCTTCTCGTGGCGGCTCCGGGCGCTGGATTGGTTCTCGACGTAGTACTCCGCCTTGTCGATCTTTCCGATGTCGTGGTAGTAGGCCGCGACCCGGGCCAGGAGCGGGTTCCCGCCCACCGCCTCGGCGCCCGCCTCGGAGAGGCTTCCCACGACCAGGCTGTGGTGGTACGTGCCGGGCGCCTCCAGCATGAGCTTCCGGAGGATGGGCCGGTTCAGGTCCGCCAGCTCGAGCAGCGTGATGTCGGTCGTGACCGAGAAGAGCGATTCCAGCAGAGGGAGCAGCAGGGTCACGAGGAGCACCGAGCCGAACCCCGCGACCACGCCCCACGCCATGCGCCGGATCAGCGTATCCCACCGCGCGCCGTCCACGAGCCCCATGGCCCCGATCGCAAACGCATAGGCGACCGCGACGACGAGCATCGGGAGGTAGAAATCGCGCCTCCGGCGGACGCCGGAGGCGGTGGCGATCGCGGCGATGCCGGCGAGCGCGCTCCCGGTGAGGAAGGGGAGCCCGAGCCCGTACACCACGGCGACGAGAAGCGAGACCACGAGCGTCGCCACGAACGCCAGCTCCTGCCCGAACAGCACGGCGACCGTGAGCGAGAGGACCGTGGTCGGGATGAGCATCTCGTAGCCGCCGATCTGGTTCACGATCGCCCAGCCCACGCCCAGCACCGCGGCGGTCAGGATCCCGATCAGGAGGAGCATGGACGTGTCCTCGTAGACCGGGCGGTGATGCGTTCTCAGGTACCCGAGGAAGCCGAAGAGCAGAAACGCGATCAGCGCGGCGCGACCCAGGAGGCCGGGAATCTGGGCGCGGAAGTTCGACGAGCCCTGCACCCGCGCGCTCCACGCGCGAAGCGATTCCAGCTTCCGGATGTGGTCGCGCGTCGCGATCTCGTGGCTCCCGATGATCTTCTCGTCCTTCTGGACGACGCCCTCGTACTGGTTGACCGCCTCGCGCGCCTGCGCCCTCAGGGCCTCGGTGGTGGAGGCCTCGTAGCGCAGGCTCGGCTGGAGCGCGGCCGTGGCCAGCTCTTGCAGTGCCTGCGCCGCTTCGGGACGGCTGGGGAATGCGGCCTGACCCTCGGTCCAGGCGAGATCCCGGACCGCGGCCCGGTCGTAGAGCTGCGACCACGGCGTGGCCAGACGCACGCCCCCTCGCTCCACGCCGGCGACGGGAGAATCCGTCTCGGCGCGCGCGGCCTCGCGCTCGGACAGAAGCCCCGCCTCGTAGACTCGATCCGCGATCCGGACCGCCACGGTCGCGATGCGGCGCCCCTCGGGGCCCGCGAAGGCCCGCACGGCGTCGCTGGAGAGCCCCAGGGCCCGGAGGCGGTCCGAGGCGCGCGGCAGGAGGTCCGGGTTCTCGGTCTGGACCCGCAGCGAGTCGAGCGAGGTCTTCACGCGCGTCTCGACGCTTTCGTCCACCGAGAACACGGGCGCGATGCGGCGCGCGGCCAGGGTCTGCTCCTGGCGAAGATGCTCCCGGTCCTTGAGGAGATAGAACTGAAAGGGCGCGATGAGGTCGCGCTTCGCCGGGTACCCCTCGCGAAGCGTCATGACCTCGAAGCTCGACTCCCGTGGGAAGAGGAGGCACGCGAAGAGGAGGAAGCCCGCGAGAAGCGCGGCGCGCCGGAAACGCCGCGTCAGGCGGACGACGCGCCGTCCGAAACCGGCCGGATCGCGCCGGCGCGGCTCGAGCACCCGGAGGGGCTCAGCGCCCATTGTTCCCTCTCTTGCTCTCGGCCGCCTTCTCGTGCGAATCGAACGCGCGGATGATCTCGCGGACCAGATTGTGGCGGACCACGTCGCGGTCGGTGAGGTAGACGAACTCGATCCCCGGCACGTCGTGCAGGATGGACTGGATCTCCACGAGACCCGAGGCGTGCTCCACGCCGAGATCGATCTGGGTCACGTCCCCGGTGATCACCGCTTTCGACCCGTAGCCCAGGCGCGTGAGGAACATCTTCATCTGTCCCACCGTGGTGTTCTGAGCCTCGTCCAGGATCACGAATGCGTTGTTGAGGGTGCGCCCGCGCATGTACGCGAGCGGCGCCACCTCGATCACGCCGAGATCGAGGAATCTCCGGATCTTCTCGAAGGAGAGGAGGTCGTTGAGCGCGTCGTAGAGGGGGCGAAGATAAGGATCCACCTTCTCCTTCATGTCCCCCGGCAGGAATCCCAGGCTCTCGCCCGCCTCGACGGCGGGACGCACGAGCAGAATCCGCTCCACCTGCCGCGACTTCAAGGCATGCACCGCGGCGGCCACCGCGAGGTAGGTCTTCCCGGTCCCGGCGGGCCCGATCGCGAACACGATGTCGTGCTTCTGGAGCGCCGAGACGTAGCGCGCCTGCCCGAGCGTCTTGACGCGGAGCGTGCGCTTGTCGAAGGAGAAGAGCACCGGCCGCTCGTAGATCTGGAGCGACTCCTCCCGCTCGCCGGCATCCGTGACGCCGATGAAATTGTGAACGTCGTGCTCCTCCAGCACCGCGCCCTTCCGGACCAGCTCCGCGAGCGAGCCCAGGATGGCGGCGACCTCGTCGACCGTCGCCGGCTCCCCGCGCACCGCGAGCGAGCCGTCGCGATAGGTCAATTGAACGGGGTAGCTCCGCTCCACCAGCCTCAGATTCGAATCGTTCTTGCCGAAAAGGGCGAGCGGGTCCAGGTCCTGGATCCCCACCAGCCTCGTCGCTTCTTTCCTTCCGTCCTTCGTTTCGTCGGTCATCTCGGGATGGAGAGCTCCTGTCCTGGGTAGATTAAGTCGGGGTTCTTGATGCGCGCCCGATTCGACTCGTAGAGGGCGCGCCAGCGGTTGCCCTTGCCGAAGACGCCTGGAGAGGCGCTGATGGCCCAGAGGGACTCGCCCGGCCGCACCACATGGCGGGTGCCCCGGCCGGGATCCGGCGCCTCCGGCGCCGCCGGAGCGGCATGGCCCTCGGCGGTCCGCGCTTCGAGGGAGGTGCCCACGGCGAAGAGCGAATCCCCCTCCGCGCGCAGCCGGAGCGAGCGGGCCTGGGTCTGATCCAGCTCCTCCTTCAATGCGAGGAGCTCCCCCTTGTAGACGGAGTCCTGCCTTGCCAGCTCCGCGCAGTATTCCGCTCTCTGTTGCTTGCTCAGCTTCCTGAACTCCTTATCGGAGTAGTAGTCCCCCAGCGAGGCGTCCGCGACGCGCAGGACGGGTTTTCCGCACCCTTCTATAGATGCCGCGAGGGCCAGGAACAATGCGGCCCTCTGAAGCCAGCGGCCGCTCAATGATGAGGCACGGCCGCGAGGGAGTCGAGCCGGGCCTGGATATCCGAAACCCGTTGCGCGGCAGCCTCCTTGCGGGCCTCCCAGGCCCCCTGCTCCGTCTTGGCGCGGTCGGCTTCCTCGCGGAGGCTCTCGGTCTCGGCGCGCAACCGGTCGAGCTGGGTGGTGGGAGTGGGGCATGGGACCGTGGCCTGACCGCAGCCGGACACCCCGAGCGTCGTCGTCCCCAGGAGGAACACCACGCTCAGGGCCCGGCGCACCGGCCAAGCTCTCGCCGTCCCGGAACAGGCCGGCGGGAATTCAGCCCTGGCGGCGGTGGACTCGCCACGATTGAGGCGGATTGAAGTTAAGTTATTTGTTTGTATCACTTAGGGTAACGTGGAGATGGGCTTCCCGGCCCCGATCCCTCCCTCTAACCTAGGAGCGCCTGCGGGCCAAGTCAAGCCCGGTGGGTCCCCCCAGGGTAAGAGCAGGAAGGATACCAGGTCAGGGTTGGATGCGAATCCCGAGTTCCTTGAGGTCCGCCGGGTCGATCGGCGCGGGCGCGCCGTCCATGAGCGAGGTGGCGCTGGCGGTCTTGGGAAAGGCGATCGCGTCGCGGATGGAATCCCCGCCGTTGAAGAGGACCACCAGCCGGTCGAGCCCCAGCGCGATGCCCCCGTGCGGCGGCGCCCCGTATTCGAAGGCCTCGAGCAGGAAGCCGAACTTGACCTGGGCTTCCTCGGCCTTCATCCCGATGGTGCGCATCACGGATTCCTGGATGTCCTTCCGGTGGATTCGAATGCTGCCGCTCGCCAGCTCGTTTCCGTTCGCGGCCAGGTCGTAGAGCTGCGCGCGCACGCGCCCGGGGTCCGATTCGATGTAGGGCAGATCCTCGTCGAGGGGCATCGTGAAGATGTGGTGCGCGGGTCCCCACGCGCCGTGGGCCTCCAGCCATTCGAAGAGCGGGAACTTGTGGACCCAGAGGAACCGGAAATCCCGATCGTCGAGCTGGAACGCGGCGTTCCCGATCTGGGTGCGCAGGAGCCCCAGCACGCGCTGCGCGAGCGCCCGGGGTCCCGAGGCGAACAGAAGGAGGTCGCCGTCCTTGGCGCCCGCGGCGCCGAGGAGCTTCGGCACGAGGTCCGCCCCGATGTGCTTCGCGACCCCTCCGTCCAGGGCCGCTCCCTTCACGCGCGCCCAGGCGAGGCCCGGAGCGCCCGCCTGCTTCGCGGACGCCTCGTAGCCGTCGATCTCCCGGCGCGAGGCCGTGGCGAGGCCGGGCACGGGAAGGAGGAGCGTGCCGGTCTTGGGCGCGCCCGACTTCGCGGCGCGGAAGACCTCGAAGGCGCTTTCCCCCGCGATCTCGGTCACGTCCCGGATCTCGAAGGGAATGCGCAGGTCGGGCTTGTCGCTCCCGAACCGGGCCATGGCGTCGTCGTAGGTGACGCGCGGGAACGGGGTGGGAAGCTCGCGGCCCAGGTCGCGCCGGAACACGGACCGGAGCGTCCCCTCGACCACCTGGAAGACGTCGTCCTCGGTGACGAAGGACATCTCCAGATCGATCTGCGTGAATTCGGGCTGACGGTCGGCGCGCAGATCCTCGTCGCGCAGGCAGCGCGCGATCTGGAAGTAGCGGTCGAATCCGGCGACCATGAGGATCTGCTTGTAGAGCTGCGGCGACTGGGGGAGCGCGTAGAACTTGCCGGGATGGAGCCGCGAGGGCACCACGTAGTCGCGCGCGCCCTCCGGCGTCGGCTTGACGAGGAGCGGCGTCTCGATCTCGAGAAACCCCTCGTCGGAGAGATACTCGCGCACGCTCCGCGCCAGGTTGTGCCGGAAGATGATGTTGTTCTTGAGCGTCTCGCGACGGAGATCCAGGTAGCGGTAGCGGAGCCTCAGATCCTCGGACGCCGTACCCGCCTCATCCAGCGGAAAGGGAGGCGTGCGGCTCACGTTCAGGATGGCCAGATCGACCGCCTCGACCTCCATGGCGCCCGTCTTCAGATCCACGTTCTCGCTCCCCTGCGGGCGCGCCTTCGCATCCCCCTCGACCAGCACCACATACTCGCTCCCGATCGTGCGCGCTCTCTCGAGCACCGCCGCCTCGAGCTTCTCGGGACGGAACACCACCTGGGTGATCCCGTAGCGGTCGCGGAGGTCGAGGAAGAGCACGCCGCCGTGGTCGCGGACGCGGTGCGCCCAGCCCATGAGCCGCACGCGCTGGCCCGCGTGCTCGGCCCGGAGGTCGCCGCAGCGATGGGTGCGCTTCCTTCCCCGCAGGGGCTCGACCGTCATCGGGAGGCCTCCACGGCGTCCCGCCGCTCCGAGAGCCAGCGTCGCAGGGCCTCGATGGAGGGCTGTCGCTCTTCGTCCGCGCCTCTCGCCATGTCCCGGACCGCGTATCCCTCCGCTCCCTTCGGCACGAAGACCGCCCAGCGCGCCTGGACCTTGGAGGCCCACTTCATCTGCGCGTTGGCGCTCCGCCCCGCCGTGTCCACGAGCGCGACGAGCGCGCGGCGCCTCGAGGGCTCCTCGGCCAGGCCGCGCAACGCGCGGGCGAGCGCCTGGGCCTCGATCGCGGCACCCGGCTCGAGCGCGATGACGCAGACGTCCGGCTTCGCGGGCTTCGGTCCGGACTCCTCGCCGACCGCCAGGAGGAGCCGCTCCATCCCGATCGAGAAGCCGATCGCGGGCGTGTCGGGCCCGCCGAAATCTCTGACGAGCTGATCGTAGCGTCCGCCGCCGCCCACGGCGTTCTGGGCGCCCAGGTTCGCCGCGTGGATCTCGAAGACCGTGCGCGTGTAGTAGTCCAGTCCGCGCACCAGCCGCGGAGCCACCTCGTAGCGGATGCCCAGACCCGCGAGCGCCCGTTTCACCGCCTCGAAGTGCTCGGCGCATTCCGGGCAGAGCGAGTCCAGCACGCTCGGGGCGCCCGCGATCACGGGAGCGCACGAGGGCACCTTGCAGTCCAGGATGCGGAGCGGATTCGTCTCGAGGCGCTCCTTGCAGTCCCCGCAGAGGCGGTCTTCGTGCTGCTTGAAATACGCGCGGATCGACTCCCGATAACGCGGCCGGCACACCATGTCGCCCAGCGAGTTCAGGAGCACCGTCACGTCGCGAAGGCCCACGTCGGCGAGGATCGCGCGGAAGAGATCGATCATCTCGGCGTCCGCCTCCGGCTTGGCCGAGCCCAGAAGCTCCGACCCGATCTGCCAGAACTGGCGGTAGCGTCCGGCCTGCGGGCGCTCGTATCGGAACATCGGGCCCATGTAGTAGAGCCTCGCGGGAGTCTCCGCCCGGAGCGCGGGATTCTCGAGGTACGCGCGCACCAGGGGCGCCGTGCCCTCCGGCCGCAGGGTGAGGGAGCGCCCCTTGCGATCCTCGAAGGTGTAGAGCTCCTTCCGCACGATGTCGGTCGCCTCTCCGACGCTGCGGACGAAGAGGTCGGTCGCCTCGAAGAAGGGCGTGCGGACCTCGCGGTACCCGTAGAGCGCCTGGACGGCGCGCGTGCGGTCCTCGAGCCACTGCCAGCGCTCGACCTCGCCCGGCAGGATGTCGCGCGTGCCGCGGGGCACCTGGAATTTCACGGCGTTCCTTTCTCGGACGCGGACTCCGGCGCGCGATCGCGGCGGCGTCCGATGGGGTGGACGCGGACGTACTGCGTGAACACCACCGCGAGGGAAACCGCGACGACGTCCGTCACCCAGTCGCGGATGTCGCTCGTCCGGCCCGGCGTGAACCGCTGGTACAGCTCGTCCATGCCGCCCACCAGACCCCCCAGCAGCACGGTGGCCAGGGACCAGAACCTCCCGCGCCCTCCCCCGATCGTGAATCGGAAGGCCCTTCCCAGAAGGAGCCCGAACAGCGAGTACTCGGTCAGGTGCTCGAGCTTGTCGCTGTTGGGGAAGAGCGTCGGAATGTCGCGGCCGGGAACGGAAGAGGCTCCGAAGATCAGCCCCATGTAGAGGATGACCGGGAGCCAATAGCGAACGAAGAGCGAGGCGCGGGAGATCCGCGGCCGAGGCGAATCTCCCGCGTCGATGTTACGGAAGGTCAAACCGGCTCACGCTCCAGATATTCGTCCCGCGCCGCTCGGTATCGTAGAAGCCGTTGGCGCCGTATCCATCGACCCGGTTGGACACGAAGAAGATCGAAGCGCCGTCGCTGGAGAAGCGCGGATGGAATTCGTCGGCGGGCCCGAACGTGACCCGCCGCGCCGCGGAGATGTCCGAGGCGCCCGCGTTGATGATCCAGATGTCGCGGTCCAGCTGCCCGGGTGAGCGTCTGGAGAACACGATGTGCTGCCCGTCGGGCGACCAGTCCGGCTCGAACGAGGCGAGATCACTGAGCCACGGCGCGAACGGCTCCGGGTTGGTCGGAGGGTTTCCGCTCGCCGAGAACTTGAACAGCCCGCGCGAGACCTGGTTGTTCTGGCTGAAATTCGCGTAGGACTCCACGACGAGCGAGTCCCCGGTGCCCCGCCAGGACGGATTCCAGTAGGCGTTCGGCGTCTCGCCGGAACCGCCGCTCGTCGTTGTCGGCTGGACCGGAATCGGCGCCGCCGCGAAATTGCCCGCGTCGCGCATCCAGAGCTTCGGATGGAAGAAATTCGTGGGGATGGTGTCGGTCGAGTACGCGATCATGGAGCCGCTCGGCGCGAAGCGCGGGCCGCCCACGAAGCGGTTCGAGTTGCTGGTCCACCGGATCACGATCGAGGCGCTGGACGTGTCGCCTCCGGCCGCGGGCACCATCCAGATGGAGGCGCCGCCGTCCGAAGCATGCACCTTGGCCATGAACGCGATGCGCGAGCCGTCCGACTGGGCCGTGGGCTGGGTGGCCTGCCAGAAATTCTGCGTGATCTGCTGCGGAACTCCGAGCGGAGCCGCGAGCGCCCACACGTCGGACTCCCCCGTCGCCGCGTTGCGGATCTCGGAGTAGTAGATCTTCCCGCCCGCGGGCGGCGCCACGTCGAACTGGACCGCGACGGACTGGGTCCATCGCTGGAATTGATTGTCGACGTACACCTGGAACGTGCGCGTCTTGAAGAAATCCACCTTGTTGAGATCGTCGTGGGCCTGGATCGACACCGTCACCGGATAGGTGCCGATGGAATCGGGCGGGGTCCAGTGAACCGTCGCGGTCGTGGAATCGGCCAGCACGCCCGCGCCCGCGCTCCAGTGATAGTGGATGGTGTACCCGCCCGGATTGGTCACGACGGCGGTCAGCGCGTTCACGTCCCCCCGGACGGGCGGCTCGTGATCCGAGCTCAAATCCTCGATCACGGGCGTGAAGGCGCCCTCCACGTTGAGCGTCTTGTCCTTCTTCGAGCAACCGGTGAGGACCAAAAAGACAAAGATCCCCATCCAGAGCCCTCGTTGGCGATTCATGGAAGGGAAATGCTCCTTTCTGGGGGACACGGCGGTTACGTCCGGAAACCCTATCAGGTTACGTGGGCTTCCGTCAACCCGGCGGCTGGGGGGAAAAAGGCTCCACGCGGAGGAACTGGGCCTCGGCGTCTCGAAGCCGGGCGAGGAACTGGGCCGGAGACTCGCTCATGCGAAGCGAATCGCGGACCGACTCCTCCTTCAGGAGGCGCGAAACGTTGGCCAGCGCCTTGACGTGGGGGCCCCGGAGGCTCTCCGGCGAGACCAGGAGGATGAACAGGGTCGCGGGCTCGCCGTCCATCGAATCGAAATCGATCCCGGGAAGCGACACCCCGCACGAGGCGACGAGCTGGTCGAGGAGCCGGGTCTTTCCGTGCGGGATGGCCACGCCGTTGCCGATGCCCGTCGACATCATGGACTCCCGCTGCAGAACCTTGCTCAGGATCTCGCCCTTGGTGTCCACGCGGTGGGCGGACTCGAGGAGCTGCACGAGCTCCTTGATGGCGGATTCCTTGTCGCGAGCCCGAAGGGAGAGGGAGACGGCGTCTTCGTTCAACAATTCGGACAGGTGCATCGTTGTGGCACGCTACCCGCGCCCGCGACGGAGCGTCAAGCGGAAAACGCCCTCGCGAGGCGCTCCAGCCGGAGTTTTCCCTCCTTCTTGTCCTCCATGGTGACGTGCACGGTGTCACCGGCATGGAATTCGCCCGAGAGCAGTCCGGCCGCGAGGGGATTCTGGATGCGGCGCTCGATGAGGCGGCGAAGCGGGCGCGCGCCGAAGACGGGGTCGTACCCTTCGCGCGCCAGCAGATCCAGGACGCCCTCGTCGGCGGACAGGGAGATCTCCTTTTCGTGTAGTCGCCGTTCCACCTTCCGGACCTCGAGCCTCACGATCTCGCGCAGGGCTTCCCGCGAAAGGGGCTCGAAGATCAGGATCTCGTCGATCCGGTTCAGGAGCTCGGGACGGAAATGGCTCCGGAGCGCCATCAGGAGCCGGTCCCGCATGGCCTCGCCCGTCTGACCGCCCGACTCGAGGATGAGATCGCTTCCGATGTTGCTCGTCATCGCGATGATCGTGTTCCTGAAGTCGACGGTTCGCCCCTGCCCGTCGGTCAGCCTGCCGTCCTCCAGGATCTGGAGCAGCACCTGCGAGACGTCCGGATGCGCCTTCTCGATCTCATCGAGCAGGATGACGCAATAGGGGCGGCGGCGCACCGCCTCGGTGAGCTGACCTCCCTCCTCGAAGCCGACGTACCCCGGCGGCGACCCGATGAGCCGCGACACCGTGTGCTTCTCCATGTACTCGGACATGTCGATCCGGATCATGGCGTGCTCGTCGTCGAAGAGGAACGCGGCCAGCGCCCGGACCAGCTCGGTCTTCCCGACGCCGGTGGGGCCGAGGAAGAGGAAGGAGCCCAGGGGACGGTTCGGATCTTGCAGCCCCGCGCGCGCGCGGCGCACGGCGTCGGAGACCGCGCGCACCGCGTCGTCCTGGCCCACCACCCTTTCTCGTAATCGCTGTTCCATGTGGAGGAGCTTTTCCAGCTCCCCTTCCAGGAGCTTCTCCACGGGGATCTTGGACCAACGCGCGACCACCGCGGCGATGTCCTCGGCGTCGACCTCCTCCTTCAGGAGCTTCATGTCCTTCTGGAGCGTGGCCAGCTCGGCGCTCAGCTTCTGGAGCTCCTTCTCGAGCCCGGCGATCGAGCCGTAGCGGATCTCGGCCACGCGTCCCAGATCCCCCGCGCGCTCGGCCCGCTGTTCCTCCAGGCGGAGCGCGTCCATCCGCTCCTTCGTCTGCCGGATCTTCCCGATCAGGTCGCGCTCTTTCTCCCAGTGGGCGCGGAGCCGTTTCAGCTCCACGTCCATCCGCTTCATCTCCTCCTCGATCTCCTTCATGCGCACTTTCGAAGCGGGCGCGCGGTCGCGCTCGAGCGCGCGCCGCTCGATGTCCAGCTGGCGCTTGCGCCGGTCCAGCACGTCGATCTCGACCGGAACGCTGTCGATCTCCATGCGGAGCCTGGAGGCGGCCTCGTCCACGAGGTCGATCGCCTTGTCGGGAAGCTGGCGGTCGGCGATGTAGCGTTGGGAGAGCGTGGCCGCGGCGACGAGGGCCTGGTCCTGGATCTTCACGCCATGATGGACCTCGTAGCGCTCCTTCAGGCCGCGCAGGATGGCGACGGTGTCCTCGACCGTGGGCTCGCCGACCAGCACCGGCTGGAACCTCCGCTCGAGGGCCGCGTCCTTCTCGATCCGCTTCCGGTATTCCTCGACCGTGGTCGCGCCCACGCAATGGAGCTCGCCGCGCGCGAGCGCGGGCTTCAGGAGATTCGAGGCGTCGAGGGCCCCCTCGGAAGCGCCGGCCCCGACGAGCGTGTGCAGCTCGTCGATGAAGAGGATGACCAGCCCCTCCGACCGCGTGACTTCCTTGAGCACCGCCTTGAGCCGCTCCTCGAATTGACCGCGGTACTGGGCGCCTGCCAGGAGCGCGCCCAGATCGAGGGCGACCACGCGCCGTTCCTTCAATCCCTCGGGCACGTCGCCGCTCACGATCCGCTGCGCCAGACCCTCGACGATGGCGGTCTTCCCCACGCCGGGCTCCCCGATCAGCACCGGGTTGTTCTTGGTGCGCCGCGAGAGCACCTGGATGACGCGGCGGATCTCCTCGTCGCGTCCGATGACCGGATCGAGCTTCCCCTTGCGCGCGAGATCGGTCAGGTCCCGGCCGTACTTGGCCAGGGACTGGTATTTCTCCTCGGGGTTGGGATCCGTCACCTGCTCGCCGCCCCGGATGCCGAGCAGGGCATCGTAGATCTTCTCGCGGGTCGCGCCCGCTTCCCGGAGGATGCGCCCCGCCTCGGACGGGATCGCGGGATCCACCATCGCGAGCAGCATGTGCTCCGTGCTCACGAACTGATCTTGCAATCGCTCCGCCTCGCGCTCGGCCAAGTCCAGGATCTGGCGCAGGGTCGCGGAGAGCGCGGGCTCCTGCTTCGCGCCCGACATCTTGGGGAGCTGCTTCACGCGCGCCTCGACCACTCGCTTCAACGAATCGGGCGAGGCCCCCGACGTCTCGAGCACCGGGCGCACCGCGCCCTCCTTCTGCTCGATCAGCTCGGCGAGGAGATGCTCGGGCTCGATCTCGGGGTTGCCCGCGCGGGAGGCGCGCTCCTGCGCTCCGGCGAGCGCCTCCTGGCTCTTGGTGGTCAGACGGTCGAACCTCATGGGGCCCCAGTATACCGCGACCGGAACCTTGAACAAGGAACCCTGTGACCCCTACAGTCCCCGGTACCGTGTCCCCGACCCCCTCCTACCAGCAGCCCGATCTCGTCCACGTATGGGATCAAGTCTCCGAGCGCTACCGGAACATCGACCTCACGGCGCCCGATCACCGGGCCTCCATCGAGCGCTTCGTGGAGCTCACGGGACCGCCGGCGGGCCGCTCCTTCTGCGAGGTGGGCTCGGGCTCGGGCACCCTCAGCGCCCAGCTGGCCAAGATGGGCGGGAAGATCACGCTGGTCGACATCTCGCCCAAGTCGCTCGACTTCGCGAAGCGGCACTTCGAGGGGGAACGGCTCTCCGCCCAGTACGCGATCCAGGACGGGCTCCGCCTCGGGTTCCGGGACGGCGTCTTCGACGTGGTCTTCAATGGAGGGGTCATCGAGCATTTCACGGACGAGGGAAAGATCGCCCTCATTCGGGAAATGTACCGGGTGACGAGGCCGGGCGGGCTCCTGCTCATCGTGGTTCCCAACGCGCACGACGTCCCGTTCCGGCTGGGGAAATGGATCGCGGAGCGCCGGGGAAAGTGGATCTTCGGCTTCGAGGACGATCTCTCCGAGCGGCGCTTTCGGAGACTCGCCGAGCGCGCCGGGGTGCCGGGCGTGGAATTCTCGGCGCACAACCCGGTCGTGGGCTGGTGGTTTCTCCCCTACGGCCGCCGGCTCACCGATCTCCTGGGCCTCAACACGAAGCGCTGGCACGCGAGGCTCTCACGCTTCGGCCACGTGCTCGCGATGACGGCGAGGAAGCCGGGGTAGGGCCCTACGGGGCCTCTTTCTTCGTCGCGAGCCGCTCCCGCGCCAGCCGTGCCTCGTCGCTGTGCGGAAATCTCGTGATCACCATCGTGTAGTACTTCCGGGCGGAGACCGTGTCCTTGAGCCGCGCGTAGGCGATTCCGGTCTTCAGCAGCGCGGCCCGGACCTTGTCCCCTTTCGGATAGTTCTCCACGACCTTCTTGAACGCCTCGATCGCGGCCTGGAAATCCCCGAGGGCGTAATGACACTCGCCGATCCAGTACTGCGCGTTGTCCGAGACCTCGGTGGCGGGATAACGGCGCAGGTACTCCGTGAACGCGTCCTTCGCGAGGCCGTAGCGCCCCGAGGCCAGGTCGGCGTACGCGGTCTGGTAGGCCTCCTCGGGATCCATGCCCGCCGTGGAATCGCGCAGTCCGCCCGAGGCGACGCGCAGGCTGTCGGAGGTGGAGATCTTCTGCTTCACGGCGTCCATCTTCACCGAGAGCTGCGAGAAGCGCATGCCGGATTCCTCCAGCTTCCCCTGGAGCATGTCCATCCTTTGATTCAGCTCCGAGAGCCGCGTGTCCGAGCTGGCCCGCGTGGCCTGCACGCTCTCGCGCGTGCTCGCGATCTGCTGCTCCAGCGCGGCGAGGCGCCTCGCCTGCTGGCTCTGAAGGGTGACCAGGCTGTCCAGCGAGACGCTCGTCGAGCGGTAATAGCCCGAGGGAGCGCAGCCGGCCGCCGCCAGCGCGAACGCGGCCGCGCCGAGGAGTAGCGCGAGCCGCCCCGTCATTTCGGAACGACGTGGGCGCGGCGGTTCTTGGCCCAGGCTCCCTCGTCGTGGCCGGTATCGAAGGGACGCTCCTTGCCGTAGGAAATGGTGGTGAGCCTCGCGGCCGGGATGCCGTAGCTCACGAGATAGTCCTTGGCCGCGTGCGCCCGCTTCTCGCCCAGGGCGAGGTTGTATTCCACGGAGCCGCGCTCGTCACAGTGACCCTCGATGACGATCTTCGCGTCGCTGTTCTTCTCGAGATACTTCCCGTCCGTCTCCAGGGCGGCCTTGGCGTCCTGGCGAAGCGAGAAATCGTCGAAGTCGAAGAAGGCATCCTCCAGCGAGAGGCGCTCGCCGGTCGGCTCGGTGGTCTTGGGCGGGGCCTTCTCCTCGGCGGGAGGAGGCGTGGGCGTGGATTCGGCCGGTGGCGGCTGGACCTGCGCCTCCGAGCTGACCTGCTTTCGCGAGGAGCAGCCCGGCGCGAGGGCGAGCACGACGGCCAGCCCGATCAGGGCAACGGAAGCAAACCGTGGCTTCAGGCTCATAAATGTGTCTCCCATCCGGTTCAGGTGGTTGGATACCAACGACTTCCGCATTTTACGGAACGTACCACAGCCCCCCCTGGAACGTCAACCCTGCCCGGCCTGCCCCGCCCGTTTCGCTAGCCTTTGACGGCGAGCTTGTCCTTGGGCCTCGGACCCCAGGCCGGGTTGAAGCACTCGCCGTCGCCGGTCAGCCGGACGACGTCGCTCCCGTCGGCGTTCATCATGAAAATCTGCCGTTTTCCCTCCCGGCTCGAGCTGAAGACGATCTTCCGGCTGTCGGGGGACCAATGGGGGTTCTCGTTGTGCCCGGCGTTGGCGGTGATCTGGATCGGGTTCGATCCGTTCGCGTCCATGACGATCACGTCGAAGATGCCGTCGTGACGCGCGGCGTAGCAGATCTTGTCGCCCTTGGGGGACCACTGGGGGGAGTCGTTGTAGCTTCCCTCGATCGTCACGAGGCGCTGGTTCAAGCCCTCCACGTCCATCACGAATACCTGGGGCGAGCCGGTGCGGTTGGAGGTGAACATGATCTCGCGCCCCGTGGGGCTGAACGTGGGCGAGGTATCGATGACCGTGTTCCGCGTCAGACGCTTCGCGGTCTGCGCGTCGCGGCTGATGAGGTAGATCTCCGCGTTCCCGTCCCGCGAGAGCGTGCACGCGATCCACTTGCCGTCCGGCGAGTAGTTCGGCGCGGTGTTGAGGCCGGGGCGCGTCGAGAAGGGGTAGGAGGCGCCCCGGGTCAGGTCGAAGAGGTAGAGGTCGGGATTGCCGCGCTTGAACGTGGTGAAGGCGAGCTCGGATCCCCACGGCGCCCACGCGGGCGAGAGCGCCAGGCTCCGGTCGTGGGTGACCTGGCGCTGGTTCTCCCCGTCGTAGTCCATCACCCAGATCTCCTTCACGCGGCCGTCCTGCCTCACGTACGCGATCTTGGTCTCGGCGATCCCGCGCTCGCCCGTCAGGGTCTCCAGGACGTCGTCCACGAACCGGTGCATGGTCTCCCGGAGCGTGCCGTCGTTGAAGGGATACGTCCGGTCCAGCGCCACCTCCCCCGTGGCCACGTCGATCGCCACCCCGTGGAAACGGAAGAACGCCGCCCCGTCGCCGGGCTGGACGGTGCCCTCCACGCGCACGTTTCCAGCCAGGCTGGGATCCGGCGCGGGCTTGGCGTCGAGGGGCTCCACGTCCGCCACGTTGAATACGCCGGAGAGCTCGAAATCCTTCCGGGCGACGGCGCGGCCCTGGGACGGAAGCGCTCCGACGGGCCCCTCGCCGCGGAACCGGGCGAGCAGGAGCGGGGACTTCATGGTGGAGGTGGCCTTGATTCCGGTGGTGACATCGGTCTGGGCCACGGGGCCCGAGGAGAAGATCGCGCTCGAGAAGAGCGCGAGAACGGTGGTGGCGGCGACGAGGAGCGCTCGTGCTCTACTGGCTGAATTCGAACCCAAAGTGGACTCCCAGGTATTGGTCCGTGTACCCCGCCGGCAAGGGCGGGAGCGGTGTTGCGCTGAGAAGCGCGCGCAGCGCGGTCTGGTCATAGAAGGCGGAGCCCGACGACGTCTCGACTTCGGTCATCAGAACCTGCCCTTCCCGTCCGATCCGGAAATAGACCACGGCGCGTATCGGTCTTCCGGCATCCATCCCCTGGGGCGGCACCCAACGGGAACCGATCTTGTTCCGAAGCGCCGCGAGGTAATACGCGAATCGGAAATCCCCGTCCGTGCGGGCGCTCGCGGAGCGCGACGAATCCGCGGAGAACCACCGGGGCGTCAGGTCCGCGGCCGGCGCGGGCGTGACCTCGCGCGGCGAGGGTTTGGCTTCGCTCTTGCCGCCCTTCTTCGGCGGCACACGCTCGGGCCGGACGACGACCTTGGCGCCGGGCGTGTAGCGCTTCATGAGCGCGGGCTTGGGACGCGCTTTCGGAGCCTCTTCCGCCGGCGCCTCCGGGGACGGAAAGCTCCGCAACGGCGTGATCCGGATGAGCCGCGCGTGGGTCTGGGGGCCCACCGCGCCCGCGACGGCGTACTCCTTCGCCGGCGGGAGCTTGAGCCAGAGAAGGGTCAGGCCCGCGAGGTGGAATCCGCACGCCCAGGCGAGAAACCAGAGGCAGGCCCGCGAGGAAGGCGGCGCCGCCCCCCGCCGCAGAACCGCCGGCCGATCAAGTAGCTCCATCGTTCGGGCATCCTGGCGTCAGGGCTCCTGCTCCAGCTCCAGAGCTTCGTGGAGCGACCGGACCGCGCGCTCCGCGTCGGCCTGGCGAACCACGCAGGTGATGGTGATGGACGAGGTGCTGATGAGATCGATGTTCACCCCCGCCGCGGCGAGGGCCGAGAACACGCGCCCCGCGGTGCCCGGCGACGTGGCGAGCCCTTCCCCGACGACGGAGAGCATGGCGACGTCGGGATCGTAGAGGAACGCGCGCGCGCCGATCTTCTTCCGGACCTCCTCGAGCACGGGCAGCACCGTGTTCACCTCGTGCTTCCCCACCGTGAACGTCACGTCGTTCTTCCCGTCGGCGCCGCTGGCCTGGACGATCATGCGGACGTTCACGCCCTGTCCGCCCACCGCCTGGAAGATCTCCGACGCGACGCCGGGACGGTCCGGCACCCCGACCAGGGCGACCTTCGCCACGTCCATGTCGTGCGCGATGCCGCGGATCACCACCTGTTCCATCGAGCTCCCCCTCGTGACGCGAGACCCCTCGTTCCAGTTGAAGCTCGACCGCACGTGGATCGGCAC
>Ga0187821_10000016_pt1 | contig 24549 bp, 15 predicted proteins | sample NC_wetland_sal_i_20_FD_132442 | JGI IMG/M metagenome (GOLD analysis project Ga0187821, IMG submission 132442) | Wetland sediment microbial communities from Neuse River Estuary, North Carolina, USA - SourceSoil_1 | ecosystem: Environmental > Aquatic > Freshwater > Wetlands > Sediment | place...
CTGCAACATAGGTCTCGTGCTGTCCCCAGAAATGGACGCTCGAGCCAGAGACTTTCCCGGGTAGAAAGAGACTCACCGTAACTTCTGTGAGGGGCGGCAGCTTGAGCTCGACCGGATCGCTCAGCATCGGCGCTCCTGGCGGAACGTTGGCGGACGTTCTGCCTCCGAAGGTCAGAACATGATCCGTATCCGGAACGATGCTCGCCCCCTGGCGGGTGAGCGCAAGGCGGGCTCCGCCAATTGCGACCGCCGTGCTTCCAAAGGCGTTCGAGAAACGGACACGAACTTTTTCTCCACCAATGGTTGGCTTCACCACCATGCGGATCGTCTGATTCTCAAAGACCGGGGGAGGTGGGAGGCCCGGAAACGGAAGGGGCGCATGCACAGCCGTGCTCCAGGCACTGACCCAGTGGCCGCCGGCTCTGGAGTCTTCAGCGCGGGCGGCCAGGTCCAGGACCACAGCAACCAAGATCGCAAAAAACAGGATTGCTGATTTTTTCGACACGGTTTCTCCTCGTTCCTAGAACTCGATTATCTCTATGCCCTCATCGATTGAAACGCCGGAAGCGATGAACTTAACTGGCACTTTATTGACAAGGTATTCGGCGGCTTCCTATGTTTATCGGTGCTCCCCAAAAGAATGCCGCCGGCGGAAGTATCGGAGCGCTGCCTCTGCCATGGAATCTCCTTGATTCTTCGAATCGATTGAATCGTGGCTGATCATTGCATCCGTCCCGCCTCTCCGAGGTGACGATCAAAAAATCTGATGATCACATTCAATGCATCCCGAGACTCCGGAACATCCATGTTGTAGAAGAATCCGTGGAACAGTCCCTCCCACACATGAAGTTCCGCCTGCACTCCCAATTTGACCAACTGTTCGTGCGTGTATAGCGCCGAACTCAATTCAAAGCCCCGGGTACCAGTAATGATTAAGGTGGGTGGAAACTTCGCCAATACCTCCGCTGAATTGATGGGGGAGACGAGTGGATCCTTCGGATCCGTACCGGCGAAATAACTCAAGGGTGGGGGTGCCCCAGGTGGCGGGGGCGAAGCCATGCGTGCTTCACCTAAAGGCATTGCGGTATACAGGGCGTCGCCGCCAAAGATGCCGCCCGCCGAACCGCAAAAGATACCGATTGCTCCGGGACTCGGTAGCTCGTGCGCTTGAAACCAAGCTACGGACATTGCCGTCTGGATACCTCCGGCCGAGCAACCGTAGACACCGATCTCTTGCGGCTTGTGCGTCTTTAGCAATTCTCGAAAAACCGCCGCGACGTCCTCGCTCGCAGCGGGGAACTTAAACTCTGGGCCCTCCCGGTAGTCGACACTCACTACCTCAACTTGTCCGAGTGCGGAGACGGGGATCGATTCGAGTTCCGCACATCCGGGCCAACATCCGGAGAATCCTCCCCCGTGAAGATTGATTAGAACGCGTTTTTTGTTGTGCTCAGAAATCCCTGTCTTCGGTGTGTAAACGTAGGCATGGACACCTCCGATCTTCTGTTCCTTGCGCTCAACTTCGAATAGCTCGTAATCGCGCGCGAGATACGATTTCATGAATCGCGGTACCCCGGCGTCCTGTTTCAGAATCTCCGGATCCTGCATGTCCTTAAGATGTTGCGCGACGTAAGCCTTTGCCTCTGGACTGAGAAAGGTAGAAACCGGCGCCGTCTGCGCCGGGATTTCAACGCTGCCGTCGTCCTGTACGACCACTTTCGGAGGCTGGGTGGCGGGGCGATCCTGGCCAGAGCTCGAGGAAGATAGCGAGATGCTGACGCAAGCGAAAGACAACAAGATGACGAGACAACGATGGGTCAACATGAAGCTCCTGCAACGTCGTGAGGCTCTAGGCAGAGGCACCGCCCATTGCTGAGGGGTGCCTTGAAATTGGATAGTTAGAAGCCAACTCTCAGACCGAACTGAATCGCGCGAGGCGGGTTCACTTGTGAAGTGACAAGGCCGAAGGTCGGAGTGCCTACCTGTTCGTTTGGCGTGCCGAATCGTACATGGTTGAAAAGGTTGAAGAACTCTGCTGTGAATTGCAGATACACCCGCTCGGTGATGTCATTACGTTTTCCGATCGAGAAATCCCAGTTGTTCATATGGTCCATGCGGACCGTATCAATGTTGCGGGGTGCATTACCGAACCGAACCACATTGCTCGTGTCCACAGGCTGGAAACAAGCGGTATTAAACCATCCGGTAGCGGCCCGATGTTCACGCGAGCCCGACACCTTCAGGTCGCATCCTGAGACAAGATCGGGCCTCATCCAGAGGCCTTGAGCTCCGAAGTAACCTTGACCGCCGCCAAACTGGCTAAGAGCAGACCCCGGGAAAAACTGGTACGAACTCATAGGGACACCGCTTCGTATGGTGGTAATACCATTAACCCGCCATCCACCGACGATCCCGTTTAATACTCCGTGGGCATCCGACATAAAGCGCTTGTTACGACCGAAGGGCAAATCGACGCCATACCCAATAGAGAGGTTGTGGGGAACGTCATAAGAGCTTAGCGAATATTCGTGATCGAGATGGTTGTTGTCCTGAGTCGAGCCTCCAAAGATGAAGCCTTCGTCCAGGAAGGCGCTTGAGCTGTCGGTGTTAGACATCAGGCGCGACCAGGTGTAAGCCACGCTCAGAATGCCCCCATTCGAGCCGAACCGCTTCATGAACGAAGTTTGTAGTGAGCGGTAGTTCGAGGTGCCCTTGTGAGGATCCAGGAACAGAACTCGTTCGTATTGGGGGAAAGGCAGCAAAAGCTGTCCAGTGGCAACTGTTGGTCCTGAGAGGGGGCCCGGGGTCGTAATGATTCCGAAGAACGGATTCGGAACCTGAGCCTGCAGCGCAGCTGGTCCCATCGCAAAATACTGATCGGGTAACTGATTCTGGTTGAAGTTCGAGACGGTAGCCCAGCCTTGCAAGAGAAGGTGGGTGCCCCTCGATCCAGCATATGCCACCGTAAGGGAAGCGTCGTTACCGATCTGTCGTTCGACTGCTGCGTTCCACTGCTGCACATATGCGGCTCTATCGCTTGGCACGTGCATGGCAAAGATGGCCTGTCCATAGAAGTCCGCGGGGGTTGCATTCCGCCGTTTCGGTGCGGGGAGTCCCGAAGGAAACGGGTTCGCGACTGTAGCAGTGGGATCGACTGGAACCGGAGCTAAGTTGATAGGGGAGAGGTTTGGCCCGTCTTGGCTGAGGGTGCTGGGTGGGTAAGAGATGCCGTAGGCACCGCGCAACACAGTTTTCTCGGTGAGGCGATAGGCTAGCCCGAGACGTGGGGAGAAAAGTTTCCAGTGCAGATAGTCTTCTCGCTGAGAATGCCACTGCGGACTAGCAACGAGAGCGACGTTCCCCCTGAGTGTTTGTGTCTGTCCAGTGACTGGATTCAAGAACGAACCCAGGGGACTGGCCTGGTTGGGGAGAAAAACCGTGTCATTGTTCTTGGCTTCCGAGAAGGTACTGGGCTGGTCCCAACGCAACCCGGCCGTAATGGTAAGTTTTCGGGTCGCCTGGAAAGTGTCGTCGACAAAGAAACCATAGGACGTGAAGTATGCTCTGGAACCGCCAATCATCCCGGGCGCCACTTGTGTGCCTTGGGTGCCGATGATTCCGAGCAGCGCCGAGGCCACCGCGTTGCCGGCGAGCGGCGCGCTCGGTGCCGCGGTAGCCGAGTTGTCAAAGTTTAGCGTGAGCACTCCATTTTCCGGATCGGAAATCCACTGCACGTGGCGTATGAGGCCTCCAAACTTAAGCTGGTGGCGGCCCATAATCTTTGTGAGGGTTCCCGACAATCCGTAGACGTTCTGGTGCCAAAATAGCTCCGAACCAATGCCATTGCTCCCAGTCACGCCGCGGGTGTCGTTAAAGTTCATCGCGGGTAGATTAGCGGGCGCTACGAGCTGGCCTGCCAGGCCCGCCCATCCCGGGCCGAACTGAGTGAGGTCTACACCCTGGCTATCGGGAAACTCGTGCTGAAAAACCCGCAGGTACGATAGGCGCAGATCCAGAATTGTCGAAGAACTGAAGGCGTGAGTGTCTCCGAGGATGGCCGAATGGGTGTAAATGCCGGTGTGACCCTGGCCTGCTGTGTGGGTTCCCCACGCATCGTAGGCATTGCTGTCTGCCTTCCAATATGAATACCGCGCAAACAAGTTGTTGTTTTCGGAGAAATGATGGTCAACACGCGCATTAAATTGCTGATTGATTCCTCCGGTGGCCATCTGAGTGATGAAGTTGTTTGATAATCCGGGCTGCTTGGGAGCCGGATAAGATTTTGCAAAGAGCGCCAGTGCAGAGGTGTCCCTACGACCGGGAGGTATCAGATTGCCAGCGAAGGGCGTAAACGAGTTCGCGGGATCATAGATTTGGTCGATTACAGTATTGGTCTGAGGATCTCGATCGTTACAGACTCCGTTCGTAAATCCAGACACACAGAGTGCCGAAAAATTTCCGCTCAGTTCGTCGGGCGTAGGAACCGTGTTCGTGACAAGCGTGCCCGTTTTCAAAACTTGCCGCTCGAATCCGAAGAAGAAGAATGTCTTGTTTTTAACAATGGGTCCGCCAACGGTTCCGCCGAACTGATTTTGGATTAGGGGCACGCGAGGGAGCTTGGCCTGATTCGAGAAATAATCATTCGCGTTTAGCACCTTGTTGCGGAGGTATTCGTAAGCTGTCCCGTGAAATGTGTTGCTTCCAGATTTGGTGGTGAGATTAATGATGCCGCCCGCGTAGCTGCCATATTCGGCGGCAACGTTGTTGGTAACCACACGGAACTCTTGCACCACGTCCTGAGAGGGGATGAGGGAATTAAGATTCCCGGCAGGCGCATTGGACGCGACGCCATCGATGTAGAACGAGCTCTGGTTCCCAAAGCCGCCTCCGATCGCGTAGTTCCCAAAGCCAATGGCATTTGTTCTTGCGCCGCCAGCCTGGTTCGACACAGCATTGCCATAAGTGCCCCCCTGGGCGACTACGCCCGGCACCAAGGTGAGCATGTTGTTGACGTTTCGTCCGCTCAGAGGGATGCTCTCAACCTCTGCCTGTGAAATCGTTGTTCCCAATGAAGCACTGTCCGTTTGCAGCGGGGGCGCTTCTGTCGTTACAGTTACGGTTTCGCTCGCGTTGCCAACCTGCAGTTTCGCATCTACGCGTGTGCTGACGTCGACCTGGACCTCGACCCTGTCCTGAACAAAGTGCTTGAATCCTGACATCTCTACTTCTACGCGATACAACCCGGCAATGAGGTTTGGAAAGCTAAAGATTCCACCGTTACCCGTCTGCATTGTTCGGACTTCGTTCGTGCCTAGATTTGTAAGCTTTACATTGGCACCGGAGACCGTCGCATCGCTGGGGTCAGCAACCGTCCCAACGATTCCTCCGAATCTCACCTGCGCGATGGAACTGGTGCAGAGAAAAGCGACTACCAAAATCACCAGCAAGAATGATCCAGTGATCTGTCGTATGGAATCGAGACGGGCTTGAACATCAGGCATTTGTCACCTCTCTTCACGTGGAAGGACGACAAATTAAACTGCAACTGGCCCTCACCGAGGACGCGGTCAATTCGAAGAATGCTCAGAGCGAACGCAAGGCCAGCACGCGAACAAAAGAGCAAAACTGGAGTGATCTTTTAGCGCTGCTAATTGCGCACTGTCAAGGTAATTTGCAGACAACTATCACAAAGTTGTCTATACCAAGGTGGAGAGAAAATCGTCTTTCCAGAGTGTGGTGGGATTAGTTCATGCCGCAGGACCTGCGAACCATCAATTCGCACCTTAGAAGGACATCGCGAGCGGGCAAGTCGGGGTTGGCGATTCTGTCTAGCATTGTAGCCATGGCGATTCTCCCAATATCGCGACAGGGCTGATGCAGAGTCGTGAGCGGAACCGGCAAGAGCCTGGCATATTTGACGTCGTCAATCCCCACGATGCGAATATCTTCGGGTATGCGCTTACCCAACGAGATCAGAGTGTGCATAAGGTTTCCAGCGGTTAGGTCGTTCGCGCAAACAAAGGCATCAGGGCGCTGCTGTCTCAAGATGGCCTTAATAAATTTTGGATCCGAGGCGTCGCCGATTTTCACCAGATCACCGAGTTGCCTCTTTGCCTGTAAGAGAAGAGCTTCCCGATAACCTGCGATGCGCGCATCTACCGTTGGGGCCGAGTTTGGGCGTGCAAAAAACACAATGCGCTTGGCGCCTGCTTTGATCAGATGCTCGGTTGCGAGATATCCCGTCCGTCGATTGTCAATCCCTACCAGGTCGTATTTGCTGCGCAGTGGGTATGGTTCAAGACATCGATCCAGTAGGACCACTGGAATCCGGGCCCGGTCGAAGGCCGCCACAATCCGATGATTTGCCTGGAACCGATTGGTCGTAAATTCGACCGGAGCAAAGAAAACTCCCGATACCTTACTTGCTATATAGTGCTCGCATAGCTGTTCTGCAGCTCGCTCCTTATCTTCCTCTTGTGAAAGCGCGTTGCCCCAGAGCAACGAGTGATGCATTCCCTCCTGCGCTTCCATCATTCCCTTGCAGATCGCCTCAAAAATTTCCGTCTGCCCTAGCTCGGGAATCAACAGGCCAAAAACGTGACTGCCGGAATTCGAATTGGAGGCAACAAACGTTCCCGACCCAACCCGTCGGGTTATAAGACCCAATGACTGCAGTTCCCGCATGGCTCGAAATACAGTCATCCGCGAGGCCCCAAAGCGCCGGACCAGATCTGCTTCACTGGGCAAGCGCTTCCCTGGCTTGTAGTGACCTGACGAAATATCCTCCTGAAGCTTTTCGAAGATTTGACGGTATTTGTGATTGGCCATCGAGAGTTCCTCGACTCAGTGCGTGGACGTCGCCACCGCGCAACAGACTACTCCCGCGAGGCGGATATTACCATATACAACTTCCTGACATTTAGACAGTAATTCCCTTGACAGTTTCTCGGCCACTCCCTAAGAGTGAACTCGGTTTGCCGCTTATGTTGTCGGTGAGCCAACACACGCCATCGGGTGGCTGCCATGGCATGGTCGTGATCAGCGTCGAGGTAGACGTGAAAAATCAAGTTCAACTCATTACCTACGTCGACCGTTTGGCAGGCAACTTCAAGTTACTGAAATCGCTCTTGACAAGCTCGCTGACTGGCTTGTTTGGAGGAGTGCATCTACTTCCATTCTTCTCTCCGATTGATGGTGTAGATGCGGGCTTCGATCCAACAGACCACTCGCAAGTTGATTCACGCTTGGGTATTTGGGGTGACCTACGCGAATTGAGTGAACACGTAGAGATCGTAGCTGACCTCATTGTGAATCACATCTCAAGTGCCTCACCGCAGTTTCAGGATTTCTGGCGAGACGGTGCCAGTTCTCCTTTCGCAGGGATGTTTCTCACCTACGATCATGTTTTTCCAACAGGGGCATCTGAGACAGACCTGTTGGGTCTTTATCGTCCACGCCCTGGCTTGCCATTTACGAACGTGACGCTTGAATCGGGCGTAAAACGGCTTCTTTGGACAACTTTCAACCCACAACATAATCAGGAAGGCCTGATTGCCAGTTCGCTCGTGTCGACTATTGACTGCTGGCAAGAGACCGCTTTTCGCCCGTTTCACTGGAACAGGGCGTATGATTTTGCGCGCCTTTGCCTTCCTGGTTGCCATCTGTGGCCCTCGGTCCGAGTCCTGGGAGGATTGGCGTCATCTCTTTAACGACTGCTTCCAATGACTCGGGATTCAGTCCCAGTTGCACAAGAATGGTGGGCGCAATTTGATTGGTGTGCACGGGTGACTTGATTTCACATCGTAGAAAAAAGGGAAGAGAGACAAGCAACGCAACATGGATGTCTTCGTCCGTAAACCCTCCGTGCTCTTCAATAAAGCCAGCATCCGATTCCACATAGATCACACCTAGGTTCGGCTGTATCACAATATCGGGCATTCGAGAATCGATTGCAGGATCAGCAAATATCAATTTGAGAGATTCTCCGGAAAAGATCTGCTGGATCCCTGCTTCAATCTGCTGTTTCCGAATGGCCTCCACCACGTCGGCCGTATGTCTGTGGTCTTTCAACCAGAGCATAGCGATGCTTCCGTCCTGCTCCGCATTGAGAAGTAACCCTGGCGCGATACCCTGCACGATTTTTGGGATCAGACTCAGGTCGGCTGCCCGAAATCTAAGTGGATCAATTGGAACATCACCGTGTTTTGCAGTGACAATGATAAGAGTGGAGTCTAGCAAGCCTTTTTCCTTCAACCTGCCGACGATTCTGCCTAGCGACTGATCGGTGTGATTCAACGCATCCAACAAGCCGGCGCTCGGAGTTCCCTCTCCATCTAGGTATCCAAAGCCTTTCATTTTTTGCGCCATGCTGATCGCCTGAAAATTCATGCCGAATATTTCAGGTACGCCCATCGATCGCGTCCCCGTATGGTCTTTCCCGTCAATCTGGTTGAGGATCGCTTCGACTTTCGTATCGTCGTAGGCTTCCATTTTCGGAATGCTTCGAGCCTTGGTCGTCATACGAATTTCGGGTGTGAAAAGGTCATCCACGCCTTTTCCCGACGGTCCATTCAGGAACTCGTATGCGGGATGCTTATCCGCCCAGGCGGTGCGCCCTCCCGCCTGCTTGATAACCTCGAATATGTTGTTCACGCGCACGTAGTCATGCGGATAAACAGGGCTGCAATTTTTGGCTGGATTCAAAGGTAATTTCTTAGGATTGATTCCGCCCCCGTCGGGGGCGTTCGGTTCGTTATCAATGGAGCTGTCGTAGACCACGGTTGTCCCGACCGATCTGCAATCGGAGCCAGGAGGTGACAAGCTGCGATCGTAGCTGTTCTCAAAAATCACGCCCGTGGAAAGGGGAGAACCTCCGGTTACCATGGCAAGCAGTCCTGGCCACGAGTTGGATGGGAAAGAGCTATGCGCATTCGTGTAGGTGATGCCGTGCTGGCTGAGTTGCGCGAGACTGGAATTGGGTCTGGCCTTCACATAGTTGGCCAGATCAAGGGCATGCATTCCATCGAGGCTTAGCAATAAAACACGTTTTACGCGGGAAGGCGATGGCCTCACTGCGGGGCACGCTTGATCCGTTGCAACTGCGCCGGTTGCTTGGGCCTTAAGATTCAGGGGAGTCAACCAGACAAAGATTGTCAAGACCAGGAAGTTTGCGGCAAGCGTTTTTAGAATCGCGGCATCAGTCATGTAGACGCCCTTGTGAGCAGACAGAGCTTAACTCCGCGTTGACAGCGCTCAAAATTAATTTCCATTCATGGATACTCTTCATGCATTCTTGTTCATGAGTGTCCCACAGAGGCCGCACTGTGCGCGATGAGGTAGTCAAAATGTCCGCGGTCGAAAGGAAAAGTCTGGACTTCTGGGGTGCAACTCGGCGCTGATGTGAGGGTCCAGATCGATTTTCGTGGCTACTTAGCAGTATGATTTACGCCGAACGCCTATGAACATACTGATCTGAAAGAATTTTCATTTTCTTTTCGCCTCCGGTTCATCGTGCCAACGCACTATACTCGCTATGGGGTAGAGCATGCGTGTTCTCTTGGTGGAAGATGAGAGCAAAGTTTCGACGTTCGTCTCTCGAGGCTTGACTGCGGAACGATTTGCGGTGGACGTCGCAGCCGACGGGCAATCAGGTCTGGAACTGGCGACTACGTATGCCTACGACCTCGTCATCCTCGATCTGATGCTGCCGAAGCTGGACGGAACGCAGGTTCTGCGAAAGATTCGAGCTCAGAACTCCAATGTGCCCGTCTTGATCCTTACCGCGCGAGATATGGTGACGGACAAGGTTGGACATTTGGAGGCCGGGGCCGACGACTATCTGACGAAGCCATTTGCGTTTTCCGAGCTCCTGGCGCGTGTGAAGGCTCTGTTAAGGCGAGGTCCGGTGAGCCGCAGCAGCGTCGTACGGGTCGAAGACCTTGAGTTAGACCGCCTCTCTCTGCAGGTCAGACGCGCCGGCAGGCGCATCGAGCTTACGTCGAAAGAGTATTCCCTATTGGAGTACCTGATGTCGAACTCGGGGCGAGTATTGTCGCGTACGATGATTATCGAACATGTGTGGGATCAGAGTTTTGACGGAATTACAAATATCGTCGACGTTTACGTTCGTCACTTGCGCAACAAAGTAGATGATCCGTTTGAGCACAAGCTGATTCGTACAGTACGCGGGGTAGGTTACACAATCAGTGGCGGGGCGCCATCGTGAATTTACGCTCTCTTCGGTTCCGCATCACCGCGTTGTATGCCGTGCTTCTCTCGGGCGCTCTGGTCCTGTTCGGGGCGACGATCTATCTTGGTCTGCAACGATATTTGTACTCGAACCTGCAAGAGACGCTAGCGGACGAATGCCGCACGATTGAGACGGGACTGCTTTCGCAACATCCTTTCAGGCGGCCGCAATGGCTGCAGCAGGAAATCGAAGAGTCGTTTACGCCCGAAGCCAATGGCCATTTCATTCGTGTAACCCAGGAGGGTATCGGGGTCATCTTTGCCTCGCGAGAACCCAAGGACGGCTCTTTCGATCTGACGGGAGTGCCTTCGCCGGCGGAGCAGCGGGATCGACCCCAAAAAATACGGCAGAAGGATGGACACTCATTGCTGGTTGTAAGTTCCCGTTTTACTGCTCCCGACGGTACCCGGTTTATCACAGAGAGCGGCTTTTCCAATCGCCAAATCGAAGTCACGCTTGACGGGCTTCTTGTCACCTTCGGCGTATACATGCCGTTTCTGGTGCTAGTCGCGGTGTTTAGTGGATACTGGCTGATGCGGCGGTCTTTGCAGCCGGTGGATGAAATCACAAGGTTGGCAGAGGGCATCACGTCCAGCAATTTGAGCGAGCGGCTCCCGGTGATCAGGACCGGTGACGAACTGGAACGTCTTTCGGGGGCTCTGAATCGCATGATCGAGCGGCTAGACGGTGCTTTTCAACATATTCATCGTTTTTCCGCGGATGCCTCTCACGAGTTGCGCACTCCATTGACGATTCTCCAGTTGGAACTGGAAGGATTGGCTCAGAATCGCAAACTAGACCCCTCACTTATGGATGAGGTAGGCAGTGCGCTCGAAGAGACTGGCCGGATGTCGCACATTGTGGAGAACCTGCTGACGATCTCCAGGCTTGATGCCGGCGAGTTGAAGATAGACAAGAGCCGGCTGGACCTCGCCCAACTCGCCTCGTCGAGTACCGAGCAGATGCAGTTGCTAGCGGAAGAAAAATCCATCAGCCTACGATGCCAGACAGGGGACGAGATTTATATCGAGGGTGATCGCTCGCGATTACAGCAGGTGATCGTGAACCTAGTGGACAATGCGATCAAGTACACGCAAGAAGGCGGCGAGATCAGAGTTAACGTTCGTCAGGACACAAACTTGGCCATTTTAGAAGTCTCCGACAACGGCGCGGGGATTCCGGGTGACGCTCTTCCTCATGTGTTCGAACGCTTTTTCCGAGCCGACAAGGCGCGAAGCCGCGATCTGGGTGGGGCGGGCCTCGGACTCGCGATCGTGAAGTCGATCTGTATTGCCCATGGAGCCGAGATCAGCGTCTCGAGCCAAGAAGGACGCGGCACCTGTTTTACCGTAGAATTGCCAGCGCTCGCTGTCGTCAATCGCATGCAGCCCACAATCTGAGAGCTGTCACTTCTGAACACAATTTCACTTCGGATTAAGGATGATTTAATGGCTCTTTGTAAATCTACCTTGTGTGTGCAGAGGCCTGCCTGAGGTTCAGGGATCTCGGTTTTTCCACTGAAGATGCAATCCTGCAATCTAGCCGACGACGCGCCTGTGTCCAATTGTGATGACAGCCCTGGCTACGCTTGCCGGCATGCTCCTGCTGGCATTGCGCTCGGCGCCGGATGGCAGATGCTTCCCCAGAGATCGTCGCCGCTTAAAAGGAGCGACAAATGCAGACACTGAATCATGAACTCGGAGCCAAGGAGTCAAGGTCAAACCCACATTTCTCGTCGTCTTTGAAACTGCTTCAGTGTCTACGTCTCGGAATGCGCGGATCAAGAATCTCGAAGAAGTTGTTCATGCCGCAGGTCGCGATGATTGCCATCAGCTTCTGTTTTGTCCCGATCGCCGGACTGTCAGGCCAGGTTGCACCGGCAGAACACGCGAGTAGTTCGCAACCAATAAAACCCAGCTACGAGTTTTACAAGACCAAAGTTGAACCTATCTTCCTTAAGGACCGACCTGGTCACGCCCGCTGTTACGGTTGCCACATTCTGGATAACCGGGTTTTCCATCTTGAAGAACTAAACCCTGGCAGCACGACTTGGACCGACGAGCAATCGCAGCGTAATTACGAGACTGCACTCATACTGGTGAGTTATGGAGATCCGTCGTCGAGCACCCTTCTGATTCATCCACTCGCGCCGGAAGCCGGCGGGGATGCTTTTCACTCTGGCGGCCGCCAATTCTATACACAGGACGATCCGGACTGGCGCACGCTGGCAGAATGGGTGCGCGGGACCCCGGCCTCGACAAATCCCGCGTATCTGATTTATGCCACTAACAATGCCTCAGGCTCTATCGACGTAATCGATCCCACCAGCAACCAGGTGGTTCAAGTTATCAACGGGATAGAACTGTCGCATGGGGTTGCCTTTTCGCCGGATGGCGCACGAGTTTACGTCAGCGACGAGGCGCATAGCGTGCTCGACGTTGTGGATCGCAAGAGCGGAGAGATCGTCCAGAAAGTCGCGTTGAGCGGACGCCCGAACAACATCACCATCACGAACGATGGGGACCGGGTGCTGGTTGGGATCCGCATCGGTCCGGCTGTTCTGGATGTGATCGACACCAATAGCCTGCAACGGACCAAGAGCATTGCGGTCGACGGCAACGTCCACAACGTATACGTCACCCCTGACGGGAAATATGCTGTCAGCGGATCACTGGAGAAGAAAAGCATTTCTGTGGTCGACCTTGCCACGGAGCAAATGGTCTGGAAGGTAAAGTTCGATCATCCTGTCCGGCCCATAGCGCTCGAAGCCAACCCCGATGGATCGACTCGTCGTATCTTTGCGCAGCTTTCTGAGTTTCATGGATTCGCGGTCGTCGACTTCGCCAAACGCGCGGAGCTGCTGCGGATCAAGTTGCCCGGTGAGCCCGCGGGGTTTGGCAAAGCGGAAGGACGATTAGGAGTGCCCTCGCACGGAATCGGCGTTACCCCGGACAACCAATCGTTGTGGGTGAACAGCACGGTTGCCAACGCAGTATTCAAATACTCGCTGCCCGATCTGAAACTGGTCGGGAAAGTCGAGTTGCCGGTTGTCAACACCGTGGATCATGGACGAACGGGCTCGGTACCCGAGTGGATTACGTTCTCACCCGACAGCAAGCTGATGTACGTGTCCGACTCAGCCGCTCAAATGTTGTCTGTGATCGATACCGCAACCCTGAAGGCGGTCGCTCAAATACACGCGGGGGAAGTTCCGAAGCGGCTGAAGACGCTCGTGCTGCACTGAAGGGTTCGCTACGATCTTGAGCTGCGACCAAGCCTTTCCGCGCCCGAACCTGCGATTCTTACTGTAGCTCGAACCTAAGACCCATGTCCGAGTCTCAACGCACTACTGAGCTTGTCGCCGCCACAACGCCTCTTCCGGATGTGGCGCAACGCGCCCGGCACCACTCGGCACGGCGCCTGCTGCCATACCTGTTGGTCTTGTACGTCATCGCGTTTCTTGACCGGATGAACATCGGCGCAGCTGCGCTGCAAATGCCTCACGACCTCGGCTTCAGCCCAGTGGTGATTGGCTTTGGAGCAGGGGTATTTTTCTGCGGCTATTTTATCTTGGGATTTCCGGGTGCGCTCATAGCCGAACGATGGAGCGCTAGCAAGCTCATGGGTTACATCATGATCGGCTGGGGAATCGTGACCGTGTTCATGGCGTTCATCCACACGGCGACACAGTTCTATACTGTGCGGTTTCTCCTGGGGGCCACTGAATCAGGTTTCTTCCCTGGCGCGATTGTTTACCTGAGCCACTGGTTTCGGTACGAGGATCGAGCGAAGGCAGTCGCAGCGTTCTATGCTGCGAATCCGCTTTCTTACGTGATTGGATCACCATTGGCGGGTGCGTTACTTGGGCTCAGTTGGCTGGGGTTGAGAGGCTGGCGGTGGCTCTTCATCCTTGAAGGCATTCCCGCTGTCCTGTTTGGAATCATCACTCTGTTTTACCTGACGGACTGGCCGAATGAGGCTCAGTGGCTTAGACCAGATGAAAGAGAATGGATTACCAAAACACTTCAAGAGGAGAAGGAAGCCAAGAAGCAGGTTCGTGCCTACAGTATCTGGGAGGCGATCCGCCATCGCGATGTAATTCTGCTGGCGCTGTGCTATTTCTGCGCGATGACCGGCAGTTATGGGATTGGTTTCTGGTTTCCCACGATCGTAAAGCGGTTGTCGGGGCTTAGCGATCTTAAGGTAACCTTGATTGGTGCACTGCCTTACGTTGCCGCGATCGTGGTGCAGCAGGCCAATGGGTGGCATTCCGATCGCACACGAGAACGCCGCTGGCATTCGGCAATGCCGGTTTTCGTTTGCGGCACCGGCCTTGCTGTTGCCGTACTTTTCGGCTCTAAGCCGGTTTTGTCCATCGCGCTGCTCGTATTGGCAGGAGGCGCTTTCTACGGATTCCAGCCGGTGTTTTGGGCTGTGCCCACAACATTTCTCGGTGAGTCCGCAGCGGCCGCGTCGATTGGACTGATTAACTCCGTGGGCAATCTTGGAGGCTTCGTCGGACCGATGGTCATGGGATTTCTAGCAAGCCGTCTACACTCGTTCAGCGCGGCGCTGCTATTCCTGGTAGCCAGCCTGTTTATGGCCGGTGCTTTGATCCTCGCTGTGGGGGCTTCATCGCCGCCGACAGATGTAAGCGATGGGTAGCCGAGAGTGATCCGACGCACACGGAACTGAGTGTACTTTAGTCTTTATAAGTGATTTGTTAACGTTAGGGAGCGCGGTGGCATCCTTGTCCATGACACCAAGACTACAAGTTCCATAGTTAGTATAGTCTGTGTTGGCTACACAACGTGGCAAGTTCACCCGGCACTGACACTTGCTATGTGCTTTGTGGTTGATGCGACGTGCTTTCTGCTCCTTCCAGTCCCGCCTGACCACAACTTATGGATCACTTTGTACTCCCGTAGTAAGGAACCAGATACGCGTAGTTCTCCCGTCTGCACAAAGCGTTCGTGATTCTCCTCCAATTCCTCGGGAGCGTACCTGTAGTTGACCATCACCCCGAACGAATCACGCAGGCCGTAGGGACGCAGGTTCGCTGAAGGATTGATCGACTCAAGGCGGGCACCATTGGCGAAATGAAAGTTAGCCACGGGATCATGGGGCCTATCCTCCACGCGGGCATGAGTGATATATGCGAGCGCAACGCGACGAAGCGGTGCAAAGAGGGCATGGTGGTGATCAGCCGGGTTCTCGAGCAATCTAAGGAATGCATCCACGACATCGGCCCGTTGCGCCCATCGGGTCAGGTCGGGGCTGAACTCATTCAACAATCGGCCAAGGCGGTCTCGTGTGAAGCCCGCTTCAGAAGGGTGAGACAGCAGCGCACGCGAAAGCAACGGGACCGGCGAAAGCGTACTGTAGCATCTGATCCGGGGCAATTCTGATTGCAACTCTTCGACGACTTGCTTGAGGAGGAAATTGCCGAACGGAATACCACGAAGGCCGTCCAGGCAATTGTTAATGGAATAGAAAGTTGCGGTGTCGCCCAGCTCCGGAGAGAGTACAGGGGCGGTAATGTCGACCAGCGGTTCCAGCTTCCGAGCCAGCCCTTTGGTAATGGCGACCTGGACGAAGATCACCGGACCGTCAGTCACAGCAGGATGGAAGAAGGCGAAGCAACGACGATCGGACTCCAGCCGCCGGCGCAGTTCCGGCCAGCCGTTAATCTCGTGCACGGACTCGTATGCGATCAGCTTTTCGAGGGTGATGGCGGGTGTATTCCAACCGATTCTCTCCATGCGCAGGAATCCCCGGTTGAACCAGGAGCGGAACAGATGCTTTAGATCGACATCGACAACAGCAAGCCCTGGATTTGTGCGCAATAGTCGGAGCAGGTCGCTGCGCCACTTAACGAGGCTCTCGGTTCCTGCCATGCCGGTGTTGATACGCCTGAAAAGTTCCTGGCGGGGAGGCTCGAACGCGCCGAACAAGGCCGCCGCGGTTGCAGGTGTTGCTTCACGTTGATAAGCCGCGAGCGCAGAGTGCATCACCTTGTTGTCAGGAGCGAAATCGCTCGCCAGCATCTGAAAAAAAGCCAATTGTGGGGCAGAGTCCAGCGACCTGTACTGCTGGAGGATCCGGCCCGCCAGAACCGTCTGAGAGACTTCTCCGCGTTGCGAAAGCAGCTGATGACATAGGCTGCGCATGTCTGTGCCGCGAGTACCGCTGAGACTTCGGAGAAGCGTAGCGATAAATTGCGTCATTAGTTACCGCGCCTTCATATCTGCAACCGACGAGCCCCCTCGACATCGGCTTCGGTCATCGTTGAACCGGTGCATTGCTTCGTCGGATCACAATAACTCGTGTTACTCGATTTCCTCCAAATTAATTCCTGTACACAAACGCTGGTGCGCAATTCTTAACAATTTTTCATTCTTCTTTTCATCTGCGCAGAGTGCCCCGTATTTCTGTACCTTTCACATGAATTGATGTAGAGTCTCAAGCCGCATGCTTCGTTTTGGTCCGAGGGGGCTGGAATGGATGTCGAATCCAACGGCATAGCTCAACGGGCGCGGCGGCGCATCGCGTACCGCCTGCTGCCCTTTGTTTTTCTGCTGTATGTCGTCAATTACATCGACCGTGTCAATGTTTCATTCGCTACCTTGGGGATGAGCGCAGACCTACACTTTAGCGACAAGATTTACGGTCTTGGCGTGGGCGTGTTTTATATCACGTACGTTCTTTTCGAAATACCCGGAGCCCTCATCGTGGAGCGCTGGAGCGCAAAAAAGTGGATTGCGCGAATCATGATCTCCTGGGGATTGGTCACGATGTTGACCGGGTTTGTCCATAGCGCGAAGGAGTTCTACTTTGCGCGCTTTCTGCTTGGAATGGCGGAAGCAAGCTTCTTTCCCGGAATGATTGTCTACTTGACTCACTGGTTCTGCCATCGCGACCGCAGCAGGGCGATCGCGTGTTTGTATGCCGCAGTCCCGGTTTCTTCGATGGTCGGGGCTCCGATTGCGGGTTGGCTGTTAGGCGCTCATTGGCCACTACTGTCCGGGTGGCGCTGGCTTTTCATTATTGAAGGTATTCCCGCTGTGATATTGGGGATTGCGACTCTGCTTTACCTCACGGATTGGCCCTCACAAGCAAAGTGGCTGCCTGCCGATGAAAGGGACTGGCTTACTGGGCAACTTCAAGCGGAACTGGCTGCGAAGAAGAAAATCCGGGACTACAGCATCCTTCAGGCGTTTTGTGATGGCCGCGTGCTTTTGTTGACAGCTGCCTGGTTCATGGCGCTCTCGGGAATACTCGGCAACATCTACTGGGTTCCCACGTTCTTGAAGCGCGTCAGCGGATTTTCCACTCATGCTGTGACTTCATTGATGATCCTTTCGGGTTTCGTCGGATTTGCAATGGTTCTTTTCAACGGTTGGCATGCCGACAAAACGCTGGAAAGGCGCTGGCATGCGGCCATTCCGATCATGGCGTCGGGAGTGGTGTACGGGGTGTTGATGCTCGCGCACGATCGGATCGGGTACGCCGTTCCGCTATTGCTGCTGGGCAGTGCCTTGTACTACGGGTTCTATCCGTGCTTCTGGTCGATCCCGACTCTGCTACTGAGCGAGTCGGCCGCAGCGGCCACGTTCGGGCTGATCAATTCAGTTGGGCAACTGGGCGGGTTCGCCGGCCCGTACATGATCGGGTATCTTAACGACAAAACCCACTCACTTGCAGGCAGTTTTGGTGTGATTGCCGTGGCGTTTGTTGGCGCGGGATTGCTGGTCCTGAGTACCAGAGCGATCGGACCACAACACGCTTCCGAGGCAGCGTCATCGAAGGAACAAGCACTCGGCGCTGGGATCTCTTTCGCTCCGACCGATGCCGAAGGCGGGAAAGGAATTTCATCTTGAAATCTATAAGCCGCAGGTGGGTTGCTTCGCGCCGGCGTACAGATCGTCGCGACCGCTCGCACTCCAAGCCGAAAGGTCCATAAACGACATTTCATGTAGCGTTCAGTCTCTCTTCATGTTCGGGATTTATTCTCCGAGGCCGGTGACGTCTGTTTGGGAGGTAGGAATTTGAAAACACGGTTCATGCTTCTTTGTGCGATAGGGATCATCACGAGTGTGGGCGCATGTGCTCAGACTAGCCTGCCGATGAAACTGATTCAGACAATCCCGATGCCGAATGTTGAAGGCTACTTCGACCATCCGGCCGTGGATGTTAAAGGCGAGCGCCTATTCGCGCCTGGCGAGCACCAAAGAACGCTCGAGATCATCGATCTGCGCGCTGGCAAAGTGGTTCATGAGATCACGGGCTTGGAAGGCAATCCGCGCAAGATTATTTACATTCCGGAATCAAATCAGATCTGGGTCGATTTGGGAAGCGGCGTATGCAAGGCGTTTAGCGGGGACACTTACCAGGTTCTAAAAACCATTCCGTTGAACCCCTATTCAACTCCAGAGGACAAGCGCGAACCGGACAATGGCATTTACGACCCGGCCACGGGCTTGTTTTACATCGCCGACCGCGGTGACCGCTCGAAAGAGGGCACCAAGGGGTCAATCGAAATTGTTGATACCAAGAACGGAACGTATGTCGGACACATCACGCTGGAGGACAATGATCCGGCCGGGCTTGCGCTGGATCCATCCAGTTCCAAACTGTACGTCGTTCTCGGTGCCACCAGCCGGGTTGCCGTCATTGACCGCGAGAAGCGCGAGGTCACAGCTATGTGGCCGATTACCTCGGATGCGCCCCTTCCCCATGCCTTGGGAATGGACGCCGCGCATCATCGCCTCTTCATAGGCAGTCGGGTAAAAAAGGGACACATCTACAAACCCGGCAAACTAGTGGTCATGAACAGTGAGAACGGAAGCATCATCCAGGTGATCGATACCGAAGGTGGAGTCGATGAAGTAGTACACGATCCCGGGAGCCAGCGCGTCTACTACACCGGGACCACAGGATATGTAGACGTTTTCAAACAGGTCGATCCGGACCGTTACGAACGGATCGGGCTCGTGCCGACGTCCCCTATTGCGAAGACGTCCATTCTAGTTCCAGAACTACACCGTTTTTACGCGATCGTGCCGAAACACATCGTCTTGACGCCGCCTGTTCCTGAATCGCAGGAAGTGGCCGTCGAACAGGCCCGAGTTATGGTGTACGAAGTGGAACCATAAACACATGGCCCGAAATGTCGGCCGGAACCCGGTTAAAGGCGGGAGGGCAAGGAGACTTATCGCTGTAGGTGTTTGCCTCCTGGTTTACCCCGCCAGTTCTGTCCCACAGGAGCCGAACAGTCCTCCCCCAGCCGCGAAAGTCGAAATCGACAACCAGCACGTCCGTGTCATTCGCCGCTATCACGCGCCTCACGAAAAGGTGCCGATGCACTCCCATCCCGATAGCGTTGTGGTGTACCTGACAGAAGTGCGCCAGCTAAGCACCGACTCGAACGGTAAGACGACGCAGGTCAACCGTCATGCCGGAGACGTGATATGGAGCCCGGGGCATTCGCATTCTTTCGTGAATCTGGCAGACACGCCGATCGAAGCGATCGAAATCGAAGTCAAGCCGGCAGCCGCCTCATCGCGCAAGTTCGAATCACCGAAGGCGGTCCACAATTTTGATCTCAGCCTGGAAAAGAACGCGCAGTAGAACTGTTCGTTGTCGGTGCAGGGACAGCCTGGTGTGCGAATGATCATAGCGCGCAGGACGGATTGAACGCGCAAGTGACGTGGAGCTACGTGACGAGGGGATGGCCCCGGGGTACTGAAATGAGTCGAGCGCACAGTTAATGAACACAATTTCATTCTGTGTTCATGTCAAGTTAATGGCACTCACATATTGATGTGCGCCGGTGAGGGGGTGCTGCGTGAACACAATGAACTTGGTTCGTGTCCGAGTTGTGGCAAGTGTTGTGGCAGCAGTAGTGATTCTGGGATCGTCAAGCCTTCTATACGCCCAAGTAGCTGGGGCGACGCTTTCCGGTAGCATTACGGACCCTTCCGAGTCGGCCTTACCCGGAGCGCGAGTTTCCATCATGAACGTTGCGACTGGTGTCGAACAAACGGTCGCGTCAGATTCGTCCGGCTTCTACGTCGTGCCCAATTTGGTTCCCGGCCAATACCGCCTCACTGTCAGCGCGAAGGGGTTCGTGACTTCGGCAGCAGAATTGACGCTGACGGTGGGAGCGAATCAAACCATGGATGTTCGCATGAAAATCGGAGCCCCGACGGAAAAAATCGTGGTCAGCACGGAGGCGCCGGCGGTGCAGATATCGTCCTCAGACCTAAGCGCTGTCGTAAACGCAACGACCGTTCGCGAATTGCCTCTGAACGGACGCAGTTGGAGTGACCTGGCAACACTTCAGGCCGGCGTGGATAACATCCAGACCCAGCCTGGATTCGAGGTCGGTGCAGATCGCGGGAATCGTGGCTTCGGACAGCAGCTGACTATTTCCGGCGCCCGGCCGCAGCAAAATAATTATCGTCTCGATGGCGTCAGCCTTAACGATTACGCAAACGGGGGGCCCGGCAGTGTGCTGGGCGGAAATCTCGGGGTGGATGCGATCCAGGAATTCTCCGTCATCACGGGGAACTACTCGGCAGAGTATGGGAAGACTTCCGGCGGGGTGGTCAATGCTGTTACCCGCTCGGGAACGAACAGCATTCACGGCAGCGTGTACGAGTTCATCCGGAACAGCGCTCTGGACGCAAGAAACTACTTTGACCTCGGTAAGATTCCGCCCTTTAGGCGGAATCAATTCGGCGGAGCTGTGGGCGGCCCGATCATCAAAAACAAGACGTTCTTCTTTGCGGATTATGAGGGTATTCGGCAATCGAAGGGGATTTCTGTACTTACGACCGTTCCGTCTCTCGACGCTCGACAGGGGATTCTTACCAGCGGCACGGTAACGGTGGATCCCGCTGCAGCCGCCTACTTACCCTTTTATCATCTCCCCAATGGGCCCACTAATGGCGATATCGCTGAGTATACATTCGCCGGTCAGCAGGTCGTAAATGAAAACTTCGTTACGGGACGCATCGATCACCACTTCAGCGACAAAGATTCGATTTTCGGAACCTACGTGTTTGACCGAAGTCCCTACTCGTCTCCTGACGGCACCAACAATGTCCTGCAGGGCAGCCTCGTTTCAAGGCAAATCGGGGTGCTAGAGTGGACGCATCTGTTCGGCACTGGGTTTGCAAATACCGTTCGTCTTGGGTTCAACCATGAGCGTGTAGATGACAACTCCAGCCTCTCGGCCATAAATCCCGCCGCGGCCGATACTTCGCTGGGCGCCTTCGCGGGCAGGACTGCAACTCAAGTCATGATTTCCAAAGTTACCCCCTTCTTGGGCGGCGTCGGTGGAGAACCCACCTACTTTTATCGCTGGAATACGTTGCAGGTCTACGACGACGCCTTGCTAACGCGCAATAAGCATACGGTCAAATTTGGAGTTGCCGTCGAACCTATGCGGCTCAACATCAGGGCGCTATCCGATCCTAATGGAATTTGGAGATTTAGTTCGATCCAGAATTTTCTGACGAATAATCCGTCCAAATTCCAGGGAGGTATCGCCAGCAGCCTTACCCCGCGCAATCTTCGCACGACTGTGTTTGGTGTGTATGTGCAGGATGACTGGCGCTGGAAGTCGAATCTGACGCTAAACCTGGGCTTGCGTTATGAAATGAACACGATGCTGACAGAGACAGCAAACAAGCTGGCAAACTTGCGCAACATCACGGACGCCACGCCGCACCTAGGTAATCCATTCTTTTACAACCCCACATTCAAGAATTTTGAGCCCCGTGTCGGTTTTGCATGGGATCCACTTCGCAATGGCAAAACCGCTGTGCGGGGCGGTGTAGGGTTGTTTGATGTCCTTCCGCTTCCCTATCAGTTCACATTATTGACCACCTTGGCAGCTCCATTCTTCCAGTACACTGTACTCAGTGATCCCACGTCAGTATGCGTCCCCCCAGCAAGTCCCTGCCCACAGCCCTTTTACAACTTTGGCGGCAACACGAATGTAAGCTTTCCGAACAACAGACTGCGGACGACCTATATTGAGCCGCATCCAAAGCGCAATTACGTAATGCAGTGGAACCTCAACGTGCAACAGCAGTTGGCGCCGAATCTTACGGCAATGGTGGCCTATGTCGGGTCCCGTGGCATACACCAACCCTTCCGCGTAGATGACGCCGACATGGCGATTCCGACCCCTACCCAATACGGTTATGTATTTGACCCAAATGCCCCTCGTTTAAACGATAACTATGGCTCAATTCGCGAGCTTGTGTACCGAGGGCACTCCTATTTCAACGCGCTCGAGACGCAGATCGCCAAGCGGATGAGCCACGGACTCCAGGCGCAGGGTGTGTTTACCTGGGCGAAAAGCGTTGACACGAGTTCAGCTACTATGGCGGGTGATGCCTTCGGCAACTCGATCTCGAGTTTGCCTCCTTATGACATCAGGTCAAACCGCGGCCTCTCTGATTTCAACATCGGACGTACCCTTGTCATAAATGGAACTTGGGACGTTCCTTCTCCCAAATCACTCGACGGACCTGGTAAGTGGGCGCTAGATGGTTGGGAACTTGGGGTGATCTTCACCGCGCATGATGGCGTTCCATTCACCGCAACCTGGGGCACCGGCGATGACCCATCGTTGACCCAGAGCGGCGACGATTGGGCTTTCCCCAACCGTCTGAAGACTCCTGGATGCAACACCCTCACTCGCCCCGGGAATCCAACGAACTACATTAAGACGGAATGTTTCGCAATTCCGACCATTCCAGACCCCGCAGCTTGGGCGGCAAACAATTGTGTCGGCACATTTCCTCAGTGCTTCAACCTGCGTGGCAATGCCGGACGCAATATCCTGATCGGCCCAGGCCTGGCGGATCTGGACTTCTCGGTGTTCAAAAACAATTACATCCGGAGGGTCTCGGAGAACTTTAACGTGCAGTTCCGCGCGGAGATTTTCAACATTCTCAATCGAGCTAACTTTGCTCCCCCCACCACTCCGGATAATACAGACATCTTTGACAGTTCAGGCGCACTCCTTACGGGTGTAGCCGGGTTGCTCAGTAGGACGACCACCACGGCGCGCGAGGTGCAGTTTGCGATAAAGATAATTTGGTAGTCAGAACGCAAGGGGCCAATTTACTCAGGAGAAAAAATGAAGAAATCCGGAATCGTGTTTGTGATCATTCTAGCTCTTCTAACGCTCGGCGCTGCGCAGGCCCAAGAGGCACCAATAAAGCTGGTGCAGACTTTCAAGCTGCCGGCGGATGTCAAAGGGAGGTTTGATCATTTCGGAGTCGATCTGCAGCATCACCGCTTGTTCGCTACACCTGAGGACCACAAGGCCCTGCTCGTCCTCGATATTCGGGATGGCAAGCTGCTCCAAACCGTCCACGGCATTGAAAAGCCGCACGCCGTTGCTTATCGCGAGGACCTCAACCGAATTTATGTTACGGATGGGGACGCAGGCGTGGTAAGGGTCATCGATGGCAAGAGCTACAAGATCCTTAGTAGCGTCAAGCTCCAGGAAGACTCCGACGCGATGAGCATGGATCCCAAAACAAAACTGCTCTACGTCGTTAGCGGCGGCAAGGACGTCCACATGACATACTCCACTTTGAGCATCGTGGACTCGACAAAGGGAGAGAAGTTGCAGGATATCAAGGTGGATGGCGATACGCTTGAGGTGATGTCGCTTGAGAGTTCGAGCCCGCGCCTTTTCCTTAACAACCGCGCCAAAAACCAGATTGAAGTAATCGACCGCGACAAACGGGCGATCGTGGCGACCTGGCCGGTCACTATGGGAAAAACCAATGTAGCGATGGCTTACGATGAGGCGAATCATCGCTTATTTGTGGGCTGCCGCAGTGGGCACATTGTCGTATTTGACACTCAGACCGGAAAAGAGTTGCAGGCCTTGAAGATCGGCGAGGGTATCGACGACCTTCATTTCGACCCGCAAAGCAAGCTCCTATTCGCAGCGTGTGGTGCGGGCTCCGGGGAACTTGACTTGTATAAACAGGTTGATGCCGATCATTACGAGTCCGCGGGCAAAATACCTTCATCGCCGGGCACGAGAAATGGGCGGTTCGTGCCTGAACTGCACGAATATTTTCTTGCCGTACCTCAGCACGAGAGTGCGAATGCTGAGATTCGGGTCTACAAAACGCAGTAGTTACAGCTTCGTATTCTTCCCGAATTGCGGGAGGAGGCGGGAAAGCGGAGGCTCTCACCTCGGCACTCGTCTGGGCCGGATCGAAGAAGAACAACACGCGGAGCTACGTTTTCCGCACGCC
>Ga0187821_10000017_pt1 | contig 24238 bp, 25 predicted proteins | sample NC_wetland_sal_i_20_FD_132442 | JGI IMG/M metagenome (GOLD analysis project Ga0187821, IMG submission 132442) | Wetland sediment microbial communities from Neuse River Estuary, North Carolina, USA - SourceSoil_1 | ecosystem: Environmental > Aquatic > Freshwater > Wetlands > Sediment | place...
CTACTCTTTTGAAATGGACCCGGCGGTCAAATCCCAACTCATCACCGGCCTGGACGAAATCGGGCTGACGCTCCAGCACGAGACAGCCATCACCGCGTACGAGGCGCGACGCAAGGCGGAGGTACCATGGTTGTTCGCCGATCGTCGTTCATGAACTAAGGAGGCCCTGATGAACTGGTCGACGATCCTGTTCCCTGTCATGTGGCTCTGGCGTCCCAAATTGGTACTGACGCTCGCCTTCTTCATCGGCGCCGCCTATCTGCTCATCGCATTTAACTACAGCTATTCCGACGGGAGTCGGGCCGGCTATATTCAGAAGTTTGCCAAAAAGGGGTGGTTCTGTAAGACGCACGAGGGGGAGTTGGCGATGACCACGGTCCCGGGAGTCGCGCCGGTGCTCTGGGACTTCAGCGTGTGGGATGACAAGGTTGCGTCACAGTTTACTCACGTAATGGGCAAGCGGTTGGTCCTGCACTACAAAGAATATCGCTACTTGCCCACGACCTGCTTCGGAGAAACCACGTACTTCGTCGACGGCGTCGAAGTACAGGAGTAGCGCGCTTCTTGATAGCTGGTCTCACAACCAGCGCTTCTTTCGAAAGACAAACAACATCGCCACGCCCACCGCCGCCATCACGGCTAACACAATTGGATACCCCCATTCCGACTTCAACTCCGGCATGTACTCGAAGTTCATACCGTAGATGCTCGCAATGAAGCTGAGTGGCATGAAAATCGTGGTGATAACCGTCAGCACGCGCATGACCGCATTCAGACGGTAGCTGACACTCGACAAGTAAATATCAAGGCTCGCCGACACCATTTCGCGCAATGTCTCGATGGTGTCGACAATCTGCACGACGTGGTCATAGACGTCCCGGAAGAAGAGCTTCGTGGCCTGTTGTAAGAACGGGCATTCCGACCGGGACAAATTGCTCATCACGTCACGGAGCGGCCAGACGGCCCGTCGGAGAAACAGCAACTGACGCTTGAGCGCATGAATATTCTTGAGCGTCTCCGGCTTGGGATCGGCCACCACGGCCTGTTGCAGGGCTTCGATCTTTTCTCCCAGAATTTCCAGCACGGCAAAGTATTGATCGACGATAGCATCGACCAGCGCATAAAGGAGATAGTCGGCGCCGGATTGGCGAAGCCTGCCCTTCCCTCCCCGCAGTCGCTCGCGCACCGGCTGGAAGACGTCCGTTCCGTTCTCTTGGAACGAGAGGACGAAGTTCCGTCCGAGCACGAAACTGACCTGTTCAACCAACACATCCTGCCGGTCCGTAAGCGAGAGCATCTTCATGACGAGGAAAAAATACGTCTCATAGTCGTCCAGCTTCGGACGCTGATCGGTATTCGCTACGTCCTCGAGAAGTAACGGGTGAAGCGAGAATTGTCTGCCGAACGCTTCCAGCACGTCCATTTTATGGACGCCGCCGACATTCACCCACGTCACGGACTCATCAGGGGGAGGAGCAAGTTCATCGGGTTTGGTTACCTGCTGTTCGTCACACCGGTTACTCGTGTAGCTGAACGTGGTGATGGTGACCTGCTCCGCCTTCTTTTCACCGATGTGGACGAGCGTGCCGGGAGGAAGACCTGTTTTCCGCGATCGCTTCTGAACCAGCTTCATGAGACCTTCTCCGGTTGGTTCCTGCTTTAACGCAGGTTCACCGGGGCCGTCAAGGGAGAGTGGCATCGAAACCAGCGGACCTGGTACTCTCTGCTCCTCTGTCTGAGAGAGAGGATCCGCGATGGAATCGGAATTGGAAGTGCTCGTCGATGCCGTTCAGAGGGCTGGATCTCGGGCACAGCAGTTGGCGCGCGAAGGCTTTTCAGTCCATACGAAGGCCGATCGCTCACCGGTCACGAGCGCGGACATAGAAGTGAACCGTCTGCTACATGAGCGACTGCTAGCTCATTATCCAGACGACGGATGGCTGTCTGAAGAATCCCCCGACGATGCTGCCCGCCTCAAAAAGACTCGTGTCTGGATCGTGGACCCCATCGACGGGACCAAAGCCTTCATCAAGGGTCTGCCGGAATATTGCATCTCCGTAGCCTTGGTTGAACAGGGGAGACCGGTGGTGGCCGCGATATTCAACCCTACGACGGATGAGATGTTTTCCGCCAGACGCGGCGCTGGGCTACACCTCAACGGAAAGCCCGTGCAGGTACCGGAACCACAACCCTCTTCACGCATTGTCATGGTCACTCCCGGAGAATTACGCCGGGGGCGCTGGGATTCGATTATAGAAACGGCTCGTTGCCGTCCAATGTACTCTATCGCCCATGCACTCGCCCTCGTGGCCGTGGGTCGCGTTCAGGCCACGATCACGCTCGAGCCGGAAAACGAATGGGATCTTGCCGCCAGTCTGTTGTTGATCGAAGAGAGCGGTGGGAGCATGACCGACGGGGCGGGACATCCATTTCATTTCAACCAACCGACACCCAGATTCCACGGCGTATTTGCCCTGTCACGGTCAGCGGATCAGAGGCTACAAACCTTCTTGCGGTCGCAGATGATGGGTGACGGCATGCCGTCTCAAGGAAGATGAATTGTGATGACCGTTGCGTTGTTGGGAACCGGACTATTGGGTCGAGCGATCGCGGAACGACTCCACGCCACGCACCATTCTGTAATTGTCTACAACCGGACCGCTGCCCGGGCACTCTCCCTCCAGACTTATGGCGTGACCGTCGTCACGTTACCCGAACAAGCGATCGTGCAAGCCGACGTGGTCCTCCTGGTGCTGGCCGATGCTACGGCCATCCGAGCGGTCTTGCTCGCACCCGCAGTCGCCACGGTTTTGGGAGGCAAGACCGTTGTTCAAATGGGCACCATCGCTCCAGACGAAAGCAAGGCGATTCAGCGCGAGATCGAACGATTCGGCGGCACATACTGCGAAGCCCCGGTCTTGGGCAGTCTCGCTGAAGCGAAAGCTGGCACACTGCAGGTCATGGTGGGTGGCACAGGCGAACAGTTCTCTGAGTGGTCTTCATTGTTCCATTCGCTCAGCCATGAGCCCCGTTTGATTGGCCCTGTCGGAGCGGCCGCCGCACTCAAACTGGCCTTGAATCAACTGATCGCAGCGGAGATGTCGGCATTTGCATTGAGCCTTGCCCTGTGCCAGCGAGCCGGGGTTCCCGTCGACATCTTCATGACGATTCTGCGCGAAAGCGCCCTCTTTGCCCCCTCTTTCGAGAAGAAATTACCCCGCCTCCTCAAGCGGGACTACCACAACCCCAATTTTTCGACCCGTCATCTTCTGAAGGACGTCGAACTGTTCCTCGCCGAGGCGATCAAGCAGCACCTCACCGTCAGCAGTCTCGAAGGAATTGTACCGATCCTGCGGGACACGATCGACCATGGGCTGGGAGAGGTCGATTACTCGGCAATTTACGACATCATCCATCCGCTTCCATAGCTTGCGATACCTTCATGCCTACATTTCAACCCCGAAGGGCAGACGGCTTGTGCAGAGTCATGCCCCGTTTTTGAAATTCATTGTGCGCGATGGGAAAATCTCTATACTCAATTCCATGAGCATCCCGCCGACCCAGTAACTGCGCACTTCTCAGAGAATTCGTGGAATAACACCGATGATGAAGGCGATTCAGAAAACAATTGACCCCCATGCTTTTGATCTCTTGATTGACGAGGGGTTCATTCGTCAGGCCGATCTGGTGAAGGCGATCCAGGATTCTATGCAGGCACGCACCGAGCTGGAAGGCGTGCTGATCGAGAAGTACCGCGTCCCTAAGGCGGCGCTCGGCAAGGCGTTGAGCAGGTTTTTCGACTGCCCCTATGTTCCGTTCGACGAACGGACCATCGCTGATCCCAAACTCGTTAAAGATCTCAGTCAAGATTACCTGTGGAAACATCGCTGGCTTCCTCTCAAATGCGATGGCGAGGTTTTGGATGTTCTGATCGACAACCCCCACGATATTGAGAGAGGTCACGACATTCGCCGCGCCTTTCCTGGTCTGACGATACGGTACGCCGTGAGCCTGCGGTGTGACATCCAGCGGTTTCTCCAGTCAATCATCGGAGAAACCGACACCGGGTCCATTGCCGACACCCTTGGTGAGCTGGTTCAAGAAGCCAGAACCGAAGAGGTATCCGACCTCGTCCCCGACGGCATTGATGAGAACGATTCGGCGATTGTGCGGCTTGCCAATCAGATCATTGCCGAGGCCTACCGGCACGACGCATCCGATATTCATATCGAGCCCTACACAGATCGCAAAGAGACGGCGATCCGTTTCCGTGTGGACGGAACCTGCTCCACCTATATGCGGATTCCGGCCGCGTATCGTCGCGCGCTGGTGTCCCGTATCAAAATCATGGCTAGTTTGGATATTGCCGAACGCCGCAAACCCCAAGACGGGAAGATCCGATTCAGACTGAATCGGGACAAGGAGATCGAACTGCGCGTCGCAACACTGCCCACCGCCGGCAACAACGAAGATGTCGTCCTACGGCTGCTCTCGGCAAAGGAACCCATCCCCCTCGAGGCCATGGAGCTTTCCCCTGCCATGCTCAGCAAGTTGCAGGAGATCGTGGAGAAACCGCACGGAATCATCCTGTGCGTCGGCCCTACCGGTTCCGGAAAAACGACGACCCTTCACGCTCTGCTTCGCCATCTGAACACCGACGAGCGGAAAATCTGGACGGCGGAAGATCCCATTGAGATCACGCAGGAAGGTCTCCGACAGGTGCAGGTCAATCCGAAAATTGGATTCACCTTCGCTGCTGCCATGCGATCATTCTTGCGAGCCGACCCAGACGTCATCATGATCGGCGAGATGCGGGACAAGGAAACAGCCGATGTGGCTATCGAGGCCTCGTTGACCGGCCACCTTGTCCTGAGCACCTTGCACACGAACAGCGCGGTCGAGACGGTGATCCGACTTCTCGATATGGGATGCGATCCGTTTAATTTCGCCGATGCCATACAAGGCGTGATGGCAAAACGTCTTTGTAAGCGGATCTGCTCCAATTGCAAACAGGCCTACCATCCATCGGCCCAAGAATACGACAAACTCGTCCGCGCATACGGCACAAACGCGTGGGAAGCGCTAGGAATTAGGTATCACGAAGAATTTCATCTCTACCGTGGACATGGGTGCGAGACCTGCAATCAAACAGGCCTCAAAGGGCGAGTCGCGTTGCACGAACTATTATGCGGATCGGATGAGTTGCGGAGCCTGATTCAGAACCGAGCCAAAACTGCTGAAATGTTGAGCGTCGCGATTAAAGAAGGGATGACAACGCTCGTACAGGACGGTATTGGAAAAGTGCTCTCTGGCTTGACTACGTACGACCAGGTCAGAGCCGTCGCTATGAAATGATCGATCTCCCACGGTATCGGCTGTCGAGGCTCAGACGCCTGTTTCTAGCGCCTTCACAAATCTCTTCAGCCGATCCCCCTCTTCAGGACGAACCTTGATAAATTCAACGCCAAATCTCGCCGGAGTCGACCATCGGACCGCCGCCAGATCGACACGGACCGGCTCCTCCCGCTCCCGGAGTTGCATCGTCAACTGCATGTAGGACGCCGGACCGGCAACGATCGTCGAGGTAATGGCGCAGCCGTCGGCGGACAAATTCAAAATAGTCCCTTCGCCCTCTCCCGATAGCTGGTCTCCATTGAACGATACAGGGAGTTGAACCGCATACCTTATGTGTTTACGCGACTCCACGGGCCCTCCGCTGCGACCGATTGATCGTCTTAGATGCTCCCCATCACGGAGCCGGCGGTGTTTCACTCACCTTCGCCGAGAGAGCTTTTCTGGTGAGATGAAACGTGCCGCCCTTTTGAGAAGGAGTGCGATCGTCACCGATGCGCGTGTACCACCATATGCCGTCTCCCTCGGAAAAGTCTGGCGAAAACTCGACGCTGAACCCGCCTTCGCGGTCATTCTCTTTTTGGAACCACATCCCTTTCCACGTCCGGTCGGTGAGCATCTGCGTCTCAATCCGCCCATCCTTCCAGGCGTAGGGTCCATTTCCTTGCTCGTCGAGCGTGAGCACGAATACCGATCCATCTTCATATTCCCATTCTCCGGCAAGGTTGCGGCGGTCGCTCGGCAGGGCTCTATCCAGCGAAGGAACCAGTTCGGTTGAAGTCGCGCGTTGAATCGCAGGATGAGTACAGGCGCTGGCACCCAACACGGCGCTCGAAAGCGCGAGGAGACCAATGCGCCGTACGAACAGAGACAGCTGTAAACCAGTCATGGTTGTTGTACTTACCACGGGGAAGCCGGATGCACAAGCAGATGAATTGAACTGACTGTGCGGAGATGCGCACATAGCGCTGAATCCCCTTTGGGTGAATCTCTTAGCCAATCCGCGCCAGTCGCCGACAGGCTTCGTCGAGTTCGGAGTCCGTCTTTGCATAACTGAAACGGATGAAGTGGTGCCCCTCGTTCCCTGAGAAGAATGCTTCTCCAGGCACACCCGCGACGCCGGTCTTGTTCAACAGATGCATCGCCCGCTCTTTGCCGGTTTTCCCTGGCAGGCTCAAGACATCGGCCAATACGTAGTAGGCCCCTTGAGGGATTGACGGTGTGAGGCCGGCCTTCTCAAGCGCGTGGCAGATGCGATCCCGCTTCATTTGATAATCCCTTGCAAGGTCTCGATAAAACGAGTCTGGGAGTTGCTCGATCCCCGATGCCACGCCGGCTTGGAGAGGGGCTGGCGCACAGACATAGAGCAAATCGTTCATGGCCCCGATCAAGGAAGCCCACCTTTGATCCGCGACGCTATATCCGATGCGCCAGCCGGTGATGCTGAAGGTTTTGGAATACCCGCCGACCGTAATCGTTCGCTCGCTCATGCCGGACAATGTCGCGAGGCTGATGTGTCGGCAACCGTCGTACAGAAAATACTCGTAAATCTCATCGGTGAACGCGAAGAGATCGTGCCGTCTCGTGACATCGGCTATGCCCTCGAGCTCAGTGCGAGAAAACACTTTCCCGGATGGGTTGCCCGGCGAATTCACAATAATGGCCTTGGTCCGTGGGGTAATCACGCGTTCAATCTCGCCGATCGAGAAGGTCCAGTGGGGTGCCGTCATTTTCACGATGACCGGCACTGCTTCAACAGCCAACAGTGCACTGATGTGATATTGATAATAAGGCTCGAACAGGATCACTTCGTCACCAGGGTTCAGCAGGGCTAGGCAAGCGCAGTGAAATGAGCCGGTAGCGCCGCAACTAATCGTGATCTCCGTTTCTGGGTCTGCCTTGATGCCGTTGTACCGAGCCAGCTTTGATGCGAGTGCTTGCCGAAGTTCCGGTAGGCCATCGAACCGTGTATAGACATTCTTTCCGCTTTCCATGGCCTGCTCGGCTCCCTTCAACACCACAGTTGGCACTGGGGTGTCGCACACGCCTTGGGCCATGTTGATCCCTTTGACTTTGGCACAAGCCTGGGTCATCGCCCTGATTTCCGAGTGCGCGAGGGTGGACATCCGCTGGTTGACCTGCCGTTCCATATCGTCTCGACTCTCCTTCGCCTCGCTTTCCCTTTGTCGCAGCGAGATTCTGAACAGGTCAAGTCCTCTGTGACGGCATCATGAAGACGCGTGGATTCCGATGACGGATAGAATTACGTGTTTCCTTTTACATAGATTAACGCGCTCTGTATACTGCGCTTGGCGATCCACGACGGGTTCCCTACTTCCGAAGTACTCTGTTCAGGGAAGGCGTTATGGTGAAACTTGATATAGCCTTGTTTGAGAAACGGAATGTCCTTACGAATTCCCGGGCTACCATAGAGAAAGGACATGGCGTGTGGCGGTGAACAATCCGAAATTCGGTCGAGATTCGATGTCCGATGAAGATGCGGAACAGCCTGAACGGCGAGGCCGTCGCCTGCGCATCGACTGTCGGCTCTTTTTCTTTGGAGAGGACGAGTTTGAGGGCGAGGCCCAAGTTCTCGACATTTCAACGAACGGATGTCAGGCCAGTTCCCAGATTGCTGTTCAAGTTGGGATGCAGCTTCGGCTTTCCATTTTTCTCGGGGATCAAAAATGGCCGTTGCGCATTGAGCAGGCCACTGTGCGGTGGGTCCGCGGCCAGAATTTCGGCTTGGAGTTCATCGGAATCCGATCAGCCCAGCGAGAACGGTTACGTGCCATGATCATGGCAAAGCGGTACTGAAACACGCCTCTTACATTGTCCCGCCTTCAGCCTACCGCACTGCAAAGCACGAAGAAATCCGCAGATTACGTCGCAACCGGCGATATCATCGGCCGTTTCACTGATCACGAACTCGGCGTAGGGGAACGCTGGAGGGAGGGTTGACTGGAGTGTGAAGGGTATGCCGGTGCCTTGAAGGCATGATAATACCGAAGTACCTTTCGGATATAGCGACGTGTTTCGCGAATGCGCGGGACCTTTTGTCCCTTCACTCGTTGGATGCCGGCATTATAGGCCGCCAGACTGAGGCGCAGATCTCCCTGATAGAGATTTAAAAGGCGGCGCAACTGTTTCGCGCCGCCCCGGATATTTTGGATGGGGTCATAGACGTCCGCAATCCGCAGGGTCGCCGCTGTATCAGGTGTGAGTTGCATGAGTCCGACGGCACCCTTGTGCGACACTACATGCTGGCGAAAATCAGACTCGGTTTTGATGACCGCCCGCAGCAAGGCCGGATCGAGACGGTAGTGCTTCGCATAAAAGGTAATGGCCCGGCGAAGTTCTTTCTTCGAGTATTGCGGTCGATTTTCATAATCAGATTTCGTCGGAGTTGGAAACAGGACGATCGCTGTCGTGATGATCACGACGACGGAGAGCCCGCGCGTAAGTTTTCCGAGAACGTGCAAAATGTCCATATGGAATCGCTCGAATCTGACCTGGAACCATGACCTCATTCCAGTTGAAGAGGGTCAACATCTGTGCCAGAACCGGTCCGGCGTAAGTGTCGAAAGATGTGAAGAATCCTGGCTGCTGTGACAGAAATGTCGCAGCCGGCGTCTGTTCAAAGGCTGACGGGCATGACTCCTTTTTGACGCAGTGGAAATCAGGATCTCGGGGCGTCGGGATCGGACGAATGAGGAAGACGTCTCTTCAATTCATTACTTGGACTTTCCCCATAATTCATCGAGCCGTTGAGCGCGGCCACAGTTGTATTTGTAGAACTTGTAGCGGATCGGATTTTTCTTGTAGAAATCCTGGTGATACTCCTCAGCAGTGTAGAACTGTGAGGCCATCACGATTTGGGTCACGATCGGTTGGGTGAACCGTTTCGATTGCTCGATGGCCTGCTTGGATTCCTCGGCAAACCGCTTTTCTTGGTCATTCTGATAAAAGATCGCCGCGCGATACTGCGTGCCATGATCGCAGAACTGTGCGCTTGGGGTGATCGGATCGACGTTTCGCCAGAACGCTTCCAGCAGTTGGTTGTATGTCACCTTCGATGGGTCATAGAGCACCTCGATCGATTCCGCATGCCCAGTTCGACCCGAAGACTCCTCTTCATAACTGGGGTTCTGCGCCGTTCCTCTCATGTAGCCCGAGACGGCCGCAATCACCCCGTCCACCTTTTCGAAGGCCTCTTCCATACACCAAAAACAACCACCGGCAAAGTAGGCCTTGGCCGGCTCACCCGACTCCACGACGGGCTGGAGCAGGACGTTCGAGAATACGACGACCAGAAGAATCAGCGTTCCCGACCACATGGTATAGAACCGCCAGACATATTTCACGGAGTGTCCCTCCTTATGCCTTCTGTCGTTGCATCATACCAAGACTTACATGCTTCTACGATCGTCGATCTGGGTTAGGTGTTTGTGTATGATGTCGTCATGTTTCTCGCTTGGGTCAAGGTCGCGGGATTACTCTCTACTCTCGTCATGTCGGGATGCGCCTCGTGGTTTATGAAAGGCGAGCCGCCTGACGTCCTGGTCACCAATGTGACGCCGTTGGAGTCCTCCGCGTTCGAGCAGCGACTGCAGGTTGACCTTCGCATTCGCAATCCCAACGATTTCGACCTTCACGTGACCGGCATCGATTTCAAGCTCGACCTGAATGGGAATCGGCTCGCCCGCGGACTCAGTAACAAAGAATTGACGGTGCCGCGCCTCGGCGACGCTGTCCTCACGGTCCAGACCAGCGCCTCCACCCTCGAGATCGTTCGGCAGGCCCTCAGTGTGTCGCAGATACAGGATTGGTCCTACAAACTCTCCGGTGTGCTCTACAGCCAGGACGGTCGCCTTCCCTTCGAGAGCACCGGCGTGCTCTTCGAAAAGGGCCAGTTCCCAGGATCGCTTCCCCCTTGAGCTTCAACGTCATGAACGTTCCATCTCTTTCATGATGAGGTCGATGGCTTCCTCCGGCGTGTTGACGGAGGAAACCAGTTTCTGACCAAGCTTTTTGAAGAAGGTCGTTTCCACCGGCGTCGCTCCAACGAGAATCACTGGCTTGCTTGCCTTCACCGCCAGCGCCACTTCTGACACCGTCCCCGATCCACTGAGGCCACAGGCGACCACGACATCGCTCGATAGAACATTAATATTGTTTCTCGCACTGCCCATCTCCGTCATTATCGCGACGTCGACATGCCGCGAGACTTTGTCGGTCGCGGAGGGCAGCACCCCGACCGTGAGGCTGCCGCCCACCCGCTTGGCTCCCTCACAGGCCGCGTCCATAACACCGACGTCACGCCCGCCGGTGAGCACCACCCACCCGCGTCGGGCGATGAGTTCGCCCAGCAACCGGGCATGGTCAAGATCTTTTCGCTTGGCCTTCGCCGGCCCCATCACTCCTACAATAAATCGCATGGATCCTCCACCATGGTGCCGCTCTTCTCGGTCGATCAAAATCGCGAAGCGGTCAATGTCACATCGGCATAGGTCCAGGCCTTCGTGAATCGCGCCTCCTCGATCCTGGCTGCCTCATCCTGTTGCTCAGCTCGCAGGCTTTGCACCAGTCCAAACAGTGCCCAGCCATTTTCAGGGTTTCGTGCGAGGTCGGCCTTGTACTGGGCCTCTGCCTCAGCCGGTCGGCCAGCCATCAAGAAGACCGTTCCGAGATACTGACGAACCGGCAGCGGCCAATGCCCAGGCTCAGCATAGGGAAGGCTGTCTTCAAGTTTGATCGCTTCTTTCAGTGCACGAATCGCATCGTCGTATCGTTGCCGCCGCGCGGCAATTTCGCCGGCCAGCATCCGTTCCGCAATTTTAAGCAGCGCCCGAGCGATTTTATCCTCCTCGCTCCGGTCTCGCCTGATCTGTCTTGTAAGGTTGACCAGCGCATAGTGCTCTCCCTCAGCTCCGGGCAGTCGCCCGGTCGCCGCGAGAGCCAGCCCTCGCCCAAGCCGCCACATGCCATCCATGAGCAGCAACCCCTTTGGAGCCGGCGATTCACGTAACAGTTCGTCCCAGCGCCCGAATCGAATCAGCGAGTAGAGCGGCACGGGCAGATAGAACTCCTTCCACTTGTCGGTGCGAGCCTCCTGCTCGGTGATCGTCTTCGTTAACTCTCGCGCCACCTTCATCGCTTCTGCACTGCGACCCTCCATCATCAACGAGGCCCAGAGAAAATGGAGGTTATGCGAATAGTATCCGTCGGCATAATTTCCGCTGGGCGTGCGTGAGGCCAAATACACCTGATCGACGTGGGCCGCATGCTCGTTTCGCTCGGCGGCCTCATGATACTTGCCGAGCCGCATATAGAGGTGAGCCGGCATATGGACCAGATGCCCGGCCCCCGGCATCAGGCCGGGCAATCGGTCTGCGCAGGCGAGCGCGCGTTCCGGATGGGGCGACGCCTCGAGCGCGTGAATATAGTAGTGGCAGGCACCGGGATGGTCCGGATGCTGCTCGAGCACTTGCTCAATAACGGACACAAGCTCGATCGTCCCCGATTTCGGTTTCCCATCTGACGTCCAAAAATCCCACGGTCGAAGGTTCATCAATGCTTCTGCAAACAGGATCCCAGCATCCGGATCTTCCGGATATCGTCGCCAGACCGTTCGCATAGCTTCGGCATACGCCGCATCAAGAGATGCCCGCGTTGCCTTGCGAGCGGAGAGATAGCGCTTGCTGAGCGCATCGATGTAGGCCTGTTCCGCTACCGAGACAGTTTTGGCATGGGCACGAGCCTTTTGCATCGCGTCGACGGCCCGCCGCCCGTCCTCCTTCGACATCGCTGCATTGATGTTGGGACCAGAGGCGAGTGCGATGCCCCAATAGGCCATGGCAGCCTGCGGGTCATGTCTCGCCGCTTCTTGAAAAGAAAGGATGGCTTCCTCGTGATTGAAGGCATAGACCAATCTCAGTCCCTGATCAAAGTATCGTTGAGCCGGTTCAGATGCCGTGGTGATTTGGTGATGCAGCGTCCCCAGATTGTCGAACAATGGCGGGGGGCTTTCCTGGGTCCCCGCATGACCGATCGATGGGGAAACGCCGAGCCAGACAAGGAATGAAAAGGCGAACCATGCCGCGAAGGAGACGAGAACCATCCGCTGGTTGTTCACGACGACCGTTCCGATCGACTGATTCAACATCCTGCTAAAACTTCGTCACGCTGGAGAAGTGGAAATCGTCAAGCATCATGGCGGGCACCAGTAACTTGCCTGTCTCAGAGGTAACCGCCTCAGCTGGACCGGTACAGGCGTCTACCCGGTTGAAGACGCGCAAGGGACTATCGTGAAACCGGAAGTTCCTTACTGCGGAGACGATTTCACCGTTCTCCACGAGAAACGTGCCGTCCCGAGTCATGCCGGTCAACGTGAGATCCGTCGCGTTCACCGTGCGAATGTACCAGAAGTTCGTCACGAGAATCGCGCGCTGTGTCTTCTTGATGAGATCCCGGACATTGGTTGCTTCTGCATCCTCCGCGGCAAGGCACGGTGCGTCCAATGTCGGGATCGTGTGAATTCCGCGAGCCCTGGCCGTGAAGCGATCATAGGAGAGTTGTTTCAGTTCCCCGCGTTCGACCCACATAGACTCCGTGGAGGGTAATCCATCGCTCGTAAAGCTCACCCCCAAGAGATCGGCGTGCTTCGGGAGATTCCTCAGGCTTAACCGTTTATCGACGATCGATCGCCCAAGCTTGCCCGCGACGGGGCTCGTCCCTTTCTCATAGGACTTGGCATCAAGCATCCATAGTAACCATGTCCAGAGCCCCGCCACCGCAGCCGGTTCGAGGATCACTTTGTATCGACCGGGAGACAGTTCTTTCGGCTCCCCTCCTCGCTTGGCTTTCCCGATCGCAGCGAGTGTGCGTTCCTGGATTTTCAAATGATCGATCGACCGATGCGCCGCCGAAGCCCAGCCCGTTGCATCGCCCGCCTGCACGGTGAGACTGAAGCGCGCCTCGGTTCGTTCCTCGTGAGCAAAGAGACCCGTGCTGGCCGCAATCCCAACGGCCGCAATCGACGATGACACGATGCCGGCCGCTAGGAGATTTTCCATCCGGCACTGACCAATGGACTCGTTGACGTACTCGAGGCGGCGAGCTGGTCCGGCTGCGACCGTTTCCGGACGAGTTGTTGGAACGTTCAGATACTCGGGCTGGTCCACCGGAGGAAGATATTCGGGATCGTCGGGGGATAGGCGAGCAATGTGCTCGGCACGGGCGAGTGTCTCCTGGATTGCTCCGGCTGTGAAATCGGTGGTGCTCGCCGTACCCTGCCGACGTTCGAACGCCACGGTCACACTGAGCAAACCCCGTCTGGTGTCGACGTTTTGCACGATCTGATTGTTGGCAAACCGGGTTGTCCCCCCATGTTGATCGTGCAGGCGCACGACGGTGTGATCGCCGGTGGATCGTTTCAGTACCAAGTCGGCGAGAAACTGAAACTCGTCGCGACCGGTCATCTTCGGCCACGTCTTGGCGGCGACGCTCATCAGTTCCCGCCTCCCTTGATTACGCTGACCCCTCGGAATCGCGCAGGGGAAGCCGCATGAGTCATCCAGCCCGATTGGCCCGGCTGGCCCTTGCCGCACGTAATAAACCCGAACCGGCGGCGATGCCTCTGATCCGCAACTCCGTCGCACTTACCCCAAAACTCAGGCGTAATGCCGTGATAGACGACGTCGCGGACCATATGGGTCCGCTTCCCACGTTCGATGAGCCAAAACGCATCGCCGCCGAACTGAAAGTTGTAGCGGCGCTGGTCGATGCTGTATGACCCATGACCTTCAATGTAAATCCCCTTCTTCACGTCGACGATCAGATCATCGAGGGATGCGGTACCCGGCTCTAAGCCGATGTTCGCGATACGGACCATCGGCACACTGCTCCAACTGTCGGCGCGATTCGACCCGCGCGAACGGGACTCACCGATCTTCGGTGCCACTTCGCGATTCGTGCAATACCCGACGAAGATCCCGTCGCGGACGATATCCCACCGTTGACAGGCCACTCCGTCGTCATCGTAGCCGGTCGCCGCCAACGTGGTCGTCTCCGTATTGTCCGCCACCAAATTCACGTGCGGGGATCCGTACCGAAAGGTCCCTCGCTTCTCGGTCGTGAGGAAACTCGTGCCGGCATAGTTGGCTTCGTAGCCCAATGCGCGATCCAACTCGCTCGGATGGCCGCAGGATTCATGCATCGTGAGCGACAGATGCTCCGGGTCGAGGACAAGATCATAGGAACCAGCGTCGATCGCCGGAGCATTCACCTTTTCGACCGCTTGGGCTGCAATCCGGGGAGCTTCGGATAAGAAATTTGCGTCTTCGATAAGTTCATAGCCTGTTCGGAGATGGGGCGTGGCATAACTTCGTGTCGCAAACCGCCCGTGCCGGCTCGCCGTGGCCGCCATCTCACCGTTGAGAGCCAGTAGGTCGAACTCCAGATGGGTGCCTTCAGTGGAAACGAAAAGTTTCCGGTCCCGACAGACCCAGAGACTGGCTGAGCTACGGACCACGTCCGCTTGTTGTTGCAGCACCTCCATCGTCTCTAACAGGAGAGTAGTTTTCTTCTCCGTTGAAACCGCAAAGGGGTCGATCCGTCTGGCCGTCACCACCTGATCGCGGTGGACCGGCTCATCGGCGAGCTTCACCTTCTCAATGGCCAACGAGGCCGATCCTCTGGCGATCTCGACCGCAAGATCTGCAACACGCGGCACTTCCTCCAGCGAACAGACCGAACTGGCGGCAAACCCCCATCCGCCGTGGTAGAGCACCCGGATGCCGAAGCCGCGATCGTTCGTCTCGCGCACGGAGGCAATCCGACGATCTTCGCCTGTAATGGTTTGGACGGTACTGTCGAGAAGGCGGATGTCTCCGTATTCCGCACCGGAAGCCTTGATCCGGGCAAGGGCAAGTTCGGCAAGCTGTTCCCAACTGATGGCAGACATCTTTGTGTCATCCTGCCAAAGTTCCGGCACTCATTCAACCCTTGATTGCCCTCAGTTGGCTTTCCGCCAGTGATTGCCTAGGATGAGGACTATGTTGCCTCCCGAACGGACCCCGCGCCAACGGATCATCGAGTTGATCACTGGCACCCGACTCTCGTCCTACCAGCTCGCCCAAATGGTGGGGATTCCGGAGCGCCAGGTGGAAGACCATCTCGAGCATGTAGTCAAGACGGTTGCGCGCGACCGGACGCGGCGTTTCATTCTGGAGCCATCGACGTGTCAGGACTGCGGGTTCGTCTTCCGCGATCGCCGCCGCCTTACGCGACCGAGTCGTTGCCCCATGTGCCACAGCGAAGCCATCACGGCACCTCGCTACGGGATCGATCCAATGAGTTCATAGGCGAGGTCCGACGTTCCCGTCCATTTTCTGAATGTATTTGGCCTGTTGGTTCTCTTTTTTAGCTCCAGTGCTACGTGCCCCTCGTTTCACCGGTGGCAACGGGGACCTCAATTGGGGTAAGTTGTGGCGCGTGGCATGTCCTACTAGGAAAGTACCGAGCACGAAAACCTGGTGGCAGCAACTCTGAGACTAGGACTCCGATCTATGAATCGATGGTGTTCAACCGCTCTATTCGTCTTTGCCCTGACGCTGACCGCCTGCACTGGCGACAAGCCTAAGGAGTTGCTTGAGACCGCCGAACTCGAAGAGCGTCAACACAATGTGGTGCACGCGAGGCAATTGTATGAAGATATCATTCGACTCTACCCAACCAGCCCGCAAGCAGAGATTGCTCGAGCCCGTCTGACTTCGCTCAGCCAGGGCCAGTAGGGTGTCGAATAATCTTTCCGGCTCGATCGGAATCCGGTAGTACCAAGGCCTTGAGGAGACTGCCCCTCAGGATGTTCAAAAAGGCTGTCAGCGAGGCCGCAGCGAGTGAAGAGGCGATGCGTACTTCGCTCCGTACGTGGAGCCTCTGAGGGATACGAGAACGAAGCTGACTGCCATTTTCAACATCCTGCCAGTGACTCATCGCCGCTTCGAAAACCAGGGAACAAAGGCATTCGTCGTGCGCTGATAGGTCCGATAGTCTTCCCCGCGCGTGACCAGCGCCTGCCGTTCAGCCAACGGAATGCCGGTCACGCTTAACAGCGCGATTCCCATCACAAGAGGTCCGATACACGTCAAGAGCCATCCCGCTGTACCGACAGCCATCAGCACATAAGCCCACCACTGCAACCATTCGAAAAAGTAGTTGGGATGACGGGAGTACTGCCAGAGGCCGTCACGGCACACTCGATTTCTGTTCCACGATTTATCGCGAAAGTGTGCGAGCTGCCAATCTGCCGCCGCTTCTCCCGTTACTGCCACGAGCCAGACCAGCACGCCCGCGAGTTCCCATAAGCTGAACGTGGGCCGTGGATTCTGCATAACCACCAAGGGAGGCAGGGAGAACAGCACCACAGCCGGGGCTTGGAGCAGAAAGTAGGCGAACACGCCCAGCTGTTCCCGAGTGCCCAGCCATCGACGCATGTGTTGGTACCGCGGATCTTCCGTCTTGCCGATGATGCGATTCAGCAGAATATAGGAGCCAAGGCGCAGACCGTAGACCGCGATCATCGCCATGACGAGGCCACGGCGCCCGGGATCGCCGAAGGCGGCTGTGCCGTACCAGCTCACAACGCCGACAAGCCCAACACACCATCCCACATCGGCCAGCGATGCGTTGCGGCCATACCATTGCACCACCCACAGGATGAACATCACCACCATCATCACCACCAGCGCCGTACCGATCAGGGTGAGGGGATCGTGCGAGGTCATAGGCTAGGGTCCGCTCTGTCGAGAAGGAGGGAGGCAATTCCAGAAGTCATCACTGCCAATTAGTCCTCGTGCGCCCGTCACCCATCTGAGCGATTTCATACAGAGACCGCTCCGCCGGAAAGGCAGATAGGCCTCGACGGCGCGAGAGACTTCCTGAGACGAGTCATTATAATGGGATCCGGTTGGGGTGCAAGCCGTCGCCCACACCCGAATCTCAGCCAGTGGTATAGTGAAAGTGTAGGAGCTCGTTCCTTCATTCCTATCAAGGAGGTGCTCCATGGCCTCTCCGTCTCCCACCGGTTCAGCCAACATTCCTCGTTATCAACTGTTCATCGACGGTAAGTGGGTTGAGGCTCGGTCGGGCAAATCCTTCACTACTCCAAATCCGTCCACCGGCGGATCGCTGGCGACAATCGCAGAAGGCGACGCGGCCGACATCGATATCGCCGTACGCGCTGCGCGCAGGGCCTATGAGGGAGCGTGGCACAACGTGAGCGCGCGGGACCGTGGGCGCATGTTGTACAAACTGGCCCAGCTGATCGAGCGCGATGCACGCCGGTTGGCCGAGCTGGAGACCGCGGATAACGGCAAACCAATTCGTGAAGCAAGTTACATCGACCTTCCCCAAGTGGTCGAGACGTTCGAATACTTTGCCGGTTGGGCCACCAAGATCGAAGGCGAAACGATTCCGCTCCCCGGAATGATGTTCAATTACACGTTGCGGGAACCGGTCGGCGTCTGCGGACAGATCATCCCTTGGAATTTTCCTTTGTTGATGTGCGCCTGGAAACTTGCGCCAGCTCTGGCGGCGGGCAATACATGCGTGCTCAAGCCGGCGGAACAAACACCCGTCACAGCCATGGAGTTAGCCAAACTGATCCAAGAAGCCGGATTCCCGGATGGCGTGGTCAATATTGTGCCCGGTTACGGTGAAACGGCTGGGGCGGCGCTGGCTTCCCATCCAGGTATAGACAAGATCGCGTTCACCGGCTCAACGGAAGTGGGAAAACTGATCGCCCAAGCGGCCGCCAACAATCTGGCGAAGGTTTCGCTTGAGCTCGGCGGCAAAGCGCCGAACATCGTTTTTGCCGACGCTGATCTCGATCAGGCAGTTGAAGGCGCCATGATGGGCATCTTCTTCAATCAAGGCCAAGTCTGTTGCGCCGGCTCGCGCCTCTTTGTCGCGGAATCGGTGCGGGACTCATTCCTCGATCGGTTCCAAGCGAGAGCGAAACGCCTCAAAGTCGGGGATCCTCTGCAGGCCGACACACAGATGGGGCCGCAAGTGTCCAAGGAGCAACTGAATCGGATTAAGAACTATGTTGCAATTGGCCAGCAGGAGGGAGCAACTGTGCTCACAGGCGGGAAGCCGCCTCGTCTTTCCGGTGCACTCGAAGGTGGATATTTTTTTCAACCCACGATCCTCGCCAATGTAGAGAATAAGATGCGAGTAGCACAAGAAGAGATCTTCGGCCCCGTGACGGCCGTCATTTCGTTCAGGAACGAAGACGACCTGATTCGACAGGCCAACGACACCATCTACGGCCTGTCCGCTGGGATCTGGACAAGAGACCTCGGACGCGCACACCGGTTTGCGAGAGCGGTTCACGCCGGGACGGTCTGGATCAATACGTACAACATGATCCATCCGGCTTCCCCCTTCGGCGGGTACAAACAGTCCGGCTATGGACGGGAGCTGGGGAAGCATGCGCTTGACCTGTACACCGAGATCAAGAGCGTGTGGGTCGATCTCTCGGATAAGCCGATCGGCTGGTTCGCGGCCTAAGTCGGTTCAGTTGCGCGTCAGTTTACGATACCGGATGCGGTGCGGCCGTTCGGCTTCTTTGCCGAGGCGCTTTTTGCGGTCTGCTTCGTAGTCGCTGTAGTTCCCTTCGAACCACACGACCTTACTGTCGCCTTCGAAAGCCAGAATATGGGTCGCGATCCGGTCGAGGAACCACCGGTCGTGGCTGCTGATAACGGCGCAGCCCGCGAAATTTTCGAGCCCTTCTTCTAACGCACGCAGGGTGTTCACGTCCAGATCGTTCGTCGGCTCATCGAGGATGATGAGGTTGGCCCCTTCTTTGAGCATTCGCGCGAGGTGCACCCGATTGCGCTCGCCGCCGGAAAGATCCTTCACCTTCTTCTGCTGATCAGTTCCAGCAAAGTTGAAGCGGGCGCAGTAGCCGCGGGCGTTCACTTCTGCCTTGCCCAGCTTGATCGTCTCGTGACCGTCGGAGATGACTTCATACACCGACTTGTTGCCATCCAAGCTCCGATCCTGATCGACGTAGCCGAGCTTCACTGTCTCGCCGATTTTGATTGATCCTGAGTCCGGCTTTTCCGACCCGATGATCATGCGAAACATGGTCGTCTTGCCTGCCCCGTTTGGTCCGATCACCCCGACGATCCCGCCCTTCGGCAGATTGAAACTGACGTTTTCGTACAGCACCTTGTCACCGAACGCTTTGCTGACCCCCTTCGCTTCCACGACCACGTCTCCGAGTCGAGGCCCGGGGGGAATGTAAATTTCCAAGTCCTCGGCCTGTTGGTCCTGCTTCTGATTGACCAATTCTTCATACCGGTTGAGTCGCGCCTTCCCCTTCGACTGCCGGGCTTTTGGCGACATGCGAATCCATTCCAATTCGTGCTCGAGTGTCTTACGGCGCTTCGACTCGGCCTTCTCTTCCTTCTCCAACCGCTCTTGCTTCTGCTCGAGCCAGGACGTGTAGTTGCCTTGGAACGGAATGCCATGGCCCCGGTCCAATTCGAGAATCCAGCCAGCGACATTGTCGAGAAAGTAGCGGTCGTGCGTGACGGCGATGACAGTACCCTTATATTGCTGCAGATGTTGCTCAAGCCACTGAACCGATTCAGCGTCCAAATGATTGGTCGGCTCGTCGAGCAGCAAGATATCCGGCTCTTGGATCATGAGACGGCAGAGAGCCACGCGGCGTTTCTCACCCCCGGAGAGGGTATCAACTTTCTGCTCTGCCGGCGGACAACGCAACGCATCCATCGCCACTTCCAGTTCGTTTTCCAACTCCCAGCCGTTGGCCGCTTCGATCTTCTCCTGCAGCTGCGCCTGCTTATCGAGAAGCTTTTCCATCTCGTCCGGATCTGCTTCGCCGATCTTATTGCTCACAGCTTCGTACTCGTGCAGCAGAGCCACCAGTTCCTTCTTGCCTTCCTCGACGACTTCTTTCACGGTCTTGTTCGGATCAAGTTGCGGCTCCTGTTCCAGCAGTCCAACCGAATAGCCCTTCGACCGCGTGATTTCACCAGTGTAGTTCTGATCCGCTCCAGCAATGATCTTGAGCAGGCTGCTCTTTCCAGACCCATTCAACCCCAGTACACCGATTTTGGCGCCGTAGTAAAACCCGAGATAGATCTCTCGCAGCACTTGTTTCTTCGGTGGATAGACCTTGCCGACATTGACGAGCGAGAAAATGACTTGCTTATCGTTCGTGGCCATAGTTCCTCTTGTTCGATGATAGACGAAAGGAGGGCCCACCATAACAAAAGCTGCGGACGTTTCACAACATGAAGGGGACGAAGGAAACGGTACTTTGCTGGCGGAAACTAAATTCCCAGTTCTTCGGAGAGTCTGAGTTCGGATTCGTCGACGATGTCTTCCAGGCAGGTGAAGCAAGGAAAGGGAAACCGATCGACGGGAATCGCGCAGACTTCACCAACTGAGGAGTCTTCCATCGCCGGCCCGCCGCATTCCTTATGGATCACCACGAGCATCAGTCTTTCTCCTGAACTAATCGCTGAAACAGCTCAAGATGTTCCGGACCGCTCAGGCGATGGTCGCCCGGTACCAACTTGAGCGTGATGGGAAATGAGGCGTCATGAGCCAGAAGTTGCTCAGCGAACTGATTGCTACCAACAGGAAGGATCACCGTATCGTGCAATCCGTGCAGGATGGTCGTCTTGACGCGGCGAAGCCGATCAAAGCTCGTCTTCCACAAGGCTTCGCTCTCTTCAACCCATTTCCACGCAATCGGATAGTCCCGATGGACGGGATCGTCGTCCCACGGCATCCATCCCGCCGTATGCCAGGCATGACGCCGTTCGTCAGGAATCTGCTTGGCCCGCACCCCCATCATGTTGAACGCGGGCGCAATGAGGACAAGCCGTTCAATGCTCGTGAATTCTTGCGCCATCAGCCAGGCAATCCACCCGCCCAACGAGTTGCCCACCACAGTCAATGGCGGGCCATCTTGCAGCGTTGTCATAACGGCTCGTGCGTCGCTGATCCAATCAGACAGCGTGTAGTCTGTGAACGTTCCCTCAGATTCGCCGAACCCTCGCACGTCATAGCAACAGAACCCCCACCCATTCTCCCGGCACCATTGCGCCAGCGCCTTGCTCTTGTTGCCCCATCGTTTGGAGAGAAAGCCGGTAATGAAGAGAATCTGGCGATTCTTGCCTTCGGCCCGATCACCACGGATCACCTTTCCATCTGCGCCTTTCAGTTCGAATGGTTGCTGTGGACTCATGTTTTCGTCAATGCCTTGGTCAAAAATGCGCCTAGCCGCTGGAGGACCGGCGCAGGAATCTCGTGCCCCCCACGAAAACTATGCCATTCAACCGACAATCCGTTCTGGATCAATTCGTCACGCAACCGTTCGGCCATGACAAAGGGGAGAATCGGGTCCTCTGTGCCGTGGCTCTGAAAAACCGGCAGCCCTGTTCGTTTGCCGACAGCGGGACGCCAATCCTGTTTCGCCAGAAGCGACCCTGAGAGCTGGACAAGCCCGGCGGAGGGATGCTTCGTGCGCATGACGATGTCGCAGGTCAACATGGCGCCCTGCGAAAATCCCCCGATTACCGTTTTTGTGTAATCTATCGGGATCGCGCGAGGAAGCTGCGCGAGAAAGTTTTCGAGCGTCTCCCGCGCCGCAGGGAGGCCGCGCGGCACTTCGCTCGACAGGTCTCGCACGCGGCCCGCGGCCCGATCCGCTTCAAGCCGGGCCATGTCGATGATCCACCATGCCCGCGAATCGCCGAATCCCATATTCAGCGAGAGGGGGCCCTCCGGAAAAAGAAATCGTGTACCTTTTGGGGCAGCCAACACGTCCCCCAATGCCACCAGATCATCGCCAGGCGCGCCGAACCCATGCAGGAGAACAACGACTGGGCCGTCGCCGCCGCCTGTGCCGTCGGTGCCGCCGGTAAGCCGCGTTTTCAAGCTACCCAGTATGATCTCTCGCATGAGCGATCTATTGATGGGCGTACAGATATTGGAGCAGTGCCACGAGACCGTAGAGAGAGGACTCGATGACCGGTTGCTGGTAGAGCGGGACGAAGGCACCCTGTTGGTTGGCTTCCACTTCGTCGATGATAAACTGGACCTGCTTCATCCGGACATCGCGATCTTGGCCGGTTCCCAAGGCTTGGACCATCTGCCGGCTAAGTCCGGCAAGCATGGCGGCTTTCGCCCCGCTCGCCGCCTGGTACAGCAGATACGCGGCCAGCAGCGCCAGGATCACGTTCAACGCCCATGAGAGCAGTAAGAGGACCGGGTAATTCCAGATATCGAAGTAGTCGTTCCGGCCTGCGATCATGATTAACAAGGCGATAAAGGGATACCGGATCAGGCGATTGACCACTTCGGTCCGCTGCCCGATCAGATCCACTACGGCTAAATACTTCAGCTTCTCGAATTCGGCCTTCTGGGTTTCACTCAAGCCATAATCGACAAGATATTGCTCTTGCACCTGTTGTGACCAGCCGCCTGTTGAAGCTGCCACCCAGCCGATCCAGCGGCGGCACAACATCACGGCATCAAACACCGCAAGATTGAGAAACACGACGAGGACCGTGCTGCTCAGCGTCATGATCCAATCCATCGTGCAGCTCAGTCGACCCCGGCACGGATGGATATACTCTTCGTCCAGCACGTAGTAGCCCAATGCCCACATCATCCCGATATAGAGAATAAACAAGAGGACCGTCCGCATGATCCACTGTGCCGGCTTGCTTGCCTCCCGATACCACGACCAGGCCTGATCCACCGTCGTCGCGGTCATCGTCGCGGCCGGATGATAGACCCGCTTCAGGTTGGTCCAGAAGGTCCCGGGTGAAAAATGTTGAAAGCCGGACTCGTCTTGGAAGAGGAAATCATCCGTAATGAGGTCGCCGTTCTTGGAGAGGTCGCGCGATCCTTTTCCGAGGAAAACCAGGCAGAGCACCACGACAAATAGACGAATCGCCTCGCTCGGCCAGACACTGACTCCGGCAGTCCAGGAGAACGGCTCGCCTTCATCGTGGCCGGCGAGCAGCGCAGGCGCACCGCCTAATGCGACGAAGGCCGAGAATGAGACCAAGAGGAAAATCCCAACGACACCCACCAGTCGGGTATTCTTCGATACCCACAGCCAGAGACGCTGATTGCTCCAAGCGATGGTAGTTCCGACGAGCAGCGCAAGGAACAAGGTGACCGCGACAGCGGTATCATCGAATCCAATCCCCTGTTTGAGCTGCCCTTGCTCATCGGTATGGGCGAGGTCCGCTCTGAGAGGATGGACCGTTCGCACCCCTTCCTTCTCCACAACGCTCAAATCCACGGCTCCGTCCCGCCCGACCTCGAACAGCCTCGGATGAGACCCCGCGTTATACAGGCGACCCTCCGGTGTCAGTGAGACATGGTAGTTCGTCGTGCAGGGTCCGACTTGCCGTTGATGGCCATGCGACTCACAGAGGACGTGCTCCACGGCCTGCAGAACGGCAAAGTAGGCCGACGTCTGATAGCTGCTGCGAAACGGTGGAACATCGCGCTGAAGTCCTCCCTCTAATTGCAACCCGAACGGCGACGCGATCACCATGTTGCGCGTGGACTTGTATTCGCTCGCGTGGAGATGGCGCGCATCGAGATCGACGGTAAAGAAAATCGCGTGCGGGAATGCTGGGCGGAGGGCTTTGATGATGAGCAATGCATCGTAGGGATCCGTGCCCAGAATGCCGATGGCCCTCGCGCCTTCCCCTTCATCATGGATGCGCGCGACCAACGCACGCACGTAATCGATCTGACTCGTCCCTTCCGGGCGGTCCCGCGTCTGGTCTTTAGCCTGGTCCCCAGCATTCGCCTTGGC
>Ga0187821_10000018_pt1 | contig 23805 bp, 26 predicted proteins | sample NC_wetland_sal_i_20_FD_132442 | JGI IMG/M metagenome (GOLD analysis project Ga0187821, IMG submission 132442) | Wetland sediment microbial communities from Neuse River Estuary, North Carolina, USA - SourceSoil_1 | ecosystem: Environmental > Aquatic > Freshwater > Wetlands > Sediment | place...
GCGCCGAATCCCCAGCGCTCATTGGCGACGCCGGCTTTGTCGGTGTCGTCGCTGAAGGTTCCGTCGTGATTGTTGTGGAGGAGCATGGCCCGGGGAGCGGCTTCTTTGCCTTCGAGTGCGCGGAAGGTTGAGCCATTGACGAGATAAATGTCCAGCCAGCCGTCGTTGTCGTAGTCGATCAGCGCCACGCCGGAGCCCGCGGTTTCCAGGATGACGTTTTTCTCCGGGCTGCCCATCCGGTGATGGAACTTGTCCAGGCCCGCGGCGTGCGTGGCGTCGTCAAAGACGATAGGAGCGCCGTCCACGAAGCCGCCGGCGGTGATCGGGCGATTCTGCGCGTCTTTGACGGCGGTGCGAGGCGCGCCCGTGCTCATTCCATTTTGTTGGCCTTTTTGTGGGCTGGCAGGGGTCGAGGGATTCTGCTGCTGAGAGGAGGAAATGGAAACGGCCACAACGATCAGCGCGGTCGCTGCGAAGACGGGCGCAAGCGTTTTGAAGAGGCGAGGGAGACGCCCGGTGATTTCGGCGGTTGGAGGCATGCGCGAAGGATTAGTCTCTCACACGAGCGCGGTGAGCGGGGAACCGACGCGGCGAAACAAAACGGTGCAAGACTCAGGTGGCCGTCCAGGCTGCAGCTTCCGTGGTGCGACGACAGCGGCTGCGTTGCTCGCCCAGAAAATCAAGAAAGGCTTGCACGCCTTCGCCGGTTTTGGAAGAGAGTTTGAGGATGCTCATGCCGGGACGCACGGCATGAACGTTGCGATATGCGGCTTGCTCATCAAATTCGACCGCTGCCGCCAGGTCCATCTTGGTGATGATCGCGACGTCGGCGCTGTTGAAGATGGTCGGGTATTTCAGCGGCTTATCCTCGCCTTCCGTGACCGAGAGAAGGACCAGACGAAGATTTTCGCCGAGATCATAGGAGGATGGGCACACCAGGTTGCCAACATTTTCGACAAACAGAAAATCGAGCTGACTCAGGTCCCAACCTTGCAGCGCGTTTTGCACCATGGCGGCTTCCAGATGGCAGACCGTTCCGGTGATGATCTGGCGGACGGGAGCCATGCTGCGGGCCAGGCGGGCGGCGTCGTTTTCGGTGGCCAGATCGCCAACCAGCGCTGCGACGCGGCTATTCGCGTGCAGCAGAGTGAGCGTCTTTTCGAGAAAGGCAGTCTTGCCCGCACCGGGACTCGAAACCAGGCTGACCACAAAGACCCCAGCCTGGCGATACTGTTCTCGGAGCGCGCGGGCGACGACGTCGTTCTGCCTGAGAACGTTTTTGCGAACTTCGACCAGACGAGGTTCTGCACTCATTCGGAAAGCTCCAGCGCGGTGATTTCGAGTTCCTTGCCTTGCAGCACATCCTGTGATGGAGCGCCACATTCTGGGCAGCACATCCACTGAAGGGAAGCTACCCGCCTGGCTGCCTGGCAAGTGCTACAGAAAACCATGATCGGGACCTCCTCAATGACGAGTTGCGAGCCTTCGAGCGGCGAAGCGGCGCAGGCCATTTCGAACGAGGACAACAATGCTTCCTTCACCACGCCGGAGAGTGGGCCGAGCCTCAGGTGCACCGCGTGGACGCGCGCACTCCCACGGGCAGCGGCCTCTTCCTCGGCCATTTCAACGATGCTCATGGCGATGGAGAGTTCATGCATGGCGTTTCGCTTTTCCTCGGGAGCAATTCGGGGCCGATGGGGCCAATGCCGCTATTGCAGCCTGACCGAGGCTGATGCCGCCATCATTCGCCGGGACGGCGCGGTTGGTCCAAATTTCGAGTGGTGCATTTTGCAGAGAGGACTTGAGATCCGCAAGGAGCAGTTCGTTCTGAAAAACGCCACCGGAGAGCGCGACAGTCTTGCCGCCGTGGGCGGCGCAGAGTGTGCGGATGGCCTTGGCAATTCCGCTGGCCAGGCCAAGCTGAAAGGCGCGTGCGATTTCGCTGATGTTGCGGCCACTCATGCGATCTTCAATTAGGTTAGAGAGCAATGGCCGAAAATCCAGCTCGGAATCTGCGAACGGGAAGGGATAAGGCTCGACGGAGCCGGCCTGGCGGGCGAGGCATTCGAGCCATATCGCCGCCTGACCTTCGAAGGTAATCTCGCGGGTAAATCCCAGCAAGGCGGCAGCGGCATCGAACAGCCGCCCAGCAGAGGTGGTCGTAAAAGTGCGAAAATCCTTGCGGATGAGCTCGAGCGCATCCCGGTAACGGGTAGGGAAGTGGAAAGGTGCAGCCGTGAAGTCAGGCAAACCGGTCCGGGGTGATAGGCCAGCAAGGAAACCGGCGGCGGCCTGCACGGGAAATTCAGCGGCGGCGTCGCCTCCAGGAAGAAGCGCGGCGCGGACATGGGCAACGCGCTCGAAGCCAGAGCGCAGGCTGCCGGCGAAGAATTCTCCGCCCCAGACAGTTTCGCCGTCGCCGTAGCCGGTTCCGTCAAAGCTGACGCCGATAACGTTGGCGTCCCAGGCGGCACGTTCCGCGAGAACCGACGCAATGTGGGCGCGGTGATGCTGGACAGCGAGCGTTTCGGCGGCGCCAAATTCGGCGGCGTGCAGGGCTGAAGCATATTGCGGGTGAGCATCGTGGACGACGAGCAGATCTGAGCGGCGAACGTTGTACATTGCGAGCAAGTCGTCAATTGTTTCGCGGAATGCGCGCTGCGCTTCGAAGTGCTCGAGGTCGCCGATGTGCTGGCTGACGAACGCTTGGCCGGCGACGACGAGCGTGATTGAGTTTTTCAGGTCGGCGCCCAGCGCGAGAATCGGACGCTCGGTTGGAAAAGATGCCACGGCGGCGGGAGCATAGCCGCGGGCACGGCGCAGGATTGCCGGGCCGAATACGCCGACGCGTGCGACGGAATCGTCCACGCGACGAGCGATGGGGCGCTCGCCAATGAGAAACGTGTCGGCGATTCCGGAGAGGCTTCCCAGCGCGTGCTCGTCTGTGTAAGCGATGGGCTCGCTGGAGCGGTTGGCGCTGGTCATGACGAGAATTTCGGGCGCCCCGGCGGCGAAGAGAAGGTGATGCAGCGGAGTGTAAGGGAGCATGACGCCGAGTTCATCGCAGTCGGGGGCGACTTCTGCTGCAACTGGGGCGCCAACTTTCGCTTGAGCAAGAATGATGGGCCGGGCACTTGAGCAGAGCAGGTTTTCCTCTTCGAGAGTCAGGCGAACCAGGCCGCGGGCGATTTCGATGTTGCGCACCATTAGCGCGAACGGCTTTTCTTTGCGGAATTTACGGGAGCGGAGCGCACGGACGGCCGTGGAGTCCGCCGCGGCGCAAGCCAGGTGATAGCCACCAAGCCCCTTTACCGCGAGAATCTGGCCGGCGGCCAGGCTGGCTGCGGCAGATGCAATAGCCGCATCGCCGCGCCAGGAATTCTCTGAAGCATTAAACACATATTGCGGGCCGCACTTGGAGCACGCGACCGGCTGAGCATGGAATCGTCGATTGGAAGGATCAGAATATTCGGCGGCACACTGCGAATCTAAAGTCCACTCCGCCATGGTGGTGTTGGCGCGGTCATAGGGCAGATTGCGAATGACAGTGTAGCGCGGCCCGCAGTTGGTGCAATTGATGTATGGGTAGTGAAAGTGACGGTCGGCAGGATTGAACAGCTCCGCGAGGCAATCATCGCAGACCGGCAAGTCCGTGGAGATGCGCGCGGTGGGGTGTTGCTCTTCTCGGCTGAGGCGAATGTTGAAATCGGTGAAACCGGAAGGCGGGGCGGGCTTTACTTCTAACGAAGAAATGGCAGCGGCTGGAGGTGGCTGAGTCTCCAGCAAGTTCAAAAACGATTGCAGCGGCTGTTCGTCGCCTTCCAGGTGAATTTCGACTCCGTCCACGCCGTTAAGGACCCATCCGGTTAAGCGGTGCGCGTGCGCCAGGTGATACACAAAGGGGCGAAAACCTACGCCCTGCACTACGCCTCGCACGTGGATGGAGTAAGCATGTTGCATTGTTCATCCGCCGACTACGCAACTTCGCCCCTGCCAGCCCACTTGAATCACCTTGCCGTCTTCAACCAGCACCGGCACGGCGTAAGGCGGCTGCACCAGCGCCCGCATGCGCCGGCGCGCGTCCGCATCCTTTTCCACGTCGAATTCCGCGAACTCCTTGCCCTTCCAATCGAGCCAGTCGCGCAACTCGCTGGTGTAGGGACATCCGGCTGTGCCGTAGAGCTCAAGCTGAGGCACGACGGGCCACCTCAAGGGATTCGCGCAAAACGTGATAGACCGACGCCTGCACTTCCTGAATACGCGGAATGTAGTCGCACCGCACAACGATGGGAAAGTCGGCGAGATTGCGGCGGACCACCTCGCCGCCGTCGTAACCCAATAGCGCTACGGTCAAGAGATTACGCTTCCGGGCTTCTTCGAGAGCGAGAAGGATATTCGCCGAGCCGCCGCTGGTGGAAATGCCAACAGCAACATCGTTTGGTTGAGCGTGGGCGATGAGTTGCCTGACAAAAATAAGTTCCTGGCCGACGTCATTGGCGATCGCGGAAAGGTTTGCCGGCTCCATGGAAAGTGAAATTGCTGGAATCGGCGCATAACCGGCCGGGGGCATCACGCAATCGAGCGCGAAATCGTTAGCGTCGGTTGCGGAGCCGCCGTTACCGAAAAGAATAAGCTTGCCCCCGCGTTGCAGGCGTTCGCGGATGACTGATGTGGCTTCGCCGATGAGCTCTGACTGCTCGCGGGCGGCCTGCTCGCGCAGTTCGGAGTCATTGCGCACTTTCAGATCGATGGAAGCGGCAACTTCCGCGGCAACATCTTTGGTTTCCTGTTTTTGTTTGCCAAGGAATGGATAGAGAAATTCTGCTTCGCCAACGTCGTGGCCGAGTTCGCGGTGCTCGAAAAAGACGTGAACGGTCTCCCAGAGCACGTGGTAGAGAACCTCGATGACTTCCTGGTGTATGAAGGCATCGGAAGCCCCAGCAGAGGTAAAGTACGAGCCTTCGTTACCGGGAAGGGCGAAGGTCATGGCTCCGCGCTGGCGGGCGGCGTGGAGCGCGGCCCAGACCTCTGGATCGCCTTCCGGAGGGCCAAAACCCATGAGCATGTCCTGCGGGTGGACTAGCGCATCCAGCCACGGCTGAAAATTGAGGGAAAGATCGAGCGCAGGCAACGCGCGTTTTCCCACAATCACCGGGTGAACAAACTCGACGGAAACGTGCTGCGCATCAGTGGCATACGGGCCACGGCCGAACGCCAGCAGCCGGCCGCCCTGAAGGAAGCGTTCGGACATTTCGCGGCAGGCCGTTGCCAGACGGGTTGATTCGCGTGCGAAGAACGATTCAAAAATAGCATTGCGATAGAGAAGGCGATGCTCGACTTGTGCGGTCAACTCACACCGGGTGGTCATGGAAATTTCTCAGCAAATTCGCGGTAACGGATCACCTACCAACATATCGACAACGCGGCTCCCGCCATAGGACGTGGCGACCAATACGGTTTCCGCCGGCTCTCCCCGGACCTCACCGATCATGCGCGCTTCTGCGCCTCCGGGAGTGGCCCGTAAAGCGGCTAGCGCCGCGTCCGAATCGTCGCGCGCGACCACGGCGAGGAATTGTCCCTCGTTGGCGATATGCAGAGGATCGAGGCCGAGGAGTTCGCAGGCGCCACGCACGGCGTCGCGCACTGGTACGCAATCTTCGCGTAAGACGATGCCCAGCCCACAATCGCGGGCGAGTTCGTTCAGTGAAGTTGCCACGCCGCCCCGCGTCGGGTCGCGCATCCAGCGAATGCCAGAGCCGGCGGCGCGTACCATGGATTCGATCATGGGAAGGATCGAACGCGTGTCGGATTTAACTTCGGCTTCCAGATCCAATTCGCCGCGGGCCAGCAGAATCGTCACGCCATGATCACCGATGGGTCCGGAAAGGAGAATTCTGTCGCCGGGTCTGACCGATTGCGGAGAGATGGAAACTCCGGGGATCAGTCGGCCGATACCGGTGGTAGTGACGTACATGCGGTCGGCTTTGCCGTGCTCGACGACCTTGGTATCGCCGCCTGCAACGCGAACGCCCGCCAGCCGCGCTGCGTCAGCGATGGCACGCACTTCCGCTTCCAAAATTTCGGTGGGAAGGCCAGCCTCCAGCACAAAGGTGATGACGATAGCCTCGGCTCGCGCACCGGATACCGCCAGATCGTTCACTGTGCCGTTGATGGCCAGATCGCCGATTGACCCGCCGGGAAATCGCAGAGGGTTTACGACAAAAGCGTCAGTGGTCATCGCAATACGCGTGCCGTTGATCTGAATATGCGCCGCGTCGCCGAGCGGGCCACAGGCCGGTTCGAAGAGCAGCGGAACGAAAAGCCCTTCCACTAGTCGGCGGCTGGCTTTTCCACCGGCGCCGTGCGCCATTTCGATTTGCGGCTCGCGAAATTTTATTTTGGGTACGGTCGTGGCCATGAGGTTTTCGTTCAGCCGGCTGCAGCGTTAGCGATGGTCACCGGCTTGTGATGCTGGTAATTGTAATAAGCGGCGCAGGAGCCTTCGGACGACACCATCAGGGCGCCAATGGGCTGTTCCGGGGTACACTCCCGCGCAAAAAGCTTGCACTGCGATGGCTTTAAGACGCCTTTCAGCACTTCGCCGCACTGCGCGGCCTTGGGATCGGTAACCCGTATGCCGGGCACTGAGAAACGCTGCTCAGAGTCCCATTCGGCGAAGCCGGCGCGAATTTTCAGCGCGGATTGTGAGATAAATCCGAGGCCGCGCCATTCGAAATAAGGTCGTAATTCAAAGACTTCGGCCATGGCACGCAGAGCGGCGCGGTTGCCCTCCCAGGGAACAACACGTTTATATTGGTTCTCGACGCGGGCCTCGCCGTTGCGCAACTGACCAAGCAGCATTACGATGGACTGCAGAATGTCGACAGGCTCGAAGCCGGAGACCACTACAGGCTTGCCTTCGTCCGTGGCGATCCATTCATAAGGACGGCAGCCGATAACGGTAGAGACGTGGCCGGGGCCGACGAAGCCGTCCAAGCGCATATCCGGCGAATCCAGAATGGCGCGAATCGCGGGAATGATGGTGACATGGTTGCAAAAGACAGAGAAGTTGCGCACGCCTTCCGCCTTCGCCTGTAGGATGGTCAACGCAGTGGAAGGCGCGGTCGTTTCGAATCCGATGGCAAAGAACACGACGTGCTTTCGCGGATTGGAACGCGCCAGCTTGAGCGCGTCGGCGGGCGAATAGACGATGCGGACGTCCATGCCGCGGGCCTTATGCTCCAGTGGGCTGCCGTGCGTTCCGGGCACACGCATCATGTCGCCAAAAGCAGCAAAGATAAATTCCGGGTGCGCGGTCAGCGAGAGTCCGTCGTCGATTCTTCCCATCGGCAACACGCATACTGGACAACCGGGCCCGTGAATCAGCTCCACGTTGGACGGAAGAAGGTCCTTGAGGCCAAACCGGTAGATCGCGTGGGTGTGGCCGCCACAGACCTCCATAATGCGATAGTGGCGCCGGGGATCGGCGAGGCGGCGGATTTCTTCACCCGCTTTGCCGATCAGTTCAGGTGACCGGAATTCATCCACGAATCTCATGACACGAAGCCTCGCGTTCCGCCGGGACTTGATTCGTTTTCCAATCCGTAGCCGCGCACTTCTTCCATCGCGGCTTCTTTTTCGCCCAGAATCGCGAGCGTTCGCATCTGGTCGGCGGCATCGGCTTCGCTGATTTTGCTCATGGCGAAACCAACATGAATGAGCACCCAGTCCCCAGCCTGCGGAGGATCATCTTGCAACAGGCCGAGGTCCACCTTGCGGCGCACTCCGACCACGTCCACCACGGCCAATTGTGGATTCTGCAAATCAAATTCGACGATTTTGCCCGGAATTGCCAAGCACATGTGGAAAGCCTCCTCGGGCTCTCAGGACCGTTCAGGACTGCGGTTCCGAATCGGAGCGCCTCGCGACTACCTCAAAATCCAGCTTCAACTCGTCCTTAAGCCGGAGCGTGCCTCCGGCTATGGAAACCTTCGCGATGGCATAATCTGATTGGTTCAGACGAAACGCCCCCGAGGCCCGAAGCATGGTCCCCATGTTCGAAACGCGAGCGTCGAACGCATGCTGACGCGTCACACCGTGAAGGGTCAGATCACCCACCACGTGGGCCTCCAGCAAACCATCACCGATTTCGCGTACCGTAATTTCCGTGCTCTCAAAAAGAGCGTTCGGAAACTGTTCCACCTGCAGAACTTCGCCCCGCATCATGGTTTCCATTTTCTGCCGGTCATCGCGTTTCAAGTCGCCTAGCGGCTCGAATGTCGAGGTTTTTACGGAGATGCGGACGAAGACCTTTTCGTAGGACCCGGGAACGAACTGCACCTCGCCATCGAAGTCGCGAATCGCAATGAGCGGATTGTGCCCAAAACCCGACAGCAGCCCGGTTGCGAAGGCTTGTACGGTGAACTTGCTGGATTTTGCGTCGAAAACATAGCGCACTTTCTCAAGCCCTCTTTGTGTGCCCGCCTGCATGGGTCCCCATTCCTTCAATCCTTCCTGCGAGCTACCAGGAAAAAACCAAATTTGAGTTCGTCTTTGAGCTTCAGCGTGCCGCCCGCTACGGAGGCAATCCTGAGCCCAAAATCCGACTGCAGCAACGAAAAAGAACCCTGCGCACGCAGCGTGTCTTGTCCGGCCACCACTTGACTGTCAAACGACAGGCCGCGCGTGATGCCGTGCAGCGATAGATCCCCGCGTACCGTGATCCGGTACATATTCGCTCCGGTTTCCGTGCCGCTAATCCGCACGCTGCGAAACTCCGCCGTCGGGTACGTGTTCTTCTGCAGCACCTCATCAAACATCACTCGTTCAATCTCCCGGCGGTCGGCGCTGGTCACTTCGTCCGTAATGTCCAGGGAACCCAGTCGGACCGACGCGCGCACCGAGGAGTTTTCCATCACTTTCGGATCCAGTCGAATCTCGCCCAGCACTTCTCTCATGGCGAATTTCGGGCTGTGCGCGACCACCGCCACGATTCCTGACGCAAAGGCTTGCACGGTGAACAAGCTGGCTCTTGTGTCGATCGTGAAGCTGGCTGGGCTGTCTTCCGTGGACGTCACAAGGGCACCCCGTTTCTCTGCGCAACGCCTCCAGGAAAATGCCGCGCCGCCGATTGCCGACCTCACGTAAGCCGCCGTTCTTCATCAGCGGTTACATGGATCTTAGGCGGAAATACTTCTCGATGTCCGGCAACGCCGCCGAAGCCATATTCGCAATTCCCATCTGACCCAGATATTTCCGGATGTTGGGATTGGAAAGAATCAGCCCTGCACCAAAAACCACCAAGGCGACTCCACCCAGCATATACAGAGTCTCTTTATCCGTTCCATTGTCCTGATTCATGATCTCGATCGCCATGACAGTCTCCTTTGAATTAAGCTCCCGAACTTCGCGCCCCGGGCCACTCGCCGTTGAGGATTCGTGAAATCAGGGACTCCACGAGCACCACAGCCTCATCGACGGCAGCCAAAACCGGCTCGCTCAACCCCATCAGGCCTTCCTCGGGACCCAGCGTCGCCGGCACACAACCAACCAACACAACCCGACTCAACTGTGCGCCCATTCCTGCTGCCATGCGCAGCACATTCACTGGATTCATGGCGTGGGGCTCGACAAAACCTCCGGAGGCCTCCGATGAGTCCAGACCCTGCAACTCCGGCTCGATAACGAAGAGGCTTCCCGCAGTGGCACCCTGCTCACCCGGACACGCGTCAATTAGAATAGTGGTTTCGTAGCCCTCCATCAGCGCGTAGGCCAAGTCGAAGCCCCGAATGCCAAAGTCCCCAATGCGCACACCAGACGGAAAATCGCGGCGCAGCAGGCGATTGGCGACCTCAACACCAAAGCCGTCGTCGCCCAGAAAAATGTTGCCGATGCCAGCCACCAATATTTTTTTCTCCACTGGCTGAAGTGGAGGCTTGGATTCCGGACTGAGCGGCTCTACTTCTTCCGGGGCAAAAAAGAAACGGTGCCCCGGTTGGCGCATCATGCCCACATCCTTACCCGGATCGTCGTCCACCACCACGCAGACGTGCAGTTTCCCTTCATAGTCCTGCTGAAAACTCTCGATGATGGCCACCCGCCCTGCAAGAGCCAGATCAAAGACGTCGCCCCCCGGGCGCGGGTGTAAGCACACACGGTCGCCACGGCGCACGGTCACGCCTTGTAACTCAATGGCATTGAGCGGCGGCTTGTCTTCCAGAATCTGCCATTCCCATTCATTCATCTCAGTTCACCACCGGAAGGCCGCAGTCCCCTGATGGCCCCGTGCAACTTCATAAATTGTTCAGGTGGCATCGACTCGGTCCGCTCAAGGATCTGCCGCGCCCGATCATCCGACTCTCGCATTTCGCGCTTCTCGTCATCAGTCATGGTCATAATTCGGAGAGAGAGAATCTCGTCAATCTCGGCGGCGTCAAACAGGTCGCCCGAACTTTCCGGGGCCACTTCAGGATAATCGTAGAGGATGATCGGCGACGATAGCAGCGTGTCTTTCTGCCCCACTTGGCCAACCAGGACCGGCCAAGTGCCAACGTTCTTGCAGCCATGAGCGGCTGCGGCGTACCTCTCGGGCGGATCGATCAAGGAAATAAATTGACCGCCGTGGGTCTCAAAAACCGTGTGAGCAGAAACCATAGAGCGCGAAAGGGCCGCATTGCGAGAGAGAGCAAAAACGTCCTCGACGCCGGTGGTATTGGTGATGACTGTCGTTAGCTGAAACAATCCTGGCTCCAGCTCACTTGCGCCGAGTTCGATCATCCCCGCGAGCGCGGGTTGTTCGCGGTGGACGGCGCCGTGGAGCTCTCCGGCGGGACCCTCAATTGGCGTCGCTTCTGTTTTTGCCTCGAGCTGGATCGGCCACTGCATGGACTGCGCCGCTAGACTCGGCAGGTCGAATTCCGGGACCTCGATTTCGTGTTCAACCGCCTCCTGCCAGACCTGGTGGGTCGGCCCGGCATTCATGATCCCATCATTCATCCGGTCCATTTCGGTACCCACGGAACGGTTGATGATCCGCAGAAAGCGCACGGCCACGGTGCAGGCGGCATTGCGGTCCGCGAGGACCAGACACTCGGTTTGCATGGACCACGATTCGGAGTTGCGGTGCGCTTCGCAGTACGCGCGCGGGTAAATCACGCCAAAGTTGAACCGTTGCTGATTCTTCAAAGCCGACGGCCTGTAGGGGTACAACAGGTAGCCCTCATAGAGGACTGCTTTGGCGATGCGATCAACAAGTGAGGCAGTCATGATCGTACCGGCTCCCCGGTCAAAGTTAACGCGCGCTCTACCGCCTCATCCCACGTGCCAATGCCCTCGCGCGTCTTGAACTGCTGAAGATGCGCAAAGGTATCACGATGCAGAGCGAGCAAAACCGAATTCGGATAGTAGTCGTTCATCAACTTCTTCCACACCTGAACGGGCAACCGGTATTGCGTCTCTTTATCCCAGGAAATCGGTGCGACCTGGAAAGCATCGCCCTGGTAAAAAACCATGCCGCTGAATTGCAGGCACAGCGGAATTTCGCCCGCGTCGAGCCCGTGAAAGTACTTGGTCGCGGCCACATTGAAATCGAAAGTGCAGGGGACATGCAGGTCCACCACGGTGGAACTGGTGAAGCGTGGCACGACCACGCTCGCGTGCGTCCACAGCATGGTCCGCAGCGTCTGGCCCCACCGCGATGGCTCGCCATAAAGCTCTGACAGATGCTCCTGTTCCTCGCGCGTGTACTGGCGACGCAGCGCCTCAATCTGGATTTGTACCCTGAGCGTGACTGCGTGAATGAGTTCCTGTTGTGAGCTGTTGCTGACGCGCAGCTTGAACGCAAGAAGAGGTGCGGCCGCGAACGGCACCACCTCCACGCCTTCCACCGTGACTTGCAGGTCAGGCATGCGCCGCTCCCTGATAAACCGCCGAACGCTTTTTCAAGTCGGCAAAAAATTGATCGATGTCGCGCCAGACTTCCGTGCCGCCGGAAAGTCCTCGCCATTTGGCGCGAATCAATCCAACCAGTTCGTAGCATTTGTCGATGGGCGCGAGAAAATACTGCCCACGCTGCGACCCGCGAGCCACCGCGATCCGGTTGACCAGAAGCGCGACCACGTCAGGTTCCATACTGCCCAATACTGGATTGGCCCCGACGATGTCGTCCCAGGTCGCCAGCGGCAGCGTGGATTCAACGGCTCCCGCGGGACTCGGATACAGGCCGATTAAGCGCTGTAACGGGCTGCTTCTGAAGAAAAACGCCATTTCGATCGGCACCATCAGCGTTTCCCACTGCGCGTCGGTTATTTGAAAATCCGGCAGATAAGTACCAGATCGAGGTACACGTTTGAAATTGGCGCTGTGATGGCCCTCGAACAAAATGGAGCAGGCATCGCAAGCACAAACCAGCTTGTGCGTCGCCGGCTCAACAAGGTGGCAGTGATCGCAGCCTAGTTCCCGACTGCACATTTCACAGCGTTCTACGACAGCGCGTTTACGGGCCAGCCGCTTCAGCACCGAGAATACGTCTTCGGAAGGCGGGCTGAAGCCGGTATGCATCAGTCGCCACTCCGCTGCGCCGGCGGCTGCGCGGTCGCGGCAGCCGCGGTGCCGCCTTGCAGGGCGGCCAGAGGGACGAACGACGCGCCCGAGGATGGAATGCCCACGTCTTTCAGCGTGATACAGGAGGCGTCTGGCGCAGCATTCTGCACCGCTGCCTCTATGCGAGAGCGAACGGAACCGGGGGTCGAGCCGCAGGAACCCGCTTTGACCTGAAAATGAATGGTCACAGCGCCTGCTTCGTCCAGCCCGGCCAATTCAGCGGTCGCGTTTTGCTTTACAAGCTCCGGCCGGATTTTTTCAAGGGCCGATAGAACTCGCGCGCGCATGTCTTCCGGGTGCAACCCGTACAGCAGCAGCACGCTTCCCACAAGTTCATCCCGGCTAAGACGTTCTATGATCCCATCAGGATTTCCTGATTCGTGAAGCAGTTCGAGGGTGCGCTCGAACGCAGCACCGTGCAGATCCATCAGCGCCTGCACCAGGTCTTGCGCGACAGTTTTCAGAAGGGGGTCGGCAGCCGTATCGAGTTTGCCGACCAGCCGCTCGATGGTTTCCGCCTGCTGCCGGAAGTCAGCCTGTTGAGTCATGAGCCCGCTCCATGGGATTAGCCCGCAACGGCCTCACCGCTCATGACCAAACATCGGAGAATGCTGTGTTTCCAGGACCTTGCCGTTGCCCAGGTACATGTGAACGCCGCAAGGCAGGCACGGGTCAAAACTGCGCACCGCGCGCATGATGTCAATGCCCTTGAACTTGTCGGGCCCGTTTTCCTCGAAAATGGGTGTGTTCTGCACCGCGTCTTCGTACGGTCCGGGTGTCCCGTAGATGTCACGGGGATTGGCGTTCCACGGCGTCGGCGGATACGGATGGTAGTTCGCAATCTTCCCGTCCCGAATCACGACATGGTGCGACAGAACTCCGCGTACCGCCTCGTGGAACCCGCAGCCGATGGCTTCTTGCGGCACGGTAAAGTCCGACCAGGTACGGGTGCGCCCGGCATGCAGTTCGGTCATGGCCTGCTCGGCAAAATAGAGCGCTGCGCATGCGGCGTAGACCTGGAAGTAGGTGCGTGCCCGGTCCCGCTCGATGGCGTTGCTCCACCTGGGAATCTTCCATTCGAACTCAACTTCCGGCAGTGAAACGGTCTTGGGCAAATACATCTTCACGCTGTGCCCCGTGGATTTGATGTAGCCGATGTCCACCAGGCCGGCCAGCGCGGTGGCCCACAGCCGCGCGATGGGTCCGCCGCCCGTGTCGAGCGCCAGATGATCGCCGGTGCGCTTGTCGAGCCACCGGGGGGACATGACCCACGTGTACTTGCCCGCGAAATCGCGCTTCTGCGGTCTGGGTAAAGTGGTCTGGTTCCAGGGGTGATTCTGGTCCACTGGATTCCCCAACGGATCGTTCCGGACAAACTTCTCGGACTGCTCCCAGCCGTCGTAATACGAGCTGCCCAGCAGGATGCGTATATTCAGATTGATGTCCACCAGGTCGGTGGTAACCAGCTTGCCGTCCACCACCACGCCGGGAGTCACATACATCGCCCGGCCCCATTCGGTCATTTTCTTGTAGGTGTAATCGCAGACGCTGGGATCGTTGAACGATCCCCAGCAGGCCAGCAGCACGCGCCGCCGTCCCACTTCTTCGTAACCGGGCAATGCCTCATAGAAGAAATTGAAGATGTCATCGTGCAGGGGAACGACCTTCTTCATGAACTCGACGTACTTCATTAGGCGCACGACGTAATCGGTGAACAGCTGAATCGTCGGCACCGTGCCGACTCCGCCCGGATACAGAGTCGAAGGATGGACATGGCGGCCTTCCATCAGGCAGAACATCTCACGCGTCATGCGGCTCATCTGCAGAGCCTCACGGTAGAAGGAACCGGTGAAGGGATTCAGCGCCTTCATGATGTCGGCGATGGTGCGATAGCCGTGCAGGTTCGCTCCGGGCGCCGCCGTCTTCTCCGCCTTGGCGTAAACGCCCGGGTTGGTCTCCTTCACCATCTGCTCGCAAAAGTCCACTCCCACCAGGTTGTCCTGGAAAATATTGTGATCGAACATGTATTCGGCCGCTTCGCCGAGGTTTACGATCCACTCGGCCATGGCCGGCGGACGCACGCCAAACGCCATGTTCTGCGCATAGGTGGCGCAGGTGGCGTGATTGTCTCCGCAAATTCCGCAGATGCGGCTGGTGATGAAGTGCGCGTCCCGCGGATCCTTACCCTTCATGAAAATGCTGTAGCCGCGGAAGATGGACGACGTGCTGTGACACTCCGCCACCTGGCGATTCTCAAAGTCAATCTTGGTAAAGATTCCCAGGCTCCCCACGATGCGGGTGATCGGATCCCAGTTCATCTCCACTAACTTTCGCGAAGCGGTGGGAGTGCCTTTTGTCGGGGAAGTAATCGTTGCCATGATCCGCTCCTTTTTCTCTCGCTCTGGGCCAATTGCTCGAACAGCTCAGTTTGATCTGGGCTGATAACCGGTCGTCAGTTCCGGCCGCCGGTGCCGCCACTTTGGTTCTTTGTTGACTGTGGCATTTGTGAACGACCGCAAGGACCTTATGGCCTTGCCATACACGCTGATGCTGCTGGCGGAGATCTTCGCGCCGGGAGGTTCATCCATGAACGGCATGAACTTGTCGGGAAAGCCAGGCATGGTGCAGCCGATGCAGATGCCGCCTACGTTTGGGCACCCTCCGATTCCCGCCATCCATCCGCGTTTCGGAACGTTGCAGTTGACTACTGGACCCCAGCAGCCCAGTTTGACGATACATTTCGGAGACCCATACACTTCGGCGAAGTCTCCCCCTTCGTAGTAGCCTGCGCGATCGCAGCCCTCGTGGACCGTCTTGCCAAACAGCCATAGCGGCCGCAGTTGATCGTCCAAAGGGATCATCGGCGCCAACCCGGCTACCTGGTACAACAGGTAGAGCACCGTCTCCATAAAGTTGTCCGGTTGGACTGGGCAGCCCGGCACATTCACGATCGGAAGCCCGGCCTTCGACTTCCAGTCCCATCCCAGGTAATCGGCCAAGCCCATGCAGCCGGTCGGATTGCCCTGCATGGCGTGAATTCCGCCGTAGGTTGCGCAGGTTCCGCAGGCGACTACCGCCAGTGCTTTGGGCGCCAGCCGGTCGATCCACTCGTTGGTCGTGATGGGTTGATTCGTTTTGGAGTCCGTGCCCAGGGCCGCCCAATACCCTTCTTTCTTTATCTTCTCGTTGGGAATGGAGCCCTCAACTACCAGAACGAACGGGTCTAGCTTTCCGGCCTCGGCCTGATACCAGTACTTCATGAAGTCATCGCCAACTTCGTACGCCAGTACCGGATTGTGGAGATGGACGGTGGGTAGACCGGGGATGGCCCCGAGCAACACGTCTTCTATGCTCGGCTGTGTCGCTGCCGTGATGGAAACCGAGTCTCCATCACAACCAAGTCCTGCCGTAATCCAAAGGATATGGACATCGGAGACCGGGGAGGGACGCTGTGTTTTCCTGCCGTAAGGGACTGCCTCGGGTGCCATGCTGGTCTCCTTTCGCACAAACATGCATCTTCTCCGAGGGTAAGGCGCTCCCTACTCCCGCAGAAATCGCATGCTGCACAATTACAGTGACCCATGTCACCGTGCAATCGGGCAGCACAGGAATTTGTTATAGGGGATGGCCCTGCCACGACTATCGGGATTTTTCCGATGTGGAAATTCTTAAACGTTCCGTAAAGCCGCCCAGCGGTGGTTACTAGTACCCGCCACTCAGGTTCACGGTCCATTCAATCGCGTGCTGCACCAGTTCCCGCGCATTGCGTAGTGACAGTTTTTCCTTGATATGGGCCTGATGCGATTCGATGGTTTTTACGCTCAAGTGGAGTTCATTGGCAATCTGCCGCGTGCTATGACCTTCGCCAATCAACCGGAAGATCTCGAGTTCGCGGTCGGTGAGCCCGACAATCGGGGAATTCTTGGAAGACGAAGACAACGTCCCGTGAGCAAAGTGATGCAGCATGGTGTTCGTCAATCGTTCGCTCAGGTACACGTCGCCCTGCAGGATTCTGCGAATCGCTACCAGTACTTTCTCCGTGGCCTCCTGCTTCATGATGTAGCCGTTGGCGCCCGCGCGCAGCGCCCGTTCCGCATATATTGATTCGTCGTGCATGGAAAGCATCAGCACCGGCAGGCTGCCGGACTTCGAGCGAATCTCTTTCAGAATGTCCAGTCCGTCCGGGCCCGAAAGCGAAATGTCCAGCACCACCAGATCCGGCCGCAGGGTGGTGATGGCGTGAAATGCGCTGTGCGCCCCTTCGGCTTCACCGCAGATGCAAAGATCAGATTCGCGGTCAATTAGCAAACCGAGCCCTTGCCTCACGATGGGATGGTCGTCCACCAGCAGAATGCGACGTTTCCTGGAGAGGGGAGCCATTTGAGGCTTGGACGACATCAGTTCACTCCTATGCTGAATTCTTCAGAGGGAAACAACAACTGACGGTCACCCCGCCGTTTTCCTTAGGGTGGATTTTCAACGAACCACCGAGCATGTCCGCTCGATAATTCATGATGCTCAGGCCCATGCCGGGTTGCTTGTCTGGATCTCTTGTGAAACCGGCGCCATCGTCGGCGATGGTCAGTGTTCCGGTACCGCTGCGCGCAGAAAGTGTGATGACGATTTCCTGGCTTCGCCCATGGCGAATGGCATTGTTCACTGCTTCCTGGGCGATGCGGTAAAGATGCGTTGCCACGTTCACGTCTTCGACATAAACCCGCTGCTGGCATTGAAAACGGCACCGGATATGAAACAGTTCTTCCACTTCGCTGGCCCATTTTTTCAGCGCCGACATGAGTCCCGCACGCTCCGCCGCCACCGGATGCAGCCCCCGCGCCAATTGACGGGTGTTGTCTATGGCCTGATTCACCATCTGAACGATTTTCGCCGCCTCCGCGGCTTCCGGCAGGCTCTTATCCGACAACTTCTCTTCCAGCACTTTGCTCATGAACGCAATTCCGGTGAGGTGCTGTCCCAGTCCATCGTGTAAGTCCTGCGCGATGCGTCGCTGCTCCTGCACGCTGATGTCGAGAATGGACTCTTCCAGCTTCTTGCGTTCCGTGATGTCCACACCGACGCCGTGAATAAACCATGGCCGGCCGTCCTCGCGGTGCACCATTTTGGCTTCGCACTGAAACCACAGCACCCGACCGTCTCGCGCCAGTACCCGGTAGGCCGAGCGCAAAGGTTTGCCGGAAACAAACATTTCGGCCGCCTCCACGCTCCACCGCATTTTGTCGTCGGGATGGATCTGCTGATACCAACGCACCGGATCTTCCAGCCATTCGCGTTGCGAGAATCCCAGGGCGGATTCAATCTGAGGGCTCACGTAGGCCTCGCCAATTCCGCCGTCCAGATAGGCCATGAAGACCACCGCCGGGATTTGTTCCACAAGAACGCGGTACCGCGTTTCAAGATTAAGCAGGGGATCGCTGGCGGTGGCAGACGAGGATGCCACGGCCAGCAGGGACGCCGCGGAAAGCGCGACTTCAGAAAGAGGAATTGTCTCGCCGGAAGAAGCTAAATCCGCCTCCAAAGGTCGAGCCGTGGACTGCGACAAGAAGTTGGCGGCTAGCTGCTGGAGCGTGCGCTCGGACTCGGAAACCTGGGCGGCTGACACTTCGGCTGGGTTGGAAGAAGAAGTTTGCCAATCAGCCTTCGCTGCAGCGGCACTTGCCATTCCGGGCCTCCATGAATTACGGGGCTGGAAGTCAACTGGCCAGGTTTGGCTTCACCGCCCATCCTACTACGTGCGCCGCCTCCAGGGTGGCTCTTTATTCAGAGAAGCCTGGGTGAATCGGCGGAGAGCGTGAATGGCCCGTCCGTAGGTGGTCACGGCAGCGGAGGATAGCAGGGAGCCTGGGGGCTGATTCATGAAAGGCATGAACTTCTCGGGAAATCCCGGCATGGTGCAGCCGATGCAGATACCCCCCACGTTCGGGCATCCGCCGATTCCGCCCATCCACCCGCGCTTGCCCACATTGCATTGCACGACCGGTCCCCAACATCCCAGCTTTACAATGCAGGTGTGCGACCCGTATTCTTCGGCGAATTCCGCTTGCTCATAGTATCCGCCTCGGTCGCAGCCTTCGTGTACTGTCGCGCCGAACAGCCAGGTGGGACGCAACGCCTCATCCAGCGGAATCATCGGTGCATGACCCGACGCCATGTGCAGGAGGTAGAGCATCACTTCCATGAAATTGTCGGGCTGAACCGGGCATCCAGGCACGCAGACAATCGGTATGCCCGCGCGGGACTTCCATTCCCAGCCGAGATAATCGGCCAGCCCCATGCAGCCGGTCGGATTACCCTCCATGGCGTGTATCCCACCGTAGGTGGCGCAGGTTCCCGCCGCGACCACTGCCCAGGCGTTTGGCGCCAACCGGTCAATCCATTCACAAGTGGTGATGGGCTGGCCTGTGACCTCGTCGGTTCCGAACGACGCCCAGTATCCTTCCTGCTTGTTGTTTTCGTTCGGGATGGATCCTTCCACCACGAAGATGTACGCGGGGATTTTCCCGGCGGCCGCGTCACGAAAGGCCGCCACGAATTCGTCGCCGTTTTCGTAGGCAAGGAACGGATTGTGGAATTTAACTTTAGGGATCCAGGGCAGTCCGCCTAGCACCAGGTCTTCGATACTGGGCTGCGTCGCTCCAGTCATGGCGATGGTATCGCCATCGCAGCCCAGTCCGGCGGTCAGCCACAGCACCGTGATCTCATCAATCGGTTCGGAAAAGCCTGGCTTCGCGCTTGGATTCGGGGCCGTTAACGGCATTTTTCCCCCGCTCGTGTGCGGCCGCGCATAAAGCCGCACTATTTCTAATCACAAATACTGGATGCGGTCCAATGTGGGATCGTCGGCCGGGCGTATTCTACATGAAATTGGCCCCCGCCACTCTGGCGTCTCCCAATGCCATATCCCCGATTGTCATTCGCCAGTAAGTTTGGCTTTAGCGGCAACGCGCAATTCCGCGTCGTCCTGACCATGTAACGTTTGCAGGCAACTCGCTGAATGTTGGTGAGTAAGTGGTCGGGGCGCCCGGATTTGAACCGGGGGCCTCCTGCGCCCAAGGCAGGCGCGCTACCAGGCTGCGCTACGCCCCGACATGACGTGCACCTCAATTTTAAAGCACTTTCCACCTTTCGTGTGAACAAGTCGTGTGGACAAGAAACCCTGCCTGCCTCCACACGCATCTAGAGTGGTACAATCCTTTTTGGTCCCGCCGGAGGTTCGCCCATGACCCGCACTCCATGCCGGGCGTCATTTTCGTATCTGCAACGCTTCATTCCGTTCTTCATTCTTTTCCTGCTCACTGCGGCCCCACCGACGTTCGCCCAGCGCGGTGCTTCCATGGGACACGCCGGCGGAGGCGCTCATTTCGCCCGCGCGGCTCACATGTCGCCCGCCCCGCTGGCCCGGCGCGGCGCTCACATCCCCTATCAACGCTCCGCACGCGGCGCCCGCCCGTTCTCCCGCGGAACTGCTCACATCTACTCGCCGTTCATCACCTATCAGCGCCCCTTCCCGCGCAATTCCTTTTTCCTTAACTCCCGTTTTCCGCGCTACCCATTCCTCCCCTATGCTTATGGCCTCTGGCCCTGGTGGGGATGGGATTCTGATTCAGGCGATGAGTGCAATCCTTATTACTCCGACTGCGGCGGCCCCGGTTCCTATGTGCAAAACGCTCAGCCCGGCAGCTATCTCGAATCCAGCAGCGATACCGTGCCGGTCAGCTACCTAAGTCCCTACACAGACACGCCGCGCCCCATGATCGTCGTCTATCTGCGCGACGGATCCGGCTACGGTGCGCTCGACTACTGGGTCACCAATGGTGTACTCCACATTGCCACCACTTACGGCGCCCAAAAGTCTTTTCCCATGGACGACGTGGACCTCGTCCGCACCGGTAAAGAAAATGCGCGGAATGGCGTCAACTTTGTCTTCGGCAACGCGCCCATGATTTCCGATCCCGGTCCGGTGCTTGCTCCCGATTCTTACGCGCCGCCATGCCCCGGGGTTGTCCCTGCCTCGCGCGCAACGGCCGCCTCCTCGCCAAACGCCCAGGCAAACTTCGGCGCCACCGGCAGTGGCTCCGAAAAAGGTTTTGCAGTCACGTCCGTCCGCGCCAACTCGCCCGCGGCGCAAGCCGGCCTCCAGGCCGGAGATGTCGTCGTTCGCGTGGATTGCCAGCCCATTCGCAATTCCCAGGATCTCGAAACCGCCTTCAACGGCTCCAGCTCCACCGTTTGGGTTTCCTATCTGATCCAGGGCTCCTGGCTCACCGATAAGAAAATCGCTCGCTGAGGCGGCCTCTCTCTCTTCTCCGTTCGTGGAGGCGCGGCATAGCCGCGCTCGCTCTTAAACTGTTTCCACCGCTGCACTTAAACGGTTTTATCTTTTGAGTGGCACAGCGGTTCCAGATTACACATCACGCATTTCGGCTTCCGCGCTACGCACACCCGGCGCCCGTGCCAGATCAGCTGGTGCGAAAACTGGATCCACTTTTCCTGCGGAATGATCTTCATCAAATCCAGCTCGATTTTTTTTGGTTCCTGCTCCTTCGTCAATTCCAGCCGGTTCGTCAGCCGGATCACGTGCGTGTCCACCACCACTCCGCTGGCAATTCCGTAAGCTGTGCCCAGCACCACGTTTCCCGTTTTGCGCGCCACTCCCGGCAGCGTCAGAATCTCTTCCATCGTCCGTGGCACTTCGCCCCGAAACTTTTCCAACAGCGCCTTGCTGGCGCCCGTCACCGACTTGGTCTTGTTCCTGAAAAAACCAGTCGGCCGGATCTCCTGCTCCAGCTCCGCTGGGTTTGCGTAAGCAAACGCCTTCGCATCCGGATATTTCTTATACAGCGTCGCCGTCACCTGGTTCACGCGCACGTCTGTGCACTGCGCCGAAAGAATCGTCGAAACCAGCAGTTGGAAGGGGTTTTCGTGCTTCAGTTCGCACGTCGCGTCGGGATACGCTTCATCCAGCTTCGCCAAAATCGCCGCTACGCGTTTCGGATTGGTCGGATCCTCGCTGCCACCCCGCGATTTGCGTGACTTCGGCGCGGCCTTCGCGCCCGCCGCCCTTTTTTTTGCAGCTTTCTTTTTGTTTTTCTTGGAAGAAGCCTTCCTCGCTTGTGCCATGGCCAAAAACTATAGCATCCCCGGCAAAACCTCCAGCAGTCGCCGGAACGCTTTTCCCCGGTGGCTGTATGCGTTCTTCTCCTCGCCGGATATTTCCGCGAAGGTTTTCCCCAGCTTCGCAAAGAAAAAGATCGGATCGTATCCGAACCCGCCGCTCCCGCGCGGCGCTTCCAGCAGCTGCCCGTCCACCCGATTCGTCACCACCGCCAGCACGCGCCCCTTGCGCGCCACTGCCAGCGCGCAAACAAAATAGCCGTCGCGTTCCGCCCCACTCTTCCCGCGCAGCGCGTTCAGCAGTTTCACAACGTTGTCTGCCCCGCTGGCGCCCGGCCCCGCATACCGCGCCGACCGCACTCCCGGTTCTCCGCCCAGCGCTGGCACCACCAGCCCCGAATCATCGGCGCACACCGCCTCGTCCGTAATCGTCGAAGCGTGAATCGCCTTGCCCGCCGCGTTCTCGGCGAACGTCGGCGCATCTTCGGGATAAGCGCTCAACTCAGAAAATCCCGGCAGCAACTCCAGCGCAATCGCCGCGTCCTTCGCCCCGCCGCCCGCGATTGCCGCAAACTCTTTCAGTTTTCCCGGATTCGATGACGCCAGATACAGCTTTTTCGCCGCTACCATCGCATTTATTTACTACCGCCCGCGCGCCAGAAACTTGGCCGGCAAAATCGTCCGCTGCGCCTCCGACAGCCGCCGAATTCCCGCCGCCGCCAGCGCCAGCAAATCCTGCATTTCGCTTCCCGAAAACGGCCGCCCCTCCGCCGTCGCTTGTATCTCCACAAAATGGCCGTCGCCCGTCATCACCACATTCATATCCACTTCCGCTCGGGAATCTTCTTCGTACGCCAGGTCCAGCAGCGCTCGGTCATCCACGATTCCCACGCTGGTCGCCGCCACCGTATCGATCAGTGGCGAACTCTTCAGAATTCCCGCCGCCACCAGCCGCTCCATGGCCAGTGCCAGTGCCACAAACGCTCCGGTAATCGAGGCCGTCCGTGTTCCGCCGTCCGCCTCAATCACGTCGCAATCCAGGTACACCGTGCGTTCGCCCAGCGCTTCCTGGTCCGTGATGGCCCGCAGTGACCTCCCGATCAACCTCTGAATCTCCTGCGTCCGCCCGGACTGCTTTCCGCGCGCCGCTTCTCGTGCCGTCCGCTCTTCCGTCGCACGCGGCAGCATTCCATATTCGCTCGTCACCCAGCCTTTGCCCGCGCCTTTCAAAAACCCCGGCACTCCATCTTCCACCGTAGCCGTGCAGATCACTCGTGTCTTGCCCAGCTCAATCAGCACGCTGCCTTCTGCCGTAGAAATAAAATCCGGCGTAATCTTCAGCGGCCTGATCTGATCTACCCCTCTTCCGTCAGCTCTCACTCGTTCCCCCTGACTCTTCTCTCCATGTGCTCTTTCCTCTTGTATTCCTTCCTCTGTATCCCTTCCTCTGTTTTCTTTCCTCTGTGCTCTCTGTGCTCCGCCCTCAGCGTTCTCTGTGTTTCGTTCTTCTCTTTCTTCTTTCTCTTTCTCTTTCTCTTTCTCTTTCTCTTTCTCTTTCTCTTCTTCCTCACCCGGCGCCCACGCTGTCAACGCTGCGTGTCTTTCGCCGCCGCGCTCCCCGCCGCCGAACCAGCGCTGGCGCTGGTCGCCCTCGGCAACGCTCCGCCCAGCAACGGGCCGGGCTGCGTCGCCTTCGTGTTCACCACAAACATCTGCGTCAGATCCAGATGCCCCGCCAGCGTCTCCGCTTCTTGCCCATGAATCAATATCTTCATCCGCCGCACCTGCGGCACATTCGCTTCCAGCGTCCGCGCAATCGAGTCCGCCGCCAACTGCTCGCTCTGTATCCCCGAAGGCGTCGAAGTCGCCAGCGCCTCCGAAAAATCAGCGATCGCCGTTCCATCCGGCAACAAATAAAACGCCAGCAGCGCCGCATCCGCCGGCAGCGTTCGCAAATCCGAATCCACCGGCCCCGCCAGCAAGGTATTCAACACCTGCTTCGCCCGCAGCACCGGCTCCGGGGAAAGCGCCAGATCAACATTCACCGCCGCCAGCGCCGTCTCATCCTCGGGA
>Ga0187821_10000019_pt1 | contig 23105 bp, 14 predicted proteins | sample NC_wetland_sal_i_20_FD_132442 | JGI IMG/M metagenome (GOLD analysis project Ga0187821, IMG submission 132442) | Wetland sediment microbial communities from Neuse River Estuary, North Carolina, USA - SourceSoil_1 | ecosystem: Environmental > Aquatic > Freshwater > Wetlands > Sediment | place...
CGGCGCTTTGCCCCAAACCGCGGTGGTGCTCACCTTGATGTGGGAATGCTCGACTGCGATGTTGGCCCGGTCGGCGATGGCGAGTTCTTCATTGAGCGCTTCGAAGCTCTTGTTGCCCTCGTCGCGGGTATGAGTCTCGTAGATGCCGCCGTGCCTGACCGCCGCTGCGGCCATGGCGACCACTTCATCGGTGTCGCTGTAGCTCCCCACTTCGTATTCCAGGCCGCTGGAGAGACCGACGGCGCCTTCGCTCATGCCCTGCTCGGTGAGTTGCGCCATCTGTTCGACTTCCGCCGGGGTTGCCACCCGCTTGAAATCTTCGCCCATCACCTTTTTGCGGATGGTAGCGTGACCGGCGAATACGGCGACATTCAGCGACGCCGGATTCTTGCGGCGCATTTCGCGCCACTCGGCAATCGGCCACGGGGAATCGCCGTCTGCGCCCATGACCAGGGTGGTGATCCCCTGGGCGATTTGCGATTCGGCAAGAGGATCGGTTTCGAGGCCCTTCTCGGAATGGTTATGGATGTCGATGAAGCCGGGCGCGAGCACCAGCCCTCTGGCGTCAATGACGCGATCTTCCGGGGTAGGTTTCAAGCGCCCGACGCCCACAATCTTTCCGCCGGCTATTCGTACGCTCGCGTGGCGCAGAGGTTTGCCGGTGCCATCGGCCACCCGGGCGTGAATAAAGAGGGTTGAACCTGGAGTGCTCTGCGCGGGCGCCGGGATCGCAACCAGGCAACACAAAACTGCACATGCGGCAGCTACCATCCCTCTCTTGATCAATGGCGTGGGCCTCCCGTGAAGATACGAGGATACTAGAATCCGCCGGCGACCGCGATTCAGGTTTTAGGAGAGCCCGGCGAAAACAACGGGCAGCCCATTAGAACGAATAGATCACATCAAACTGCATGCGTTTGAGATATGGCTCCTGCTCGCCCGGGGCAATTCCGGGCGCCAGAATTGCATGTTGCAGGTTGCTGTTCAGGGTTCGCCCGATCCACAGGGTGTAACTGGCAACGGTGTTGGATTGCAACTTCCAGAGAGCGGAAATCCGGTTTTGCAGCAGGTTCGAAGGTGCCCGGTTTTCGCTTTCAAGGAAAGACGATATGGCGGAATCCTGCTCCTGGCGGTACCAGGCGTAGCCAATTTGTATGTCATTCCTTTCCTTCAGCTGGCCCACACTGAAATAGACCTGGTAAGCGTGCGACTGCCGGCCGAGATCGGTCAGGACGTTTCCGTGCGAATCGAGCGGGTGGCTGGCCGCGTTCAAGTTGTTTTCATATTCCAGCAAGAGGTTGATGGGAAAACGGCTCCATCCGGTCTTGATCTGATTGTTCAGGATGAAGTCGGCATACGAGAATCCGGACAGGAAATGGAGCTTGCCGGCCGCATCTGTGAAGGTGGCGTTGGTAAAGCCTTGAGGTCCGTACACGCATGGGGCTGTGGTGGGAAAGCCGGAGCCGGCGGCACATCCTGGCCCTTCGCCCGGCGCCTCTACCGCGAAGGCGCTGCCATTGAGGATGGCATCCGGAAATCTCCAGTCGAGAAGACTGAAGGACGCGGTGCTGTTCATGAAGCCAAAGTCCAGCCGGCTCGAGACCTGGCCGCCCGCGGCGAAGGAGTCGGCGCCCTTGGAGCTTTCGTTGTAGAGCAATTGGATTCCCTGGACTGTGAAGTTTTTTATCACCGGGCTCTTGAGATCGAACGAGAACTTTTCGGTGAAGCCCTCGGGATTCAGGTCCGAATCGAAGGTCATCGGAGTGCGTTGCCAGGTAAAACCAAATTTGCCGCCGGTCAAGCTGATCCAGTTGTGCGCCGCGGGATGGTAGGTCACGTAGGCGCGGTCGATGCCGATCGTTTTGCGTGTGAAAAAATTGGTCAGGGTTTCGTTGGTGCTGTTGGAATCGCCCAGCGACCCGGAAGTAAGCAGGAAGCCGCCGGTAAAGTCGTCGGTCAACTTGCCGTCGAGTCCGAAGCGCAGCCGAATGCGTGCGCGATTGCGGGTGACGCAAGAAGGGCAGGCCTGAAAAAAGTCTTCGCCCCGGACGCGAACATCGCCGACGAAGCGGAAGCGCCCCATGATGTCCTGCAGCGCGCTGAGCTTCTTGTCTTCATCTTTTGACTGCCTGTCCACGAGCGCAAGTGAGGCTTTCGCCTCCGCGACGCTACTCGAAGCCTGGTCGGCCTGGCGTTGGGCATCCGCGGCTGATTGTTGCGCTTGCGCCGCCGTGGTCTGAGCCTGCACGGCGCTGCCCTGCACTCTTTGCGCCGACTGGTTGGCTTGCTGAGTTGCGTCCAGCAGCTGTTGCAATTGGGACTTCAACTGGTCGAGCTGCTGCCGTTGCTCCTCCGACTGCCTTTGCTGCGCGGCCAGTGCGTCGCGCAGTTCCTGCACTTCCTGGGCGGTGACGCGCGTTGAAGTCCGGCGCTTGTTCTCGGTGGGTTTACGGGGACCGGCCGTGGAACCTGCGCGGGTCTGCGCCGCCACCCCACCGATCAACAGAATGAATGTGCTGAACCACAAGAGCCGTCTCATTGTTTCTCCCTTTGGTTGAGTTTTTCTGCTTGAGCTTTACCGGCCGGGGCCGACGGAACGGCGAATCCGTAGCTGCGCAACAAGTCCTGAATCGGCGGTGTCTTTACGAACTCTATGAATTGACGAGCAATGTCCTTATGGGGCGAAGACTTCAAGATCACGGCCCCCTGCTCGATGGCGGGGTAGTCTTCTACGGCGATTTCCGCGTACCTCCCCTTGTCTTTCATGGAAGGAGCCAGCGCCAGGGAAAGAGCAAGGATTCCGACGTCAGCGCCGCCGGAGACAACAAACGTAGCGGTTTGCGAAATGTTTTCTCCCAGAACAAACTTCGGGGAGACCTGGTCGTAGAGGTCTTCGTGACGAAGGGCTGCGACCGCGGCCCGTCCGTAAGGCGCATGGGCGGGGTTTGCGATGGCAATCTTGTGAATACCCGGATCGAGCAGAACGCGCAGGCCCTGGCCGAGGTCGAGCTTCGATTGCATCGGAGCCCAGAGGACAATTCTTCCCGTGGCATAGGAATAAAGAGTGCCCGGTTCGGCCAGGCCGGCGGTTTCCAGACGCCGCGGGTAGTCAATGTCGGCCGAGAAGAACACATCAAATGGAGCGCCGTTTTGCAGCTGAGCGAAGAAGTTGCCGGAAGAACCGAAGATCAGCTTCACCTGCTTGCCAGTAGCTTTCTCGAAGCGCTCGCCTGCATCATGGAATGCAAACTGAAGATCGGAGGCGGCGGCAACGGTGATCTCCTCCGCCGCGCAAAACCGGCCACCAAATCCCGACATCAGAATGACTGCTAAAACCAGCCGCTTGAAATTCATGGTTGGGATGCTCCTGGGACAGCTGATCGTTTGATATCGGGCAATCTGGTTTAATGCAGATTGACGTGACCTGTCAATTCGACTTAAGTCAGCTCAAGAATGAGGCGGAACAGGGCGGTTTCAACAACAACAGCGGAAGGTCAGGGTTCGGTGGAGGGTAGGGGCCTTCATGTCAGGGCCTCTGCACCCGCAGGATCATGACTTCAGTAGACTTAATCAGAGCAGCGGCCACTTGCCCTTTTTGCAAACGCAGTTCGCGGACCGCGTCGGCGGTGATCACGGATGTAATCCGCTGTCCGCCGATTGACAAGGTAATTTGCGCCATGATCCCGTCGACCTTGATGTCGAGGATGCGCCCGATCAACTGGTTGCGGGCGCTGATTTGCCGGAACTGCGCCCGACGCTGAGGAACCGGCATTCGCTTTTCAGCAAAATGAAGATGCTTGTCCAATTCGTGCTCCGGAACCCGGTGATGCCCGCCCTGGGTCTTGACGGTGCGAAGCTTTCCGGTATGGACCCATCGCTTCAGCGTCGAGTAGCTGATGCCGAGCACCTTGGCAGCATCCCGGGGACGCAATAGTTTGGCATCGTCACTCAAGACCAGTTCCTCCAGGCGGTCCAAGCTTCCATCAACGGCTACCGCTAAACACCTTCAAAGCAGCTCACGATTCCCTGCGCGCCTCGAACGCAACTCAATCTTCCCTGCTCCGTGGGTTTCCGGGAACCACCATGGCTAACACCCTGGCGTCCGGATTCTTCTTCTTACCTGAGCGTTTACCAGGCTTGACGAATTTCGGGCCGACAATATCCGCCAACGTGGTGTGCTCCAGGATCTTTGCCGCGGCATTGCGGACTTCTAAAAAAACCTGATACAGGGCGCGATGATCGAGGTCGCGGTCGATAAGACTGCGGAGTTGCTCGGCGTCCCCAAAAGGTGCTAAAGGACCGTCGATCAGGCGGATGATCTCACTGAGGCGGATCTCGGAAGGCGGACGGCGCAGCTGGTATCCGCCCTTGGCGCCCCGCACGCTCTCCACGATCCGGGCGTTCTTCAATTCAAGCAGAATCAGTTCCAGAAATTTTTCCGGCAGGACCTCTTCGTAAGCGATGTCGCGGATGCGGATGGCCCCCTGGTTGTAGTGGCGGGCCAGCATCATCATGGCTTGCAGGGCGTACAGGCCTTTCTGGGATATTTTCACGACGTCTATAATGCCATATAACCCTATCATGTTAGTAGGGTTTTTTCTTTGAGCCTGGATGGCAGGTCCAACTGCACTTCTCGGGAATCGGTGGGGGGTCCTGACGAGGTTTGCAAGACGGGCGCACCCTGCGCCCAGGATGATGGCGGGACGACTAGTTTATTCGCAGTACCTGCAAGGTGATGTTGTCTGGACCGCCCCGCCTTTTTGCGGTGTCCACCAGATGGTCGCAGATTTCGGCAGCGGTCTTGCCTGCCACCGAGCTCTTAATTTCTTCTTCGGTGAGCAGGCCCCACAGGCCGTCAGTGCAAAGCACCAACACGTCCCCTGACTCCAGGGAAAGAGGCTGGGCGGGAGAATCGGGAGTGATGGTGCTGCCCGCTCCCAGGGCGGCGGTGAGGATGTGGCGCTGGGGATGGGATTCGGCCTCCTCGGCGCGCAGGACGCCGTTTTCGACCAGCCGGCTCACGTAAGAGTGATCGTGCGTAAGGCGTGAGATGGAAGAACCGCGCACCAGGTACAGGCGGCTGTCTCCGACGTGCGCAAAATAAAGCTGGTGGTCGAGCAGGGCCATGGCGGTGCAGGTGGTCCCCATGCCGTGCAGGTCGGGATACTTTTCAGCGTATTCCTGGATGCGATGGTGCGCCGCCTGGAAGCCTTCCAGAAGCCAGCTTCGCGGCTCGCCGGCAACGGCGTTGGCATAAACCTCTTCGATGGCCTCCACCGCGATCCGGCTGGCTTCCTGGCCGCCTTCGTATCCGCCCATGCCATCCGCCACAATGGCCAAACGGCCCTTCTGCGGAAACTGCGGATCGTTGTCCGGCTCCCAGTAGGAGTAGCGGTCCTCATTATTTTCTCGCTGGCAGCCCACATCGCTCAGGCTGGCCAGCTCTACACCGGGCCGAACTTTCATTCCACCCCTTTTTTGCCGCGTCGTTACCCGAGAGGAATTTGGATTATACCGGACAAGTCGCCAATGGATAGCGAAGGTTGGCCCGATGTCGGATTGGCGGAACCGAAGGGAATCCATCTGCGATTGGAATTTCATCCCCGCTGGCCTACAATGCCTCCGGCGGCTAAGCGCAAATCGAGACTCGGGAATTCCAACAGCCAATGGCGACGGCAGCGGCAGTCAGCGGGCAGCAGGAACACGAACAGATTGGCAAGGTAGCGGGTCCGTGCGTGATGGTTCTGTTCGGCGCATCCGGCGACCTGACCAAGCGCAAGCTCGTCCCTGCCCTTTATAACCTGGTGAAGGCCAAACTGCTGCCTAAGACTTTTGCCGTCGTGGGCGTTGCATTCGACGACTTGACTCGCGACCAGTTTCGCGACCAGGTAACCAGTTTTCTGCACGCCGAGGACCGCGGCACTCAAGACTTTCAATGGTTCACCGAGCGGCTCCATTACCAACGCGGTGAATTCGCCAATCCGGCCACGTATTCGACTCTAGCCACCCAACTGGCCGGCGTGGACCGCGAACATGGCACCCAGGGGAACTATCTGTTCTACCTGGCCACGGCTCCGAAGTTCTTCGCTCCCATCGTGCAGCAGCTGGGGCAGGCGGGACTGTCCGACCAGAATGCAGGATGCTGGCGGAGGGTGGTGATTGAAAAGCCCTTTGGGCACGACCTGGATTCGGCGAAGGCTTTAAACCGGGACATCAAGGCGGTCTTGGCGGAAAACCAGATTTATCGCATCGATCACTACCTGGGCAAAGAGACGGTCCAGAACATCATGGTTTTCCGCTTCGACAACGCTATCTTCGAGCCCATCTGGAACCGGCGCTACATCGACCATGTGCAGATCACAAACGCGGAGACGGTCGGCGTGGAACTGCGCGGGGGATACTTTGATACCGCAGGCACGCTGCGCGATATGGTCCCCAACCACATCATGCAACTGCTGAGTCTGACCGCCATGGAGCCTCCGGTCTCGTTTCAGGCAGACGCGGTGCGCAACGAACAGGCCAAGATCCTGCGGGCGGTGCAGCCGCTGGACTCGGAAGATGTCCTCTATTCCAGTGTGCGCGGGCAGTACGGTGAAGGCATCATTGCAGGAGAGCGCGTGGCGGCGTACCGCTCCGAACCGGGAGTGGCTCCGGAATCGAAGACCGAGACTTTTCTGGCCCTGAAGCTCAACATCGACAACTGGCGATGGGCCGGGGTGCCCTTCTATATCCGCACCGGGAAACGGCTGGCGCAGCGTCACACCGAAATCACGATCCAGTTCAAGCGCACCCCCTTTGAGATTTTCCGCAACTCGCCGGTCCACAATCACAGCAATCAGCTGATCATGCAGATACAGCCGGTGGAAGGAATATCGTTGAGCTTCGGGGCCAAAGTTCCCGGCCCGGTGCTGCGCGTGGGATCAGTCGACATGAGCTTTGAGTACAGCAAGTATTTTGGCGCGGATGCTTACACCGGATATGAAGTGCTGATTTATGAGTGCATGATCGGAGACGCAACTCTTTTCCAGCGCGCCGACATGGTGGAGGCCGGCTGGAGTATCGTCGACCCGATCCTGGATGTATGGCAGGCCCTGCCGCCGCGCAGGTTTCCCAACTATCCCTCAGGCACGTGGGGACCGGCGGAGTCCGACGAACTGCTGGCCCGTGACGGACGGCAGTGGAGGAAAATCGAACCATGATTCTCGCAGGCGACATTGGCGGAACCCGCACTCGAGTGGCCGCCTTCAACACCGAAGGCAACAAGCTGCAGTGCGTGGTCGAAAAAACATATCCCAGCCAGGAGCGCGGCGGCCTGGCGGAGATTGTTGCGGAATTTGTCAAGACCGAAGGCATTCCAGTACACAGCGCGTGTTTCGGCGTGGCTGGCCCGGTGCGCGGCGGACGCAGCAAGATCTCGAACCTGCCCTGGACCATCGATTCCCGCGAACTGGCGGCGCAGCTCAAGCTCGACTCGGTGGGGCTGATCAACGATCTTGAGGCCTATGCCTATGGGGTGGACGCGCTGGAATCGAAAGACCTGGTCACGCTGCACGCCGGCTCGGACAACGCGGAAGGCAATCGCGCCGTGATCGCGGCCCGCACCGGTCTGGGCGTGGCCGGTCTCTACTGGGACGGTTTTCGGCATCATCCCTTCGCCTGCGAAGGCGGCCACACCGACTTTGCGCCCCGGAACGAGCTCGAAGTCGAACTGTTCCGTTACATCCTGAAAAAACACGGCCACGTAAGCAGCGAGCGAATTCTGTCCGGGCCCGGCATCAAGAACATCTATGAATTTCTTCGCGACACCAAAAAGGCCGAGGAGCCGCCGTGGTTGAAAGAGCAGATGGACAAAGCCCACGATGCTCCGGCGCTGATATCGCAGATGGCCCAGGAAAAGAAGGCCCCCATTTGTGAACAGACGTTCTCCATTTTTGCCGGCCTGTATGGCGCCAAGACGGGAGATTGCGCGCTGACCTTCATGTCCACGGGAGGGATTTTTATTTGCGGCATAATTGCCGCGAAAAATCTCGCCTGGATGCAGGACCCCGCATTCATGGAGGCGTTCCTGAACAAAGGACGCATGCGCGGACTGCTGGATGAGATGCCGGTAAAAGTCGTGCTCAATGACGACTGCGGGATCATCGGCGCCGCGCGCTACACGCTGATTCAGAAGGCGTTTGGCAAGGGCAAGAGCGGGCCGGCCTAGATGAGTCGGCGATTGGCTTCGAGCACTTGGCATTTTAGCTAATTGCTAATTGCTGGTTGCAGCAATTGCGCAATGCCATCCATGGGAATCCGGACCCACGCGGGACGGTTGTTGAGCTCGTATCCCAGTTCGTAAATGGCTTTGTCGAGAAGATATAAGTCCAGCAGCAGTGCCAGCTCTTCCCTGTCCTGGGGAATGACGATCGAATTCTCTGACACTTCCAGATACGCTTTCAGAAAAGCCGCCGATACCCACCTTTGCCAGTACTGGGCGCGGTTTGCCCAGGCTCGCAATTCCTCGCGCGGCGGTCGTTCACCACTCTCCTGCTGTAGTAGGGGCGCGTACGCGGCGTAATGAAACGAGCGCAGCATGCCGGCAACATCCTGCAGCGGCGAGCGCTTCTTGCGACGTTCTTCAAGCGGGCGAGCCGGCTCCCCTTCGAAATCGATGATGACGAAATCGCTGCCGGTGAAGAGGACCTGTCCCAGATGATAGTCGCCGTGGATGCGGGTTACCATGGCCGAACCGCGCAACCCGGCGAGCCGTTGGAAGCGGCGGCGGGCAATTTCTTCAAGTTGGAGGACCTGGCCGGCGTCGTCCCTCGCCTGGTCCGGCAATTCATTCCTGAGGCGGCGGAGCAAGGCGAAGTTGGCCGTCAAAAGCTGGATCGCGGAGTTGGCCAACGCCTGGCGATCGGGCGCGGTAAACGGTTGCGGCGCGAATTCGGGATCTCCCGGAACCGAAGCCAGCGCCAGGTGCAGCTCCCCGGTCCTGCGGCCCAATAGAGCAGCCGCGTCGAGATAGCTGCCGATTCGCTGCCTGGCCTCATCTGGAATCGCCTCGCCGCAAAGTTCGAGAAGTGTTGCATCGGGCAGATCGTTCGCACCGAGATTCCACCGGGGTGCATTCTCGTAGTATTCCGCGAGAGCTTTCAGCGTGTACTGCCAGGCATCTCCCTGATTTGCGACATAGCCCTGCAGCATGGCCAACGCCGCACTGGTTCCTGCTCCGTTGAGATATTCGAGGTATCCCGCCAAGGGAGGCACATTTCGAAATGATGTCTTCGCAATCAAAAACGCGCCGATTTCCAGATCGGGGTTTAGACCTTGCTCCAGGCGGCGAAACATTTTCAGCACTAACCGATTTTCGTAGACCACCGAGCTGTTGCTCTGTTCGCGATTCATTACGGACGGAACCAGCGGACCTCGCGAGGGCTGCCAGAGGGAGCGGAGCGCGGCGGTGCCTACTGCTCGCACACGACCCCTGCCTCCGGGCACGGACAGGCCTTCTGCTATCGCCTCCAGTAGCTGGTTCAGAAATTGTTCGTTGGTTAAGGCGTCACCGAGGACGATCTCATCAGAGCTTCCCGCGCTGACTCTCACACACGAGGAGTCTTTCAGTGAGGTTCCGTCATGGGCCAGCACCAGCGGGATGTCATAGGTGTCTGCAGGTCCGCTGGTGTATTCGACCTGGGCGAGAATGAAATACGAGCGGAGAGTACCGGAAAAGAACGGGACGATATCCAGAATTTCCGCGGACCGAATGGTGCGCGCCTTGCCGCCGAACCAGCGTTGCCCGGTCAGGAATCGCGGCAGCGCCTGGGGCAGGCCGCTTTTCAGCAGGGCCAGAAATGTTTCTTCCGGAGATGAATTGCTTGGCATGGCGAGTTGCCGGATCGCGAGAGTGTCTGTCAGGTATCTCAGCGGCTGAAGCCGCAGGACGCGAAGTCTAAGTGCAGGGCTAAAGCCCTGCTCCACCCTTCCTCCTGCTCCACCAGCGAACTACAGGGGTGAAAGCTCATCCTCGCGCTCTTGTCCCTCCTTCTTTTCGGGGGCGAAGCGGGCCTCGAGAAATCTTTTCGCCAAGTCCTGGCCGCCCAGACCAAAAGCGATGGCCAGGCCGAGCATTACCGCTCCCATCACAATGGCAAAGGCCAGCAGCATGGTGGAGTCGGCCAGGCCGAGCTCTTCGAAAACCGCCGACGCGGTGAAGACGGTGATGAGCACCCGAGCCGCCGAGCTCAACAGCCGCGGCGAGGGCATGTTGGTGTTGACGGCCCAGAGCAGCGCGGCCCGCGAGAAGAAGCTCGCTGCCAACAAGCCGATGAACAGAAAGATCAGGGCGACCAGCAGGCGCGGCAGGAAAACGAAGAAGCGAGTTACATATTCCTGCATACCGAGGATGCCGAGCGCGCTCACGCCCACCAGGATGAAACCGAGCCAGGCGGTCCAGAAGGCGAAGCGGCTGACCAATTCAGTCGAGGACGGCAGCGCAGCCTTATTGAGCAACTGGGTGGCCCCGGCGCCTTCCGACAGCTTGTCGAACTTGATCAGGCGCAGGATGCTGCGCAAAATCCATTTGACCAGGTAGGCGATCACCCAGCCGACCAGCACCACGATCAGCATCACCAGCAGGCGAGGCAGGAAGCGCGCGAATTCGCGGACCAGCTCCTGCGTCGCCTGGGTCAATTCGTGAACAATCATTTCCCGCATGGTGACCTCACTTCCTTCCGTTCCACATTTCCACCAGGGACGGCTTCAAACGTTCACACGTCATGCAAAAGTCCTCAACGTTCCGCTCGATCTGTTCTCCCGAGGCTTCGCGGTTTTCCACCAGAAAAGTAAATGCCCGGCCCCGATAGAGCGGCGCCAGGGCCTGGACCACATGGTCGCGGCTGATGACCGCCTTATGATACGCAGCGGCGAATTCGTAGACGGTGCGGGCCCACAGCTCATCGCCGTAGAGAAACTCTTCTTCATCAAGCGCGGAAATCCTTTGCAGCTCGCTGAGTGTGGGCGGCGAAAGAATCGATTTCAGCACCGGTTCCAACTCGGCCACTCCGGAACGGAACATGCCAAACAGGCGCTTCCGGTTTATCCGCAGGGGCTCCAATGTTATTTCCGGCCCTGCGCCCAGGGTGGGTATGGGCTGCGAACAGCTTTGCGCGCTCCACAACTGAAAATTGGGTTCGAGCGACCAGAACAGAGCGCCGACGGTCTGGCGCATGGCGTCGACCAGGTCGGCGGCGCGGGCGTCGATATGAGGCTTGACCCCGAGAAAAGATTGCGCCAGGCGAAAGCCCCCGGTAATGGCAGAAATGGTCAGGGCAATTTCCGTGCCGGTGTGGCCGACTTCGTGGGTCCAGATTTCCTGTGCCAGAAAATGACTGGCCAGCTGCCCGGAGAAAGAGAACTCGGCCGCGTAGGGCTCCCGGACCTGCTTGCCATAGAAGGCGCGGGTCATGGGATAGACCAGGTTGCGCATGAGCAGTCCATCAAATTTGTGGCGGCGATAGAGCGGAGTCACGAAATCAAAATTGCCCTGGTAGACAGGACGCAGCAGCCGCTCAATCCACTCCGGCTCGATGGTGGTGGACTCGGGCGAGACCACGGCGCAAGCGGAAACGCGCAGGAGTTCCGCCGAGGCAAGAATGGTGCGTAGAGCGGTGCCGGTGGCGGGGCCACCGCCATATTCGGCGCTGATGCTGTGCAGGGTGCGCAGGGCGTTGAGGTCGGTCGAATGCTGCTGGTCGTTGATCGAAGCGCCGCGAATCAGCTCAGTCGTCTGATCCCGGGATCCGCCGTCCGCATTCACGATTACGGCGCGCTCCCGGGGAAAGTACTTCAGCAGGCCGGCACGAATGGTCTGCACCACCTGACCGACGGTGGCGGCGTTGTTGTAGGTAGGGACCCCTACCAGAACGTCCGCCTCACCGACATCAATCAGCTGGCGAAGAAACTCATCCGTAAGAATGCTTTCCTCGGCCAAATCGTGCCTCCGTTTAAGGTTGCCGCCTGCGACAGTTCTCCGCCGGCCATGGGCGTTTTAGATCTTGCGCAACCGGAACCAGTAGAACTGGTATGGACCCAGGGTCAATAGATAGGGCAGGTCCCCGACCCGGGGAAAAATGTTCCGGCCAAACATCTCGATCAGAATATTCCCCTTGAAGCGGCGCAGATCGAGTTCCACGGCCTGGGCGGTGCTGGAAAGATTGTTCACCACCAGGATCGACTCTTTATCCAGCTGCCGCACGTAGGCCAGAATCCTGTGATTTGCCGGATAAAGAAACTCAATCGAGCCCCGGCCAAAAACCGGAGTGGACTTGCGCACCTTGATAATGCGCTTCATCCAGGAAAGAAGCGAGTGGTCAAAGCGTTTTTGGGACTGGACGTTGACCGCCTGGAATCCGTAGACAGGGTTAAGCATCAGCGGCGAATACAGACTTTCCGGATCGGCGGTAGAAAATCCGCCATTCCAGCCGCCGTCCCACTGCATGGGAGTGCGGACCCCGTTGCGATCGCCCAGATAAATGTTGTCGCCCATGCCGATTTCATCGCCGTAGTAGATGATGGGTGTGCCCGGCAGCGACAGGAGCATACCGTTCATCAGCTCAATGCGCCGGCGATCGTTATCCAATAGCGGCGCCAGCCGGCGACGGATGCCGACGTTGATGCGCATGTGTTTGTCGCGGGCGTACTGGTCATACATGTAGTCGCGCTCCACGTCCGTGACCATCTCGAGGGTCAGCTCGTCATGGTTGCGCAGGAACAGGCACCACTGGCACGAGGCCGGAATCTGCGGAGTCTGTTTGAGGATTTCGGTGATGGGCTTCCGGTCTTCCAGCTTCAGCCCCATGAACATTCTGGGCATGAGCGGAAAATGGAACGCCATGTGAAACTCGTCGCCCTCGCCGAAGTAGGCGCGCAAATCGGAAGGCCACTGGTTGGCTTCCGCCAGCAGCATTTTGCCGGGAAAGTGCTGGTCAAGCTGGGCGCGCAATCCTTTCAGGACAGCATGGGTTTCGGGCAGGTTCTCGCACGAAGTTCCCTCGCGCTCCACCAGGTAGGGGACGGCGTCCAGGCGGAACCCGTCCACTCCCAGTTCCACCCAGAACTTCATCACCTTCCAAACCTCTTCGCGGACCGCCGGATTGTCATAATTCAGATCGGGCTGATGACTGAAGAAGCGGTGCCAGTAGTAGGACTTGGAAACCGGGTCCCAGGCCCAGTTCGACAGTTCGGTATCGACAAAAATAATGCGGACACCCTGGTACTTGGCGTCGGTGTCGCTCCAGACATACCAGTCACGCTTGGGATTGTCCCGCGACTTGCGGGATTCCTGAAACCACGGGTGCTGGTCGGAGGTGTGGTTCAGGACCATTTCCACGATCACGCGAATGCCGCGCTCATGGGCCGCCTGGAGGAAACTCTTGAAATCTTCAAGATTGCCGTAGCTGGCGTGGACCGAGGTGTAATCGGCAATGTCGTAGCCGTCGTCGCGCAGCGGGGAAGGAAAAAACGGCATGAGCCAGACCGTATTGACGCCCAACTCCTGAAGGTAGTCGAGCTTCTGCGCCAGGCCCCTGAAATCGCCGATTCCGTCGGCATTGGTATCAAAGAACGTGCGGACGTGGACCTGGTAGATGATGGCGTCCTTGTACCAGAGCTGGTCCTGAGATATGGGCAAGGCGTTCTCTCCCGCAATTCACTTCTTAAACAAAATAGTCGACACCGTTTTCCGTGCGCACCCGCCGCCGGATGCAAAAGACGTGCGCGGGCAACTTCTGGGGATCGAGTTCGACATAGTTGCGCGGACCGCGCCAGACGTATTTCGCGTCGGTCAGCAGGTCATGCATCTGATAGGGCTGGCCCGAATCGAGGTGAAAAAGATCCAGCGGCAGATCGACCATGCCGGATTGCGTCCGTTGCGGATCCAGGTTCACCACGACGACGACAATGTTCAGCAGGTCGTCGCTCATTTTGCTGTAGGCGATGAGCTGCTCGTTGTCCACCGCATGAAAGCCTAGGCTCAGGTCAGCCTGCAACGCCGGGTTTTCGCGCCGTATCCGGTTCACTCTGGCAATCAGTCCCGCCAGGCTGTTGGGAGCGTCCAAATCCCAGGTACGCAGCTGATATTTTTCCGAGTCGAGATACTCTTCGCTGCCCGGCCGGACGGCGCGGTTTTCTCCCAGTTCAAAGACGGGACCGTAGATTCCATAGCTAGCACCGAGAGTCGCCGCCAGCACCAGGCGCAACCTGAAGGCGGGACGTCCGCCCTGCTGCAGAAAGTCCGTAAGGATATCCGGCGTATTGGGCCAAAGATTGGCGCGAAAATATTCGTTTACATCGGTCTGCGTGATTTCCTTAAAGTATTCGGTGAGATCCCACCTGGCGTTCCGCCAGGCAAAGTAGGTGTAGGACTGGGTGAACCCAAGCTTGGCCAGCTCATACATCACCTTTGGCCGGGTGAAGGCCTCGGCGAGAAAGAGGACGTCAGGATCGCGGTCTTTGATGCCGGTGATCAGCCACTCCCAGAAGTCAAACGGCTTGGTGTGGGGATTATCGACGCGAAAAATACGGACGCCCTGTTCGATCCAGTAGAGCACCACGCTTCTCAGTTCTTCCCAGAGTTGCTGGCGCTTTTCGGTCTCGAAATCAAAAGGATAGATGTCCTGATACTTCTTCGGCGGGTTCTCGGCGTATTGCACTGTGCCGTCGGGACGAATCCGAAACCAGTCCTTGTGTTCTTTCACGTAAGGATGGTCGGGGGCACACTGGTAGGCCAGGTCGAGGGCAACTTCGAGCCCCAACTGCCGGGCCCTCGCTACCAGTTGCTTGAAATCTTCAAGCGTCCCCAACCGTGGATCAATGGCCTTGTGCCCGCCTTCGTCGGCCCCGATTGCCCAGGGGCTGCCTACGTCCTGCGGCAAGGCCTTTTCGGCGTTGTTCTTTCCTTTCCGATTCAGGCGGCCGATGGGGTGAATGGGAGGAAGGTAGAGAACGTCGAAGCCCATCCCGGCAACATAATCCAGCCGGTTGATGCAGTCTCGCAGAGTTCCGTGGCAGCCGGTCTGGGGCGACGAAGAACGTGGGAACATTTCGTACCAGGCGCTGAAGCGGGCCTTTTCGCGATCGACGATGACCGCGAGTTCCCTGCCGTAGGTGGTTGCCCGGCGGCGGTCCGCGTTACGGATCATCAAAGCCTTCAGCTCCGGACTTGACGCCTTCTCCACGGCCCTCGCCAAGTCGGTTGCGGCCAGCGTCCGTATTTGGGCGGCTGCCGCGGTCAGGGAGGACTTGTCTCTTCCGCCGGCGCGGGCCGCTGTGGCTTCGATCAGTTGAATTCCCGCCAGCATGTCGACAGCTATATCTTGCGCGGCTTCAAACTTCTTTTCCAGATCGCGGCTCCAGGACTGAAAGTGGTCGATCCAGGCTTGCAGGGTGTAGAGGTGGCGGCCCTGCGTTGGAACGGCAAACTCTCCCTGCCAGCGATCGTTGGGCTGCGGTTCCATCGGGACTTCCTGCCATTCTGTCTCCGAGGCGGGCCGATGCCGCAAAACGGCGCGCAGGACATCGTGGCCGTCGGCAAAGATGTCAGCGGTTACCAACACGCGCTCGCCGATGGTGCGCTTGATGGCGAACCGTCCACAATCGACCTGGGGTTTGACATTCTCAATGACGACTCTGCGGGAGTGGGCGACCGCGATGACGCTGTTCTCTTCACCCGTCATTCGCGGTATCAGCCTCCATCATTGAGTTCCAGGCCACCGATCCTGACAGGCGAGGTGCTCTGAGGGACCTGTCGCGGGTGAGAAAACACTGATATTTGGCCTGTTTTTAAAATTTATCACATGCCATGCTGATCGTGCGCCGGCGCGACACTCATCTGGACAGGGGTAGCCCATGAGACAACGGTATCGCAGCGCTGCCACGGGAGCGGTGCACGCGGCATCAACTCACAAAGATGGCAGCTTCAAATCCAGCCAGCGCCACACCGACCTTGGAGCCGGGGGACACGGTCTCAACCGGCCGTGGACCGGCGCCGCCACCGTAGATCGTATCTCCCGTCCATAAGAGCAGCCGCCGAGGTTGAGAATCGGCTGCAATGGGAATGCTCTGCGCCCCGGCGGAGAAGTTGAAAATCAGGAGAGCACTTTCGCCTGCCGGATCGCTACGTTTCACGGCCACATGTTTTGCTGACTCATAAAATTGCACTTCGGTGAGATCTTTGCGGCAATTTCCCAGGCTGGGATGTTGCTTCCGCAGGGAAATCAAATCGCGGTAGAGACACAGAATCTCGGCATGAGGCGAATTCGAAATTTTTGGCCAATCCAGCTTGCACTGCTCGAAAGTACTGGCGGCCTGGGGATCGGCAAACTCACTTTCGGAATAATGCGAACCCAGTTCCCTTTTGCGTCCTTCGCGCACTGCTCCCGCCAAAGCGGGATCTTCAAAACTCGTGAAGTAGAAGAAAGGCGCGGTCTCTCCATATTCTTCTCCCATGAACAGCAGCGGCAAGAACGGCGAGCACAAGGTCAGGACCGCCGCCAGCTTCAGTTGTCCGGGAGAAACCAGAGTGGCAAGCCGTTTGCCCCGGCTGGTATTGGCGATCTGGTCGTGATTCTGGATGAACCCGACGAATTGCTCGCCCGGGCGATCCTGCGAAGAGCTGCCGTAATGGCGCCGGCGATAGCGGGAATATTTCCAGTCGAAAACGAATCCGTCGCGCATGGATTTTGCCAGATCGGCCAGCCCGCCGAAATCCACCAGAAAACCCTCGCGCTCGCCGGTGAACAGGGCATAGAGGGCATGGTGAAAATCGTCGTGCCATTGCGCGTCCAGAGCATAGCCCCCCTGGGAGCGCGGATTTATGATGCGGACATCTTCGAGGTCGCTCTCGGCAATCAACCATGCCTGGCGCTTGAGGCCGCGCGCCTGATTCTGGAAAGCGTCCGAGAGTTCGTCGAGGATATGCCGCGCCCCGAAGTCGTAAATGCCGTGGATGGCGTCCAGACGAAGCGCGTCGACGTGATACTCAGTCAGCCAGTACAGGGCGTTGTCGATGATGAAGCGGCGGACGCCGTCGCTATCGGGTCCGTCAAAATTAATCGCTTTCCCCCAGGGTGTGTGGTGAGCGTCGGTGAAGCAGGGAGCAAACTCGGGAAGATAATTTCCTTCCGGACCGAGGTGGTTGTAGACCACGTCCAGCACGACCGCCAGCCCGTGCTGATGGCAGGCGTCGACCAGCTTCTTCAGCCCGGCCGGACCGCCGTACGAAGACTGCGGGGCGTAGAGGCTGGCGCCGTCGTATCCCCAGTTTCGATTTCCGGGGACCTCCGCGACCGGCATGATCTCAATCGCGGTAATACCGAGATCACGGAGGTAGGGCAGGCGCGGAATCACGCTTTCAAAGCTCCCCTCGCGAGTGAAGCTGCCGGGGTGAAGCTCGTAAATGATGAACTCCTTGAGCGGAATTCCAGACCACTTCTGGTCGGACCACTGAAACGACTCGGGATTCACAACACGGGAAGGACCGTGCACGCCGTGGGGCTGCCACCGAGAGACCGGGTCGGGACGCTCCCGTTCGCCTTCGAGTAGGTAAAGGTAGTCGGTCCCTTCGCTGATCTGCGGAACGACGGCCACGAACTCGGATTCGCCTGGGTTCGCGGACGGCGTCATGGAAACTGTGCGCGGACGCGATCCCAGAATACGAACCGCGAGCCTCTTGAGGTTGGGCGCCCAGACCCGGAACTCCGCCGTTTCGTCGCCCAGAAACGTGGCTCCGAATCGCAGTTTCCAGGCATCAGCGGTTGGGTTACCCGGCATCGACTTGACCCTTGTGGTTGTCTTCGACGTTGACCAGGATCGCGATGGGCAAGTGAGAAAATGCGTCCGCGAGCGGCAGGATGGTATCGCCATCCCGCTGCATTGGAGTGATCGTCTTTCCGGTGAACACGTCGCGGTAGGGGCCCGGGGGAAGCTGCTTGCGCAGGACGACTTCGGCGTCTCCCCAGGTCCCGGCACCGACTGGAACGCGGCCATCCGCGCCCAGTTGAGCAAAAAAGCGTCCCGCCAGTACCAGCACCGCAGTCCCGCGGAAACTGCGGGCGAAAGCGATCACGTGCTTGTTCTTTTCTCCGGCAGCGCGCAGGGGCAAGTAGCTTCCCTGGGCAAACAGGGCGCGGTGTTTGCGGCGGAAGCGCAGCGCGCAGCGAGTTACATAAAACTTAAGAGCACCATCTGCCGGATCCGCGACCAGCCGGTCAACCAGCGCGGACGCGCTCTCCGGTTCGGCAGCGTGCAGTTGAGCCAGTTTTTGCAGCCGTCCATAATCCACGGGACGTCGATTGTCCGGATCGGCCAGGCTGAAGTTCCATACTTCAGTTCCCTGGTAGAAGTCGGGCAGGCCCGGAGCGGCCGTCTTTATTAATGTCTGGGAAAGGGAGTTGTAAATTCCGGCCCGTGCGATTCTGCTCTGGAACGGTGCGAACTGCTCGAGGAAAGGCTTGCCGGATGAACGATCAAGAATCGCATCCAGAAAGCTGTGAAAAGCTGATTCGTATTCCGTATTCGGGTTGATCCAGCTGGTGTTGACTTTCGCTTCGCGCAGCGCCTTCTCCATATAAGTATGGATTCTGCCCAGAAACTCCGCGTGCCCTGCGTCGTCCATCGGGTTCAGCGGCCATGCGCCCAGCAGGGTTTGATAAAGGAAGTACTCTTCGTTCGCGCTGGGGACCGCTTCACCCGCCACCAGGATTTTCTTTCCCTCATTCAAGCGCTGCCAGGTGCGTATCGCCCGGTACCACTCCGCCGGAATTTCCGACAGCACATTGATGCGCGCCCGGACGTCTTCACTGCGCTTGGTGTCGTGAGTCGAACTGGCGAGCATGGCATTTCGCCAGGACTGGCGGCGGGCAAGGTTTTTCGCATGGAAGTGGGCAAGCGCAACCCCAAATTTGTCGGGCGCACCACCCACTTCATTAAGCGAGAGCAGCGGACAGTAGCGATAGAACGCCGTATCCTCCAAACCTTTTGCCATGACCGGTCCGGTGAGTTGTTGGAAGCGCATGACCAACAAGCGGCGCTCGGCGCGGTCGGCATCACCGATGCTGTCGGGATCTTTGAGGAGAAGCAGGTCCTGGATGAAATCGAAGACCGATCCGCTAGTGGCCGGATTCCGGCGCTTTGCGGCCTTGATGGCGACACGGATGTAGCGTTCATCCTGTTCGTCGGGACGCTTGGTGTCGGTGCGGACATAGGTCCGATACACCGGGAAACATGCAATGACTTCACGCAGCGCATCGCGCAGGCTTTCCAGGGTGAAATCGCGGGAGCGGCGATGCTGCTCGGAAATACGGTCCAGGCGGCGGGAAAGCACGTTGAGTTCGCTGGACATCGAAACCTGCATCACCAGGCGTTTACTCTCATAGATAAGATCGGAATAATTCTGCGACCAGCCGGTAAACTTCCGGTAGAGGCGCTGGAAGAAGCGCGCCTTGGAGGCGTCCACGAAGAGCCCGTTCAGCAGGTTGAGGAACCCGTAGCCGGTGGTGCCCTCGATCGCCCATCCCGGCCGCAACTCTTCGTCGCCCACCAGAATTTTTTCCGCTGCCAGGTAGAAACGCCGCTGGGTGCCGTTCCCGCTTGCGGGAACATCGGCGGGGAGTGGAGCCTGAGCCTGAAGATCCTCGAAGTAGCGCAGCGGGTCGAACAATCCGTCAGGATGGTCGATGCGGATTCCCGAAACCAATGACTTCTGTATGAGTTCAAACGGAATGCGGTGAACCACAGCGAATACTTCCGGACTCTCCACCCGGATCGCGGCCAGATCATTGATGTCGAAAAAACGCCGGTAGTTGATTTCGTCGGATGCAACCCGCCAGAAACTGAGGCGGTAGGCCTGGTCATCCAAAAGCTTTTCCAGCGAGTCGAAGCTGTGTGGATCTCCCTTGCTGCCGTTGATGATGGCCAATACTTCTTTCAGGCAGGCCCGGACTACATCGCTGTCTTCGACCAGGGCCGCCACCCGGCGCCGGATGACTTCCTTCTCCCGCTGACGTTCCCGCACTCTGGCCAGGTCGGTGGCCTCGCGCGGGGGAAGGTGTGAAATCGCGGTGATAATGCTCTCCAGTTCGAGCACGTGACCGTCGGTGTCGGGAAGTTCCTGCCTGGCTTTCAACAGGGTTCGTTCCAGCAACAGCGCCCAGGAACGCGGAGCCAGAGGGAAGGGGGTGCCCAATGAATCCAGGGTAAATCCACCGCCGTCGTACAGAGCGCGGATGGACTGGCTCTCCAGCACGAGGCCGAACTGGTCGGGCAGAAACGGCAACAGCACCTTGTTCGCAAGTTCTGCCTTGGGAGGGTTCCAATCAATATCGAAGTGGCGGGAATAGTCCGAACTCGGCCCGTTCTCCAGCACGTCCCACCACCACAGATTCGAAGGATGCGTAATGCACATGTGATTGGGCACGACGTCAACCACCAGGCCCATACCACGCTGCTTGAGGCGTTCCGCGAATTCGGTGAATTGTTCCTCTGAGCCGATTTCAGGATTGAAGCGGGTGTGATCGGTAACGTCGTAGCCGTGCATGCTGCCGGGATGGGCCATCAGGAACGGAGAGGTGTAGCAGTCGGTAATTCCCAGATCATCCAGATACGCGACTACCGCGGCAGCCTGGGTAAAGGTAAAGCGCAGGTTGAGCTGAAGACGATAGGTTGAACCCGGGACATACGCCGGTTCTAGTGACGCTCTTCGGTTCACTCAATCGCCTCGGTTTGTAATTTTGCCAGAACCATGAGGCCGGGAAATGCCTCTCCATCCTTCGACGATTCCCTTGTGGCCGCTCTGCCTTTGAACTTGCAACGCGCCGGTCCACTCACGCCCGCCGGTTCTTCACAGCCGCTGAAACTCGCGAATGCAGTATAAACAGATAGCAATGGTCGCGGCGCAATCAAACGCTGATAATCTATGCTACGAAAGCAAATGACGACTCCCAGATGCCACGCCGCTTCGAGTGGTTGTTTGCGCAGGCTCCGCCGTCGTACCCGGTCACAAATGAAGGATGTGGTTTAAGGGCCTTAGACTGAAAGCATTGGATTGCAATACACTGCCCTACTCGCTCCTCGTCGCGCGCGTAATGAGGCGACAATTCAGGAGACTCAATGGAACGGTACGTATGCATTCATGCCCATTTCTACCAGCCACCGCGGGAAAACGCCTGGCTGGAAGCGGTGGAATACCAGGACTCCGCCTATCCTTATCATGACTGGAACGAGCGGGTCACGGCGGAAAGTTACGCGCCCAACAGCGCTTCGCGAATTCTCGACGGCGATGGCAGAATTCTTCAGATCGTCAACAACTATTCAAAAATAAGCTTCAACTTCGGTCCCACGCTGCTTTCGTGGATGGAGCAGAAGAGCCCGTCGGTATACGAAGCCATCTTGAGCGCCGACCGCGAAAGCCAACGGCTGTTCTCCGGCCACGGCTCGGCGGTGGCCCAGGCTTACAACCACATGATCCTTCCCCTGGCCACGCGCCAGGACAAATACACCCAGGTTCTCTGGGGGATCCGGGACTTCGAAAAGCGATTCGGCCGCCATCCTGAAGGAATGTGGTTGCCGGAAACTGCCGTGGACCTGCAAACCCTGGAAGTCCTGGCCGACCTGGGCATCAAGTTCACGATTCTGTCCCCATACCAGGCAGGGCGCGCCAGGCCGGTCGGAGGACGGGTGTGGCGCAAGGTAGACGGAGGCAGAATTGATCCCTCCATGGCCTACTCGGTTCGCGTGGGCTCAGGAAAAGCTATCAATGTCTTTTTTTACGATGGCCCGATTTCCCGCGCGATTGCTTTCGAGGACCTTCTGGCCGACGGCAAACGCTTCGCTGAACGGCTCCTGGGAGCGTTCTCCGATGCCCGAACCTGGCCGCAACTGGTCCACATCGCTACCGACGGCGAGACCTACGGACATCATCGCGCTTACGGCGATATGGCGCTGGCCTTCGCCTTGCACAATATTGAAACCAGCCAGCTTGCCCGGTTGACCAACTATGCCGAGTATCTGGAAAAACATCCGCCCACCATGGAAGCCAAGATCATCGGAAACACTTCCTGGAGTTGCGCTCACGGCATTGAGCGCTGGCGCAGCGATTGCGGCTGCAACTCCGGCGGTCACGGCGGCTGGAACCAGCAGTGGCGGGCGCCGCTGCGGCAGGCTTTCGACTGGCTGCGCGAGACCGTCGCTCCCCGATATGAGGCCGAAGCCAGGAAGCTTTTCGAGAGTCCCTGGCAGACCCGGGACGCTTACATCAGCATAATTCTCGACCGTTCTCGGGAAAACATAGTCCGCTTCATGACCGAGCAGGCCAAGCGGGAGCTTTCGCCGGCGGAGATCGTGACCGGACTCAAGCTGCTTGAACTGCAGCGCTACCTCATGCTGATGTACACCAGCTGCGGCTGGTTCTTTGACGAGGTTTCGGGAATTGAAACCGTCCAGGTGATTCAATACGCGGGCCGGGCCCTGCAGCTGGCTGGACAATTATTCGCCGACGACCTGGCCACGCCCTTTCTCGATCTGCTGGCGCAGGCCCGCAGCAACCTTCCGGAACAGGGCGATGGGCGGTCCATTTACCAGCGTTACGTGCAACCCGCGATGGTGGACCTGCACAAAGTCGGCGCTCACTATGCGGTCAGCTCGGTGTTTGAGGAATACGGGCCGAACACCCGCATCTACTGCTACGACGTGGCCCGGATGGAATACCGGACTTCGCGGCAGGGAAAACTGCGCGCGGTGCTGGGGCAGGCCAGCGTTACCTCGGAAATCACCTGGGAGTCGGAACAGATTACGTTTGGCGTCCTGCATCTCGCCGACCACAGCGTGATTGGCGGGGTGCGGCAGTTCCAGGGCGAGGAGTCCTACCGCAATCTTGACCTGGAACTCGACCGGGCGCTGGCCGGCGGCGATCTGGCGGAACTGGTCCGGATGATGGAGAAGAACTTCAGCTCCGGGACTTACACTTTGCGCCTGCTGTTCCGCGATGAGCAAAGAAAGATTCTCGGCATAATTCTGGAAGAAGCGACCAACCAGGCCCGCGCCCTGTACCGCAATTTCCACGACGAACA
>Ga0187821_10000020_pt1 | contig 21796 bp, 12 predicted proteins | sample NC_wetland_sal_i_20_FD_132442 | JGI IMG/M metagenome (GOLD analysis project Ga0187821, IMG submission 132442) | Wetland sediment microbial communities from Neuse River Estuary, North Carolina, USA - SourceSoil_1 | ecosystem: Environmental > Aquatic > Freshwater > Wetlands > Sediment | place...
GATTGAAGGGGTTCGGCCGATTCTGCATGAGCGCGTCGACGAAGGAGGGCGGCGGTGTGGCGTCGACGGCCGTCAGGATGCGCGTGGCGTCCTGGATCGGATAGAGGGGGCCATACGTTCCCGTGTTGAATCCCGCGTCGGTGGCCCAGTTCGAGTACTTGTTCGCCTCCGTCGGGCAGGGCCAGCAGGAGGCCGTGTCCGACGTGGACCGCGGCCCGCGGCAGCTCGTCAGGAACTTGTAGAGCACCTGGGCGCGCGTATCCACCAGGTTCTGCCCGCCTTGCCGGATGAACTGGATCGAGAAGCCGTAGCCCAGGGCCTTGTTCCGGTCGTGATCGTTCGTCACGTCCCGCTCGGTCATGTAGGAGACCGCCGCCGCGTTCGTCACCGACGCGAACGTGGGGTACGTCGCGGAGCTCTGGGCCTCCGCGCTCCCGATCTTGACGAGCGCGTCGAACCGGTCCGGGCCGGCCGTGCAACCCCCGTCCACGACGTAGCTGTAGGCGCCGGGAAGGCCGAGGCCCGGGCCTGCGGCGGGATCGGCGAACATGTCCCGGATCAGCGGGAACGAGATGCTGGAGTTCCCGTTCCATTCATCCGCAGCCGAGGCCACGCCGAACACCGACACGCCGAGGGCGTTCTCGTTCGGGTGAGGCACCTCGCCGACGCTCAGAAGCGCGTTCAAGCCGTCGTTTCCCGTGACGAGAAGGCACCGGTCCCCGCCGTCCGTTCCGGTGGACGCCTCCCACCACTGCTTGAGAAGCTTCGAATCGGACTCCTCCAGAACGGAGAACGTGCTCCGCTTGTGCGTGGATTCGATCGCGATCCGGTACCAGGCGGCGAGCGAATCCTGGATGCCGTATTCGTCGGTGTTCGGAAAGTAGTTCGCAAGGCGGCCCGCGCGCGTTCCCGCGAGCTCGTGCCCGCCCACATTGCCGCCCTGCTCGGTTCCCTGCAGCATTCGATACCGGTCGGCGCGGACCCCCAGCGCGCGCAGCGCCTGGGTGACCGGATCCACCGAGAAGTTCCAGGCGGTATACGCGCCGTCCAGGTTCAGGATCGGGGTATTCGTGCGTCCCGCCACCAGCGTCCCGACGGGACCCGGAGGGTAGGCCCCGGGGAGGACATCGAACTCGACGATGTCGGGTGCCAGGGCGGAGCCTCCGGGGAGCGTCGGCAGATCCTCCACCTCGTAGGCGCGCTGGTCCGAGCTGAACTGATAGCTCGTCTGCCCCTTCAGATCCACGGCCTTGAAGTAGTACTGGAGCCGGGTTCCCCGCGGCAGGAACGCGAGCTGGCTGTAGAGGGTCTTTCCACCCACGCTGAATCCCCCCGGGAGCGCCGATCCGATCCTGTCCCGGGGCGGCCAGTTCATCCTGTATCTCGAGTCGATCAGGACCGTGTCCGATCCCGAGACCGACAGATCATTCACGTCCAGCTCGCTCGAGTCGAAGGGGCTCCATGTCTTGCTGGACGGATCGAACAGGCGGTAGATCACCCGGGGCTCGTCGAATGCGGCCACGAAATTCGGATTGGTGTGCTGGATCGTCAGCCCCGCATCCACGGAACGGTCGAAGGCGTGATGCCAGTTCACGCCCTTTCCGTTCCGGCGCAGGCACGACTGGATGGTCGCGGTGATCGAATCCCCGAGAGGACTGTTGAAGTTGTCGTGGATGGCTCCGGGGCCGGCGCTGTCGCTGCCTCGCACGCCGGGCCAGCACTGCCCCGCCGACGTCGTCGCCGGATTGCAGTTGGCGCCGCCCATCGTTCCGTCCACGAAGGTGCTCTGCGCCAGGAAGGCCGGATAGATCCCGAACTGGGGCGCCGAGGCGCCGGTGACGACCTCGAGCTTGAGATCGTCGTAGAGCAGGCCGTAGAGAACGTCGCCGCAGTTCTGCTGGTCGCCCGCCGTCTCGCGAACGCACCGGAAGGAATAGCGGAGCTGGATCGAATCGGCCTGGACCGCCTCGGCCAGCTCCGACCCGGCCGTGCTCCACGCCCGGACGGATTCCACGCGACGCGTCCCGCCCCCCTCGGTGTTCCTCCAGCCGGACCAGACCCCGTCCCGGAAATAGCGATAGTCGGCGAACTGGACGTATCCCTTGTAGGCGGGGAGATCCAGGTACTCGGACCACTCCGCGAAGATCGCGGCCGTCCCCGCGGGAATCGGAAACGTGCACGAGACGAGCGAGATCGCCTCGCCCGGGACCGTGTGGAACGTCGAGGGGTTCCCCCCCACGAAGATCAGGTCGGAAGGGCTGCTCTTCGGGGAGCAGCTATCCGAGGTCGGGAGGCTGCTTCCCGCGACCAGCTGCCAGGACGGTCCCACCCCGGGAGGAACGCGCGCGGAGATGACCGGGGCCCCGGGCGTCCCCACGAGGATGTTCCCCGAAAACCCGTCCGTGCCGCCCGAGGGAAGCTGGTCCGCGTACAGGGAGCCGTTGTCGCTGGTCGAAAGATCGTCCAGCTCGAGGCCGTGGCCGTCCGGCCAGAGACCGTCCTCGGACGAATTGAAGCAGTCGGTGATGAACACGAGGTAGAGGGCGCGGTTGCTCGCGTCGATCGTGAAGCTGGCGGCCGTCACGGTCGAGGGCGGTCCCGAGGGGTTTCCCGTCACGTGGACGGTGCCTGCCAGCGTGCTCCCGCCGGTCGCGTTCGGGGACGAGGGGGTGACGCTTCCGCGCCACTCGATCAGGGCCGAGCCGGCCGCGATGATCGCATCCAGCGCGGCGCGGTCGTTTCCGATCGGATCGGCCGCGCCGCCGCCGCCACCGACCAGGTACACGTTGTCGTAGGCCGACTCCGTGCTGAAGTTGTACGTGAGGGTCAGATTGTAGCTTCCGGCGTGCGACCCCGTGTCGATGTAGAGGATCTGGTAGGTGAAGTTCGGATACCCGTACTTCGCCGTCCAGCCCGGATCGTACTTGCCGCACCAGAGCATCCGCGTCCCGCTGAGGGCCGCGGGGCAGGTGGAGCCCGGGGTGCAGGCCGCGTTGTCCGAAACGTGCCAGAGGATCTCGTGCTCGGTCTGGTCGAGGTTCGTGTACGGGCCGGAGGTCCCCGGCGTGTAGCTGTTGAGCGAGTCGGCGACGGGGCTCGACCTCGGGCTCCACGTTCCGTTCGCCCGGTCGATGCACGCCCCGGGGTAGAGGTACCACGCGGTGGTCGCGTTCGCGGAGCGGATCACCGATCCGGCCATCGAGGGGGACGAGGTCGGCGAGGTCGGAGTGTCGGGCGTCGTGGGAGTGATCTTGATGCGCTCCATGGCGGATGCCAAGGACGGGTATGCCGCGAGAAGCGCGAGGAAGAGCGTTGCGAAGAGGAAGCAGGCGCGTGGCGGGCGGTGCCGAAGACGCAGGTCCATAGGGAACCTCACAGTGTTCCGCGCCCGGAACGGATGAGCCTCGACGGTCGGCCATTATATCACAAGGTGGCCTCGGTTGCGAACGCGAAGGCTCTCTCGAGCGTCATCGCCCGGCCCTTGGAGAAGACGGCGGCCGCCCCGTCGGCGCCGAGAGCGTCCCACAACGAGGCCAGGTCCTCCTGCACTCTCCGGCGCTCGGACGGCATCGCCTCCACGCCCAGCTGCTCGCGGAGCGCGCGCGAGGCGCCGTAGAGCATCAGGGCGCGCTCGGACTGATCGCGCCGGAATTCGAGCGCGGCGAAACGCTCCAGCGCATCGACCATGCCCTGGCGGTCGCCCATCTCGCGCAGGATGCCCAGGCTCTCGCTCAGGAAGGCGCGTCCCTGCTGGAATTCCCGCGCGTTCGCGGCGAGGAGGCCCAGCTCGCCGAGCGAGTACGCGATGCCCGAGCGCTCCCCGAGCTCGCGCTGGAGCGAGAGCCCTTCCTCGTGATACGCGAGGGCGGCGGCATCGTCCCCCTGCGCGCGGGCCGCGCTCCCCAATCCGTTCAGCGTGATCGCTTCCCCGGTGCGGTCTCCCAGCTCGCGCTCCAGCAGGAGCGATTCCTCGTAGAGCTGACGGGTCCGGGCGTAGTCCTCCTGTCCCAGCGCGACGCTCCCCAGATTGTGCAGCACGGCGGCGATTCCACGGCGGTCGTCGATCGCGCGGCAATGGAGGAGGCTCTCTTCATAGGCGGACTTCGCGGCCGCGTGGTCTCCCCTCACGTAGGCCAGGTTGCCGAGCTCCTTGAGCGAGAGCGCCAGCCCCTCGCGATCCCCCTGATCGCGCGCCATCGAGATGCACGCCTCGATCCGGTCGTGCGCGGCGGCATAGTCCCCGAGGCTCCGGGCAAGCACGGCGCCTCCATGCAGCGCCTTGGCCCGGGCCGGATCGCCCGTTCCGCCGGAGGCCTCGATCGCCTTGGTGAGCCTTCGATTTCCTTCCTGCCAGAAGCCGCGCGTCCACCAGAAACGCCAGAGGCTCGCGCCGATGGAGAGCTCCGTCGCGATGTCCCCCCGATCGTGAGCCGACTCGATCGCCAGGCGGAAATTCTCGTGCTCCTCCTCGATGCGGTTGAGCCACGAGGCCTGCTCGGGACCCAGGAGCCCGGGCTCCGCCCGGTCCGCGGCCGCGCGATAGAACGCGCCGTGACGGCCCACGTACTCGCCCGCATGCCCCGCGCGCTCCAGCCGCTCTCTCCCATAGGCGCGCAGGGTTTCCAATAGCCTGTAGCGCGCCGTTCCCTCGCATCCCTCCTCGGGGATCAGGAGCGACTTGTCCACGAGGTGCGCGAGAAGGTCCAGGATCTCCTCCTCGGCGATTCCGTTCCCGGAGCAGACGAACTCCGCCCCCTCCAGCGAGAGGCCGCCCGCGAACACGCTGATCCGCTGGAAGAGCTGCTGCTCCTTCCCGGTCAGGAGGTCGTAGCTCCAGTCCACCGCGGCGCGGAGCGTCTGCTGGCGCTCGAGCGCGGCCGAGCTTCCCGACGTCAGGAGCCGGAAGCGATCCTCCAGCCTTCCCAGGATCTGCGCCGCCGGGAGCACCTTGACGCGCGCGGCCGCCAGCTCGATCGCGAGGGGGATTCCGTCCAGACGGCCGCAGATCTGCGCCACGGTCCACGCGTTCTGATCCGTGAGCGCGAAGCTGGGTTGGACCGCGGCGGCGCGCTCGAGGAAGAGCCGCACCGCCTCGTAGCGGCTCACCGCTTGCCGACCGAGCGGCGCGCCGCCGGGATCCGGAACGCTGAGGGAGGGGATGCGCCAGAGGGTTTCGCCGGCGACACCGAGCCCTTGCCGGCTGGTGGCGAGAATGCGGATCCCGGGCGCCGCGGCGAGGAGCGTCTGCACGAGCGAGGCGCACGCCGCGGTCAGGTGCTCGCAATTGTCGAGGACGAGAAGGAGCGTCCGCGAAGACAGATGCTCCGCGACCATCTCCACCAGGGGCCGACCCGACTCCTCGCGGAGGCCAAGCGCGATCGCGACGCTCTGCGGCACGAGGGAAGGGTCGGAGAGCGCGGCCAGCTCCACGACCCACGCTCCGTCGGGCAGGCTCTCGAGCAGGTTGCGCGCGACCTGGATCGCGAGCCGCGTCTTGCCGCATCCGCCCGAGCCGAGAAGGGTCACCAGACGCGCCGACCCGAGGAGCCGCGCCACCTCCTCCATCTCCCCCTTTCTGCCGACGAAGCTCGTGAGGGATACGGGAAGGTTGTTGGGCACGAGCGCTGCCGCCTCGGCATCGGATGCGGAGCTGGCGAACACCGAGGGCACCTCGGACAGGGAGCGAAGCGCGGACGCGATCTCGGCGCCCCGCGCATAGCGCCGCTCGCGGTCCTTGGCCATCGCGCGCATGAGGACGGCGTCGAGCGCCCGCGGGATCCCCCGCCGGATCCGGCTCGGGGCGGGCGGCTCGACGACGGCGATCTCGTGGATCACCGCGATCGCGGTCGGCCCCTCGAAGGGCAGCCGCCCGGTCAGCGCTTCGTACAGCACGACGCCCAGGGAGAAGAGGTCGGAGCGCGGGTCCAGCGCATCGCCGCGCGTCTGCTCCGGGGACATGTAGGAGACCGTGCCCGCCACGGCGCCCGCGCGGGAGAGATCGCTCACGGTCACGGCGTTGTCCATGAGGCTCGCGTCCTCGACCCGCTTCGCGAGGCCGAAATCCGCGACCTTGGCGCGGCCGGCGCGCGTGAGCAGGATGTTGGCCGGCTTGATGTCGCGGTGGACGAGGCCCAGGGCGTGCGCCGCGTCGAGCGCTTCGGCCACGTCGGCGCCGATCCGGATCACCTCGTCCAGGTCGAGGGACCCACGCGCGATCCGCGCGCGCAGCGTCTCCCCTTCCACGAACTCCATCGCGATGAAGTGGTGGCCGTCCGCTTCCTCCACCTCGTAGATCGTGACGATGTTCGGGTGATTCAGCGTGGCCGCGAGCTGGGCCTCGCGAACGAAGCGCTGGCTCGCGTCCCCGGAATCGAGCGAGACGCCGGCGAGGAGCTTCAGGGCGACGTCCCGGCCGAGCCGCTCGTCGCGGGCGCGATAGACGACTCCCATGCCGCCCGAGCCGAGCCGCTCCGCGATGCGATAGCGGGAAATGGCCGTGCCGATCTGGATATCCAAGGGGACCTCGGGCGTCCGAAACGGGGTTCCAAGGGTCGCCGCTAGCATACTCCGCGGCCCGGCCCTCGGGGAGGCGGGATCAAGGATCCTTGGCGGTGAATCTCGCGTAGCCGAACGATGCGAGGAGCAGGATCGCGCCCGCGATCGCGAAGGACAGAATCCGGTAGATCGTCTGGGCCGCGGCCAGGTCCACGAACAGTACCTTCATCAGGAGCATGAAGAACACCCCGAGGCCCGCCATGCGATAGGCCTTGTCGGGAAGCCGGAACCCGATCACGACGAGCGCCAGGCCCTCCAGCGCCCAGGCCAGGGAAAGCCAGTGGCGCTGGATGTCGTGCCACAGAACGGCGGTGAGCACGATCGAGGCTGCCACCACGTACGCGCCGGCAAAGTGACTCTCGACCTGGAGCCGTGGCGCCGGCGGCTCCCTGCGGTAGAGAATCCCCATGGCATAGAGGGTCGCGGTCAGCACGATCGCGGTCCGAAGATCCCAGGACCTCGAGCCGGCGACCAGGAAGCCGAGCACCAGGACGAACGGCGCGGAGAACCACACCGCCCCGAAGGCGCGGAGGCCGCGGTCCTTCAGGATCCATCCGATCAGGGTGACGGCGCCCGCCTCGAGGGCCCAGGTGCGCGGGACTTCCGCCTGCGGCCCCGTGACCGCGGTGAGAATCCACAGGACGATGCACGCCGCGGCGCAGTACAGATGGAACGCTTGTCCCTCCAGGGACCATCGATATCGCTCGCGGCTCAGCTGGCGGCTCGCGATGCCGGCCAGGGCGTAGCAGCCTAGGGCGAAGCCTCCGATCATCCAGCGCCAGGACATGGCGTGCCCGAGCACGGTGATTCGCTCCACGTCCCACCCCGCCGTGCCCAGCAGCCAGAGGAACGCGACGTACGCGAGCGCGAGCGCGAAGATCCGGTAGGCCCACCGGTCGAGGAGGACGCCCAGCCAGGACAGGCAGGCAACCTCCGCGAGCCAGAAGAAGCTCGTGCCCCGGCGCGTCAATTTCTGGGGCACCGCGAGGGCCACGAACGAGAGCCCGAGGAGCACGTGCGTCGTGGACACCGAGGCGAGACCCCTCAGACCGGCGACCGCGCTCAGGATCAGACCGACGGCCCCCATCGCGGCAAGCGCCAGGTAGCTCGATCCCGGATAGGTCGCGGTCACGCGCGGCAGGAGGAGCACGGCGAAGGCGAGGCTGTTCAGGACGGTGGTGGTCACGAGCGCGTCCCGACGCGGCTTCTCCTTCTCGTCGAGAGCCAGGACGCCGATGGAATAGCCCAGCCAGTAGAGGGCGAGGAAGGACGCGTGCAGCCAGAACAGGGCCGCGGCCGGGCCGCCGGCCCAGGATCCGGTCCCCGCGACGGTCAGGTGTCGCTCCACCGCGACCAGGTGGGTCACGTACGAGCCCGCCATCCCATAGAGGAGCAACCCGTGCCAGCGCATCCGCGCGGCGATGGCCACGAGCGAGCCGATCAGGATCACCGATGAGACGAAGGTGAAGAACGTGACCTCGCTGATTCCGGTGGTCAGGAATCCGAGGAGGAAGGCGAGCATGGTGATCGCGGGCGAACGGTACGTCAGGGCGTGGCGGACGGCGCCGGCGGCGACCGCCAGGAGAAACGCCAGGTCGAGAGGCGCGCTGCTCAGGATCTTCGTCTCGGGGACGTGATACATCGCATACGTCGTGAAGTAGACCACCGCCCATCCGCCGCCCATGAGCCCGCGCCCGTACCACTCCAGGCCCGCCTTGCGCTCGAGGCGCACGCCGAGGAAGAGGAGGCCCGCGCCCACGGCGTACCCCATCGCCAGCTTGGCCACGGGCCCCAAGTACTGGAACGAGTAGACCAGGAAGAACGCCGTGCCCAGGACCAGGCTCAGGATCCCGATCCGGTTCAGCCAGTAGCGGCCGATCTTGAGCTCGAGGTTCTCCCGCGGCGGGGCGGGGGGCGTCGGGGCTGGAACGGGTGGAGATGCCGGCGGCGCCGGCGGGCGCGCGGGGGCGGGCGCACGGGACCCCACGAGCCGCTCGAGCGTCTCGAGGCGGCTCTCGAGCCGGGTCACGGTTTCCCGGAGGAGACGTACCTCTTCGAGGGGATCGTCGGTCACGTGGGCCTCCTCCCCGGTGGCGGCATGCGCCGGTACTCTACTTCAGCCCGCCCCGACGGTACAGGCCCGCATCAGCATCCAAACCCTGGGAGGTGTCATGACTCGCAATCGCATCGGTATTCTGGTCGGCACGGTTCTGCTGGGAGTCACCTTCGGCATCGCGTCCACGGGATGGAGCGCGCCCCGCGAGCGCCATCCGGAGATTCGTGCCGCGCAGCGCGACCTCGCGAGCGCCAAGGGTCATTTGCAGGCGGCCGCCCGCGACTTCGGCGGACATCGCGCCAAGGCCGTCGAGCTCATCGAGCAGGCCCAGGAAGAGCTCCGGAAGGCCGTGGAGTCCGACAAACACTGAGCTCCGTCGTGCCGCGATCCCTTCCCCGCGGGTGCTATTTCCCCGCCGGGAAGGCCGCGGCCAGCCGCGTCCAGTCGGCCGGGGTGACCTGGGCCACGATGCGGAACCCGCCCTTGCCGAGCGGCTGGACCACGAGCGCGTCACCTTCCCGGAGCTCGTCGCGGTGGAGTCCCGGGATGATCGGAATCATCGGATCCTGCTGGCCGACGAGAACACGATTCATCCCCCGGGTGGGCGCCGTGCTCAGCATGTGGACTCTCTCCGCGCGATACTTCGCCCGGTTCTCGGCCATGACCTTCGGGCCCTCCGGCCCCTCGGGCACCTTTCCGAAGAGCTCGATCCGCTTCTCGTAGCGGCCGAACGCGAGCTGGGCCGTATCGCGGCAACGCCACATGGGGCTCACGAGGACGCTGTCGACCCCGATGCCGAGTTCCTGGAACGCCTTTCCGATCGCCGCCGCATCCGCCTTCCCCGCCTCGCTGAGATTCCGCTGACTGTCGCGGTTTTCGAAGTCCGCGTACGACTGGTCCCGCTGCGCCCAGTTCGTCGCGGCGTGCCGGAAGAAGATCACATAGCCCCCCTTGCGGAGGCCCTGGATGAACTTGGGATCCTGCATCCCCGCGATGTCCGACAGGCGCGGGATCTTCGGATTCACGACCGTTGCGGGGGCCGGGGGCGCGGCCTTGGCCGCCTGGTCCTGGGCCGAGGCCGGCGGGGCCCAGGAGAGGAGCGCCGTCAGAGCGAATGCGCCGAGCACCTTCCAACCTGCGTTCATGGTGGACCTCCCGGATTGTGTCGAGGAACGGCGATGGAACACCGCCGCGTGTGAGTGCCGGGTACGCTAGACGCGGCCCCGTCCGCCCGCCAGCGGTCCGGAGGTAGTAGAGGAACCGCTACTCGTAGCGGAGGGCGTCGATGGGATGAAGCTGGGAGGCCCGCACGGCGGGCAGGAGGCCGAAGCCGATTCCCACGGCCGAGCAGAAGAGGAGCCCGATGACGGCCCATTCCATGGGCACGCTCACGTCGAAGTGGGTGAACACGGCCACGAGGTTCCCCAGGAGGAACCCCGCGACGACCCCGATCACGCCGCCGATGTTGCAGAGGATGACCGCCTCGAGGAGGAACTGACCCAGGATGCTCACGCGCTTCGCGCCCAGGGCCTTGCGGATTCCGATCTCCCGGGTTCGCTCGGTGACCGCCACGAGCATGATGTTCATGATCCCGATGCCCGCGACGATGAGGGCGATGATTCCGATCACGAAGGCCGCGAGCTTCACGCCCATGCTCATCTTGTTGAACTGGGTGATGAGGCTCTGGCTGTTGAAGAACTCGAAGTTGTCCTCCTCCCCCGGCTTGACGTTGCGATCCCGGCGCAGCACCTGCCGGGTCTCCTCGATGGCGTCCTGGATCAGCGCGGGGGTCTTGGCGCGCACCGTGATGTTCACCGAGCGCGTGAATCCGTCCTTTCCCTTCATGCCGTAGGTGTTCACGAACGTCGAGACCGGCATCAGCACGTAGTTGTCGAAGTTCCCGCCGAACGCGGATTTCTTCTCGTCGAAGACTCCGATGACCTGGTACTTCCGGCCGTCGACGCGGATGTCCTTCCCGATGGGATCCACGAAGGGATAGAGCTTCTGGGCGATCGCGTACCCGATCACGACCACCTTCCGGCCCGCCTTCACGTCCAGCTCGGAGATGTTCCTCCCCAGGCCCACGTAGTGCGTGTTGTTGGGCGGATACTCGGGCGTGCCGCCGCAGATCGAGATGTTCGGGTTGGTGGTCACCCCCTTGTACTGGGCGGCGAACCCGAAGTCCCAGATCTCGGACCCCACCAGATCCACGGTGCCGACGTGGTCGCGGATGGCCTGGGCGTTCTCCAGGGTGAGGGGCGGGCGCTTCATGGCCTTCCTCCGGTCGGCGTCGGAGTGGAACCCGCCCGCGGGCCACTTCTGCACCTGGAAGGTCTGCGCGCCGAGGACGCTCATCTCCCGCTCCATGGTGCCCTGGATGACCGAGATCGCCGTCATCACGGCGATGATCGAGGCCACGCCGGCCACGATCCCCACGAGGGTGAGCATGGAGCGAAGCTTGTTCGCGAGGATGGCGCCGAAGGACATGAACATGGTGTCAAGCGGACGCACGGGAGAACCTCCGGCCGGCGGGGCTATTCATGGCGCAGCGCCTCGATGGGATCCAGCGTGGCGCCCCGGTAGGCGGGGAACACCCCGGCCAGGACTCCGACCGCCACGGACACCGCGACCGCCACGGCCAGGATCGGGAGGGAGATGCTGGCCGGCATGAGCGCCGCGTTGATGATGGCGGTCAGGATTGCCGCGAGCGTGACGCCGATGGCTCCGCCCAGGAGGCAGATCGAGGAGGACTCGAAGAGGAACTGGAGGAGGATGCTCCGCCGCGTCGCGCCGACCGCCTTGCGAACGCCGATCTCGCGCGTGCGCTCCGTCACCGAGACGAACATGATGTTCATCACGCCGACGGCGCCCACGAAGAGCGAGATGCTGGTGACGATCAGGCCCACCAGGATCACGACGCCCATCGTGTTGTTGAAGGCGCCCACCAGCGTGTCCAGCTTGTTGATCGAGAAATTGTCGGGCTGGGCGGGGCGAAGCTCGCGGATCTTCCGCATCTCGCCGATGGTCTCGAACTCGAGGTCGCGCACCGCTTCCTGGCTGGGCGCCTTGACGGCGATGTTCACATCCTGCCGGCCGTGGTTGCCCCCGAACGCCTTCACGTAGGACGTGATCGGGACGAAGATCTGGCGGTCGAAGTTGGGCCCGCCGAGGAAGCTGCCTCCCTGCTTCTCCATCACGCCGATGACCCTGAAATCCGTGCGTCCGATCCGGATGGTCTTGTCCATGGGGTTGACCGTGCCGAAGACGCCGTCCCGGACGTCGGTGCCGATGACGCACACGTTCTTCTTGTAGAGGACGTCGAACGGGAGCAGGAACCGGCCGGTCTGGGGCTCCGCGCTGAAGTACCGGGACTGCTTCTCGGTGGTCCCCACGATGACGACGCCCTCCATGGTCTGGTCCCGGTACTTCACGTCCTCGTTGCCGTTCATCGTGGGATTGACGATGCCCCGGCCGCGCAGCTTGTCCTCCAGCCGCCGGGCCTCGCGCAGATCCAGGTTGGGACGGTTGCGGAACGTGAAGAAGTCGTTCATCACGACCCAGGGCATGCGCGAGACGTAGATCACGTCCGTGCCCACGGCCGAGAAGCTCTCACGGAACCGGTTCTGGAGCCCGTTCGCCGCCGTCATCGTCACCACCACGGCCACGATGCCGATGATGATCCCCAGCGTGGTGAGGGCGCCGCGCGCCTTGTTGGCGCGAATGGCGCGGAGGGCGATCTGGAAGGATTCCTTCACGCTGAGCGACAGGTTCATCCGGTGGGCATCCCTCCGCCCTTCGAGCGATCCATGTCCTTCTTGGTATTGTCCACGGTGACCACGGCGCCGTTCTCCAAGTCCTTGGAGATGGCCCGGTAGCTCCCCGTGACGACCTCGTCCCCCTCCTTGAGGCCGCTCAGGATCTCGATCAGCTCGTCGCTCTGGATGCCGGTCTGCACCTGCTTCGCGACCGCCTTCCCGTTCTCGATGCAGAAGACGATCTCCACGAAGCCGTCCTTGTCGGGCTTGTAGCGCGCCTCCGTGTCCTTCCGCTTCTCACCCTTGACCGTCAGCTGATCCACGGTGCGCACCGCCACGCTCTGGAGCGGCACGCTCAGGGCGTTGTCGTTCGTCTTCGTGACGATGTCGGCGCTGGCCGTCATGCCCGGCCGGAGCGACTTGGGCGGATCGATGATCGCGATCTTGATCTCGAACTCGGTCTTCTGCTCGGTGGTGCCCGCCCCGCTGGCGTTGGCGCTGCTCGCGATCTCGGAGACGACGCCCTTGAGCTTCTGGTTCGGAAGAGCGTCCACCTCGATCTCCGCCGGCTGGCCGACCGCCACCGACATGATGTCGTTCTCGTCGACGTTGACCTGGGCCTCCATGACGCGGAGGTCCGCCACGACCAGGATCACGTCCTTCTGGAACTGCGAGCCGAGCGCGATCTCGCCCAGCTCCTTGTTGAGGGCGCTGATCGTGCCGGACATGGGCGCGTAGATGGTCGTCTTCGAGAGGTCGTCCTTGGCCTGCCTCAGGGCCGCCTGCGCCTGCTGCACCTGGTCCATGGAGGACTTGTGGCGCGCGACCTCCACCCTGTAGGCAGCCTGCTTGGTCTCGAAGTCGGCCTCCGACTCGAGCTTGCTCGCGAGAAGCTCCTTCGACCGCTTGTACTCGTTTTCGGCGCGGTTCATGTTCTCGCTGTTGAGAGACGCGTTGGCCTCGGCGGAGCTCACGCTCGCCTCCGCGCTCTCGACCGCGGCCACGTAGCGCTCGCGCGCGAGCCCGACGAGGAACGCCCCCTTGTCGACCCACTGGCCCTCCACGACGGGAAGCTTGGTGATCTTGGCGCTGACATCGGCGCTGATCTCCACCTGCGTCTTGGGCTGGATCTTCCCGGTCGCGCTCACTTTCTGAACGATCTTCTCGCGGGACACCTTGGACGTCTGGACGGCGGGGGTCTTGCTGCCGCGGCCCCGGAGCGCCATGCCGCTCACCGCGGCGATCAGCACCAAGGCGGCAACCCCGATGAATACGTGTTTGCGCTTCAGTTTCATTGCGGAACGCCTCCGGTCTCTTCGAAGCCGATCTCTCTGGATTGTGTCCGGGAACCTGAAAAGAATACGGCCAAATCGCGATCTAGGTTACGACGCAGTTGAGACAAAAACGGCCACCTCGGGCCTGGAAACGCTCCCGGGGTACAACTGACTCTCTCGCCGTGACTTGCGTGGGGATCGCGAGTCCCTCGGCGCTTACCGGACGATCGCGACCTTGGCGGCCGGACCCGGCGGTCCGTCCTCGGATCGAACCAGATAGATGCCGGCGCCTGCGCGGCGGCCATCGGACCGGACGCCGTCCCAGGTCGCGGGAATTCCGGCTGTCGCGACCCACCGCTTCACCAGACGGCCCTGGATGTCGTAGACCGCCAGAATCCTGGCCCTGCTCTGCGGGCCGCCGGCCGCGATCTCCACAGGGAGCGCGCCCGGCGGAGACACGATCCGGACCGATGCCGCGCGCAGCTGCGTCGAGGAGTTCGTGAAGACCTTGACCAGGGCGGTACCGCGGAAGACCTCTCCCGTGGCCAGGGAGCCGGTCACCTCGAGGCGGTTCATCCCGACGGAAAGGAGCGGATCGACCGCGTCGCGCGGGAATTGAACCGTCACGTCCGGGACGTTGTCCCCGTTCGCGTCCGCTTTGACGAAGTTGGAGGCGTCGGCGCGCACCGTGCCGTTCAGCCGCACCGTCGGGATCAGGATGTCGGCGGCGGTGAAATCGACGCCGGCGGGCTGCACGACCGCCGAGATCGGCCCCCCGGTGCTTCCCTTGTTGATCGACCCGGGCTGGAAAGACACCAGGGCCGGCCGGACCGGCGGCCACTCGAACCGGTAGCCGCGGTACGACGCCGTGCCGGGATTGAAGGTCAGCTCGGAGACGATGGAGCCGTCGGGCGCGACCTCGGTCAGCGTGGGCGTGGTGGCGCCCCAACAGATGAGCGTGTTCCCGTTCGAGAACCGCTGGACGTAGCCGAACGCGGATCCGAAGACGTCCGGAACCAATCGATACTGCCAGACGAGGGTCGCCGTCTTCTGCGTCTCATCGAGAGCGTATTCGACGGCCCGCGAGAAGAGCGGGATGCGAAGGTTGCCGTTGTCGAACAGGACGAGGTGCCCGTTCGGGAGCCGCTTCACAGCGTGCTGATGCGAAAAGGGGATCGGATCGTTGACGAAAGTGAACTGGTTGTTCTTCCCGCCGAGCCTCCAGAGGATCTCGCCGGTGGCCCGGCTGATCTTGGTCACCTCGTCCATGTGCCGGCAGGACAGGATGATGTTCCCGTCCGGATCCACGTCCAGCGAATTGCCGTGGACGTAGTCGATGGCGCCCATGATCGAGGCATGCCCCACCTCGTCCGTGATCTGGAAGTGATCCCAGCTGCGCCACTGGAAGACCACGTTCTTCGCCTGATCCAGCTCCTGGATGATGAGCCCGATCGCCATCCCGGAAGCCAGGCCGCCCTTCACCGGCGTCAGGTCCACGAGCTCCGGGTCGTAGCTCATCAGCAGCGCGTGCCCGTTGGGAAGAAGCACGATGTCGTGCCCGTCGGTGACGTAGCCGTTCCCGCACCGGAAGCTGTCCACCACGGCGTACAGGGCGTTCAGGGCGTAGAAGCACCGCGCGCCGGCGTCGAAATAGGTCAAACGGCCGTCCGGGTGCGCCTTGAAATCAAGACCCTGGCTTGGGAGCTTGCGCTGGAAGAAGGGCGTCCCGTCGTTGTCCAGGATCATGAGGAAGGACGGATCCAGGGAGTGGGCCAGCGTGATGCTGCTCAGGAAGAGCCGGCCCGGGGCCGTGGCTCCGAACACCGACGCGGCGATGGGTGGAAACTCGGGCGGCAGGGGCACGGGGGGCGGAGGCGGAACGCTGTCGATCCGCACCGCTCCGGATCCGCCGGAGATATCGTCGGCCTCCGTCAGAACAGGAAGCGGCGCCAGCGTCTCCCGCTCGGGGCCCACGACCGTGAAGTCGAATGCGACCGGGGAAACCGTGCTCTGCGTGTCGGTCTGCAGGCCGGGAGCCACGACGCAGCTCACCCGCTCGCCGGGCACGAACGGCGCTGCCGGCCGGAAGGTCAACGTACGCCCGTCGTCGGAGAGTCGAAGATCCCCGTCATGGTCCCCGGAGACCGAGCCCTGGACGCGCAGGAGCCCGGCTCCGACCGAGGCGGCGTTCACGGCGCCGCCGGGACGGAGGATGACGTCGGCGTTCGGCAGGATGAGGGCCGATCCGGGGGCCGGCGAGATGTACTCGTACCCGAGCGCGTGCTCGCTGGGATGGGCGCCGGGGCCCTGGGTCTGGGCCGCGGCTCCGCCGGCCAGGAGAAAGGCGATCGTGAGCGTGGAGAGAATCGATGCGCTGCGGATCCAGGTGCTTCTTCGGGACACGGTTCCTTCTCGCTACCAGAGATGCACGCGCCGCTCCGGCGGTATGTAGTACTTGTCCTTGGGACCAACACTCGGAAATGCCGCGTACCAGGCGTCCATATTTCGCACGACGCCGTTGACCCGGTATTCGGGCGGGCTGTGCGGATTCGAGAGCAGCCGTTGCCGCGTGGTTTCGTCCTTCACCTTCGAGCGCCAGCTCTGGGCGAAGGCGAGGAAGAACCGCTGATCGCCGGTGTACCCGTCCAGAACCGGGGCCGGCTTCCCGCCCAGCGAGAGGTGGTAGGCCTTGTTCGCGATCACCAGGCCCGCCAGGTCCGCCATGTTCTCTCCGAGCGTGAGTTTTCCGTTGATGTGGAGGCCGGTCAGCGGCTCGTACTCGTCGTATTGCCGAGCCAGGGCGTCGGTCCGCTCGTCGAAATTCTTCCGGTCGGCCTCGGTCCACCAGCTCCGCAGCGCGCCGTCGCCGTCGTACTTCGAGCCCTGGTCGTCGAACCCGTGGCTGATCTCGTGCCCGATGACCGCGCCGATCGAACCGTAGTTGACGGCGTCATCCGCCGCCGGGTCGAACTGAGGGGATTGCAATTCCCCCGCGGGGAAGACGATCTCGTTCGCGAGCTCGTTGTAGTAGGCATTGACGGTCGGAGGCGTCATGCCCCACTCGGTCTTGTCCACCGGCTGGTCGATGCGCTTCACCTGGCGGTTCCACTCGAATGCCACCGCGTTCTTCACGTCGCCCAGGAGGTCGTCCCTGCGGATCTCCAGCGCGGAGTAATCCCGCCATTGGTCGGGATAGCCCACCTTCACCGTGAAGTGGTGGAGCTTCTCCAGCGCCTTCTGGCGCGTCTCCGGCGTCATCCAGGACAGGGTCTTCAGGTCTTCCTCGTAGGCCTGGAGCAGGTTCTGCACGAGGGCGCGGATCTTGGCCTTCGCCTCGGGTGAGAAGTAGCTCCGGACGTAGATCTTCCCCAGCGCCTCCCCCATCTGGCTGTCCAGGACGCGCGCCCCGCGCGTGGCCCGGTCCATCTGCTGCCCGCGTCCCTGCATCACCGTCCCCTGGAACGCGAAGTCCGCGTTGTCGATGGTCCGCGGCAGGTAGGGGGCGAAGCTGTGGAGGTAGCGGATCGTCATGTAGTCGCGCCAGACCGGGACGGGCGTGGCCTCGAAGATCTTCGCGATCGCGGGGAATGCGCTCAGCTCCGACACCACGACCCTGCGATCGCCCCGCGGCGACTTCGGGGGAATCCCGGCCGCCTGGAAGGAGGCTTCCCAGGGGAATCCGGGAGCGAGCTTCTCGAGCTCCGGCAGGGACATCGGGTTGTACACCTTGACGGCGTCGCGCCGGTCCACGGCGGGCCACGAGACGACCGCGATGTCGTGCTCCAGGGCATACACGGCGGCCGCGCGCGGAGCCGCGTCCTTCACCCCCGCGAGCGTGAGCATCTGCGCCAGGTAGCCCTTGTACGCCTCGCGGGTCTTCGCGATCCCCGGGTCCTCGCGCAGGTAGTAGTCGCGGTCCGACATTCCGAGGCCCGATTGCCGCAGCCGCACGATGTACGCGTTCGGATCCTTGTCGTCCGGCTCGATCGCCATGCGGAACGGGCTGCCGACCGGCAACCCGGGCGTGGACATCGCCCGCGCGACATCCTGCAGCGTGGCGAGGGCTGCAATCCGCGCGAGATCATCGGCCGCGGGCTTGAGTCCCTCGGCCTCGATCCGGCTGGTGTCGGTGAATGCGTCGTAGAAGTCGCGGAGCTTCTGCTCCTCCGCGGTGAGATCCGTCCGGGTGTGCAGCCCCGTGATGATGGCGCGGAGATGCTCCTCGTTGAGCCTGTTCATCTCGAGCGAGACACCCGCGACCTGCCGGTCGGGTGGAATCTCGGCCGCCTTGAGCCAGGAGCCGTTGGCGAACGCGTAGAAGTTGTCGCCCGGCTTCGCGGCGGTGTCGAAGTAGCCGAGATCGACGCCCCAGGGCGCGACTCGAGGAGGAGCGGACGCCGAGGCGCCGAGCAGGACGGCGCAGAGGGGAGGCAGCAGGAGCCGCCGGGACAGGTTCATCGCGACCCCAAAGGGTAGCAGGGCGATCCCCCGCGATCAATACCGGGGCACGGACGGGTCCACCGTCTCGGCCCAGGCGTTGATTCCCCCGGTCAAGTTCCTCACCTTGCGGAAGCCCGCCTCCTGGAGGATCTGGAGCGCCTTGCGGCTCCTCCCGCCCATGCGGCAGTAGGCCACGATCTCGTCCGCGGTGCTCAGCTCGCCCAGCGCGTACGGCAGCCGGCCCAGAGGGATCAGGGTCGCTCCGTCGAGCCGGCAGATTTCCCACTCCTGCGGCTCCCGAACGTCGAGGAGCACCAGATCCTCGCCCCCATCGATCCTCTTCTTCAGAGCCGCCGGCGCGATCTCGAATTCACCGGCCGCGGCGTTCACCCACTCGGCCTCGATTCCGCAGAACGCCTCGTAATCGATCAGGTGCTTGATGGTGGGATTCGTCCCGCACAGCGGGCAGTTCGGATCCTTGCGGGTCTTGAGCGTGCGGAACGTCGTCGCCAGCGCATCGAAGAGGAGCAACCGTCCCACGAGCGGCTGGCCGGCCCCGAGGATCAGCTTGATGACCTCCGCCGCCTGGATCGAGCCCACGATCCCCGGCAGCACGCCGAGCACGCCCCCTTCCGCGCAGGAAGGAACGAGGCCCGCGGGAGGCGGCTCCGGATAGAGGCAACGGTAGCAGGGCCCGTCTGCGGTCGCGAAGACCGAGGCCTGCCCTTCGAAGCGGAAGATGCTCCCGTAGACGTTGGGCTTTCCGGTGAGCACGCAGGCGTCGTTCACCAGATAACGCGTCGGGAAGTTGTCGGTCCCGTCGGCCACGATGTCGTAGCCGCGGAAGAGATCGAGCGCGTTCGCGGAGGTGAGCCGCGTCTCGTGCGTCTCGACCCGGATGAGCGGATTCACCTCGCGAAGGCGCGCGCGCGCCGACTCGAGCTTGGGCCGGCCGACGTCGGAGGTGCCGTGGATGACCTGGCGCTGGAGGTTGGACTCGTCGACCACGTCGAAATCCACGATGCCGATTCTCCCCACCCCCGCGGCCGCCAGATAGAGCGCGAGCGGCGACCCGAGCCCGCCGGCCCCGATCAGGAGGACGCTCGCCTGCTTGAGCTTCACCTGACCCTGGAGCCCCACCTCGGGCATGATCAGGTGCCTGCTGTAGCGGCGGATCTCCTCGGCGCTGAGGGGAAGCGGCGAGGCCGTAACAGGCGTCGCGCCTCCGGCCACCGACGGCACGATGCTCACCACATCTTTCTCGGCGAGCCGCGTCTCCCCCTGGCTCAGGTAGCGCACGTCCTCGTCGTTCACGTACACGTTCACGAACGAGCGTAGCTTCCCATCCTCGGCGTACAGGTGCTTCTTGAGCTGCCCGTGCCGCTCCACGAGGGCCCGCAGCACGTCGCCGACCGTATGGCCCTCCACTTCCACTTCGCTGGCCCCGCCGACGAAGCTTCGCAGCGGGGTCGGGATCAGGATCTTCACGGACATTCCAGCTCCTCCGGATCGAAACGGTCGCGCTCATCCGCCAGCACCCAGGACGTCATGATGCCCGGCTTGCCTTGCTCCACATTCAGGATCACGTACGAGTACCAGGGCCACGCGTGCTCGCGGTCGAACTCCGACGGACGCGCCGGGTGGTCCGGATGCGAGTGGTAGATTCCGACCACGTCGAGCCCCTGGGCCCTGGCCCACGTCTCGGCCTCGCGGTAGGCGTCCGGCCCCACGTAGTAGCGGCGCTCGCGCGAGTCGGGATTCCGGTTCACGAAGGGGCGCGTCACCACCACCGACTTCCGCCCGTCGCTCGCCCGGCCCACGAGAGCGCCGCAGCATTCCTCGGGATAGGAGCCCGCGCCCTGCGCCCGGATCTCCTCCACGACATGGCGCGGCACCCGGATCAAGGCTCCTCCCAGAACCGCTCGCTCAGATACCGGTCTCCCCCGTCCGGGAAGATGGTCACGACGCGGGGCGTCTCGCCTCTCTCCACCGCGTGGCGCGCCACGTCCAGGGCGCCGTGGAGCGCCGCCCCGGAGGAGATGCCGATCAAGAGCCCTTCCTCGCGCGCGACCCGCCGCACCATGCGATAGGCGGCCTCGGTCGACACCGTCCGGCGCTCGTCCGGAAAGGCGGGATCGTAGATGGCGGGGACGATGGCGGAGTCCATGTGCTTCAGGCCTTCGAGCCCGTGGAATGGGGAGTCGGGCTCGAGGGCGACGATCCGGACGTGGGCTACTTCCTCGCGGAGGCGGCGACCGACGCCCATGAGGGTGCCCGATGTTCCGAGACCCGCCACGAAGTGCGTGATGTGCCCGCCCGTCTGATCCAGGATCTCGACCCCGGTCGTCCGGTAGTGCGCCTGCCAGTTGGCGGGGTTCGAATACTGATCCGGGTAGAAGTAGCGGTCTCCTTCCCGCGAAGCGATCCGGCGCGCCTCGAGAATCGCCCCGTCCGAGCCCTCTTGCGGGTCGGTGAGCCTCAGGTCGACCCCGTACCCGCGCAGGATCCGGATCCGCTCGGAGCTGGCGTTCGCGGGGAGGCAGAGGGTGACCGGGTACCCCTTCACCGCGCCGATCATCCCGTACGCGATGCCCGTGTTCCCCGAGGTCGCGTCCAGGATGGCCCGCTTGGGCGTGAGCGCTCCGCTCTGCTCGGCCTGCTCCACCATCGCGAGAGCCGCCCGGTCCTTGACCGACCCGCCCGGGTTTCGCCACTCCAGCTTGGCGTAGATCTCGGCGCCTCGAAGCTCGGAGCCGATGCGGCGCAGCTTGAGGAGCGGGGTGCCGCCGATCATGTTGAGAAGCGACGTGGCGCCGCGCGCATGGCGGCCGCGCAAGAGCGCGTGGTCGCGCCCGCGCAGAATCGATCGCGTCACGGAGTCGCCTCGGGTTTCGGGGGTGCGGCCGGGTTTGCGGTCACGATGCAAGTCTCCTCGGATGGCTCGGCGTCCAGCCTCGGCGGGCGCCGCCATGGGAACGTTATTGTTGGTCTGGGATGGTCGGGGTTTGGGCGGATCGGGCCCGGCCGGAGACGGCCTAGGCCAAGCGGATCCGCGGACTACAAATACATCGGCGCGGGAGGGTGGGCCATGAGGCGCTCACTCGGCTCGAGGGCATGCGATTCGGATGCTTCCCTGCGGAGATTGGATGCAGTTCCATCGAATGATTATAGCAGAAATGCGCCTAGGGCAGCTGTCGCTCGTTTCGCAGCTGAACGGCGCAATAGAGCTCGCCTGCTCCGATGCCCGGCGGCCGCTTCGCGGCGTCCTGGTCTCCGAGACGCTCCTCCACCTCCACCCAGATGCCCCCGGCTCCGACCCCGGGGTCTCTCCCGCCGGTCGAATCCGGCTCGAGCGCCGCGCCGTTCCAGCGCAGATGCTGCCCCATCCGGGCGCCGCCCCCATGTCCGGGCGGGCCGGCCACGAGGTGAAACGAAGGCCATCGCTTGCGGCACCTGGCCTCGAAGTCCTCGGCGGAGCCCCGGTAGGCGAAGTACCGGTATCTCCCGCCGGCATACCCCAGGAGCGCGGAGAACACCTCCGATATGCCGAACGCCCCTTCCCGGCGGCTCACGCTCCCCTCGATCTCCGGGACCTGCTTCCAGTCGCGCAGGAGGAGGTACATCGGGTGCGTGCCGTTGGCCAGCCCCTGGTACAGCGCCAGCGATCCGTCCAGGTCGCCGCCCGCGAGCAGGAGGTACGCGAGGGTGGCCCGGTA
>Ga0187821_10000021_pt1 | contig 21683 bp, 18 predicted proteins | sample NC_wetland_sal_i_20_FD_132442 | JGI IMG/M metagenome (GOLD analysis project Ga0187821, IMG submission 132442) | Wetland sediment microbial communities from Neuse River Estuary, North Carolina, USA - SourceSoil_1 | ecosystem: Environmental > Aquatic > Freshwater > Wetlands > Sediment | place...
AGCATCCGGTTCCTCTTCGGCTACAGGGCCTCAGCCTGCCGCGCCGCAAGCAGGCAATATCGCTGCGGGTCCGCCTTCCAGTCCCCCTGTCCAATCGGCCGTCCAGCCATCGTCCAGCTCGCAGCCCAATGCGGGCACCAGCGCCAGCCACATCTCCGCCGCATCCTCAAGCTCTGTCGCCGCCACCGTTCCGCCGCGCTCCAAAAGCTGGCTGTGGGGAGCCATCGCCGCCGTTGTCGGCCTTGCCGCAGTCGCCGGCGGTCTCCTGTTCACCCGTCGCACCAGTGCCCTAACCGAAAAAGACTCCATTTTGCTGACCGAATTTGTGAACACCACCGGCGACCCCGTTTTCGACGGCACCCTCAAGCAGGCGCTCGCCACTCAACTGGAACAATCCCCCTTCCTCAACATCGTTCCGGAATCCCAAATTCAAAAGGCTTTGCAGTACATGGGCCGCCCCTCCGGCGAGCGCATCACTTCCGAAGTCGGCCGCGAAATCTGCCAACGCGAAAACATCAAAGCCATGATGACCGGCTCCATCGCCGGCCTCGGTTCTCACTATGTCGTTCAATTAAAAGCCGTCAACACCCAGACTGGCGACGCCATCGCTACCGAACAGGTCGAAGTCGAAAATAAGGAACAGGTTCTAAAGGGTATGGATCGCGCCGCCACGCAGATCCGCCAAAAACTCGGCGAATCGCTCACCACCGTCAAACAATTCGCCACTCCACTCGAGCAGGCCACCACCTCTTCGCTGGAAGCTCTCAAAGCGTACAGCGCCGGGCACGCCAATCACGCCAAGCTCAACGATCACGACGCCATTCCTTTTTTCAAAAAGGCCGTCGAGGTCGATCCTAATTTCGCCATGGCGTGGGCCGAAATGGGTGTTTCCGAAGGCAATGAGGGCATGGCGCGGACCTCCGAAGAATCCCTCAAGAAAGCTTTCGATCGTCAAGAGCGCTCCAGCGAGCTGGAACGTTTCTATATCAACGGCCACTACTTCGGCACCATCGGCGATCTGGACAAATCCGTCGCCACCTATGAACAGTGGCACAGAGCCTACCCTCGCGATTCCATCCCCATGAATAACCTAGCGCTTATCTATGGCTCGCTCGGCCAATTCGATCAGGCCCTGGCCTCGTCCCTCGACGAAATGCGCTCCGATCCAGACAGCATTTATTCCTACCAAGATCTCGCCGACGCCTATGTCAACTCGAATCGGATTGACGAAGCAAAATCCGTTGCCGAACAAGGTCTCGCCAGAGTTCCGGACGCCGGCAACTCGCATCGCCAGCTCATGGATATCGCCTTCCTCCGTGGCGACCACGCCGAAGTGGAGCGTCATTTGGCGTGGGCCAAGGGACGACCAGAGGAGCAATTCGTTCTCTTGGGAAAGGCCTTCTACGAACTTAATGCCGGCAAACGCAAGGCCTCTGCACAAACGCTGGCTGAGGCCCAAGCCGCTTCCCAGAAGTTTGGCAACAACGAATTCTCTGCAGTCCTCGCCGGTCTTTCTGCGTACTCCGCCAGCATCGTAGCGGATTGCCCTTCTGCGAAGGCTCTCGCGTCAGCTTCGTTACAACAGTTCCCGGCAGGGGAAAACGTTCGGCCCGTCTCCGTCGCTCTGGCCAACTGCGGCGATCAGGTCAAAGCTGCGCAGTTGATCGAGGCCTCCGTCAAGCAGCACCCCAGCGACACCCTGTTGAATCTCGTGCACAAGCCCGTCGTACTTGCCATCATCGCCGCCCGTCAGGGCAAACCCGATGACGCCGTTGCTCTTCTCGAACCCGCGCGCCGAATTGAGTTGGGCGTTGGTCCCGGTGTTGCGCCAGCGTTGGTCCCGTACACCCGTGGCATCATTTATCTCGCAAAAAAAGACGGTGCCAACGCCGCTCTCGAGTTCCGCAAGATCCTGGATCGCCGCTACCTTTACGTCAGCTCTCCTTCCCTTGGCCTTTCGCAGCTCGGACTAGCCCGCGCGTATGCCTTACAAGGCGACTTCACCAAAGCACGCACCGCTTATCAGGACTTCCTTGCCGCCTGGAAAGACGCCGACCCCGATCTCCTCCCGCTCAAAGAAGCCAAATCCGAATACGCCAAACTCCAGTAGTTTTCATCCCACGGCTTCGTCATCCAGAGTTTTCGCAAAGCGGTAACGAAAGGATCTCTCGGCTCCGCACTTTCCTTACCCCTTACTCCTACTTTCTTTTCTCGTGGCCTTCTTCTTTCACCGCGCCTCTACCGGCGCCCACTTCCTCCACATCAACCGTGCCGGCAGCCACAAAATCACGCACCACAGCAGCACCACCGGTCCGCGCCCGATCAGAAACACCAGCAATCCCGCCAAGCTGGTCATCGCGTCACCCAATCCTGCCACACCCGCTCCGCGTAGCTGTGCTCCCAGAGATTCGCTCGGCGCGGCAAGCTCTTCCCGCATCGTGAAATACACATTGGCAAATATCACACGGTGCTCGGACGCCTGCTGCTCCGACTCCAAGCGCGCCACGTCGGCGGTGGCGCTTGCGATCTGCCGCTGCAACTCGCGTACATTTCCATCCGGATAGGTCTGCTTCTCCAGCAGGTCCTGCAGTCGCCGCAACGTACCCCGCGCATTGCTTAGCCGTGCGTCCAGGTCCGCGCGCTGCTGGGTAATCTCGTCCGCCGCCTGCTCCTCCCGCTCCACGTCGCCCAGCGCTTTCAAATCGCCGACGGTCCCGACCAGTTCCGAGGAAGGCACGCGCAAGGTCGCCGACAAGACGCTGCCGCTCTTCTGCCCCACCATCCGCAATCTCGCCGCATATCCGCGATGCCGCTCCAGAATCTCTTCCAGCGAAGTCCGCGATCGCGCAAACTCCTTCGTCGCCACTGCTAGCTCCGCCGTGTGCGCAATTAGCGGACTGTTGGCACTTATCGTCGGCGCTGGCATCGGAACGTTACGCCCAAGCTGGGCCTGGAGCTCCGTGCGTGTCGCCGCGGCGTTCTCCTGCAATTCGCGGAGCTGTTTCATGTCGTTCACTCGGTACGGATCATTCTCAAATTCGTTCGATGCAACCGGCGCCTGTGTAATCGTCCCGTCGGACGTCTGTTTCGTGGCCGGCCGGTTTCCCCGCTGCAAGGCCACCAGACCCAAAATCGCCGTCAGCGCCACCAACAGCAGGCGCTGAGCATTAGACATTTCCTGAAACTTCCGAATTACCACCGCAAGTGGATTCCTCATGGGATACCTCCCTTGGCATCCCCGTTTGAACGCACGCGCCCCGCTTTTCTTGCACCTCCTCACCACTCAGGTTGCCGCATTCTCATCGGACGCCGTATCCAATAGGTACTTCCAGCAATCCTCCCAATAACCCGCGCACCGGCTTCGCTTACAATCGCCCCAATAGGATCCGTCATGAACTACCCCGAAAAGCGGCGAACTCCGCGATACCCCTTCATTGCGGTTGCCGAAATCACCGACGCCGGCTCCGGAGCGCAGCTCAACTCCCAGGTGGCTGAACTCAGTCTCAACGGCTGCTATGTCGATATGTTGAATACGTTGCCGGTCAGCAGCAAAGTGACCGTGAAAATCTTTGCCGACGCGGAGTGTTTTGAAGCGACCGCCGTCGTCATCTACGCACACCAGGGCTTGGGTATGGGACTCGCCTTCCAGGATGTCTCGCTGAAGAGTGGAATTCTGCTGCGGCAATGGCTGCAAAAGGCCAGCGCATCAGGGGAATGACCCCCTGCAGCTTACTCCTTGCCCGATTATGAGATGATGATCCGCCGCAAAAGCCACCCTTGGAGCTGTCATGGCTCACCTCCTTCTCGTGTTCATCGCTTCCGGCGCGTTCGCCTTTGCCGCTTCCGCGCAAGAGCTCGCCTGGCAACCACCCGCCGGCCGCCCCACGCTGAAACTCTGGCCTAACGGGACACCTGGGGCTCCGCCCCATCCGGCTCCCGAGGCCGACATGACCACCGCCAGAGATAATCGCATCGCGGACAGACCGATAGTCCGCCTCGGCAATGTCTCGGATCCCACGATCACCTTCTACGCCGCCAAACCTCCCAACTCCAAGGCCACCATCGTGGTGTTCCCGGGCGGCGCCTACCGCATCCTCGCCATCGACCTGGAAGGCACTGAAGTCTGTGAGTGGCTCATCACCATCCACGTCAACTGCGTCTTAGTAAAATATCGCGTTCCTGATTCCGGCCCGTTCCCCAAATCTACCGCCGCGCTGCAGGACGCGCAGCGCGCTCTAGGCATCGTGCGCGCCAACGCCAGTGCGTGGCAGCTGGCTCCCGACAGCATCGGCGTTCTGGGCTTCTCTGCCGGAGCGCACCTCTCCGCAGCACTGTCCACGCATTTCGACAAACGTTTGTACGATCCCATCGACGCCGCCGACCAGCTCTCCTGCCGCCCCGACTTCGCGGTCATCGTCTATCCCGGCTACCTCGCCCTCGCCGAACAAAATTTCGCGCCCAATCCCGAAATCCACTTCACCGCCGGTACTCCGCCCTCCTTCATCGTCCAGACCGAAGACGATCCCGTCCACGTGGAAAACTCCACACTCTATTTTCTGGAACTGAAAAACGCCGAGGTCCCCGTCGAACTCCACATCTACGCCGAGGGCGGCCACGGGTACGGCCTGCGCCGCACCGCTCTCCCCGTCACCGCCTGGCCCAGCCTCGTTGAAACCTGGCTGCACACCATTAAGATGTTGCCGAATCCTTGAACTCGGCTAAACTTCCACTTGATTTCGATGCCCAAGCGTCCCCCGGAACCCGAATTCCCGCTTTCCCTTAAACCGCTGACGCGCCACTCCGCCGAACTGCGCGGTAAAATTCTCTCCCTGGTGAAAAAAGGCAAAAGCCAGCGGGCTATCGCCCGCGTTCTCAAGATCAGCCTCGGCACCGTCGGCTACCACGTAAAACGCCTCCGCGCCGCCGGTCAGTTACCCTAGTCCAGCGGGGCATCATTCGTGTTCCACGGTCTTCTCTTAGAGGCCATGGAGCCCACCGCCCGAACCATAATCCAAGACTTACCTCTCACTTCTGCCGCGTGCTATCCTTCCGCCCGCGAAAACGTCATGATCGCCAAAGGCATCACTCCGATCCTCAACGTCTCCGAACTCGCTGCCACTTTCGGCTGGTTTGAAAAGTGGGGCTGGAAAAAACTCTGGGACTGGGGCACTCCGCCAACCTTCGGCGCCATTGGCTCCGGCGAAGTCTGCATTTCCCTGTGCCGGGACGCCCAGGGCGGCCGCGGCAAAGGTTCCAACACCACCACGTTCACTAACGACGGCTACGAAGCGGAGGACAAAGGTGTCTGGATGTCGGTCTGGGTCGAAGACGTGGATGCCGTTCACCGGGAGTGTGTCGCCGCCGGCCTCGACGTCACTATGCCGCCCACCAACGAACCGTGGAACGTCCGCGAGATGCACCTTCGCCATCCCGATAGCCATGTCTTCCGCGTTAGCAAAGGCCTCGAGCACAATCGTAAGGACTAGCGCCAACCTCCTTCGCCACTTCGACATCCAGCATCCGCGAAAACGTGGGCCAACGCGCGAATCGGAACTTTTCGCTGTAGTGCAAATTGAGACAGACGCTCCGACCCTCTACCTTCTAGACTCTTCTCGTTACATGGTCCATCCCCAAAGCAAAGCGGGGTTCAACATGTGGTGCAAACACTGTCCGGTTTGTCAGCAGCCATTGCAAAAAAAACTTCCCACCGAGACCGTTCCCTGTACGTGCGGGAAATACATCTGGAAGGGCTAGCACCTTCGCATGCACACATGGCGCTCCAATTGGCAAGTCGCATCGCCGGAGACTTGGAATCGGTGGGCCTAGAGACAGTCTCACTTCCTTCCCGTATGACCGATTTGCCCAGGCTCAACTTTGCCCCGGAACACTCCGTGCGACTGCACATCCTCCACCTCAGCGCGACCTCAAGGCTGGCGGTACTCTGCCTGGCACTTTTCGCGCCGTTCGGCGCCACCCCGGCTCAAGACTCCGGCGATATTCTCCACTGATTTGTTGCACGGCGTCTGGCAGCGATTCCACCGGAAATAGCGGCAATCCTTGTCTTGCATGGCGTGGAGCGGAGCCGGCAAACACGCTAGGCAGGATTTGACCCGTCCTTGTTGTTATACGTACTCTGAGGATGTCCAGGTTCGCATCCGCGCAAATCCACTTTCCTCGGACTAACGCTCTATGACTCGACCAACCACGCAGGCGATTTCCCCTTTTTTGATCGTCAGCAATGTCCCCCAAACCGTCGCATTCTATTGCGATCGGCTTGGCTTTGAAACCAGGTTCCAGGAGCCGCACGGCGATCCTTTTTTTGCCATCCTGGGGCGCGACGGAGCCCAACTCTTCGTCAAGTCCGACAAAGACGCTTTGCCGCTCCCCAACCCGCGGCGTCATCCCTCCATGAGGTGGGACGCCTTTGTCTATACCGCAGACCCCGATGGGCTTGCCGCTGAATTTACGGGGCGCGGCGCGGTTTTCGGCGCACCACTTACGGACACACACGACGGCCTGCGCGGTTTCGAAATTTGCGATCCGGACGGCTACGTCTTGTTCTTCGGGCACCCTAGGTAGCTGCTCGCATCGGCAGTCTGGTCCAGCCGAGCTCTTCGGCCTCTATCCCAACCAGCGATCCAGTGGACGGGCGATAGTGCGGCGTTCTCAGGCTCAGGCCGATAGAATAAACACTCGACGTGAAAAGAGGCCAACGCAAATGACCCAATCCAACTCCAGTATCGTTCGTTGCTTCGTGGAAGAGGTGATTAACAAAGGAAACATGGACGCGGCCGCACAGTTTGTATGGGAGGACGTGGTCGAGCAGGTTCCGCTGCCTGGTCAGGGCCCAGGACTGGACGGTCTGAAGGATATTCTTCGCTCCATGCGAGCAGGTTTTCCGGATCTGGATTTTTCTATCAAGGAGCAGATCACCGAGGGCGACAAGGTCGCCAGTCGTTTTGAATGGACGGGCACGCACCAAGGAGCATTTCTTGGGGTCCTCGCGACCGGGAAATCCGTCCGGGTGTGGGGCGTGGTCGTCGACCGGTTACAGGAAGGCCGGATCAAAGAAACACGCATCCTGATGGACACGCTCGGTCTGATGATGCAATTGGGTGTGATTCCGCCGCCCAAGGCATGAGCCCTCTTTCGGGCTCTTGATTCCTTTGGGCCTGCTCCCTGTTACCGTTTCAAGTAGCGAAGCGCGACGCATCCCGATCCAAAAATCCTGGAATCAATCAGCTTCAACTGCAATCGCTCCTGTAAGCCGACGCCTTCCAGCAATCGTCTCCCCTCGCCAGCGACGATCGGTGAAACGACAAAACGATATTCATCCACCAGACCAAGCTCTATAAGTTGAGAAGGAATATCTACGCCACCAATCAAAATGTCCTTGCCTGCTTCTTGTTTCATTTTAAGTATTTCGTCGCGCAGGCCGGTGCGAGCAATTCTGGTATTTCGATCTTCAGCGCTCTGTAATGAGCGGGAAAAAACAATTTTGTTTTTGGAGTCAAAAGTGGTTGCAAAATCGTTCGATGCTTTGGTCATCGACTGGTTTTTTGCCACTTCAGGCCAAAAAGGAACCATCAACTGGTAGGTTTTGCGCCCAAAAACGAGCAGGTCAACCTCTCGCAGCAGGCTTGTGAAATAAGTATGGCTTTCTTCATCGGCCATCTGTTTGGTGTGGTCAACGCAGCCGTCCACGGTGATGTTGATGGCGAAGATGACATTTCTCATGGTTCCTGCCCGCGTGCGCCAGCCCAGCGCTAACACTCTCCCAGCGTTTCAGTTCTCGGTCAACTCCCGAGAAGCCAGCTCGCCGGATCTGCGAAATGCGGATTTGCAGATCGCTCCGCCAGGAGAACCAGCGTCCCGCTGGAGAATGACAACGATTCTGATCGCAACTGGAGCGTGCTACAGTAATCGCAAGTGAGGACCCGTGCGGCGCGGCTTCAGCTTATTTTCAATACAGGTCTGGATGGTGCTCTGCGGCTTGGCGCTCCTGGCGTTCTCTTCCCCTTCGGCGGCCCAGGTCGCTTCCGACACCCGAGCGGATAATGACTTCGCGGCCACGGGCCAGCTCACCGTGCAAGTGCAAACCCTAGCTGGAGCGGCGTTCTCGGAAGGCGCGACCATTGCGCTGTTCACCCGGGACATTCAAGACAAACAGCTCACAAAATCGGACCACAACGGCAGCGTGCGCTTCACCGCGTTGCCCTCCGGCTCGTACCTGATGGAAGTCGCGGCGCCCGGATATCGCACCGTCCAGGAACAAGTGATCATCACCGGAACGCACGAAGCGCAGAGCATGGTGGTTTCAATGGTGCCCACGTCGGTGGGCGCGCAAAGCAAAGGCCCATCAACCAGAGTTTCCCCAAAAGCGGTGAAGGAGACGGAAAAAGGACTGGTGGCGCTGCAGGTAAACAAACTGACCGATGCGCAGCGACATCTAGAGCGCGCTCTCACGATCGACCCGAATTTTGCCGACGGGAACTATCTGATGGGCGTGCTGCTGCTCCGACAACAGCAATCGCAAAAAGCTACCGGTTACCTGCAAAAATCAGTGGAGCTTTCGCCGGATCACGCATCAGCTCTGTTGGCGCTCGGCGAAGCAGAATACTTGCAGCGCGACTACCCCCACGCCGCTGAATCGCTGGAACGTTTTCTGCGCGAGCAACCGCGGAACCCGCAAGCCGCCACAGCACAAAAGTATGTGGAGGCCATCCGCTCGTTTGAGAGGCCAATAACCGACGCCCAATCGGGCGCGGAAAGTACGGGATCTTCACCAGCAGGTCTGGGAGGCTCGAGGTCAACCGACGGTGCCGACGCCGCCAATCCCGAGCTTCCACCGCTTCTCGCGATCACGCCCGAAACGGAAACCAGTTGGGCGCCGCCCGATGTGGATGACGAAAAACTCGAACTGGACTCCAGCGCGCCGTGCCAGCTCGATGAAGTGGTCGGGTCGGCGGGCCAACGTGTGCAGGAACTGGTTCGGAATGTGGATCGTTTCACCGCTACCGAAGAGATCGACCACTTCAACCTGAGCCCGATGGGATCGCAGACCGCGCACGAGACGCGGAAATTCGATTATGTCGTCGAGATCCGCCAGTTGGGGAAAAACGATCTCGATGTGGAGGAATATCGCAACGGCTCCGTCTCGATACAGGAATTTCCAGGGCACATTGCGAATGTTGGACTCCCTTCGCTGGCCTTGGTGTTTCATCCCTACTTTCAATCCAAGTATGAATTTACGTGCGAAGGCCGCAGCTCCTGGCGCGGCAGCCCGGCGTGGCTTGTACACTTTAAACTACGAGCCGATCGGGGAAGCGCGATGCTGGTCTATAACGTGGGCCGCCTCTCCCGCGCCGTGGGCCTGAAGGGGCGTGCATGGATTGACGTCGAGACTTCGCAGATTCTGGCCATGGAATCCGATATCGTGCATCCACTTCCTGAGATCCGGCTGATGCGTGATCATCAGCTCATCGAATACGGGCCGGTAAGCTTTCGCAATAACTCGATGCAACTCTGGCTCCCCAAGAACGTTGACTGGTACTGCTCACTCGCTGGCCGGCGCTATCACCGCCATCACACCTTTAGCGGCTTTCTGCTCTTCTCCGTTGACGACAAACAAAAAATTGCCCAGCCCAGTGAACCGGCCAATTCCACCGCACCGGAGTAAGTTTCGGGCTGGCAAAGCCAACCTTGAATTATGGCCTGCGTTGCCACATTCTCGGCGAGCGCGCGGGCGCAGTCTCCTGTCGTTCAGTAAGCTGTCCTTGGTTTTCCGGGTGAGAACGCTTACGGTGCTTACGGTGCCTCCGTCATGCGCGTCCATGAGCCGTTTTCACCCTGATTTTCCGGTGTGGCATTGGGATTGTCGTAAGTACGGTAGTTGCCGAAGCCGTCGGTGAAGTGATTGTAGCCACCCACGTTGTCGAGCTGTTTCGTACCTCCGGTGCTGGAATCGTTGAGTGTATCGACACCGCGGATAAGATCACAGAAATGGTCCAAGGAACTGCGGCCGCCTTCACCGTGCAGAAAACCGTCCACTCCCCCGCCGGACGATCCGCCGCCTCCGCTGCTATCGTGCATCATCGCAGCTTCCTGGCAGTCCCATCGAATAATGCTAGGTTCCAGGAGGCTTAAACTCTGACCTGGATCCAAACCAGAAGTCCAACAACCAGTTTCCCCGCAAATGCATCTCCTCAGAGGAGGTTTCCCCCTATGAAGATATCTGGATGGAAAACGTCAATAATGTTGGCGCTTGTTGTGAGTGGGTTGTCCGCGCACGCTAGGGCCGCCCAGGAGACCGCGGCGTCTCTCGCTGACGGCACGGAGATTTACGCGGAATTGAATGGTGACGTCGATTCGAAGAAAGCGAAAGCCGGCGACGCTATCTCTCTCCACACCACAAAAACGGTGAAGTCCAGCGAAGGCCGGATGATCCTGCCCAGGGGCACGAAGGTGCTCGGGCACGTCACGCAATCGGAGGCAAAATCAAAGGGTGCGAACGAATCGACGCTTGGCTTGGCGTTTGACAAAGCGGTGTCGAAGGACGGACATGAAGTCCCGCTCAGCGTGATCGTGCAAGCGATCGGAGCACCCGTCTCGTATTCGGTGGATCCCGGGGCCAGTCCGCCCGAGAGCGGCGTGGCGCAAGGTTCGGTTCGCACGTCACCGATGGGAGCAGGACGCAGCGCGCCGGCGGCGTCGCAGCCTCCCACAAGCGGAGTGAGCTCCGGAGCGGCGGTTCCGGACGTTGACCCGCAGGGCCAGCTTGGGCCGGGCAGCCATGGCGTGGTGGGGATGCACGGGCTGACGCTCAACCGGACGACCGCGAACAATGCTATCGTGACTTCCGACGGGAAAAATGTGCACCTGGAGGGCGGAACGCGATTTCTGCTGGTGCAGCAGAATGCAGAGGTACCGGCGAAGTAGAAAAGCGGGACTGCTATTTGACGAAATGTTCTCTGGCTGTCCGGGCTTTTCCCTACAAACGAAGAACCCAGGCCGCTTACTGGTACCCCTCAATTTTCCGTTTTCGATTTCGCCAGAGCCTTAACCTGGCACTCCTGATACCAGGCAAACGTGCGGCCCAGGCCTTCGGCAAAATTCACGGCGGGCTCGTAATCGAGTAGTTGGCGAGCAAGATGAATGTCCGCTTGGGAGTCGCGGATGTCGCCGTCCCGCGGCGGTTCGTATTTCGCCTCTAACGGGTTGCCGCTGATTTCACGCAACAGCTGTAAAGTCTGGTTCAGCGAAATTCGCGCTCCGGTGCCCACATTGAGCACCTTGCCGCTGGCCCCCGGCGCCTCGCAAGACGCCAGCGTCGCCTGCACCACATTATCAACGTAGGTAAAGTCGCGCGTTTGCTCGCCATCGCCAAACACCACCGGCTCGGTTCCCTCCAGGAAGGCCGTGCAGAATTTGGCCAGCACCCCCGAGTAGGGCGAACTGGGATCCTGCCGCGGGCCGAACACGTTGAAGTAGCGCAAGCTGACGTTCTGCAACCCATACACCCGGCCAAACATCTGCGCATACAGCTCGCACACATACTTGGTCACCCCGTAAGGCGAAATCGGTTCCGGCTGCATGGTTTCCACTTTGGGCAGGGTGGGCGTTTCGCCGTAGGCGGAGGAAGACGCCGCCAGCACCACTCGCTTCACTTTGGCGTCGCGCGCCGCCAGCAAAACGTTGAGCGTCCCTTCGATGTTGATGCGATTGGTCTCGACCGGATCCTTGATGGAGCGCGGTACGGACGTGCGCGCCGCCAGATGAATCACGTAATCCGCTTCGTGCATCGCGCGACGAATCGCTTCGATATCGTTGATCGAGCCTTTGATGAAGGAGATTTTGTTGCGCACTTCGGCCAGGTTTTCTTCTTTGCCCGCCGATAGATCGTCCAGCACCACCACGCTGGCGCCGCGGCGCACCAGTTCATCCACCGTGTTGGACCCGATGAACCCCGCGCCACCGGTGACCACGTATCGCATCCATCCTCCACCAGGAACCCCTGGTATGCAGCGCCCGCATGTGTCGCAGAAAACCGTGACGGAATCCTGCAACACCCGGGAGTTCTCTCAAGACGCCAGAAATTCCTTCTGGTAACCTGAAACTTCCCGTCGCCACGCCATTGTACGACGAAAGATGAGGACGCAGGATTTGCCCGAGCCTAAGGACGCAAGAAAGACATGAGCCGCCGGACCGTAGGCTTGCTGGCGATTCTTCTCGCAGTGATCTGTGGCGCGGCGGCCTTTATCTGGCTGCGTGCCGGCGGCCAGGGCAAGACCGTGGTGAACTTTACCCCCGAGCCGCCAGCCGCAACCGCCAAGCCCGACACCAGTGAAGCAATGCGCCCGCAGCCGAACGTCACTCCAAACACGGGCGCTCCCAGCGTGGCGGCGCCGAATACCGCGAATTTCAACGGCGCGAATCACGCGGCAGCCGCTGCTGAACCCGCCGGATTTGCCCCGCCGCTGGGCGAGCAATTGGACTTTTCCGGCAGCGTGGCCAAAGTAAACAACGTCGCAACGCTGCGCCTGCTGGTAACCGGCCGCAAGGAGATTGCCGGCAAGGACGCCTGGCACCTGCAGGCCTTCGCGCATACCCAGAATCCGCTGCGCATGGTGTTTGAACTGGATGACCAGTTTGATTCCTACAGCGCGCCGGGTGATTTCAGCAGCGTGCAATATGAAATGCGGCTCAGTGAGCGCGGACAAAAGGTGCAGAGCATTCAGCGAATCAGCGCGACCGGGCGTGATCCGGCTCCTCCGGGGGCCGGCGAAGCGCTCGTGCTGCCAGGAACGCGCGACCCGCTGGGCATGATGCAGTACCTGCGCGGTGTGGACTGGAGCAAGGTGCCGGAAGTGCGCGGTCCGGTGTACGACGGGCGTAAGCTGTACGACGTGCGCGCGCAGAAAATCGGCTCGGCGGACGTGCAGGTGCCGGCCGGAAAATTCTCCACCAACACCATCGAAATTAAAGTGTTTGATAACGGCGCAGAAATGAAAGACGCGCACTTCACCCTGTACCTGGCCAAAGATCAGGCCAGAACGCCAGTACTGCTCGAGGCGACACTGCCCTTTGCCGCTGCTCGCGTCGAACTCACCAGGCGCCAGTAGCCTGATAACAGCAAAGGGAAAGAGAACGATGGAATGCGCCAAACGCATTCCACTTTTCAAATTTCGGTTTTGCTTTCATATTTCTTACGGCGTTGTCGTTTTGCCGTAGTTCAGCGGTTCGCCGGATTTCGGTACGTCGTAGTTGTTCCAGAACCATAGCGGTTCCAGCTTCTTCTGCTCCGGCCACACCTGGTTCAGCGTGTCCCCTTCAAACAGCTCGCCGTTTTTCATCACCCAGTGAATGCTGTTGCTGTTGTGGATGTCGTCCAGCGGACTCTTGTCAAAGATCACGAGATCGGCGAGTTTGCCCGGCTCCAGCGTGCCGATTTCGTCGGGACGCCCGACAATGTGCGAGCCGTTCACCGTTGCGCACTTCAGCACTTCCATCGGGGTCATGCCGCCGCTGCCCAGCATCCACATTTCCCAGTGATAGCCGAGACCTTGCAATTGGCCATGGCTGCCGACGCCGACCAGTCCGCCCGCGCGCTCCAGTTTGGTGACTTGCGCGGCCAGCTTGGGGAATTCGTATTCGTCCTTGCGGAACCATTCCGGCCGCCGCTTGGTTTTCTGGTCAATGATGCGGTGCGGAGTGAAATGGTTGAGCTTGGCGTTGTCGTGCACTTCGCTGTACTCGTACCAGTAGTCTTCGCCGAACGGCCCGCCGTAATTGACGATCAGCGTCGGAGTCTCGGCGATGCCGGACTTGGCGAACATCTGCAGCACGTCGTTATAGAGTGGCGTGATGGGCAGCGTGTGTTCGTTGCCGTGGAAGCCGTCAATGACGTGGGTCAGATCGAGTTTCAGGTCCAGCGCGCCTTCGGTAGTCGGCATCATCTGGAGTTCCTTCGAAGCCTGCACCATGAACTGCCGCTGCTTGCGAGTGCCGACCAGGTAGCTCTTGATGTTGTGCGTGCCGTAATACTTCTGGTATTTGGTGAGCACGCCTTTCACTTCTTCTTCGGTCTGGAAGTTGTTGTCGGAGAAGACGCCAGGGCCGGTGGAGAAGGCGCGCTGGCCGAGAATGTCGCCGGTGTCCACCAGGTCCTGATAGGCGAACATATCGTTGGTGCTGGTCTGCACGTCGAGGCCGCTGGTGACGCCGTAAGCCAGGTTGGCGAGGAAAGCCCAGTTCTGCGTATCGAGGATTCCGCGTTTGATTTCGAACCAGTGCGCATGGGTGTCCACAAATCCCGGCGTGATGGTCTTGCCTTTCACGTCGAACACCTTCGCACCTGAGGGAACGGAACCTTTGGCGCCCACGGACTTGATGCGGTTGTTTTCGATGACGATGTCGGCGTCCTTAAGGACTTCATCGCCTTTCATGGTAACCACCGTAGCGCCGCGAAGAACGATGGTGCCTTTAGGAGTTTTACGCGGCATTTCCAGGTCCACGGCGATTTCCTGAACGTCCTTCTCCTGTTCCTTGAACTTTTCGGGCTTCTTCTCTTCTTTCTTTTCGTCCTTCTTGTCGGCTGGTTTAGCGTCGGCGGTTTCTTTTTTGTCCTTATCTTTGTCGGCGTCCTTGGCTTCGTCCTTCTTTTCGCCTTCCTTCTTTTCGTCCTTGGGCGGCTCGAAGGAGATGGAGCTGAGCGGCTGCCGGAAATAGCTGGCGCCGACGGCCCAGGTGATGGTCTTGCCGTCGTCGGCCCAGCCGTAATAATCCGCGCCGATGTCGGTGATCTTCTTCAGCGGAACCGCTGGGCCGCCAACACTCACCGTCGGCGGTTCGCCGCCCACCGGGGGCATGGCGATGACGTAGAGCTGATTCATGACGTGCGCGAGAACCCACATGCCGTCGGGGCTGGGAACCAGGTCGTCGGCAGGAACCGGTTCATCCGCGAAGTAGATGCCGGAGCCCTTGACGATCAGGTGAGTGCGCCGATCGGTGCCGTCATAGCGCAGCGAGATCAGTCCGCCGGGCGTGTACACGTAGATGCGGTCTTTCTCGTGGGTGAAATGCGGGCCGCCGGCACCGCGCGCAGGAAGAATCAGGTTAGGTTCGCCTCCTTCAGCGGAGATCCAGATGAGGTCGTCGTTCTGGGTCTGGCCGAAATCGAAGCCGCTGTTTTCACGGTCGTAGGCATTGCCGCGGAGCAGCACGATGCGCGAACCATCGGGAGAAAATACTGGGCTGCTGTAAACGGCGAGCGACTTGGAAAGCTGGACGGGCTGGCCGCCGGAAGCCGGGATTTTCCACAGCTGGCCGCCTTCGCTCGACCAGGAAACGTAGGCGATCCATTTGCCGTCCGGAGAGAAGGCCGGCTGGAATGCGGTGGATTTCCCGGTGTCGAACTTCTGCGGCTTTCCGCCGGGCAGGTCGAGCGTGTAGAGGTGCGTCATGGCTGAGAAAGCAAGTTTCTTGCCGTCGGGAGATTCCACCGGATCGTGAATCAGGCGGACTTTCACCGGTCCTTGGTCCACCTTTTGCGGAAAGTCGAGTTTCGGGCCGAGATCCTGGGAAACTTCGGCGGAAAACGGAATGACGGACTCAGCGCCAGACTCGAGATTCAAACGGCGGATTTTGCCGTCCTGGTTATAGACGATCTCCTTTCCGCCGGGGAGAAAGGCATAGCCGGGAAAAAGGTCACGCGAAAAGATGGCTTCCTGATCGTCGCGAGTGACCGGATAGCGGACCCAGTGGTCTTCACCGGTTTCGAGATTGCGCAGGCGCAGGCCGGTTTCGGTTTCGTAGCGGCTGACGTACAGCAGCGTTTTGCCGTCGGGAGAAACTCCAGGGCGCATGGCGCTGCGCGGCTGCTCGATGATGGTGTCTTCGTCGCCGGTCTTGCGGTCTTTGCGCTTGATCGACCATAGCGGAAACATGGAGTTGTAGGAGAAGTCGCGGTGGCGCTGGGCAAAGTAAAGATAGCGGCCGTCAGGCGAAGCAACGACGCCCATGTCGCTGGTGCGTTGGTCGCGCGGCGTGGTCGGAGAGGGCTTGGATTTGGTGATCTGTACTCCCGTCCCCCCGTCCACGTGGTACATCCAGATTTCCCGGGGGCCGATGCCGAATTTCGTTTTGGAAACGTAGATGTATTTGCCGGTGGGATCCCAGCTGGGGGACGCGAATTCGTTGGTGGGATCTTTGGAGACCTGCTTAGCGCCAGTGCCGTCGGCCTTCATGATCCAGACGTTTTTTCTGCCTTCCCGGTCAGAAAGGAAGGCGATCCACTGGCCGTCGGGAGAAAAGCGGGGCTGGGAATCGAAGGACATGCCGCCGTCGATGAGCTTGGCTTTGCCGCCTTCCATGGGGAGCGTGTAGATGTCGCCGAGGAGTTCGAACACGATCGTTTTGCCGTCGGGAGAGACATCGAGAGAGAGCCAGGTGCCTTCATCGGTGGTGAAGGTGACCTTGCGGTCGGACTTCAGGGGCAGACCTTTTTTCTCCTCTTTCTTCTCTTTTTTGTCGTCCTTTTTATCTTTGTCCTTGTCCTGGTCCTGATCGGACGAGAGGGACGGAGCCCGGTCTTGCGGTAAGTCCGGAGATTGGGCGCGGGCTCCAATCGCGACGCCGGTGAGCGCCAGCGTGAAGAGCAACGCGTGGATCAGGATGGACCGCGGGCGGGTAGGGAAGGCGTTCATGCTTGGTGTTCTCCTTGTGGCGTAAAAACTCGGCTTAAGAGCCCATCAGAAACAGCGGCTTGTTGGCGAAGCTGGTGTATTTCGGCCGCAGTCGCTCGGTGTCGTATTGATCTTCGACGTTTACGAATTTCTTGGTGGCGGTGACCGTGGTGATCGGCAGGTGGCTGTAGCGGCCTTCCCGCAGTACTACCAAGTGGCCGAAGGTCTTATTGAGGATCAGGTCCAGCGCCAAGTTACCATAGGCCATCGGAACAATGGAATCGATGGCGTCCGGTTCGCCGGAGCGCACCAGATATCCGAGTTTCTGGCTGATCACTTCGATTTTTTTGCCTTTATTGAATCGGGCGGAACGGTTTTTTACTTCTTCGGCGACCAGATCGCCGATGCCCCCCAGCTTTTTGTGACCGTAAGCGTCGGCGCTTTCGCCTTCGAAGACCATTTCGCCACCCTCGAACATTGCGCCCTCAGAAACCAGCGCCACAGAATAGCGGCTGGGGTTCTTGAGGCGGTCGGCGACCAGCAGCTCGGTCAGCCGGTCAATCTCGAACCTGTACTCGGGAATGACGCAGCGGTCCGCGGCTCCAGCAAGTGTGGGAAGCATCGCGGTATAGCCTGCGTAGCGGCCGAAGACTTCCAGAATTAGAAATCGTTCGTGGGAGCCGGCAGAGGTGCGAATACTGTTGGTGAGTTGAATGGTGCGCGAGACACAGGTGCTGAAACCGATGCAGTAATCAGTGCCGGGCACATCGTTGTCCATCGTTTTTGGAATGGCCACGACGTGGAACCCTTCTTTGTGCAGCCGCACGGCGTAACTCAACGTGTCATCGCCGCCGATGGGAACCAGGTAATTGATGCCCAGCCACTCCAGGTTCTTGAGAACTTCGGGCGTGAGGTCGTTCTTTTCCTGGTTAAACTGCCCGCGAAGATGTTCAGGAACGCTGCTTTTGCCGGTTTTGCCGGGATTGGTGCGGGACGAGTGTAGAAACGTGCCGCCAGTGCGGCTGGCACGATTGACGATGTCTTCCGTGAGGACCTGATAGTTATTGGAATTGTCGTAGTCTTTGTCGCGGACGATGTCGATCAGGCCGCCCCAGCCATGTCGGATGCCAATGACCTGATAGCCTTCGCGGAGCGCACGATAGGTAACGCCGCGAATCGCGGGATTCAGCCCCGGAACGTCGCCACCTCCGGTAAGGATGCCGATGATGCCCTTTTTGGTGCTGACGTTAGCCATGTGTGCTTGCCCTTTTTGGGTGAAGTGAACCCACGATTTTACACGGAGTGGCTATTAGACGAAACCGGAAGCCTGGATCGGAACATCCAAGCGGGGCTGCCTTCCCTGGAAGGCAACCGAGAAGGCGCGCATAGGTGCGACACTATTTTCGGGCGACACGCGGAGGACTCATGAACAAGGCGCTGGTGGTGCTGGTTATGCTGATGGCCGCGGCTCTGGCAGCCGTCAGTCCGCAAGCTTTAGCCTGGAACGACCGCGGCCACATGAGCGTGGCGTATGTTGCCTACATGAAGCTGACGCCGGCAACGCGAGACCGTGTGAATGCGTTGCTCAAACTCAATCCACAATATGCCGGCTGGTCGGCTACCGTGGACAAGCAAGTTCCCACGGCAAGCCCAGCCGACAGGGACATGATGATTTTCATGATTGCGGCGACCTGGGCCGATGCGATCAAGCGTGACCTCTCTTATACCAAGGACGGCAGCGACGGCGGCAATCGTCCGGATGGCAGCCCGGATCCCGGAAAGAACACCGGCTACGACGATTTGCTCATGCACAAGTATTGGCACTTCATTGACACGCCGTTTTCCACGGATGGAACGCCGCTGCCGGCGATTCCGACTCCGAACGCGCAAGAGAGAATCGCGTTGTTCCGCACCGTGCTGGCGTCGGCCAGCCCGGACGCGCTGAAATCGTACGACTTGACCTGGCTGCTGCATATCGTGGGCGACGTGCATCAGCCTTTGCACGCCGCGACGCGGGTGAGCAGCGTTGACCCTCAGGGAGACGCGGGTGGGAACCTGGTGAAGCTGGATTGCGCGAAATGCGAGCTGCATGCGTTTTGGGACAACTTGCTGGGCACGCAGAACGACTTGCCGACGGTGGTTAAGGGTGCTCGAAAATTGCCGAAGGCTAAATCCGGGCCAGCCGGCAAAGCCGACGAAAAAGACTGGATCGCGGAAAGCTTTCAAGCCGCGCGGCAAGTCGTGTATTCGCCGCCGGTGGGGCCGGGCGATGGGCCGTTCACTCTGACGCCAGCGTATAAGAAAAAGGCGGGAAATCTGGCCAGGCAGCGAGTAGCGCTCGCTGGGGCGCGGCTGGCGAATCTGCTGAACGACGAATTGAAGTAATCAGATGGGCCGGCGGATGCCGAGCTTCCGCATCCGCGCTTGCAGCGTGGTGCGCTTCATGCCCAGCACGGTAGCGGCGCCGCGAGGGCCCGCGATACGCCACTCCGTCTGACGCAGCGCGCGCAGAATGTGCTGGCGCTCGGCGTCTTCCAAAGTGGAAATGGGAGTGGTGGACAACGGCGCGGGCAAAGTTTGTTCTGGCGCGGCCTGGGTTTGTGGGTTGCGCAACTCTGACAGCGGAACTTTTAAGTCCTTGCCGGGCGAAAGCAGAACGGCGCGCTCGATCAGATTTTCCAGTTCTCGGATATTGCCGGGCCACGCGTAGGAAACCAGCGCATCCATGGCATCCGCGGGAACGTATAAAACCGTCTTGTTCATGCGCCGGCTGAATTTCTGCACGAAGTACCGGACCAGCAGCGGGATATCGTCGCGGCGCTCGCGCAGTGCGGGGATGTGGATCGGAAAAACGTTCAGCCGGTAGTAGAGATCGCTGCGGAACGAACGCTCCGCGACCAGTCGGCCCAAATCGGCATTGGTAGCGGCGACCACGCGCACGTCCACACGAACCGTGCGGTTCGCTCCCAGCCTCTCGAATTCCTGCTCCTGCAAAACCCGCAGCAGTTTCGGCTGCAACTCGATAGGAAGGTCAGCGACTTCGTCGAGGAAAATGGTGCCTTTGTCGGCGAGCTCGAAGCGGCCGATTTTCTGGCTGACCGCTCCGGTAAAAGCGCCGCGTTCGTGTCCGAAGAGCTCGCTTTCCAGCAGTCCCGACGGGATGGCAGCGCAGTTTACTTTGACGAAAGTGCGCTCGCGACGCGCGCTGAGATTGTGGATGGCGCGCGCGATCAGCTCCTTGCCGGTTCCCGTTTCGCCCAAAACCAGGACCGTGGTGTTGGCGGGGGCGGCGAGCTCGACCTGCGCCAATGTGCGCTTGATGGCAGCGCTCTCGCCGACAATTTCCTCGAAGTTAAATTCGTTGCGGATCTCTTCTTCGAGGTACAGCTTTTCGACTGCCAGCTTATCTTTCAGCGCGTCGATTTCCTTAAAAGCCAGCGCGTTTTCCACGGCGATGGCCACTTGCGCCGCGACACGATTCAACAGCTCCGCATCGTTTTCGGAAAATGTATGCAGCCCTCGGCTGGCCAGATTCAAGGTGCCAAAGGCGCGGCCTTTGGTGACCAGCGGGACGCAGCAGACGGACATAATCCCTTTTTCGCGCAAGATGCGCACCAGTTCCGCGGGAAATTGATCCAGTTCCGCATCGCGATAGACAGTGGGCCGGCCAGTGGCGATGCACCGCCCCGCCGGACTCTGGTCCAGTGCAACGGTGATCTCTTTACCGGCAAACAGGTCGCCCTTGCCATCGAAATCCAGCGCATGCAGCCGCAAGCGGTTGGTGTTCGCATCCAGCAGCGCCAGACTGGTGTAATCGTGATGAATCACTCGGGTAAGCGCGGAGACAATGCCGCGAAACAGTTCGCTGAGTTCGCGGCTGGTGACCAGAACATTGTTAATGTCCAGGAGCACCTGCAGGCGGTCGCGCTGTTCGGCAAGCTGCCGCTGATAGGCCTGCGAGGATTCGAAGTTCAGCGCGTTGTCCACCGCAACGGCGACTTGCGCCGCAACCCGCTGCATGAACTGAATGTCCGAATCCGGAATGGCCTGCGGACGCAAGCGGCCAAAACCCATGGAGCCGAGGCGGCGCTGCGCCGTGGTGAGCGGAAGCGCCGCGAAGGAGCGCACGCCCTCTTCCTGCAGGCGATTCAGAAATGGCTTGAAGCGCGTTTCCGTCAGCACGTCTTCCACGATGAACGGCTGCTGCGTCTGCCACACCCAGCCGGAAGGACTGTCTTCTACCGGATGCTCCAGTCCCACGACTTTGTCCGTCTCGACCCGACTCTCCAAGACGTGCAGGCGCATGACATTTTTTTCCGGGTCGTGGAGAACCAGCGTGAGGAAGTCGGAGTCCACAACCGAATGCAGGCGGGTGGCCAATTCGTGGAACAGGGTGTTCAGGTCGCGGTGCTGCGCGATGATTTCACTGACATCCAGCAATGCTTCCAGCTGGCGCCGGGAGTGATCGAGCACCGGGGACGGGGCTGCCTCCGGCGGAGAGATGGCAGGATCCGCCATGCGGGCAGAATAGCACCGCGGGGAAAGCCGCTCAACCGACCAGGTTCCGTCGCCGAATTGTGAAATAGTGGCTGCAAGACTCCTCTCTGGCCATATACTGGCCGCGTGCATCCGCTTCGTAACCTTCCGCTGGGAAGAATCCTGCCGTGGCTGGCCGTGGTCGGTTGTTTGTTTTTGCCGGGCTGTGGACAGAAGCCTGCCTCGGAATCATGGAGCGAGCAGCCGCGCGAACCGGCGCGTGCCGAGGCCTCCCGAGCGCCAACCAATGCCGAGCGTTACGACCTTTCGCGCGACGAAGAACGCGGTGGCCACACCTTGCGCAAGCACGTGGGCCGCACCGATGACGAACTCCGCCAGCGCCTGGCGCGCGAGCGCGACATTTCCGCCGCCTCTACCTGGACCGATCGCGCTTCCGCGGAAGAAACCGTGGCCGCGGCTCTTCGCGCCGAAAGCGGCAAAATCGCCAGCTGGACGCGGCGCGGC
>Ga0187821_10000022_pt1 | contig 21634 bp, 17 predicted proteins | sample NC_wetland_sal_i_20_FD_132442 | JGI IMG/M metagenome (GOLD analysis project Ga0187821, IMG submission 132442) | Wetland sediment microbial communities from Neuse River Estuary, North Carolina, USA - SourceSoil_1 | ecosystem: Environmental > Aquatic > Freshwater > Wetlands > Sediment | place...
AGCAGCGGGGACCGAACCACGAAGACGGAGATCCGGTTCCACAATACGATGTCCGGCGAGACGGAACCATTTGTCCCTCTGGTGGCCGGCGAGGTGCGCTCGTACACCTGCGGACCCACGGTCTACGATTTCGCGCACATCGGCAATTTCCGCACGTTTGTTTTTCAGGATGTCCTGCGGCGGTATTTGAAGTCGAAAGCCTTCCGCGTCATTCAGGTCATGAATCTCACCGACGTGGACGACCGCATCATTCAGAAATCGGCCGCAGCGGGCGTCAGCATTCGCGAATATACGGACAAATACATTCAGGCGTATCTGGACGATCGCCGCGCCTTGAATCTGGAGCCGCCCGAACATGTCGCGCGGGCCACTGAGCATATCGACGACATGGTGAGGCTGATCCAGCGCCTCACCGCCAAAGGGTTCACCTACACAAGCGAGGGTTCGACGTATTACCGCATCGCAAAATTTCCGGGCTACGGGAAACTTTCAAAAATTGACGTGGCGGGAATGCAGACCGGGGCGCGCGTGGACATGGATCGCTACGACAAGGACAATGCGCGCGATTTCGCTTTGTGGAAAGCGCCCAAGCCCGGCGAGCACTTCTGGGAGACGCCGATCGGACCGGGGCGTCCCGGCTGGCACATCGAGTGCGCCGCCATGGCGCTGAAGTATTTGGGCGATACGCTGGACATTCACAGCGGCGGCGTGGACTTGGTCTTTCCGCATCACGAAAATGAAATTGCCGAATCCGAAGCGGCCACCGGCAAGAAGTTCGTGCGCTACTGGCTCCATGCAGAGCACCTGCTGGTGGATCACGAAAAGATGTCGAAGTCGATGGGGAACTTCGCGACGTTGCGCGAGCTGTTTTCCCACGGGCACAAACCGTCCTCGATTCGATTCTTGCTCGCCTCCGTACCCTATCGCCGCCAGCTGAATTTCACGCCCGAGAGCTTGCAGGGCGCGGCGAGTTCCGTGGAGCGGTTGAGGAATTTTGTTTCGCGTCTTCGGGCCGGGAAATTTCCGGAAGGATCTTCTCCGGCGATCGCGGAGCGCGCCGCAAAAGCGAAGGACGAGTTCGATCGCGGCCTTGCGGATGACCTCAACACCGCGCAGGCGCTCGCGGCGATCTTCGATCTGGTGCGCGACGCCAACACGGCGATGGACCGCGGCGAGTTCCTCCAGGGCGACGCCGCGCCGGTCCTTGACGTCATGGAAGCTTTCGACGCGATCTTTGCCGTCCTGCGCGATGACGACGCGGAAAAGCTGCGCTCGCTTGGAATCAGCCAGGGTTCCGCGGCGCCCAGCGACGCTGAAGTGGAAACGCTCGTCGCCGAACGCCAAGCCGCGCGCAAGCGCCGGGATTTTGCGGCGTCGGACCGCCTTCGCGACCAGCTTTCCGAGCGCGGAATCATTCTCGAAGACTCCCGCGACGGTAGTGTGCGTTGGAAGCGCAAGTAGGACAGGCTTCAGCCTGTCGGGTTTGGATTTTCGCTCTAGCTCCACCCCAAAACCAAACAGGCTGAAGCCTGTTCTACTGAAACGCAATTAAGTCCGGGCGATTCCGAAGCGTAAACATTTCCTGATTACCTCTTCTCGACGGCCCGCCTCCTTCGGCGTAAATTAGTAGCAGGTCACTCTCTTTCGGACTGGCGATCCTAGATCCTGGAGAGGGAAGTACGCATTCCGCGCAGTCCGGGTCATGGGACCGAAACCACACCCGCTGGAGGACGTTCGTGGAAAAATCAGTGGGCGCGATTACGGGCGAATCCAAATTGCCCATGCTGTTGACGCCGCTTCCCGGTCCAAGGGCAAGGGAAGTGATCGCTCGCGACGCGCAATTCGTTTCGCCTTCCTACACGCGCGGCTATCCACTTGTGGCGAAGTCAGGCCGTGGCGCGATCGTCGAGGACGTAGACGGCAACACGTTCCTCGATTTTGCCGCGGGAATCGCGGTCGTCTCGACAGGACATTGCCATCCCCGCGTTGTGGGCGCGATTCAGAAGCAGGCCGCTGAACTGATCCACATTTCCTGCACGGATTTTTATTACCAGGGACTCGTGGAACTGGCGGAGCGGCTCTCCGCAGTGGCTCCGGGCAAAGAGGCGAAGAAAGTTTATTTCGGCAACTCGGGCACGGAAGCGATCGAAGCGGCCATCAAGCTGGCGCGATACCACACGCGCCGCGACAAGATCATCGCGTTTCATGGCTGCTTTCACGGGCGCACGCTCGGAGCCCTTTCGCTCACTGCGTCCAAGGCCATCCAGCGCAAGGGATTCGGCGCTCTGCTCGCCGGCGTGTTTCACATACCCTATCCGAATTCTTATCGCTGCCCGTACGGCAATCCTTCGCCTTGCACTTGCGTCGAATCGGCGACATTTCTGGAGCGCGAAATTTTCAAGCGCATGGTCGATCCCGAAGAAGTGGCGGCGATTTTCATCGAACCGATTCAGGGCGAGGGCGGATACGTTCCCGCTCCAAAGGAATTCTTCGTCGAATTGCAGCGCATTTGCAGGCAGTATGGAATCCTTCTCGTGTGCGACGAAGTGCAGAGCGGCATGGGACGCACCGGGAAGTGGTGGGCCTGCGACCACGCTGGTATCGAGCCGGACATTCTCTGCGTGGCCAAGGGCATCGCATCGGGCATGCCGCTTTCCGCGACGATTGCGCGCGCGAGCTTGATGGATTGGAAGCCCGGCGCGCATGCTTCGACGTTCGGCGGCAATCCGGTGAGCGTCGCCGCGGCGCTTGCGACGATGGATTTGCTGGAGACGCAATACATCGAGAATGCACGGCGCGTCGGCGGATTTCTTCTGGGCCGCATTTCGGACTGGCCCGCGCGGCACCGGATCGTCGGCGATGTGCGCGGCAAAGGCTTAATGATCGGCGTCGAGATCGTGCGCGACCAGAAAACCAAGGAGCGCGCCGGCGATCTCCGCGAAGCGATCGTGGACCTGGCCTTCGAGAAAGGCCTGCTCCTGCTCGGCGCCGGCGAAAATACAATCCGTATCGCCCCGCCATTGGTGATCGATGAGGAACAGGCCGCTTTCGCGGCTCAAACGCTGGAAGCATGCATCGGCGAAGTAGAGAAGTCTGCGTAGGATCAGGAATTCTCAAGATTTGGTCTTCTCTGTGTTCTCCGTGCCCTCTGTGTCAAAAGTTATTTCGCGCGCAAAGCAAGGCTTTCAACACGGAGAACACAGAGGTCACAGAGAAAATCAGGAGTCGCATTCGGTATAACCCCAGGCAGCGGAGTGAGCTGTGCCGATTTTAGCGCGTGCCATGTTCGGCTTGGTGAATTGGGTCGCCCGAAAAGGCCTCGCCGAATCGTCTGCCCCGCCGGCGCGTTCAGAAGCCGCAGGCCGCAAGTCGCGGCGGACCGGGGTGCGCGGCGAAACATACGCCTACTGGTACCTGCGGCGCAATGGTTACGTCATGATCGCGCGAAACTTCACCTATCGCGGCGTCAAAGGCGAGATTGATCTCGTCGGATACGATGGCGAGACGCTCGCCTTCGTCGAAGTGAAAACGCGAACGTCCACCAGCGGCGACTTTGGTTCTCCCGAGGATGCGGTCACCGCCGGAAAGCAGCAACACCTTTCGCGAATGGCACGGCAATTTGTCCGTGAGTACCGCGCTGCCGGCGCACCATTCCGATTCGACATCCTTGCGATTGAAGCCCCGCCCGGCCAGCGACCCGTCGTGCGTCTCCACAAGGGCGCTTTTGCCGCCCAGTAAGAATTGGAATTGTTCCGCAAGACTTAGCGGGCCGGTCAGGCTTAAAATAACCCTTTTTCAGCGGCGTCCGATGTTAAAGTGTGTGGCCTTACCGGCCAGGAGGAAGCGTTGCCCGAGTTAAGAAAAGATCCCATCACTGGACGATGGGTGATTATTTCGACGGATCGCGCCAAGAGGCCGTCGGATTTTCTGCGCGAGAGCGTCGAGATCAAGGGGATCGGCATCTGCCCGTTTTGTTACGGCCATGAATCGAAGACGCCGCCCGAGGTCCTCCAGTATGGACGCAACGGGAGCGGTCCGAACACGCCGGGCTGGCAGGTGCGCGTCGTTCCAAACAAATTCCCCGCATTGGGCATCGAGGGGGATCTGGACAGGGAAGGCGAAGGGCTCTTCGACCGGATGAACGGCGTCGGTGCGCACGAGGTCATCATCGAAACGCCCGACCATCGCAGCACGCTCGCGACGATGACTGAAAAGCAAATCGAAGACGTGCTCTGGGCCTTCCGCGACCGCATGCTGGACCTGAAGAACGACCGGCGCTTCCGCTATATTTTAATTTTCAAGAATCACGGAGAGGCGGCCGGCGCGTCGCTCGAGCATCCCCATTCGCAATTGATCGCCCTGCCGATCGTTCCCAAGCGCGTGCGCGAGGAAGTGGACAGTTCGCGCCACTACTTCTACGAAAAAGAGCGCTGCATTTTCTGCGACATGATCCGCCAGGAACTGGATTCGGGTGTGCGCGTGATCGGCGAGACGGAATTATTTGTGACGATCGCCCCGTATGCGCCGCGTTTCCCGTTCGAGATGTGGATTCTGCCGAAGCAGCACGCTTCGGCGTTCGAGAATCATCAGAGCTTGATCTATGCGGGGCTGGCCAAGGTGCTCAAGGACAATCTCTCGCGCCTCGATGTGGTGCTTGACCGGCCAGCTTACAACCTGATGATTCACACCTCGCCCATCGGCGAGGAAACCAGCGAGCATTACCACTGGCATATCGAGGTGATTCCCAAGCTCACCAAAGTGGCCGGCTTCGAGTGGGGGACGGGATTCTATATTTGCCCCACGCCGCCCGAGGAATCCGCGCGCTTCATCCGCGAAGCGCAAGTCATGCCCATGGCATCCCGATAATTCGGCGGCCGACCGCGCAACCCCTGACAACTAGATGCCAGTTTCGCTATACTTCATAGTTTCGGCGCGGTACCCAAGAGGCCTAAGGGAGAGGTCTGCAAAACCTCCATTCGTCGGTTCAAATCCGACCCGCGCCTCCAAAATTGTCGGTTTTTTTTCTGATCCGTTGACGGATTCATTCTCCCATCCAGCGAATGTGTGGCGTTCGCTTGGAGAGCCACGGAAGCGACCCCCGGCGGGGGATTGAACAGGCAATCGTTCCCCGTTTTCTAAATTTAAAATTAAAAAGGACTTTTCCTCTAAAGTCGCTTCGCCTCTCGCCGATGCAGTCCTGCGAGGTGATACGACGATCCATGAACAATACTGTCCAATCTCAGCAAGCGGCAAAGGCAAACGCTCAGGCAAATCAGATAGTCCAGTCTCTCCCAACGGCAAACGCGCGCACGCAGACAAAACAAACTCTCCTGGTACCCCAGCAACTCAAGCAAACACAAACAACGACGCAGAACGCAGTCCTAAGGCCCACAGTCGCGATCAGTGAATCCGCCCTGGAGCTTTCGGCAGGGTATGGCTTTAGCGAAATCAGGTCTTTTTTCAGGGAAATTTTCAGCTTTCGATAAATCGCATTAAAACGAAAGAAGGAATGGCCGAATGAAATCCATCGGGGGCTTCGGCTGATATAACCAAGACACCTCTGCCGGCAAAGGATCTCTGGGGAGGAGATTAATCCCATGGGGCGCTGGCGGGGCGGTCGATCTCCGGGGACGCCAATCTCCCCGCCGCGTCGGGCAGTTTGCATAACGCCATTCAGAGGCATGGCATTCCCGGGCGACATTGCCAGGCGAATGTGCGCCCATACGGGTCGCATGGGATCACGGTAATAGCACCTATTCCATTCGCTTTATGCCCGTCGCCGAATCTCGCAAGAATTGCGAATTAGGGATAGCGAAGTTTGAGAATTAGCAGCGCCAGCGCGAAGACAAGTGTCACGCTGTTGGCATACAGGACAGGCCGGTTATTCAAGAGCAGGCCGTACGTCGCCCACAGCGCGGTACCGAGCGTAAACACGCTCTGCGTGAGGAGTGAAATGCCCTCGGTTCTCTTCTCGCGAATAATTTTCACCGATTGCGGCAGCCAGCAAAGCGTCGTGCATGCCGCTGCCACGCTTCCTACAATCTCGAACCAAGCGGCCATGGCCTCACTCCCATCCCACTTCGTTTTGAAATGTGCGTCCCGCCGGAGCCTGAGTTCCGGAAGCGCGCTTTGATACTAGCGCAAAGAACATCGCCGCGGTCAGTTGACCGCTGCCGACAGTTCCGATCCGGCTAGCCGCTACTCACCAGGGCCGGAGCTAAGTTCAGGCCTTGCAAGTCTTGACGCTGCCGCCCCCCCGAAGTTGTTCCTGATTGAGTCAAATCGGTGCGCCCGGAACCAATCTGGAACCGGGCGAGAAGAGCGCGCGTCGGTTAGCCCTTTCTAATCTTGCAATTCTTTTGAAAACAGAGGGTTAGCGTGTGAATAGCGATTGTCATTTGGCCATAGCTATGCAAATGCATCCTTGGAGGAGCCTTGGAAAACCCCTGAACATTTGGAATACAGAACCTGAGAAAGCGCGTTCAATTTTGGATCCGGCCTCGCCAAAACCAGCCCAATTGGCCAAACGTGAGCTATCGAATGAAAAGGGGATCAAAACTCGTGAGTTGCTTCCTGACTTTCCTTTTCTCTTGCGGTCAGGTTTCGGCACAGAAGTCCGACAAGGAGAAGGGCACGGGGGTGGACTTGACGACGATGAATATCGAAGACTTGATGAACGTCAAGGTGATTTCCGCCTCAAAGAAGGAGCAGAAACTTTCACGGACAGCCGCGGCGATTTTCGTAATCACACAGGAAGACATTCGCCGCTCCGGCGCCACCAACATTCCCGACGTGCTGCGGATGGTGCCGGGAATGAACGTCGCGCAAATCAACGGAAGCACCTGGGCTATCAGCGCGCGCGGATTCAACCAGCAGTTCAGCAATAAGCTGCTGGTGATGATGGACGGGCGGGTCGTCTACACATCCACTTTCGCGGGCGTCTTTTGGGATACCGTTCTGGATTTTCCCCTCGAGGACATTGCAAGGATTGAAGTGATTCGAGGCCCGGGCGGAACGGTTTGGGGAGCGAACGCCGTGGACGGCGTAATAAATATCTTAACCAAGAAGGCTTCCGAAACGCGCGGTGGAATGGTTGTAGCCGAGGGCGGAAATATCGATCAAGAAGGCGGAATGGTTCAATACGGCGGAGAGGTGAAAGAAGGGACGGACTACCGTGTCTACGCAAAGTATTTCAACCGAGCGAATCTGCTCGATCTCGATGGCCAGAATGGCGCGGATGGCTGGCATCAATTGCGCGGCGGATTCCGGATAGACAATGCGTTGTCCTCGAAAGACTCCCTGATGGTGGAAGGCGACATTATCACCGGGCGGGAAGGCGAACTCGGTTTTGTATTGCCTTCGGTTACATCCCCTGGGTATGTGGCCGAGAGCGAGCAGATCAACCTGGGAAACGGTTCCCTCGAATCCGTCTGGAACCATATGTTTACGGACCGATCCGAAACAAGCTTGCAGGTTTCCTTTGACCGTCACAAGCGGGACGATCCGCAGAATCCAGAGACGCGGAACACCCTGGACATTGGTTTTCAGCACCACATCGCGCTGGGAGCACGCCAAGACGTCGTCTGGGGCGCGGGTTACCGCTACACAGCGGACCTCATCCTCGGGAGTCTAACTGTCGCCGAGATCCCCGCCAGGAGTACTCAGCAGGTATTCGACGAATTCTTCCAGGATGAAATCGCCCTGGTCCCAGACCGCCTATATCTGACTGGAGGTATGAAGCTGGAACACAACGATTACACGGGGTTCGAATTCATGCCCAGTGTTCGCATGGCTTGGTCGCCGAGCGCGCAACATATGCTCTGGCTCGCGGTTTCCCGCACTCTGCGGGCTCCCTCCCGCAACGATACCAACCTGGTCCTAAACATCGGAGACATTGGTCCTGGCCCCGGCGGCGTCCCTGAACTGCTCCGGCTGTACGGCAATCCGCAATACCAGGATGAACGCCTGATTGCTTATGAGCTGGGCTATCGAACTGCGGTGAGCAACCGCCTTTCCATCGATCTTGCCGCCTACTACAACGACTACGACAATCTTCAAACCACCGAGCCGGGTGTGCCCTTTGCCGAGTCCACGCCTGCTCCTGCTCATCTGGTCATCCCGCTAATCTACGAGAACTTGATGCACGGGGAGACGCATGGCCTGGAGATCACGGCGAACTGGAAAGTAACGGATCGCTGGACGCTCAGTCCCGGATACACATTCGAGGCGCTTCACATGCATACCGATCCATCCAGCACCGATACTGTAACCGGTCCGTTTGTGGAAGGCGCCGTGCCGGATCACACCGCGCAAATTCGCACGCACTTCGACCTGCCGAAAAGTTTCGCCTTGGATGCCGCAGCCTATGAGGTCAGCCATCTCGATAACCAGGGGCCGCTCTCGAATGTAACCATCCCCGCTTACACCAGGCTGGACGTAGGGTTCTCCTGGAAGCCGTGGGAGCAAACCTCCTTCAGCTTGGTGGGTCAGAATTTATTGCAAGACCATCATGTGGAATTCGAAGACGTGAACGGGGCGCTGCAATCCAGTCAGATCCGGCGCAGCGGATTCGTGAAAGTGACCTGGAGATTTTAAGCGCCATGAAAACCAAACGGGATTGCGAAATCACGCGCATCCGAACCCGGTCATCGCCGCCGCCGTCATGCTTGCTTGCGACCCTCCTCGCCATGTTGATTTCCATCCACATCGTGGGCGCAGTGCGGGTCCCTGCGCAGGAAGCACTCTCTGAATATCAGGTCAAGGCCGCGTACCTGTTTAATTTTCTCAAGTTCGTCGAGTGGCCCGAGAATTCGTTTACGGATCCCCTCGCGCCAATCGTCATCGGAGTGGTTGGCGAAGACCCGTTTGGAAACGCGCTGCCGCAGGTGGTGATCGGCAAAACCGTTCAGGGCCGCGATCTGGTCATTCGCATTTATCACGCCGGCGAAGATCTGCGCGGCGCGCACATCCTGTTCATCAGCGCATCGGAAAGAAAAAGACTCCCCACGATTCTGTCCGGTTTGCATGGCTCGAGCGTCCTCACCGTGGCGGACACCGCGGGGTTCCTCGATGCGGGCGGGATGATTCAATTTCTGAACGAAAACGGCCGTGTACGGTTTGCGGTCAATGTGGATGCCACCGGCCGGGCCAAGCTGAAAATGAGTTCCAAGCTATTGAGCTTGGCGAAGGTGGCAGGAGGAAATGGAAAGGAAGGAAGCAATTGAACGAAGCCATGCAGGGTGCAGGTAACAATTCTTCGGGGTCCGGAGGTGCATACGTTCGAACCGCGATTCTGAACATTTGCGGAGTATCACCCTTCCCGGTGAGCAAGAAATGAAGATATGCGTACCCTTAGGTGCCGGTCCGCTTTAGATGGGGATCCCTCACGGGATAAAAGTGCGGTCCATAAGGAGCACATCACGAGCCGCTCATTGTCTGGCGCAGCCATGCAATTCGAACCTTTGTTCGGGTGCGCGCGGACGGCGGTTCGCGTGCCTCGCCGCGCTGCTGCTGGCCGCACTTTTTCCGTTTGCGGAACGCGCCCTTGGCGCGGACCAATCCCCGACCGAATATCAAGTCAAGGCGGCCTATTTATTCAACTTCTTGAAATTTGTGGAATGGCCCGAAGATCCAGCCGCCGATCCCCATGGGAAGTGGGTGATTGGATTTGTCGGAGACAGCCCCATCGCCGACGAATTGGCTCGGCTGATCGATGGGAAAAACGTGCTGGGCCGCGAATTGCTGGTCAAAAAATTTCAGGCCGCGGACAATCCGCGCGGCTGCAATATTTTATTCATCAGCGACTCGGAAAAGAAGCGCCTCCCATCCATCCTCACGGCTTTGCAAGGATCCAGCGTCCTGACGGTGGCGGACATGGACAATTTTATCGGCGCGGGCGGAATGATTCAGTTTGTGGTGGAGGACGCCCGGGTGCGAGTGGCCATTGACGTGGGCGCCACCAGCCGCGCGCATTTGAAGGTCAGCTCAAAACTGTTGTCGCTCGCCCGCGTGGTGACGGGAACGGAACGAGGTTCCAATAATTAAAATGCAATGGACCCGCAAACTTTCGCTGCGACACAAGCTCACCCTGGTCATCATGATCAACACGTTCGTGGCGCTGTGCGCGGCCGGCACCGGGTTCGCGGAGTACGGCGTGTATCGATTCAAGGAACTGCGCCTGGAGGACTTGAACGCACTGGCGAATATTCTGGGAACGAACAGCACGGCGCCGCTCGCTTTCAAGGATCCCAGTTCCGCACAGGACATCCTGCGGGCCCTCGCGGCTAAGCCGCACATTCTCTCGGCTGTCATCTACGACCGCGAGGGCAAGCCCTTTGCCATTTATCACCGCGGCGCGTCAATGGACGAATATTCCGCACCGCCCGTGGAAAGCGAGTCCAGCCGGTTTACCTCCAATCGCGTCTTGATCTTCCAGGCGATCAATTTTCAAGGCGAGAAAGTGGGAACCGTGTTTCTGGAAGGGGACACGGTCGAATACAAACAGCTCTTGGATGGGTATTTGTTCTTTTTTGCTCTGATCGTCGCCGTCGTTTCCCTGGGGGCGTATGCGATGGCGGGACGCCTGCAACGCCCGATCTCGAGTCCCATACTGGAGCTGGCCTGGACCGCGAAAATGGTTACCGGCACCCGGGATTATTCCATTCGGGCGGGGAAGCGTTCGGAGGACGAAGTCGGCGTCCTGATCGACGGGTTCAACGAGATGCTCGGGCAGATTCAGATTCGCGACGCCGAGTTGCGCCACGCCCGGGAAGATCTGGAGCGCCGCGTGGACGAACGCACGGCCGAGCTGGAACAGGAAGTGGCGGACCGCCGGCGCGCCCAGGAAGCTTTGCATGAAAGCGAGGGACGGATCCGTCTGCTGCTGGATTCCACGGCCGAGGCGATCTATGGAATAGATCGCGAAGGCAGATGCACATTTCGTAATCCAGCGACGCTCCGATTGCTGGGTCACGAAAAGGGAGACGCCCTGTTGGGAAAAGATATGCACCATGCGATGCACCACACGCATGCCGATGGAACTCCCTTCCCCGTAGCGGACTGCCAGATATTTAATTCGTTGCGCCGGGGCGAAGGCGTTCACTCGGACGAAGAAGTGTTCTGGCGCGCCGATGGCACGAGTTTTCCGGTGGAATACTGGGCATACCCTATTCGCAAGGACGGCGAGGCCGTCGGGGCGGTCGTCACGTTCCTGGACATCACCATGCGCAAGCGTGCGCAGGCGGCTCTGCTCGAGGCCAAGGAAGCGGCCGAGGCTGCCAGCCGCGCCAAGAGCGAATTCCTGGCCAACATGAGCCACGAAATCCGCACGCCGATGAACGGCATCATCGGAATGACGGACCTGACGCTCGATACTTCTCTCACAGCCGAGCAGAGGAATTATCTCAGCCTGGTCCGATCTTCCGCCGATAGTCTTTTGCACGTCATCAACGACATCTTGGATTTTTCCAAGATAGAAGCGGGCAAGCTCGAGCTGGAAAGAACCGAATTTGATATTCGAGATTTGCTCAGGGATACCCTGAAAACCCTGGCTCAGCGGACGGACCAGAAGCGCCTTGAGCTATGCGCGCGCGTTTCGCCCAGCGTGCCGAAGTTCCTGATCGGAGACCCCACGCGGTTGCGGCAGCTCGTCGTCAATCTGGTTGGCAACGCCATCAAATTCACAGAAGAGGGGAACGTCATCCTGGATGCGGAACTCGAAGAATGGACCGGCGACGAAGTGCGTCTGCACATTTCTGTTTCGGATACAGGCATGGGAATTCCGCCTGAGAAGCAGCACATCATCTTTGAATCCTTTGCACAGGCCGACGGGTCCACAACTCGCCGTTTTGGCGGCACAGGCCTGGGCCTCACGATTTCGCGCCAGCTCGTGGAACTCATGGGGGGCCGAATCTGGGTGGAAAGCGAAGTCGGAAAGGGCAGCACGTTTCATTTTACCTGCGAGTTCCAGCAAGGAACCGCGGCCGCGTCGGACCAGGAACGAATCGCCGGACAATCCCTGCCCGGGCTGAATGTTCTCGTCGCGGACAATAACCCCGTAAACCGCAAAATATTTTCGGAGATGTTGACGAACTGGCGAATGAACCCAACTTTGGCTGAAAGTGGCGCCAGCGCCGTGGAGCTATTGGAAGCCGCGCAAAAAGCCGGCCGCGCATTTCCGGTCGTTTTACTGGATGCCCTTATGCCCAACGTGGACGGATTCCAGATCTTCCAGCGAATTCAATCGGAACCGGGACTTGCCGGTGCAGTCATCATGCTGCTTTCCGGGAACTCTCATCTTGTGGATTCGGCGCGATGCCGCGAACTCGGTGTGAAGCAGTGCCTCACCAAGCCTGTCGGCCAGTCCGAATTGCTTGACGCAATCCTGACGGCGCTGGGGCTGGGCGATGCCGAAGAACGATTGATCGATTCATCGGTTCGCGTTCCGGAAAAACCCAAGGGGCGGCCACTCAACATTTTGCTCTCCGAAGACAATCCCGTGAACCAGATGCTCGCGATCCGGCTGCTTGAAAAAGCGGGTCATCACGTCATTCTCGCCAGCACCGGCCGCGAAGCGCTAGCGGCCTGGGAAAATTCCGGAATCCCCGGATTCGACGTTGTACTCATGGACATCCAGATGCCTGAGATGGACGGCATGGAAGCCACCGCGGCGATTCGGGAACGTGAAAAGAATTCAGACAGGCATACCCCCATTCTGGCGATGACCGCGCATGCCATGCGAGGAGATAAGGAGAAGTACCTCGCGAGTGGAATGGACGGATACGTTTCCAAGCCGATTCACCCTGCGGGACTCTTCGCTGAAATCGAGAGGTGCCTGAAGGCATCGGAAGGGAGTATTGCGATGACGGAAAATTTGCAAGGAACGAATGAACAGATCGATCGGATTTCACTGCTGGAACGCGTGGAGGGAGATCAAGAACTGCTTACTGAAATGATCCATCTCTTCCAGGAAGATGCGCCCAAACTGCTCGCCGCCATGCGCGGCGCCTTGCAACGCGGCGACATGGCCGTGCTGGAGCGGTCCGCGCATTCCCTCAAGGGAGCAGCAAGCAATCTATCGGCGAAGGCCACGGCCGCAGCCGCCTTGGAACTTGAAAAAGATGCAAAAAGCAAAGACGCGGAATCCGCGAAGAAAAGTCTTGCGGCGGTCGAACTAGCCGTGGAGCATCTGCTCCCGGCGCTGGCCGATCTCTGCCAGGGAGTTGTGAAATGAGAATCCTGATCGCCGATGACGAACCGGTCTCTCGGCGCATGCTTCAAGCGCTGCTCGGGAAGTGGGGATACGATGTGGTCTCAGCCGAGGATGGCGACGCCGCATGGGAAAAGTTGAAATCTGCCGGTGCCCCGCGCATGGCCTTGCTGGATTGGATGATGCCCGGCCAGAATGGCGTCGACGTCTGCCGTGCCCTGCGGAAACTGCGGCCCGACCCTTACACCTACATTCTTCTGTTGACCGCGAAGGACGCCAAGGAAAGCGTGGTGGAAGGCCTCGAATCCGGAGCCGATGACTATTTGACCAAGCCGTTCAACCCACAGGAACTGAAAGCCCGGATTCGAGTGGGGTTGCGCTTGCTCGAATTGGAAGACAACCTCGTGCAAGCGCGCGAAGCCATGCGCTTCAAGGCCACGCACGATACCCTCACGGGAGTTTGGAACCGCGGAGCGATCCTGGAAACGCTGGAAAAGGAAGTCTGGCGCTCCCGGCGGGAGGGCTTATCCCTCGGAGTCCTGATCGCGGACTTGGACCATTTCAAATCCGTCAACGACACTTATGGACATCTTGCGGGAGACACCGTTCTTCGAGAAGTCACAAAAAGAATGCAGACGGACGTCCGGCCCTATGATGCCGTGGGCCGCTATGGAGGCGAAGAGTTTTTGGTACTGTTGCCGGGATGCAATGGTTTAGAAACGCGAGATAAGGCCGAACGGCTCCGCGAAACGATTTGCCGTGGGCCCATTGACACCTCGGCGGGCATTCTTAAAGTCACGATGAGTATCGGCGGGGTAGCAACCGCGGATTGGCCGGAGGATACTGCCAATCAAATTCTGCAGATGGCCGATTTGGCTCTCTATCGCGCGAAGGAAGAAGGTCGTAATCGCACGATAATGGCGGCAGCGGCGGAGCATGAAGAAGCGCATCACCCTTCTCTGGAGCTTTCCTCTCACGGTCCTCAAAAGGAATAACGAAATTTCGATTGCGATCCCCTCAGGAATTTGAACGCGCGGTAAAACTCTGGAGCCCCTCGTTCCCGACAATTTCCACGCGCTGCACCCCGCCCCATCGAATGTGTTCCTGCTCGAAGCGGTTTTGAATCCGGCGGCGCAATTCGCGCGCGGCGTCATCCTGCCGCCCGGGGACGGTGCGAAGCTGTAGTCGCAGCGTGGCTCCGGCCGGACCAAACGAGTCCACTCCCAGCGCCCGCGGCCCGTCCACCAACACCGGCGACCAGGAAACGTCGGCCCTGAGTTCGGCGCACACGCGTTCGAGCGCCGCAAGCGCCGCATCGGCCGATGCCTCCCGCGGAATGGAAATGTCCACGAACACCTGGCCCCAGTCGCGGCTGAGATTTGCGACTTGCGTGACCTCTCCATTGGGAATGCTGACCACGGCGCCTTGAATGTCCCGGACCACCGTTCGGCGCAGCGTCAGATGCTCGACGCGCCCGATCACGGTCCCTATCCGCACGGTTTCCCCCACCACGAACTGATCTTCGATGATGATGAAAAAGCCGTTGATCAGATCGCGGACCAGATGCTGCGCGCCGAAACCGATCGCAAGGCTCGCCAGCCCAGCAGCCGCTGCAATGGGCGTGACGTTGAAGCCGAACTCCGGCAAAGCGGTGAGGATCGCTCCGACGACGATGATGGCGGTGCCCGCGCTGTACATCAGCCCGGCGAGGGTTTTCACGTGCTGCTCATGCATCCGCGCGACCCGGCCCAGGCCCTCGTTCCCGGCCGCAGGAATCAAACGGCGCGTCAGGGAACGCAAGATCCTGTTCAAGATCAGGGCGATCACTAAAATCGCGAAGATGCGAATTCCATGCGCCGCCGCAATATCTGTCCATTTGAATACGATTGGCGTCATAATGTCGGGACGAGATTATAGCACCCTGGGATTCGCCACAAGATGAGGGAGGGCGGCCGAAATTCCCGCCGGAGGAGAATCCGATGAAAACCGGACGCCGATTTTTTCTTTCGGGCGTTGCCGCGACGCTGGCTGGAACGAGGGCTCTGCTGGCCGGCGACCAGGGACAGCGGCATGATAATCCTTCCCGCGTTCCCCAAATTCCGGATGCCAGCAGTTCAAACGGGGTGGATGACGTACCCCTTCCTCCGCGTGCGAATCCAAAAGTGCAGCTCAAGGAAGGCCAGAAAGAATTAAGGCGTGACGTCGACCACTTGCTGCAATTGGCCAAGGACTTGAAGGACGAATCGGACAAGACGCCGGAAACCGATGTCTTGTCTCTTTCCCTGGTCAAAAAAGCGGAAGATATCGAGAAGCTGGCGCGCCAGATCAGGGACCGTATCAGGGCAAGTTAAATAGACGCTAACGTATGCCGGCACGACGGGATGGCGGGTTTCAGGGCCAGGCATTGTTGACAGAACAAAATCGTAAGTTCAGGGAGGGTTCACATGCATTGGATGCGTGGATCGGCGCTCTTCGTGGCGGGGACGTTCGTCGGGAGTTTTCTGATGGCGGCTGCTTCACCTCAAAAAAAGATGAATGGCCTCACGCTGAATCATTTCGGGCTCTATGTGAAGGACATCGATGAGTCCACGAAGTTCTACACGGAAAATATGGGCTTTCGCAAAGCGTTCACGTTCACGGACGGCGCCGGCCACCCGGTCGTGTATCTCCAAATCGATCACAACACATTTCTCGAAATGACGCCGGCCGACAAGGATCACCCGGCCGGGTTTTCTCACGCCGGTATCCTGGCGGATGACGTGAAATCCACTGTCGCCGCGCTCCAGGAAAAGGGGCTGAAGGCGGAAGACGTGCACTCCGGTGGAACCAAAGCCCTCATTTCGAATACGCTTGATCCCAACGGCGTCCGGCTGGAATTGCTCTCCTATCCTCCGGAGTCGCTGCAGAGGAAGGCGATGGACGCCTGGAAGTGAACGGTCGGCGCGGGCGGGAAATGAACCGTGCGGATTGAAAAGTTCGTGTCCAAGGACATCTCTAAAATTCAATCGAGCGGACAAAATTGACTGGCGGGCCTCTCTTTCGCCGGCGATTCAGGAGGACGAAATGAAGAAATTTTTCTGTCTAGTCTTTGTTTCATTGTTCGTGTCCATTGGCTGTGCGGCCGCGGGTGGAAACATCGCCGGGACAATCCAGGGGCCGGATGGCGCTCCTTTCAAGGCTGCATTTGTTCGCGCACAGAATGTGCAAACCAAGATGGTCACCATCGTTCTCTCCAACGCTCAAGGAAAATATTTGGTCAACAATTTGGCTCCCGGCACGTATGAAGTTTGGGCTAATGCCGTCGAGTACAAGAGCGACCCCGCAAAGCGCAGCGATATCAAGGTAGAGGACGGCCAAACGCTAAGCCTGAATTTTAAGATGCAGAAGAGCGCGGTCCAATGGAGCCAGCTCACCAGGTATCAGGCCGGGATGCTGCTGCCCATTCCGGCGTCTCAGCCGGAAGCGAGGGATCGGGACGTGCTCCTGCAGCAATGTTTTGGCTGCCATGGCATGAGCAAGTGGGGAATGCGCGCCGATCACGATGGCTGGGCAAACGCGATTGGCGTGATGCGGCAAGTGGGCGTCGCCGACATCAAGCCCGAAATCGCCGAGCAGGCCGCGACGTATCTGGCCAGCGTCTTCGGCCCTGACTCTGACACTCCTTCTGTTCCAACGCAATTGCCGGGATATCAAGCCGTCAAGCAGGATCATGAGGGCTGGAGCGACGATGCCCTGAATATCGTGTATGTGGATTACCAGTTGTCGGGAGAACCGAAGGATCGTCCCGGAACGGGCCGGCCTGACAAGAATGGTTTCATCTGGCTGGAGATGGGCGGCGGTCTGGCGAAGCTCAATCCGGAAACTGGTGAAGTGAAAATTTTCCGGTTGGATGATCCGTCGCGGCCTACCATTCATGAAGTCTTCCCCACCGCGGATGGCTCATCGGTATGGCTTACGATACAGGATGAAAACGCCCTGGTGCGGTTCGATACGCGCACGGAAAAATTCGACCCCGTCTACAAGGATCAGTGGGACGGCCCGAGGCCCAGGCAAACCAACACGATCGCTCCCTGGCCCCAGTTCCGGAATAACGACACGGAGACGATTGGCAGCGGTCCGAGGACTCATACGGCGGTGGCCGATCCGGCGGGAAATATCTGGGCGTCCGGCCGGCCGCTCAAAAAATTCGATGTCGAGACGAAAAAATATACCAACTTCCCCGACGTTCCCGACACCTATGGCATTGCCGTGGACAAGGAAGGAAACATCTGGGCGGGAGAGTTTACCGCCAGGGATTACCGCAAGCTGGTCAAGGTGGACTCGAAAACAAACAAAGTGACCAAGTACCAGCCGCCCAATACCGATGACAAATTGAATGGAGCCCCGCGCCGCGTAAAAGTCGATTCGCAAGGATACGTATGGTGCGCGGATTATTTCGGCGGCAACCTGACGCGATTCGATCCCAAGACCGAAACCTTCAAGATATTCCAGATTCCCGGGCCGACCCCGACACCCTACGGAATGGGCGTCGATCACAACGACAATGTCTGGTACACCTCGTTCTACACGGACGTCACCGGAAAGCTCGACCCCAAGACCGGCAAATTTACCGAATATCCTTCGCCCTACGCGGAAAGAAGTACAAGGGACCTGAACGAGGATTCCAAGGGAAGAATTTGGTTCGGGGCGGAAAACATATTCAGAGTGGGTTACTTTCGGCTGCGAACCGCGTCCGAGATGGCGGCCCTGCAGGACATGAAATAGAAGCACAATGGCATTCGGAAGTTGAAAATCCCGCGCCCTCTCAAAAGCGGAGGATGCGTCAGCCGAAAATTCCATAGACGTTCACGTCGGTATCGTGGAAACGGGGCCGCCCGCTCTTAACGGGTTGCGGGAAAAAGAGTCCAGGCTTTTTGCCATTCTGAGCGGAGTGAGGAGTCCCTCTTTGTTTTCATGTAGTTAAATCGAAGAGAGATTCCTCGCACCGCTCGAAACGACAAAATAAACTACTTTTTCCGCAGCTTGCTAAATCAACGCCCACGAAAGATTTCAGGGTTTGAGACTCCCGCGAGTAGACTTCGAGTTTGTGTTGCGATGACCCGTTAAGACTGCATTGTTTATCAGGATGTGGCATCGCTACAACCTGCGACGTAAGATGACACCAGCCGGAAGTCATCCCAGTCCAATCAACGATTGAGTCACACCGCACAACACCGGCGTACAAGGAGTCCGCGACCGTCATGCAGATTTTGAAGGCTGGCGCACTTTACTTCGCTCTCGTGTTTGGAGCCGGTTTTGTCCTGGGGACCATCCGCACGCTTTGGATCGTGCCGAGATTCGGCGCGAGGACAGCAGAACTGATGGAGATGCCCATCATGTTCGTGATAATCGTTCTTGCAGCGCCTTGGGTGGCTCGCCACCTCCACGTACCATGTACTGTGGCCACACGACTTGGTGTCGGTTTGATCGCGCTTGCCTTCTTGCTGACGATGGAATTCACAGTCGTATTGTGGCTGCGCGGTCTCACGATTAGCGAGTACATTCAGCAGAGAGACCCCGTTTCGGGAATCGTGTACATCATAATGCTGGGGGTCTTTGCGGTTATGCCGATCCTCGTGGCACGAAGATGACCTCCGATCCCCTTAATCCAGAGGGCCAATCACCGATCCGAATGTCAGAGCATGCGATCTCCGCCCCTCTGCATTCCAAAAATCCCGTATCTATTATTGATTAGTACATATGGAAATGTGCAGTCACCTCCATCTGGAAGGGCATGGGCATGCCATTGAGATACACGGGCTCGTATTTCCAGGTTTTGACGGCTTGCAACGCCGCGGCATAGAGCAACTGCGGCCCGGAGACAACGGTCAGACCGGTGACCGACCCCTGCGCGTCAAACGTGGCATCGAGCACCACTTCTCCCTCCACGCGTGCCTGGCGCGCAAGCACCGGGTAGACGGGCGGTGGCGCGTAGATAGCACGAGGTGGAAGAACCTTGCCACCGATGCGGATCGGCTCTGTCGGTTTTTCCGCGGGCGGAGCGGGCGCGCTCTTGGCCCCCGGCACTATTGCGCTGAATGCGGCGCTCGGGAGCCCGCCCCAAATCCCCCCTGCCACGCCGCTCGCGGTATCAGCTTCCGGCGGCAGCGGTTCCTCACGAAGCATGGCGATATGAGTAGGAATGGCGCGAGGGGCCAGTAGCTTCCCGTTCACGACTAACACGCGGTGGGCGCTCGCTCGTGCCGTTGCCGATGCAGCAGCGGGTGGACGCACGGGCGGCGGTGGGGGAGGCCCTACTAGAAGTGTCTTCGTATAGGTGCGGAAGTCCAGCGCGTCCGTAAACCACAGCGAGACAAGAATCGGAACAGCGAGCAGGACTACGTGCAGCAAAATGGAAACCGTCAAGGTCCTCCGATGCGAAGCCGACGGCATCCGGTGCGAGGTAAGGAACGTTCGATTCAGATCGATTCGCCCGCCAAAGGCGAGAGCAGGCGCGGCGGAATCAATGCGCGAAGGCGAAGCTTTTGGAAAAAAGATGTGCCCGGGAATAGTCGCCGTGGAGGGCGGCTGGATCATCGTTGTACTCATGAGAATTCCCTCCTTGGAACATGATATGAAGATGAACGCATTGATGGGCTTGCACAGTGCCGCGGGTCACGGATGCTCGTGACGCAGGTCACTTGTCGGAGTTGGAACGGGACGGGCGGCTCAGCCCTTGGTCGCAGGGCCGGACGATAAGAATTCAGAGATTACGTCCGACTTGCAGTAACAGGAACCGCAAAGCGAGGGATGCGCCAGCCAAGAATTCTTGAGGTGGTCACTTTGCTACCGTAGAAGGGAGTAGGCCACGCACCCAACCGCACTCATACGTGTTGTTCTGATTTGGGCAACTACTAATGGATGGAATTCAAGGTTTCGCGGGCTTTTGCGGCAATACCCGCCGGTAATACGGTGTAGCCCAGACTGTTCGCAGTTTCTTGTCCGGAAGTGAGAGACCAGATCAAGAATTCCTTCAACGCCTGGCTCCGGGCAGGTTCCATGCCCGACGCCATCGCATAAATGCTGGTGAAGCTCACGACTGGATAGGAATCTTTCCCGGGCGCATTCGTCAGGGAGGCGCCGAGATCGGACTGGATTGCCTTTTCGTTGGCCGCGCAAGCTGCGGCTATGCTCGCCGTGGTCGCCCGGATGAACCGTCCAGCCGAATTTTGCACGCTGCCGGCTCCGAGATCCTTGCGTTGAGCATAATTAAGTTCTACGTAACCAATGGCGCCGGGGGTCCCGCTCACCTTTTCAACCATATCTTCACTGCGATTGGTTTCTTCGCCCAACCGCCACTTCGGTGACGCGCTTTTCCCCATCCGCGATTTCCATTGCGGACTAACTTTACTCAAGAAATCCGTCAGAATATAGTTCGACCCCTTACCCGGGCTTCGATGTATCACTACGATTGGTAAATCGGGCAATTCCACGCCGGGATTCAATTTCGCAATTCTCGCGTCCTTCCAGTTGTTGATGTTTCCCAGAAAAATATCCGCCAGCAATTCGCCGGAGAACCGCAACTCCGGCTCGCCCGGCAACTTGTAAATGGGAACGATGGCTACCAGCACCGTGGGAAACTGTACGAGAGTATTCTCTCCTTTGTGCATCTGTGTCTCCGTCAAAGGAATCTCCCCGGCCGCAAAATCGCCCACGCCCTGGCTGATTTCTCTTACACCTTCTGATGAGCCCGGCTGCAAGTATCTCACCTGCACGCCCGGTTTCAGCTTACCGTACTGTTCCGCCCAGGCATTGTAGAGGGGACTCGGCACGCTCGACCCGGACCCCACGAGTGAAATCGCCTGTTGGGCTGCCAGCGGCGCAACCCCGATCCCCACCCACATTACAATCTGTAGAAAACCGCGTATCCTTTGTTCGAATGGCGCCATACGGTACCTCGGTTCACAGCCCTCAAAGCTGTTCTTTAACTGGAATTAAGTTTTTGGTTTCGACAGTGGCTCTATTTTACATTCCGCATGTCTCGCCGTATCAAGCCACCTTGAAGCGATGTTCATTGGGAGCACCCCTAACGGTCTGTTGTTGGGCCCAGTCCGGTCTGAAATTGCTGCTTTCACGCGTCAATCTGGAGAAGCAATCGTTAAGTCTCTCGGGATAAAAACGTCGCTCCGGGTTTTGGACCTCGGTTGCGGAGATGGCACTACGGCAGCCCCTAGCCAATTTGGGGGCTGAAGTGTTTGGGATCGATATCGCCCAAAATCTCGTTGACGGACGGGTTGCCCACACGGAGAGTGTCTTCGTCAAAAATCATTTGGGCATCAGCGCGAATGTCCAGATTGAACCGCCAGCCGGCACTTTCGTTGACGCATAGCGAGTGGCGAGGCTGCCGCCGAGTCCCGACGCAATGGTCACGTACTGGCGGCCTTTGTG
>Ga0187821_10000023_pt1 | contig 21458 bp, 21 predicted proteins | sample NC_wetland_sal_i_20_FD_132442 | JGI IMG/M metagenome (GOLD analysis project Ga0187821, IMG submission 132442) | Wetland sediment microbial communities from Neuse River Estuary, North Carolina, USA - SourceSoil_1 | ecosystem: Environmental > Aquatic > Freshwater > Wetlands > Sediment | place...
CCGATCTTTATTACGACCGACGGGCGTCAGCAATTGTTGCTGGTCGGCCGGGATGGGCGTGCCCTGGGACGCGACGCGCTGCGCGAGTTTATTGCCGAACCAATTCAGGTTGACGGGGAACTTGTGCAGAGAGGCTCGACGCAACTTCTGAAAATCGATCCCAGAGCGTTGCGCCATGCCCCGGACGGACTGCGAACAGCATCAAGTTCTACGTTCGGGAAATGAAGAGCTGGTTGCATATCACAACGTCTTACGGTAATGCACACAGCGGTCCACCACCTCGTACCCCAGCGCCTGATGCACATGTTGGGACACTGTATTGTCAATCCAGGTGTCCGACGCCATTTCGATGCAGCCCTGGCTGCGTGCCCAATCCTCCGCCGCGGCTAGAAGTTTCTTCGCTACTCCCCGGCGGCGATGGTCTTCAGCGACGCACCAACCTTCGATATAGCCCACCGGGCGGGATGGGTTGCAGCCATCCGCGTGTGAACGCAAGTCGGCCTCAAGGAAGCCAGCCAGCGTTTGATCGGTCGTCTCGGCGACCAAAATGATGAGCGGCATGGTCAAAGGAAGGCGGCCTTCGAGGATCAGTGTGAGTTCCCGGGCATGTTCTTCGGCGGAAGACTGCGGCCACAAAACCCGGCGCAAGCGCACCAGTTGGTCACGATCCGACGGCTGAGCGAGCCTGATGCAAATTTCCGACAAGCAAAACTCCTTTCACACCCAGCCGGCGCTGCGCTGAATGGTTCCTCACAGAGCAGGGCCGGCGGCGATTTGTATCCCAACCGTGCGGATGTTAGACCAGCCCAATGCACCCTATGGTCGAGTCTTCAGAAAGCGCGCGTGCACGCGTGGGTGCAAGGTTTCGAGGTCCATAAGCGTGAGGAAGTCGATCGTCTTGAACTCGCGATCGATGGCCGGCGGACCACAGATTTTTGCCCCCACTGCCAGGTATGCCCTCAACAATTTCGGGATCTTATCACTCGCATCCTCGGGGGATATCAAGGGCATGGCGAAGTCGGGCTGCGGGGTGGTTCGCAGATGAGAGTCCGTCAAGTGTTTGCGCATGGCCCCATAAACGGCAGTACCGTGGGCCGGGTCTTGCGAGGTCAGCGAAGAACAGCCGATCAGATAACGGCCGCCCTGGCTCATTGCGTACTGGGCGATTCCCCGCCACAGCAGGTAGAGAACATCGGTCGACCGGTGATCGCGGTGGACGCAGGCGCGGCCCAGTTCGATCACCGCGTTGCCCAGTCTCTTGTAGGGCGAGAAATCGAATTCACGCTCGCTGTAGAAGCCTGCATTTTCGAATGCCATCGCGCCGGTCTGCAGCCGGTAAGTCCCGACGATCTTTCCCGTGGGAGCGTGTTCCACGATCAGGTGATCACAGATGGCGTCGAACTCATCGATGTCGTGGCCGGTCGTGTAGGCGGCTTCAAGTCCCTCGTTCAACTCCAGATTGAAGACCAGAAACCGCAAACGGAAGGCGTCCATGCGTTCCGCGGTGGAGGATGCCAGGCGCGCACGGTAAGGCCCCTGCCGGAGATCGAGTGCGCGCGCGGCTATTAGTCCCTGAGGCTCTGCGGATAGCAGGGACGGAGCCAAGCATTCGCGCGTTACCAAAGCCGTTGCGCCCATGAAGTGTGAGCCTGCTTTTGCCGTCCGTCTTGAGGCTCTAGCCAGAGCCGGCAAGTACAGATCTGCGACCTTAGCGTGAGATTCACGGCAGCGGCAAAGGTGACAACGCCATATTTCTTCAGCAATCGGGATGGTTTTTGTCACTTCACTCACGCTGGCGAGTCTCACCTTGTAAACGGGCTCAGACCCGGGAAAAGAGAGCAATCAGTGACCAGGAAATTGCTTCACGCTGTGGTTTTGTTGGTTGCGCTGTCAGGGTTGGCGGCGGCCAAGGATCTGCAAAACCTGGGCCGCGATGGGGTAGCCATCCAGGGTTACGATCCGGTCGCATTCTTTACCGACCACCGGCCGGTCAAGGGAAATCCGCAATTTCAGTCTGACTACCACGGCGCCAGATATTTTTTCGCTTCGGCGGAGCACAAAGCCGCGTTCGACAAAGCGCCGGCGCAATACGAGCCTCAGTTCGGCGGTTATTGCGCGTACGGCGCCAGCCGGGGAAAAACCGCGCCGGTCAAGATCGAAGCGTGGCAGGTCGTCAATGGCCGGCTGCTCATGCAATACGACCTGGGGGTGAAGGACGAGTTCAACAAGGACCCGCAAGGCAATCTCAAGAAGGCGGACCAGAACTGGCCCGGCCTCGTCGACAAATACGGGAAGTAGGAGAGAGCGGAATCCATGAGCACCCAAGTCATCTCGAGCATGAGCCGGGCCATGGGCACTCGGACGTTGATCATCAGTTGGGCATGCCGGGTTGTCGCGGCGATCATCCTGTTGCAGACGCTCTTCTTCAAGTTCACGGCGGCGCCGGAATCGGTTTACATCTTTACCAAACTGGGGACGTTCATCCACGGCTACGTTCCGTTTGCGGCGGTCGGCACGGTGGAGGTCTGGGGGCGCATTGGATCAGGAATTATGGAATTGATCGCCGCCGTGCTGTTGCTGACCCCGCGGTTCGTGTGGGCTGGCGCAGTTCTGGCGATGGCGGCAACCGGTGGCGCCATCTTCAGTCACCTGACCTTCCTGGGCATCGAGGTACAGGAGGACAAGGGGCTGCTGCTCCTGCTGGCTATCGTTGTTTTCGTGGCCAGCACTGTTGCCCTGTACCTGCACCGCAAGCAAATCCCATTGGGAAAAAGGTCCTGACATGATGAGCCGGTCGCTGAATAGGGCTGTCACAGAGATTCTGCAGCAGGGCTGCCTGTTTTTGGATCTCCTAGGGGATGAAACTTACGCCCGTCCACTGGAAGATACAGCGGAAGGAAAGCCCGGCTCGTCACTGGGCGCGCATTATCGGCACGTGCTCGACCACTTTCTCTGCCTGGCGGAAGGAATTCGCACCGGCCAGGTGAACTACGACCAACGCCGCCGCAACCCGCACGTGGAGAACTCGGTGACGTGTGCGCGTCTCGCCACCGAAGGCCTTATCGATGAATTTGTGGGCCTTTCTGCCGAAATTCTTCCGCGCGAGTGCGCTGTGATCTATAGCGTTGGTTACGGCGAAAACGCGGACGCGGTGAAGTCAAACTTTGCGCGGGAAATCATGTTTTGTGTTGGACACGCCATCCACCACTTTGCCATTCTCAGGCTGCTGTGTGCCGGAGTTGGTGTGAGGCTGCCATACGAATTTGGCGTCGCTCCTTCAACTTTGAAACATCTGGAAACTCAAGCGGCGGAGCGAGGGTAGCCGGCCATGCTCTTCTCTCACTCACTTCCAGAGACACAAGCCGCGCTGGCCCTCGCTATCTTTCTGGCGACCTTCATTTACGAAGACGGCGCGACGTTGCTGGCTGCAACCGTATCTTCGAGCGGGGCCCTGGATCCGTGGCTCGGACTTCTAACCACCTTCCTGGGCATCTGGATAGGTGACATGGGATTGTACGGGCTGGGTTCGAGCTTCGGGCGGCGCACGGCGCGCTCGCGCTGGCTGCAGAAATACCTGCGGCCCGAGTCACTGGTCAAAGCCGAGAAGTGGTTCGCGAAACATGGATCCTTCGCCCTGGTCATGAGCCGTGCGATTCCAGGAAGCCGCCTGCCCCTGTATGTTGCTGCCGGCGCGTTGCGGCTTCCGGTCAGGCTGTTTGCCCGGACAACCGCAGTGTGTTCGGCGGTCTGGGTGTCCGCGATTTTCGCGGTGTGGCGATTCATTCCGAGAACATCGCTGGGACATCAGAAGTTGCTGCCCTGGGTCGTGACTGCACTTGTTTTGTTCGCACCCTGGCTGCTGAGCGGGAGCGCCAGAATTCTCGGCGGCTGGATTCGGAGTCGCGAAAGTCTTCGCGACTGTCCTGCGGCGAGCTTGTGTACACGTTGATGATAGGTGCCGCCTGGTGATGGTCCAGTGACTAGCAGGAGGAGACCATGGTAAAGGTCAGCGTGTTGTATCCGAATCGAGAAGGCATGAAGTTCGACATGGCGTATTACCTCAATTACCACATCCCCATGGTTCGTCAACGGTTGGGATCGGCCTTGAAAAGAGTATCGGTCGAGCAGGGGATTTCGGGGGAAGCGGCGGGATCGCCTGCTCCGTACGCCACAACGTGTCATCTTCTGTTTGACTCAGTTCAGGCCTACCAGACAAGTTTCGGCCGGCACGCCCAGGAGATTGTGGAAGATATTCCAAAGTACACGGACGCCCAGCCCCTTATTCAGATCGGCGAGGTCAAAATCTAGTCCGTGGCTGCGATGGGCGGATGGCTTCGGAAGCGCCAAAATTCTCGCGACCCGGTGGACTCATGTGCACGCTGACTGTCGTCACTCGTAACGAGACGTACCTCATGGCGATGAATCGGGACGAGAAAATTGCACGGGGGGCGGGACTTCCTCCTGAGATCCACGAGTTCGAAGGTACCAGGGCCATTTTTCCCGGCGACGGCGACGGTGGCACCTGGTTTGCCACCAACGATTGTGGAATCACACTCGCACTGCTGAATTGGAATATCAGCGCTCCGCGCGGCATGGACGCTAAGACTCGCAGTAGAGGACGAGTGATTCCCGCTCTTATTAGTTCTCGATCACCATCGGACTTGCATCAGGTGTTCGACGTTTCGAACTTCGAGGGAATGATGCCGTTCCGGCTGGTAGGAGTATTTCCGTCGCAGCAAACGATTGAGGAGTGGCGTTGGGACTCAAAACGACTTCGCTCCCAGGCTCTTGCGTGGGAATCGCGGCACTGGTTTTCATCCAGCCTTTCTGACGGACAAGCGGAGGGCTTGCGCGGCGCAGCCTGCCGCGACGCCCAGTTCGAACAGGATGCCGGTTCGGCAGCGTGGTTGCGAAGACTTCACGCTTCCCATGCCGGCGGCGCAGGGCCTTTCAGCTTGTGCGTCCACCGGGTCGACGTGAAAACGCTGAGCTATAGCGAGGTCTCGGTCACGCCAGGACGGATACGGATGGGGCACTTCAGGGAAAGCCCTTGCATCATGGATCAGATTCAGTCCGTCACCCTGGGACTTCGGTCCGGAGAAATGAGGCCGTAGTTCTGCGGTCGCAGCGGGGTGCGTGCCGCTTCGCGCCAGATCCTTCACGGCTGAAGGCCGTTCAGGATGACGCATGGGGAGAAGTGAGGATCTCACAACCCGGTTCGGCAATTTAACATTATGCCCCTCGCAATCGAACTCGATTCTCTTCCGCCCAGCGCGGGGTTCACGGCAGCCGCGAATCTCCGTGGCAAGATCGGCGCTCGGTGGAAGCGTCTATCGCGCTGGGAGTTCTGGCCGCCTTACTTGTTTTATCCCCCGGTGGTTGCCTATATCGCATATCTCGGAATCAGGTTTCGAAATTGGACATTGTTTACCGCGGCCAACCCGGCGATTCCGGCGGGCGGGTTCGTGGGCGAGTCCAAGCATCAGATCCTGGATCAGTTGAAAGAAGCCGCTGCGTGGCTGCCGTGCTCCACTCTGCTGGCGGGCAGCGTGGCCAATGAACGAGTGGCCGAAGCTGAAGCCTTCATGCGGGAAAATGGGCTGCAGTTTCCCGTCGTGTTGAAACCGGATGCGGGGCAGCGTGGCTCGGGCGTGGCGATCGTCCGATCGCCGGAGCAGTTGCGTGAGTATCTGACGAGTTCATCATTCCCGGCGATTTTGCAGGAGTATGTTGCCGGCGAGGAGTATGGCGTCTTTTACTATCGCTACCCGGGCAGCGACAGGGGCCGAATCTTTTCCGTGACTGAGAAGCGAATGCCCGTTCTTTTCGGCGATGGAAGAAGTACGCTGGAGGAGTTGATCCTCGCGGATGACCGCGCGGTTTGCATGGCGGAGTTCTATCTGCGCAAAAATTCCGACCGCATTCAGCATGTCCCTGCGGCAGGAGAGAAGGTACAACTGGTTGAGATTGGGACTCATTGCCGGGGCGCTATCTTCCTGGACGGATCCGAAACCATCACTCCCGCACTGGAAGAAGTCATCGACATGATCGCAAAAGGCTTCAATGGGTTCTTCTTCGGCCGCTTTGACATTCGCGTTGCCTCGCGGGAAGACTTCATGGCGGGGCGTAACCTGAAGATCGTTGAGTTGAATGGCGTCACCTCGGAAGCGACGCATATCTACGACCCCAAGCTCAGCTTGTTCGACGCCTATCGTGTGCTGTTTCGACAATGGCGAATCGCATTCGAGATTGGAGACCTTAACCGTGGGCAGGGTGCCCTGCCGGCCTCCTGGGGCGAGCTGTTGACTGCGACGCGCCAGTATTCGGAGCTGTCACAAAGCTATCCGGAATGATGTGGTCGCGCTGGACTCAAAGTTCAGCAAGCGCGAAGCAATCATCCTCAGCCGCGAGTTCCTGCGCTTGAGAGTTCCCGATTTTTCGGAGCTGCACTGGTCGCCGCCCGACCTTTGATCTTCGCCGGGGCTTGGGGCACTTCGTTCTCGGCCGGTGCAGCCGGACGAATGCCCTTTACATCTTCAACATAAGCACGCAGGATTTCCCCTACACTCCAAGCCTGTGCCATGCATCCACAGGGGCGCTGCGGGGCGTCGCCGTCGAAGATTTCGGAGATATGACCGAGGCCGCCGTCTGCGAGATGACCTTTCAACGGCTCGAGCCATTCGGCGGCCTGGCGGCGGGCGGCATCACTGCCTTCGTTGACCTTTATGTATGCGGTGATGAATGGGCCGATCAGCCACGGCCATACCGTGCCCTGGTGGTAAGCCCCATCACGATCGACAGGTCCGCCGGTGTAGCGTCCGCGGTACTGTGGGTCGCTGGGTGCGAGGCTGCGCAGGCCGTGCGGCGTGAGCAGGTGTTCCTGGACCTTCTCGACTACCTTCTTCGCGCGTTCGGGGGACAACATGCTGTGGGTCAGGCTGACCGCAAAAATCTGGTTGGGGCGGATCGACGGGTCGGGCGGCGCGCCGTTGGTGACATCGAACAGGCAGGCGGTGCTTTCATTCCAGAACAGGCGATTGAAACTCCAGCTTGCTACCGTGGCCATGTTCCCGTAACGCTTCTGGCCGGGTTCGTCGCCGAACTGGCGAGCCAGGCCTTCCATGATGCACAGGGCGTTGTACCAGAGGGCCTGTATCTCTACCGGCTTGCCGCGACGCGGCGTTACTACCCAATCGCCGACTTTGGCGTCCATCCAGGTGAGCTGGACACCGGGTTCGCCGGAAGAGAGCAGGCCGCTCGGGTCTACTTTAATTCCATAACGCGTGCCGCGCACGTGCCAGGCGATGATATCGGCGAATACGGAATAGAGTTCATTGCGCACAAAATCCAGATCGCCGGTGTAGGCAAGATAGGCGCGCGCGGCTTCAAAAAACCACAGGGTCGCGTCCACCGTGTTGTATTCCGGGGTTTCGCCGGCATCGGGGAAGCGGTTGGGCAACATGCCCTGGTTCACGTGCTGCGCAAAGGTGCGCAGGATGCTGCGCGCCACTTCATGCTTGCCAGTCGGCAGGGTAAGACCGGGCAGGGCGATCATAGTGTCTCGTCCCCAGTCGCTGAACCAGTGATAGCCGGCGATCACCGTTTTCTTGTCGCCACGCGAAACGACGTACTGGTCGGCGGCAGCGGTAAGGTCCTGGGCAAAGGAGTCCGCCAGCGGTGACGATGCAGTGATCTTCAGTCGACGCGCGATCTCGGCTTTGCGAAATCCCGCCGCCTGAGCGGCATCACGCAGTTCGGTGGAGGCAATGACCGTTGCCGGGCGACGCGCGTCCAGATCAAAACGCATGACCAGCGGATTGAAAAGGTCTTCGGCGAAATCGAGGCCGCGCTCCTGCTCTGCGGCATATTCAAAGTTCCGGTACCAGTCGCCGGTTTTCCTGACCTCGCCGGCATTGTGAGACAGATGCAGAGAAGGCAGCCCCTGGTACGGAGTGAGGGTCGCCAGTCCAGGACGCTGTTCCGCGTCGCTATTGATGGCTCCATTTTCGTGCGTGGTGCTGTGATAGTCGCGGAATGCGATCAGCGGCCTGAGTTCAAGGCGTAAGCGGTTGAGCCGCTCGGGATGATTGATCTTCTTCAACTCGTATTGCACAACGGTACTGTTCTCACCCTGGATCATGAACACGGTCTTCTCGATCTCAATGCCTTCGATTTCGTAAGTGAAGACCGGAAAGGGATCCAGACGGAACTGCTTCAGATATCGAAACCCCTGGGGATGGACCACGCCGGGATAGCGATTGGCAGAGAGGTCGAAGGGCTGTCCTTCGATGAAAAGGGTTTCCTCCAGCTTGGAGAGCATGACCACGCGGCCCACTGGCGGTTTCGTTGCGGCCACCAGCAACCCGTGATAGCGACGAGTGTTGAGCCCGATAATTGTTGAGGAAGCAAAGCCCCCGAGACCGTTGGTTTCCAGCCACTCCCGGCGGGTGGCGGCGTCGAGGTCGCCACAGGTTTCTTTCGTGAATTGCATCATGTTCTCTTCTCCGAGGCGTCGTTGCTCGGAAGGGCACGAGTTCAGTCGTGCCGACGACGCATCTCAATGTCGTGGTGCTTTAGCGCCTGGGGTTTGCTGGCGAGTTCTCAGCTCACCTCAGCGGCTGAAGCCGTTCAGACCCGCTTCCGTATCGGCACGACTGAAGTCGTGCCCTTCCCGTTAGAGCAGGCGCTACGCCACTTCGCAGAACACCTTGATGGCGCCGTTGGGTGACGTCAGCTTCTTGAACAATTCGTTGTAATTCTCCAGGCCCTTCACTGGGTCGGTGAGGAGCTTGCTGAGCCATCCGGGATACTCTGCCTCGGCCTGGGCCATATCGCCTACTCCCATCTCGAAGTATTCGCGATTGGCGTTGACGGTCCCGACCATGACTTTATTGCCCAGAACAAATTCGAGATTGATCCGGTCGGCGGGGATCTGGATCATCTTGTCTCCGCCGGTGACGCTGGCGAGCACGAGGACTCCGTTCTTGCCCAGGGCCTGCATGCTGTCGAAAACCACGCCGGAATTTCCGGTGCCTTCAAAGATCAAATCGAAAGGCCCGTATTCTTTGGCTGCGTCGATCACGGAGACGTCTTTGGTAGAGATGTACCGTGCTCCGAGTTCTGAGATTAAATCCGAGTTCAGATAAGGCTTGGGTGTACGGCCGAAGGTCGTGACATCCAGACCTTTCAGGCGGAGGACGAGAGTGGCGAGCAACCCGATAGTTCCGGCGCCCATGACCGCCGCTTTGCGGGGATGCCACACCTTGAGCCGGCGCTGGATTTCGTATGCCTGATGAATTCCTTTTTCCACCACCGTGGTGGGCTCCAGCAACACTCCGACGTGCTTGAGTCCCTTGGGAACTTTGACGATGAACTCGACGTCGTCGACGTAATGCTCCGTCAAGTAACCGTGGCGCAGGTTAATGCCGCGCTCGTAGTAGACGTCATCGGTGGTCATGTCATTGGTGCCGATGAGATCGTAGATGCTCTTGCCGGGCCGGCGCACGGTGGCAACGACATAGTCGCCGGGCTTCACTTCTGTGACGTTCGGTCCGACAGCTTCCACCTGTCCGAAGCCCTCGTGGCCGATGACCAGAAAATCATATCCGGGAGGCGCAGCGCCGTATTCGGCGGCGTTGATTTCTTTGTCAGTGCCGTCGACGCCGACGCGTAGAACCTTTACCAGCACGCCGCGGCCGTTGGGAACCTGATCGACCGACGGCTTGGGCAGATCGGCCACGTGGACACTGTTGGGTTTTCCGGGGAACACACTGATCGCTTTCATTCCTATTTCTCCTTATAAATTCAGTCTGCGGCGACAGACGCCAGCGCCGGCTCGGTTTTCTTTCGCTGGCGAGATCGTTCGCGGGACTCGCCGCTCTGTTGCATGAGTTTGGTGACCACCCCGGTCCATCCCGTCTGATGGCTGGCGCCTACGCCGGCCCCGGAGTCGCCGTGGAAGTATTCGTGAAACAGGACCAGGTCACGCCAGTGCGGGTCAGTCTGGAACTTTTCGAGATTCCCGAACACTGGGCGACGGCCGCTCTCGTCCTGAAGGAATATGTTGGTCATGCGGCGTGATAGTTCTCCCGCGACTTCCCACAACGTCATCATCGTTCCCGATCCGGTGGGAAACTCGACTTTGAAACCTTCGCCGAAGTAGTGATGGAATTTCTGCAGCGACTCGACCAGCAAATAATTCACCGGGAACCAGATGGGTCCACGCCAGTTGGAATTGCCCCCGAACAGGCCAGTCGAAGATTCGCCGGGCTCGTAGTCCACCCGGTGTTCCGCACCCTGGGCTGTAAGTTTGTACGGATTGTCCTTGTGGAACTGTGACAGGGCGCGAATCCCGTATGGCGAAAGAAACTCGCGCTCGTCCAACATGAACCGGAGAATGCTTCGGAGTTGGCCGGCATCGGCGATGGACAGCAGCCTTCGGTCCCCCATGCCCTCGGTGCGCATGCAGGCCAGGTTCGCCGTGAGATCAGGACGATTGTCGATGAACCACTCCAGGCGCTTCTTGAAGTCCGGCAGTTTGTCCAGAACGTCCTGCTCCAGCGTCTCCACGGCGAACAACGGGATGAGCCCCACCATGGAGCGGATCTTCATGGGGAACTGGTTGCCGTCGGGCAGTTTGAGCACGTCGTAAAAGAAGCCGTCTTCCTCGTTCCACAGTCCCATGTGCTCGTCGCCGCGATGACTCATGGCGTTCGCGATGTAGATGAAGTGCTCCCAGAATTTGCTGGCCACGTCTTCGTAGCTGGGATCATCCGCTGCGAGTTCGAGAGCAATGGCCAGAAGGTTCAAGGTGTACATCGCCATCCAGCTGGTTCCGTCGGATTGTTCGATGTAGCCACCGGTCGGTAGCGGAGCGCTGCGGTCGAACACGCCAATGTTGTCAAGGCCGAGGAAGCCGCCCTGGAAGATGTTCATGCCGTCCGCGTCCTTGCGATTCACCCACCAGGTGAAGTTCAGCATCAGCTTGTGGAAGACGCGCTGCAGGAATGCTCGATCGCCTTTTCCTTTGCGCTTCTTGTCGATCTTATAAACGCGCCAGGCGGCCCAGGCGTGCACCGGAGGATTCACGTCGCCGAATGCCCACTCGTAGGCGGGAATCTGTCCGTTGGGATGCATGTACCACTCGCGCAGCATCAGCGTGAGCTGCTCTTTCGCGAAATCGGAATCGACCAGGGCCAGCGGGATGCAGTGGAATGCCAGGTCCCATGCCGCATACCACGGGTACTCCCACTTGTCGGGCATGGAAATTACGTCAGCGTTGTACAAGTGCGTCCACTCGTGATTGCGGCCGCGGCGACGTTCCGAGGGTGGGGGAGGGTTACCGGGATCGCCTTTGAGCCAGTCTTTGATGACGTAGTGATAAAACTGCTTGGACCACAACATTCCGGCGAAGCCCTGGCGCATCACGTTCTGCGCATCGGACGAGAGGTCTTGCGGAATCACTGTGGCATAGAACTCGTCGGCTTCGCGTTGCCGTAGGGCGAAGGTTTTGTCGAAGCCGGCAAAAGCGTCTTTGCCTTTGAAATCGGAGTTCGTAAGGCGAAGGCGGACAACCGCGGTCTCGCCCGCGCCGATCGTGAGTGGGTAGTGAGCGGCGGCCTTGGTTCCGCTGCGTGCCGGATTCACCGCTTCCTTGGCGCGGTGCACGATGTAGTCGTTGATGCCATCCTTCACATATGGACTGCGGTTCTCGACTCCAAACAACCGGTGGGCGTTGGTTTCGTTCTCGGTGAAGAGAAGCTCTGGAGATCCTTCACAATGCAGCCAGCGATTGCCGGGCTGATCGTGATTCAACTCGATCGCCGGGTTGGGAGCGGGCCGCGCCTCATGCAGCTCGGGGCGCCGGGTTGAGTTCCTCCAGGACCATGTGTTGCGAAACCACACCGTCGGCAGCAGCCGAATGTTGGCGGCTTCCGGGCCGCGGTTTGCGACTGTGATCTTGACCAGAATGTCTTCGGTGTCGGCTTTGGCATATTCGACGAAGACATCGAAGTAGCGATTGTCGTCGAATATTCCAGTGTCGAGCAGCTCGAATTCCGGCTGGTTCTTTCCCCGCTGGCGGTTTTCCTGCACCAACCGACCGTAGGGAAATTCCGCCTGCGGATACTTGTACAGATACTTCATGTAGGAATGCGTGGGCGTGGAGTCGAGATAGAAGTAGTACTCCTTCACGTCCTCGCCGTGATTGCCCTCGTTGCCCGTCAGGCCGAAGATTCGTTCCTTCAGAATAGGGTCGCGCTCATTCCACAGTGCGAGGGCGAAACAGACCATCTGCTTCCGGTCGCTGATGCCGGCCAGCCCATCTTCATTCCAACGGTAGGCGCGGGACCGGGCCTGGTCGTGAGATAAATATTCCCACGCATTTCCGTATGGGCTGTAGTCTTCGCGTACCGTGCCCCAGGCGCGTTCGCTGAGGTAGGGCCCCCAGCGCTTCCAGTGTTTCCGCCGTGCTCCGGACTCTGACAGCCGGATCTCTTCCTGTGTCATGAGAATTCTCCTAAAGCCAAATCGTGTCTGCAAAGCAGGCTAATTCGGCGATGAGCGGCCGATCGCCGTCTTCCTCAATTACAGGGGACAATTCAACTTCACTTCCACTCTCCCGAAGAACGGACAGCTTGCGGTATTCGAGTTCGAGAGCGCGTGTCGTGGTGAACGCCTTGCTTAAAATGTCACTGCTCATAGTTTCAGCCTCTACTTTTCCTCAAGTTCGACTGCGTGGCCGTCGGGATCGCGCACCATAAAAGCTTTAGTGAATCCCAACTGTCCCGTTTGATTCGCGACCACGCCAGAAGAGACAAAGGTGACGCGGCTGGTTTGCAACTGGCTTGCTGCGGCAGCGGCGTCCTGGCTGACTACAATGGTTTGCCGGTGAACGATGTCGTTGGCGTGTTCGTCCTGCGGGAAGGGCCGACCATCGCCAGGCGCCAGATACTGGAGCAATTCAATCCCGGGCCCGCTGGCGGCTCGCAACGCAGTAATTCGCAGATGGGCGCCAAACACGTTATTCAGGTGCTCCTGCTCGGTTCCGTAGTTCTCGCTCTCGCCGGCCACGCGCATGCCGAGCAGATCGCGGTAGAACCTGACGCTGGCGTCGGTGTCCCAGACCACGATGGCAGTGTGGTCTATACCAAGGAAGAGTTTCTCCGTGGGACGATGCCACTTTCCCTGGCCTTTGTCGGCAGGAAACTGCAGGACTTCTATCGGGTGCTGATCCGGATCTTTAAAGTAGAAAGCTGAAATGCCCGCGGCATTCTTGTTCCAGTCCGGAAGACGCTGCGGTTGCGTGGACGCATACTCCACCTTGTTCTGGCGCAACCAGGCGTAGGCTTTGTCCATGTCGCTGACGATGATCGCGATGTGTTGAAACCAGCGGTCGTTGCTGCGCGAATCAACCGGGATCGGACGACCCTTCGGCGCGAGATACTCGGTGAGTTCGATGAACTCGTCGCCCAGCCGCATCCGCACCACGCGCATGCGCAACCCGAACACACCCTCGAGATGCTCGAAGTTCTCGCCGGCGACTTCGGTGTCCGAAACCTTTTCGAAGGTGAGTACCTTGGAATAGAAATCGATTGCCCGGTCCATATCGGAGACGGTAATGCCGATCGCTTCTACGCCTTCGATCAGTGCGGGAGTCTGTTGCGTCCGGGCTTGCGGAACGGCCAGCACCGCGAGCAGCGTCAGGACTACCGCTGCTAGATAAACCGGCCGAATTGACTGAGACCTGTGCTTCATAACGGTTTACGTGTAGCGCCGGCGTCCCGCCGGCTGTCTGGTGGGCGTCCCGCCCACCCTTCGGGCCGGCCGGAGGCCGGCGCTACCTTTTCAGGCTTGTGCCAAAACCGGTTGCTCCAGTTTCGTTGCCGAAACGCCCAGACGTTTCATCAGGTGATCGCCCACGCGCAGCGCGTTGGCCATGATGGTGAGGGCCGGATTGACGGCCGCGCTCGAGGGAAAGAAACTTCCGTCCACGACGTAAAGGTTGTCGACGTCGTGGGCTTTGCAGTCCACGTCCAACGCGGATGTTTTTGGATCGTGTCCAAAGCGGATGGTGCCGTTCTGGTGAGCCACGCCGGCCAGCGGGATGCGCTGTCCCACGTACAGGTTCCGCCCGAACAGACCTTGATGACAATCGTGCCCATGGATGGAGCAGTTGGTCTGCTTCATGGCCTGCTTCAGCTTGGTCTGAAGTCTTTCGTGGGCCTCCAGGTTATTTGGCGTGTAGGTCAGGACGATCTTGCCGTCACGGCCGATGGTGACCCGATTGTTCGGATCGGGCAGATCTTCGGAAGTGAGCCAGAAATCGAGCGAGTGCTTGGCCATCAGTTCCAGAGTGAAATTCGGGGCGATGGCCGGGGCGCCGGCCTTGAGGGTGATCGCGTCCAGTTTGCCGACGAACGAGATGTGCCCCATGGGGTACTCGAAGTCTTTCGAGCCGAAGTAGAAGTCATTCACTCCCAGCGTCTTTTGAAAAATCGTCGGGTTGGGACATTTCGAAATGGCCATCATGACCGAGTTGGTGTGCCCCATGTAGTGGCGGCCCACGATGTCGGAGCTGTTGGCCAGTCCACGCGGGTGTTTGTCATTGGCTGACCGCAGGAGAAGTGCGGCCGAATTAATTGCTCCGCATGACACGACGATCACATCCGCGGAATAACGCTCCTGACTGCCGTTGCGTTCTACGACGACGCTTCTCACTTCGCGTCCCGAGGAATCGGTTTCCAGGCGCTTCACCAGCGAATTTGTCAGGAGGGTGACGTTGGGATACTTGATGGCTTCGTCGACACACACGACTTGAGCGTCGGACTTCGCCCCGACCAGACAGGCAAAACCGTCGCAGGTGTTGCAGCGGATGCAGCGGCTCTTGTGCGGATTCTTTTCGTCGAGCATGACGCCGACCGGAACGTGGAAGGGCTTCAGGCCGGAGCGCGCGAAGTCGTCGGAGAGCTGCTGAATGCGCGGCTCATGGCTGACCGCGGGCCAGGGATAAGGCGAGTTGGCCGGCGGCTCGGTCGGATCTTCTCCGCGGTTTCCGTGTACCTGGTAGAGATTCTCGGCCTGGGTGTAGTAAGGCTCGAGATCGTCATAGCTGATCGGCCAGGCGGGCGAGATGCCGCCGTGATGACGGAGTTCACCGAAATCCTCTTTGCGCAAACGGAACAGTGCTGCACCGTAAAACTTGGTGTTGCCGCCCACGTAGTAGTTGGTGTGGGGATGCAGGTCCTTTCCGTCCTTATCGAGCCAGGACTCTTTGGCGTTGTAGTGGGCGTCCACGTTTACGAGCTGCGGGTCCCAGTTTGCTTTCTCGCGGGGGACATAGTCGCCGCGCTCGAGAATCAGGATCCGTTTTCCGGACGGAGCCAGGTGGTAGGCGAGCGTCCCGCCGCCCGCGCCGGTTCCAATGATGATCACGTCGTAGCGATTGTCGGTCATGATGCGAATCCTCCGTTGGCTCCGCAAAAAATGCAGCGTTTGTCATTGTTGTGGTGAAGTTTGCAGCACTGCACGGCCAGCCGTCCCTTGCGCCACAGGTAGACCTCAGCCGCCGTCAGCATGCCGAGCGGCGGCGCGGTTAGGTAGATCCAGAGCCCGCTCCAGATCATGGGAGGGAAAGCCGAACCAAAGGTTCGAGCGGGATTCATACTCATCCCGGAGAACGGCGCCTCCAGGGTGATGTAGGTTGCGACCAGCAGGCCGGCGAAAAGTCCGGTGTAGCCGGAAAGGCGGTGATGGTTGGAAAAATAAAGAACGGCGGACATCAGAATGAATGCGATGGTGAATTCGGCCAACAACGCTACCCAAGGGCCGTGTGGTCCAGGCAGAGTAACGACGTAGCGCACCGCCGGGTCAGACAGTTCCCTGCCCAGAAAACGCGCGACCAGGAGCACGCCCAAGACTGCCCCCAGGAACTGCGCGGTTATATAGAAGAGCGCGTCCCATGCCTTGATCTTGCCCAGTCGGAAGAAAGTGAATGTAACCGACGGGTTGATGTGGGCACCTGACTGCTTTCCCCAGGGCGAATAAATGATGGCAATGGCCGTGAGGCCCATCGACGTCCCCATCAACAGACGCCGAAACACGGGGGACATGATGGCCTGATGCACGGGCGACTGCGGGAACTCGTAGAGCGCGCCGAAAACGCATGCCGAAACCATGAACGCACCGAGCAGGCCTGCTTCCATGAAGTATTCGGGCCAGTGCAAACGGACAGACGCCAGGGCACCCAGTTTGGGTGCCGGTGACATTGGGGCTTCAGCCGGTGTCTGCATTGGGATAACCGCCGGGTTAGGCGTTTCGTTCGTATGGCTGTCAATCAACAGGTTGTGTTCGGTGCGGTTCATGGAGTCTGGCGGTGTGATTCCAGTGTTTGGGGAAAGTGACAGGAAAAGTAAAACGTCAGTTGAGAGCGGATCGTAAGCGCTCATGCAGACGCCGGCTGAAGCCTTCGGGCAAGTCAATGACCTTCTCGTCGCCCAGCAATCGCACGACATTCCTCAGGCCGTCGTACACAGCCGTGCAATGAGCGCAGTTCTTAAGGTGTTCCTCAATCTGCCGGCGTAGTTCAGGCGGAAAGTCGGCCTCCAGGTAGTCGGACAACTCCCGGAGGACCTGACGACAATCAATTTCTGTGACGCCGGATTTGTGCGGCACGAATCCCACCGGCCATGGGATGCCCTGGGCCAAAGAAAGTGACAATCGCCAATCCCCTGTTGCATGGGGCCCAGGTTGCAAACTATCCGTGAAACCTTCGCATCACTGCCGAATCCCACTGCCACGTGAGCCGTCCAGCCGGCACCTGAGCCCACATCGAAACGGGTTCGCGAATCGTTAACGATTCATCGCTTCGCGGGACGGACTCACGAAATCAAACTTCAGCCACGAGGCAAAAGAAATGAACGTGAATAAGGCAATGCAGTTGCTGCTGCGCGGACTGCTGGCGACGACCATCCTGTTTGCCGTCTCCGCAGTCGCGCAAGATGCGCATACTACCGGCCAGTTCCAGGGCCCGAAGGCCAACAAAGGCCATGTGACCCACAGCACTCGCGACGGCAAGAGCGTCCTCACCCTGTCGGACGACTTTGTCGTTCCCGACACTCCGGACCCGCACTGGCAGGTCGTGGATTCAGACGGCCAGGTCTACCTTCTGGACAAGCTCAAGAAGAAAGCCCTGATCGGCGACAAGTACCAGAAGGAGATCGTTCTTCCCGGTTACGTGAAGAATGTTTCCAAAGTGATTATCTGGTGCGCCTGGGCGGAGGCAAATCTGGGCGAGGCAAGCTTCAGCTCGCCTGTGAAGTAACCGGTAGTCATCCGGCGGGCGCGTGCGGCTCGGACCAGAACGCAGCGCCCTTCCCAACAAACCATTCAACGAGAGGCAAAGCCATGAACTATCACAAGAGATTCGCTCAATACGCAGCCCTGATCGCCGGCTTATTGACAATGGCGAACGGGCAAACAGCCGAGAAGAAAACGCTCACCCTGCAGGGCGCGGAGCAGGTCATCGCCGCGGCCAAGAATGAAGCCAGAAAGCTGCAGGCACCTGGCGGCGTCATCGCCGTCGTCGACGATGGCGGCAACCTGATGGCTTTGGAACGCCTCGATGGCACGTTCTCGGCCGGCGCCAACATTTCCATCGGCAAGGCAAAGACCGCTGTCATGTTCAAGAAGCCGACGCGCTTCTTTGAAGAGCTCATCAACTCGAACGGCAAAGGCCGCACGGTGATGACGGCCCTGGAAAACTTCACGCCGCTGATCGGGGGAATTCCGATTGTGGTGGAAGGGCAGATTGTTGGCGGGGTCGGGGTCAGCGGTGCCGCCACGGCCGATCAGGACGAGCAACTGGCGATTGCGGGTTCGAAAGCGTTCGAGGCACCGGCGAATGCGAGCAACGAGCCTGTTCTGCCTGTGTCTTACTGGGCGAAAAGCAAGGTAGACGAAGCCTTCTCCAAGGGCGCAGTGCTGTTCGACGGCGGCGATGGCCGCAACTACATGGTTCACGCCAGCCGCCGCGAAAAACCCGGGCAGGCGGAGATCCACACCAAAGACGCGGACATTATTTACGTGCTGCAGGGTTCGGCAACCATCGTCACCGGCGGCCAGGCCGCTGACGCGAAGACGATCGCTCCGGATGAGCTACGCGGCACCAGCATCCGCAACGGGGAAACCCGGGAGATTGCCAAGGGCGACGTAGTCATCGTGCCTCATGGCGTGCCGCACCAGTTCCTTACGGTGACCGATCCGTTTCTTTATTACGTGGTGAAAGTTCGATAAGAGAGAACTCCAGTGAATAATCAACTCAAGAACGATTGGCGAGTGACAGCGACGGCAGCGCTTCTGACGACGATCATCTCGCTGGTGGCCCTGCGAGCGACGGGCCAGTCCATCCAGGATCCTCCCTTCGGCCGGCCGGATGCGGTGATCGACCTGGCATCGCGGGAAGGGGTCGATCTAGTGCAGGGCCAGTGGCGGTACCACGACGTAAAAATCGTGGATGCCGATTCCCGCGCCGTTGGCCCCGACCTGAAACCGAGCGGCGCTGCGACCAGGACTTACGACTACGAGCCTCACGCCGGCGTTGCTGAGTTCGACGATTCGCAGTGGGAGGCAATCGACGCCACTTCGCTCGACCAGCGCCGTTCCACGGCCAAAGTCTGCTTTAACTGGTATCGCATCAACATTACGATTCCAGCAAAAGTCGGCAGCGTCAGCACGGCAGGGTCAACTGTGGCCTTTGAAATCGTGATCGACGATTATGCCGAGGTCTGGGTCAATGGCAAGATACCCCGAGTGCTGGGGCAGCCCGGAGGGCCCGTCGTCAAGGGCTTCAACGCCCCGAATCGCGTGATCCTCACTCGAAACGCGCAGCCCGGCCAGCGCATTCAGCTTGCGGTCTTCGGCATCAACGGTCCGATTTCCTACAGCCCGCAGAATTTCATCTGGATCAAGTCAGCAACGCTGGACTTCTACAAGTCGCCGAAAGTTGCGATCAGCGAGACCATGGCGCAGATCACGAAGAATGATCCGGCGCTGGACGAGATAGTTCCAGCCGGCGCGAAGATCGAGAAACTGGCCGGAGGATTCCTGTTCACCGAGGGGCCCATCTGGGTGCCGCGCGGAGAAGAGGGCGATGGGTATCTTCTCTTCAGCGACCCCAACAACAATGTGATTTATCGCTGGACCCAGGACGGCCAGCTGTCCATTTTCATGACCAAGAGCGGGTACCGCGGTGTGGACATCGGCGAATTTGGCCAGCCCGGCTCCAATGGCCTGACTCTCGATAAACAGGGACGGCTCACCATCAATCAGCACGGCAACCGCCGCGTGGTCCGCATGGAGAAAAACGGCCAGCTGACCGTGCTCGCCGATCATTATGACGGCAAGCGGCTCAACAGCCCCAACGACCTGGTCTACAAGTCAGACGGGGCGCTGTATTTCACCGATCCGCCATTCGGGTTGCCGAAGTTTTTCGACGATCCGCGCAAAGAGCTGCCTTATAGCGGAGTCTTTCGCGTCTCACCGGACGGCAAGAGCGTACAACTCCTGACCAGGGACCTCAGCGGACCCAATGGGCTGGCGTTTTCGCCCGACGAAAAGTACTTCTATGTCGATAACTGGGACGAAAACAAAAAAGTGATCATGCGGTACGAAGTGAATGCGGACGGAACGCTGTCCAATGGAAAGGTCTTCTTCGACATGACGTCCGCCGCCGGCGAGGACGCGCTCGACGGAATGAAGATCGATCAGAAGGGCAATCTTTACGTGTCGGGGCCGGGCGGCCTTTGGATTATTTCGCCGGAGGGAAAACACCTGGGCACCATCGCGGGTCCGGAACATCCGCACAATTTCGCCTGGGGCGATGACGACGGCAAGACGCTGTATCTATGCGCGAAGACTGGACTCTATCGGATCCGCCTGAATGTTCCGGGGATTCGGCCGTAAGCCGGATCAAGGTTGAGACGCAACCGGTGTTTCGTGAGCGGCGCTTTGCCCTGCGCCTTCGCCTTCGCCCAGCGCCGCCTTGATCTTCGCGTTGTGGAAGTCAGGCACCGTGCCCAGTCCGAACGCGACAGTATTGGCGAACTGCGCGAAGCCTACAATCACGACGGCTTCGAGAATCTGCTGTTCGGTGAACCCGTAGGTCCGCAAGGTCTCAATGTCGTTCGCCGTGATTTTGGATGGCTGTTTGTTGAACTTTGCACAAAAGTTGAGCAGTGCTTTGTCGGACATCGCGATCTTGGCATGGACATGATCGATCGCGATCTGTTCCGGGTCCGGCCCTTCAATCTTGAGCATGCGAACCATTTCGCAGTGCGCGGTCACGCAATACGTGCTGAGGTTCGCCGCCGAAGCGACCAGGAAGATGTACTCCTTCTGCTTGCGTGAGAGCGCGCCATCTTTCAGCAGGATAGTACCCATCAGCGCGACTTCGGCTTCAATCAGATCGGGCCGCGAGGTCTGTGCGACATAGAAATTGGGCAGGAATCCAATCTGATCCCGCATGGCGGCAAAGGCCGGAAAATCTTTTTCATTAAATGGAGAGTTACGCAGGTAAGACATGGTGTTTCCCCCCAAGCGAAAACGGTGAAGGCATTATAAGGCAAGGCGCAAATCGCGGGTTACAGCCCGGTGTGAACGCGCGCGACTGCGGGCGTGCTTCTGAGATAACCTAGATCGCTTCGGCCATGAGCGCGTTGTCCCCAACCCGGAACGACTTCGAAGCCGTGCGCGAACTGGCGGATGCATACGGTTTTGTGCCTAACCTGTTCCGTGTCCAGGCCGACCTGCCGCATGCCGTCACTGTGGAGGCACAACTTATTGCAGCCGTTGTACTTGCTGAGGGCAGACTGACGCGACGGCAAAAAGATGGTCTGCTCCACGCCGTGGCTGGCGGGCGTCAAAGCGGCTATTGTATGGCGCTGTTTGCGCAAAGCCCCTCCGGCGATAACAGAGAAAGCCGTGCCCTGCTCGACTTCGCGCTGAAGCTTACCTGCTACGGCCCGTGGATTTCGGCGAAGGATGTTGCAGCCCTTGCCCCGGCCGGATTCGATGAGCAGGCAATTCTTGAGGTGGTGGCCACGACCGCGTTGGGCCAAATGCTTTGCACCCTGGCGGCAGGCCTGCAACCGTCGCCGGACGCGGAGCGTCCTCAATCCGGCTCCATCAAATTCGAAAACCCGGCCGAACCCGGCGAATGGCACGAGCCGGCCGGGCCCTATCTGAAATCGCGGCTGGAGGCGCCGCCAAGTTTCGAGCCTTTTACGGTTCTGCGGGATCAACTCGGCTTCATACCCAGTCACTTCCGCGCGCAGATGTTGCGCCCTGATCTGGTCACTGCCGAGGTCCGCTTTCTCGAGCAGATTGTGCTTTCGGAAGACCTGCTCAGTCGCGTCCAAAAGGAAAAAATACTGTTAGTGGTTTCAGCGTCGAACCTGAACACC
>Ga0187821_10000024_pt1 | contig 21092 bp, 25 predicted proteins | sample NC_wetland_sal_i_20_FD_132442 | JGI IMG/M metagenome (GOLD analysis project Ga0187821, IMG submission 132442) | Wetland sediment microbial communities from Neuse River Estuary, North Carolina, USA - SourceSoil_1 | ecosystem: Environmental > Aquatic > Freshwater > Wetlands > Sediment | place...
ATCGAAGAGAATTGAGAATGTGATTCGTCCGGGAATGTTGGGGATAGCAAAGATAATTCCGCAAGCAGATGAACACCCGACCGTCAAGCCGATTGAATTGATGAGTTTTTTCATCAAGATTCATAGTTTGCCATCCGAGATAGTCCTTGATCCCTTCTGTGGCTCTGGCACAACGCTCGTGGCTGCAAAAAGGTTGGGACGAAAAGCCATCGGCATTGAAATCAGCGAGAAATACTGTGAGATCGCCGTTAAACGCCTGAGCCAGATGGAACTATTCCAAGTGAGGGAGAAAGGATGAGCACCCGACCCGATGCCGAATTCATCCGTGCCGTCTTGAAACAGGCCATTGCGAAACAGGAAGGCAAATGCTATAACGAGATTGCCCATGTGATCCAAAATACAAATTGCTCCAAAGTCATCGACGAGAAAACTGCGGTTTTAGACCACTTGGACAATAACCCAGAAAACAACGGCAATGGCAACCTTCATGCCGTCTGCCGAAGCTGCAATACCAAGAAAAATCCGAGGGGAAAATCCAAGCGAGCATCGCGCACCCGTCACAAACTTCATTCTTCATCACTTTCCTTCGCACTCCCTTCCACTCCGTTCACCGTTGACCCACAGGAAACCGTTCGGATGGTCACGACCTCGGCGCAACTCGCTGTGAGTCATGCCTATAAACAACGGTTTGAGGAATGGTTCCCCAAATGGATGGCTGGAAGGGAGAGGGTGACGGTGGACGAGGTAAAAAACTCTGCAGCAATGGTAATTGGTTGCCATCAGGATTGGGTAGGGAAGAGGCTGGATGCGTACTGCAGTGAGGTGGGGGACTTTCAGTACGTCCAGGGCGCCTTGAAGGGAGTGGGGCGCTCTGTGGCGTGGAAACCCGGAAGAAAGGGGAAGTATGCCAGAGGTTAAGCGGGTATGGCATATTGCCAGTGGAAAGGTTGAGCAGGCGATCGAAGCAGGGAGTTTCGAAGAAGCGGCGGTTGCCGTGATACGGGCGAATGATCTCACTCTGTTTAGTGAACTTATTTGCGGGTGGAACGACGGACGGAACATTGATTCCAGCGACACGTTATGGGCCATAACTGAGTGGTATCTCCCGAAGGCGGGCTACACCCTGTTGAAACAAAACACTGGAGAAATACTATGGAAGAAAAAGAGTGGTACAGCCGACCCTTCTTCTGGAGACGTTGGCTTGAAGGCAAACACGGAAGGGATTGCTCGAACATCCAAACCCTCACCGGCGAAGAATACCTCATCAACCGCCTCCATTGGGCATTTGAAGCAGGACGAGATGCTGAAAAAACCGCTTGTGAGTTACAAAAGGCCGATCGATTTCAAAAAATTAAGGTTGGACTATACCGTGCACCGACCAGTAAAAGTTAATACCGGGAGAACACCCGAACAGTGGCAGGAAATTCTTCGTCAGGCCCGACAAAAGAAATGACCTACCTCTACGAACAGCTCACCCGCTTGATCGAGCTCTTCCCGGGAACCCATCAACAGGGCATGATGAGAGATGGGGAGGGAGTGTATGCTATCAGTATTACCGGCCCGAGCGGGAAGATCAGTTATTTTGTGGCGAAAGATAGTATGAAGGGGAATATCGTCTCGGTACACCGGGAGCTTCTGGAACGGGCACGGATGTATGGCAATAAGATTATCATGTCAGTCAAGGGGACGTTGTATATCTTCTCACCCCAGGAGATTGAAGTCCACCCCACAACATTCAAAAATAATTGGAAAGGAATTACGATGGTGAATTTCAGCATTGAAGCCGGGAAACGGTTGCTCCCGGAAGAGAAACAAACACCGGCGCCGGAGTTATTTGATTCACCCGTCACAAGGGCAGTGGAAAGAGAGTTAGGAGGAGAGCGGCAATGAAAATGTCCAGAGTGAAAGTATTACGACAAATCAATTCGGAAACCGACTTCTTCACTGTTGATGAAGCCGCCGCTGAGCTACAGATTAAACCAACGGCGATAGGGTCTTGATATGATAGTGCCAAGTGAAGTTGTCATTGTCATCAAAGGAGATGAACATTGAATTTCTTAATAAAACTCCTCATGGGCGCTTTTACTGCCGGATTTAATGTAGGGCAACTGCTGGACAAAATGCCATTATCTGAGCGTCGCCAGCATATTGATGTCTGGTTCAAAAAATGGTTTAACGAGAACTTCCCAGATGAAAAGGGAAAGGAGAACATTATCATTTCGAGCAAGTTAATTTCAACAATAATTTTTCCAAGCAAGTTCAAATATTCTTGTGAGGAAGGAGATTCGTCCATGGAGTCACCAATTATCATTCCGAAAGATAGTGAAATAGAGAACAGAATACACAGTGCTTTGGCGGGGCATTTTCATGATGATGCCGATAGCAGTGAAGTAAGAGATGTTATACAAGAAATCAAGGAATACATCTTATCTCTTTTTACGTCGTGCCGAGAACCAAATTCCGATATTGCAACCGACCATGACACTGAGACAAAAGATGCGTGAATCGGCTTTCATCTTTAGTTTTTCGGGTTATGAATTTAAGCCTGGTGAAAAATTAACATGGTTTTCCGATCGGAATGATGGATGGATAAGCCTCAGACCGAAATAACCAATCACCATCCACGGAGGAAATACATATCATGAGTAGTTACCACAAGAAAACAAGAATCTGTCCCTGCGGAAATTCCATCTATCACCCCCAGGAAGAGCTGTGTAGATGGTGTTTGGCAAGCAGGGAAAGTGACATCCATACGCTTATCGAAAACCCGCCTCCCCGAAAGGAACTGAAGACCCAATACGAAAATCAGAAGGAATACTCCATCGGTGATCACCTTGCCCTTCTAAACTCCGAGCGAGCAAGCCGATGAAAAGCCATAACTTGCGCATCTACGAAGCTATCTATCGTCGATATCAAGCCCTCCGAACCGAAGGAAAACTCATCAAAGAGGCTATAAGCCTCATTGCTGCCGATGAAGAACTCAACCCCTTCGCCTACACGGAAAACTACATCAAACACGTCATCTTCACGAGAAAAGAGTGGGGATGGATGATTCCACCGAAAAAGGATGAGAAATCATGAAAATCGAATCCTGCTAATCATGCGCGAAACGGAGTAGCAGAAATTTGCTAATCGCGCATGGCACACACTTTGTTGATTCTCGGTGTCCAATAGTGTCATAATGACACCAAAATAGTTATTGCAGATGGTGGAGGGAATTTCTATCTTCTGACGGTGGAACAAACTGTCTCTCATAACGCCTCCTCTGGGGCACCCGTCGGCACTCCTCCGACTCGTGCCCTTGTTTATTCTGAGGATGCAACGAAATTCCCGAAGCTTCACCCTAACAACCTCCGTCGTTTATCAACCATCTCTTTCAGTGAAATTCCCTCTGAACGTACCGAGGTCGTGCACTTCATCAAGCTCGGCGAAGTGGTGAAACGTCTTACCAGGCCTGTTCAGCGTACAACATATTTCTTGCCTGTTGATCGAATGAATATCGCTGCATCAATCAGGGTCATTGCCGAAAGAGGGTTATCCGTCAATGATTTACAACATTCTGTCAATGAGTAATGGCCGGCTCTCGAAAAGGCATACCGAATAAATCCCACGCGGCCGTTAAGGACATCATCGACACCATTGGTCGTGCCTGGGCAAAGAAAAAAGGCTACAAGAATTCCGGCGTCGAAGTCGCCATTGAACGCCTTATGGACTTGGCCGATGGCGTACAGCTCGCAGAAATCAAGGATGGAAAATCCATTACTTACATCAAAGAACCCGATGCAATTGCAATCAAAACACTACTCGAATTCCGCTTCGGAAAACCAAGCCAAGCCGTTGAACTCTCAGGAAAGGACGGTCAGGCACTTGCGACAACGCTTGTCGTACCGGCCTTTGGCGGTACTCTTACTGTTGAGCCTCGTAATGGCAATGGCAAGCGCAACGGCAATCACTGAACGCAGGTTCGTACCCGAGGCGGGGGGACAGACGAATTTCCTCTCCCGCGCCGAATACGAAGCGGTGATGTTAGGTGATACCGGTCATGGAAAAACCTGGTGTCTGATTGTTGATGCCCTCGGCGTGCAATTCCAGGCAACAACGCTCGGAATGCGAGCAATCGACGTCCCTACGTATCGTGCCATTATCTTCCGCCGCAAGACTACACACCTTTCAAAACTCATCGACGAATCGCAAAAGCTGTACCCCTCTTTGGGTGGAACATTTCTTTATCACCGTGAAGGCGATCCCGGCCCGTCGTGGACATTCCCATCCGGTGCACGGATATTCCTCTGTCACATGGAAGACGAGAAAAATAAGTTTGACCATGACGGAATCGAATATCAGTACGTCGGGTTCGATGAAATCCAGCAATTCACAATCACCCAATACCTCTACCTGCAGTCACGGTTACGATCAACGGTACGTGGACTTTTTACCCGTGTCCGTGGGACGGGGATGGCGGTCGGCTCCGGCTGGTGGTGGGTGCGGAAACGCTTCAACCTCTCTGAACCCGGCATAGAACGCTTTTACACCGGTACGGATGACCCCGAAACCAATCCAAAAGGAATTGAAGTCGCTGCCGATCACCCTGATGCGAGAAGTCGTGTATTTATCCTCGGCCTCCTGTCTGAAAATACCTACGTGAATCGTCAGGAATATGAGGCGAACGTGAAGCAACTCGGTACGAGATATGAACGTGCCATGCTCAGGCATGATTGGGACGCGTTCGGAGGCGATTTCTTCAAGGAATTCGACTTCACAACCGAGGTAATCGATCCATTCCAAGTTCCTGAAGAATGGCCGCTGATCTGTTCCATCGATCCGGGATGGGGTGGAATCTGCGCTGCAAGCCTGCTTGCCCGTGATTTCGAAGAAAAGGTGCATTTGATCGGCACGTACTACGAGCAAGGCCGCAATAACGACCAGAACGCCGATGGCATTTACGATTTCTGGAAAGAGAACATATTCACTTCCGGTCGTACACCGAATTTCTTCATCGCCGGTAAGGATGCCTGGGCTCAAAAAGACCGCTATGCAATCCATCAATCGGAACTTGATTTTGCCGGTGTTTTTCAATCCCACGGCATGATGCTTCAACCAGCCGTCACCGACCGTATCAACGGTTGGGGAACGCTCAGGAACCTCATGTCAGACCGATTCTTCGTCTTCAAAGGGTATAATGACCCGTTCCTGGATGAAATCGTTTCCGTGATGGCGGATGAGAAAGTGCCGGAAGATATTCAAGGCAGGGGGAATGATCCGAAGGTAAAAGACCACGCCCTTGATAACGTCCGCTATGGCTGTATGGCCTTGTACGTGCCACACGCAAAGAAGGATCAGCCGAAAGTACCGACCTTCATGAAAAAGGCGCTTGAACGGCGTCGGGCGCAATCTGGCGATGGATTTAAGGTGGGGATGAGCTGATGCCGGAACCGAAGAAAAAGATCACTATGTCTCAAGCCCTCGAAATCCTCATCGACAATCACGATAAGATGCAGACCGTGATTGAGAAACTTATCAATACCGTACAGGCGCAAGGCGCACGCATCACCAAGTTGGAAATGCGCCAGGGAAAACCGGAATCACGAATTTTAAGATTACATAACTAAAACGCAGAAAGGAACAAGCAATGGACGGAGCAGCAAGAGAACCGCAGATATTACACTCCTTCGGCAAACTTGAAAAAAATGTTGAGACATTGTCTAAAGAAATAGCCGAATTATCACAGCGCATTGATTCTGTTTTGTCACCTCAAATCTCAGCCGTGGAAGGTCTGGGATTGGCCGAAAAAACAAAATCCGCGCAAGCACCAACAGCCGAAAGAATTAATAAAATCTCTGATGATGTAGAAAGAGCATCTAATCTCATCCGTGGATTGACTAATAGGGCTGAGTGCTGATGGACTTGCTCGTCAAACAGCCGTCGAACGACGATACCCTCACCGTGAACCGCCTAAAAGCCGCATGGCAACAGGCAGAAGACCGTTGGCTCACGTTCAGGAAAAAACAGATCCGAAATTACGAGTATGTTGTCCTCAACATGATCGATAAGGAAATTCGGAAAACGCTGAATGAGCAACGTCTCCCCGTGTATGAAATTGACCTCCTCAATCAACCCCTGCAGTTCACCGCCGGGATGTTGAAACGCGATGCAACCAAAGTGAAAGCCGTCCCCACCCATCAAGGCGCTGAAAGCCTGTCCTTCCTTCATACCGTCCTTACCTCAGATTGGGCAATGGGGAATTGTTCAGGGTACAACGAAATCGCTCGCTCGGGTATTGATGCGTGGATTGGAGGCTTCGGCGCAACGAATAACTATTGGACAACAAAATTCGATCCCGAAGGGGAGTGGATTACCGAGAGCGTTGATCCCTTTGCTGTGGGATTTGACCCGGAAACCCGCAAGATGGATTTTGGCGAAAAAGGTGATTGCCGGTACATCTGGTATTCGAAGATGTATTCCGCTGATGAAATCCAGCAGATTTATGCCCGCTATCTGGATGACGCAACAAAACAGGAATTGAAAGACCAGGCAGAACGCTTCGAAGGATCATCGGTGCGCCGTGTCGGAAAGCCGATATCGTGGATCGATCGGGGAGTAAACTTCCTCAAATCCATGTTCGGAGTGGAAAACACCATTGCAACGCAAGGCGTTCAGAATGATTTCGTCGATGCCCTGAATGGCCTTTATCGCGTCGTAGAGTGGCATGACAAGCGGATGGAGGATCATTTCCTCGACTATAACCCTCTCACACGAGAATCGAAACGCATTGATACTCACCCCGGTACAGAGAGTTACGTTGATGAAGGCGGTCAACCCCATGTGATTCAAACCATACCGGAAGAAGTGGTGTATATCACAGCCGTATGTCCGACGCTCTTGCCCTCGAAGCCGTTATTCGAACGTCCTCATCCAATTCAGGGCCGCGGCTTTCAGATCAAATTCGTGTTTGCGTATAATTGGCATCCCGATATGACACGGTTGAAGTCTGGTGTCGATGGCCTTGTTGGTCTCGCCGACTTAATGAATCAGTCCTTGATGAGTCAAGTGCAAGCGATTCTTGATTTCAACAACCCACCGATCGATGTGCCGCTGGGTAGCCTTGATGTCGAAACTCGACCCGGATGGTTGAGTAGGGAACGTGGTCGCCTCAGGGAGTATACGCCCTTTGGGGGCTTGAAGCCCGAAGAGAAGCGTCCTGATGGCAATATCGTGAAAATGTTCGCATCCCTCGGCCAACAATCCCAGATGCTCTTTGAGCAGACGCATGGTATCAGTCCGAATGCCAGGGGATTCCGACAGGGCGGGAGAGAAGGCGCAAGGCTCGACCAACAACGGAGCCAGAAAGCCGAAGTGATGACGGCGCATTTCATCGACAATATGCAGGAGTATATGCGCTCGATCTTCCGCTACTGCGATAAAGCCCTGCAGGTCTATTTGACCACGGAACGATCGGTGCGAATCACATCCGATTCCGATGACCCGCGGTGGTTGATGGTGAATCAAAAAACCCTCGAAGGGATTAAGAATGACGTCTCTCAAGGGGATTATGACTTCCGGCCCGACATGGAAACACTCGGTGAAACCGCCCGCAAGGAACAAGTCGCAATGCTTGCCCAGCTCCTGCAGATGGGGATTGATGACCCCATTGAATCTGCCATGCTCAGGGCGGCCATTTACAAGTATAACGACGTCCCCGATGTAAAAAGGATCGGGAAATACCTGGAAATGAAGACCGGCGTCCTCCAAGACGACGAAATTCAGGCCGTGAAGATGCGGGAAGTACAGCGTAAAATGGCGGTCGCCGGCGCTGCAGCCGAGCTTCACGGTAAAGTCCACGGTCAACCACAACCACAATCTCAACAGAAAAAAGTCGCATGAAAACGCTCTGGCAATCATTTCTTCTCTTCGTCCTGAAACCTTTCAAACGGTTCTCGTTTGCTCTCCGAACGATGGGACGGATTGAAGAAGGTCGCAGACTGAAAACGGTGCGCGAGAACTTCAAACGGAATAAACAGGAGACGAGTTTCACGATGCCCGTAAAGCCTCCGAAGGCTCCTCAGCTAACGCCCGAAGAACGCTATAAGCAGGCGCGTTTGATGAGGCACAAACTGCGGAGAATGAAGATCAAGCACTTCGGCACGTTCTCACCCGTCAAACCACTGGCACGAACGCAATCAGTCGGCAAGGCCGAGCGGTGAGGATGGGATGACCGAGAAAGACGTAAAAGATATGTTGCATAGGATCCGAGAAATGAAGATCACCCCGATTGAAGTATACCTCGTTCAGACCTTTCAAAGCGGGAGTTTCTTCATTACTGAGCAAGATGGCGTTATCGGTATTTTGGTAGAAGTAGACCAGGCGAAGAAAGAGGACATCCTACGAGCGATCAAATGACCGACGAACGCCACCATCACGTTACCATGCTCCCCTATTCCAAAGAAATCGACCGGAGGATGAGGAGCAATCAGGGGTACTTCATGCAGTTCGATTTTATCATTTTGGTCAATCGCGTGGAAGATATTGACGGTGTGCCGTGTTACGAAGTCGTGACCACGCCCTACGTGCAATGGCTTACTTCCATGAACTGAAGATGAAGATACTCGAAAACATTGTGCCGTTCCTTGTGCGACTGATGAAAGAAAAATTTACAGGAATCTTGTGTATTAGATTCAATCAAGGGCAGTTTCAGGACGCATGGCGCGATAAGGACTTTTCACCAATGCAGGAATTGAAATGACCATCTAACAGAGGTCGGAAATGATGTAAGCCGTCGTAAACCGCGAGGGCATATCTGGTACTCAGACTCCAGGTATGCCCTCTTTTTTTTGAACAAAACGGAAGTAAGAACATGGAACAAACAGATCCCAAAATCGCCGACGAAAAAGACGACGATCTCGAAAAAAAGCTTGAAGACTCTCTCCTTGCAACAGGCGAGACCGCCCCCACGAGCCCTCCCGAAAAGGGAGATAACCCCGATGAGAAAACCGGCGCCGACGTTGAGACAGAAGAGAAGCCTAAAGCACCGGACGCCCCCACTCCCGCACCGGTTCCGGCGGCAACGACTGACACCCTCTATGCGGGAAAGTACAAAAGCGCCGATGAATTGATTGCTGGCGTTCTGGCCTCTGCAAAAGAACTCTCCGTCCCGGAAAGTTTGCTCAAGGAACGTATCGAGCAGGCAAAAAAGGACGGAAAGTACGACGGGCTTGAAGCGATCTACAAGTCCCTTTCCGATGAACAACGCTCCCGCGCCGAGGCCAAAAAAGCCGAAGCCGAGAAACCAGCGGAATGGACAGTGGAAAGCTTCCTGAAAGTTCCGCAGAACCAGCGCTGGTATGTCGACCATCTCGGCCAGCTTTTGACCGAACACCCCATTGTTCAGAAATTCATCGACAAAGACGTGCAGTTTCCGAAGGATCAGGCTGAAGTCGATGCCCTGAAAAGCATTGACCCTGACCTGTATATCGCACTCGTGCAGGCGCGCGATGAAATCAAACAGGCCGCTCAAAAAGAACTCCAGGCCGCGATCGACAGGCATAAATCCCTGTCACCGGCCAAGCAGGCCGCCGAAGAACATGGGCGTAATCTCATCACCGAACAGATCAAAAAATTCGAACTCACGTTCACCCCCGAACAGATGAAGAAGCTTCTGGAAGACGTGTGGAATGACCCTTCGAGTTACGAACGCTTGGATGGATTTGACGTGGCAAAGAAGACAGCCGTCAGTGACTACTTCCAAACCCGAGTCTATCCTGCCCTCGTCGAGCAAGCCCTCCTCACCGCCCGGCAACAAGGACGAACGGAAGGGATAAAAGACCTGAAGGATATGCACGGGAAGACGATCGACAGTATTTCGACGACGACAATCCCCGGCACTTCTCCGAGCGGGAAACGCACCGAACCGAAGCCGGAACAGGTCGTGGGTGAAAGTGATGACGATTTGAACCGTGGTATCAGCGAGGGGCTAACAAGCCTCTCTCGCTAACAAGAAAGGATAACTAACTTTTTATGGCACAGACTACCTTTTCCTTCTCCGCCGATCCGCTTTTAACTGCGCGATTGCAGGAGAAAATGTACCGGCAACAGTGGCGGCAAATGAAGTTCGCCGCTCTTGTCGGCCCGGAATGGATTAAACGCCGAGGCCGCTCGATGGAAGAAATCGGAGCACTCGGCCCGGAAATCATGTCCCCTTCGGGAAATATCATCGACACCGCCGATGCCTTCTCTTCCCTCGGCGGCACACAAATCTACATCCCGGTCAGAAACCGTCTCATCCAGAAGGCCAAGCTCGGTGATACCGACTTGACCAACACGGGTGAACCACCGGCATTCGCCTTCCGGCAGGTGCAAATCAACCAGACGGGGAAAGTCTACACACCCCCCGTCGGAATGCAGTTGCAGAAGGTGAAGCAGTGGACGCCGTGGCTTATCAATGACGCGCGGGAACAACTCACGACCTGGAATAACGAATGGTTTGGCATGGCACAGATTCAACTTTCGTTCTATACCGGATATTCCTACGATATCGTCGGGCCGGTGAATGAAGGCGGTATCGGTCAGGCCATCGTCAGCCATCCGAATTTCTACGTCGCAGGTTACGGTCGTGTGGCATGGGATCCAACGGCAAACGGCGGGAACGGCGGCTTTACGGGTGAATCCATTTCATCCGGTACTTCCGGTTCACGTCCCGGCACAGCGGCCTATGAAGCCCTGATTGAAGCGGCCTTGAATGGCCTCGTCGATCAGCCGCAGTGCAAGATGAGCGTGCAATTGCTGCGGAACCTTCGCGTTGTCGCATCACGGGATCATAAGATCGCCCCGTTGGTGACGAAGAACGGGACGGACTTCTATCTCGTCTGCATGGACGAGCGGCAGTTCATTCAGCTCACGCAAGACCCGGAATACTCAAGTCTCTTGAAATCTCTCCATATCTCGAAGCTTGAGGATCATCCGCTCGCCTCCCTCACGCGTATTTTCATCGAAGGATGCGCGATTATGGTGGATAACCGGATGTACTGCGCGTACACAAATCAGGACGATGCAGGTGTCACCGCCGGAACGGTTGAATACGGACCGCGCCCAACGACCGCCGAACGGAATCTTGGCTACCATGTCGGAAACCCGATCTTGAACCCGATCGATATGGGAAACAAATCCGTGGGCTTCATTCTCGGTCAGTCAGCATTGACGGTTGGAGTAGCGGAAAAGCCGTACTTCACCGAAGAGAAAACCCGCCACGGCCGCAAGCACGAAATCGCCATTCAGTACATCCAATCCGTCGTCAGGAATGAAACCTACGACCGGGATGGAGTCTTGGTGGCAAAAGGCATCGTGCCGAAAGCATCGGATTTCTACGAGAACACGGGGAGTTTGGCCTTTGCGACCTACTCACCGTTCGCTCTCAAGTGGAATTAAGGGAGGGATGACGATGAAAAACTTATTGATCTCCCTCGTGGTCTTGACGCTGGCGCTCGTGATTTCCAGCCCGGCGCAAAACCTCTATTCCTTCATTCCGGGAGCGCATTCCGGCTCTGTGTTCAAAAACAGCGCCGGAGACTCGACCGGAGGATCGAACTCCCTCATGTTTCAGACTGTGATGGGAGGAAAAAATGTTGCACTCTACCCAGACTCGATTCGCGTTTCGTGCTACGCCGCTACTGATACGATTGCCGGGAAATTCTATTTCAAGACGTATTATTCCGGCATCGCGACCAACAGGGATTCTGTTGGAGTAATCTCAGCCAAAGGCGCCACGACCTTCACGGTGAGCCGTGATAAATACGCCGGGAAAGACGGATGCGATCTGGTGTGGATGTCGAACGGAACCGGGAACGGTACAACGAGCACGAATAAGCTCTACTACCGTCTCTCGTTTTTCTACACCGCAATCAAGTAGGAAAGGAAAAAACAACATCATGGGTAAACCTCAGTTGTTAGAAGCCATCGCGCCCCAGATGGATTTCAATGAAACCTTCGGCTATCCGTCCACATCGGTCGTGATACCTCTGGGTGGAAATGAAAACGGTCAGGTACATCTGATCCTGGGAACCGATACAAGCCCTGCGACAAACCACGCGAAGGCGCCGAACGGGAGCATCTATATCCCGTTCAAAGCCGTCGGTGCAGACTCGAAAATCTGGGTGAAGTACAGTGCTACCGGATTTGGTGCCGCAGACGGAACATGGGCTGCCACCGCAGCTCTCACGTAATACTCAATCAACCATCCCCGCTCAGTCAAGCCTTGATGGGCGGGGAATTTTGAAAAGGAAACCATGTTATGATTCTCGTCTTAAAACCGCATCCAGGCCGTCCCATCCCGCATATCCTCAATATCCGTGGAACGGTATATGCACTGAACCCGAGTGTGGAAATGCCCGATGATCTGGGAGCACTGTACCTTCGCGATCATCCCGACGTATTCCGTGAAGGGAAGAAGGGCGAAAAGATCGATCCGAAAGAGTACCGCGTGAAGGATTCCTACGCTGAAACGCAACTTCTGGAAGTGAACGCCCAGCTCACCCCGGAAAATAAAGAACTCTTCTTGGCCGATGGACGGAAGATGCTGGCCAGTCAGAAGGCCGCCGAAGCCGCAAAGAAAGGAAAAGAGAATGAAAAATCGAATCCTGCTGCTTAATTGCTTTCTCTTCCTCGTCTTCGTGGGGGTGTCATTCGCGCAGCAAACTGCGCCGGTGAGGACGACGATGATCCGCGAGGATAGCGCCGTCGTGAAGACGCATTGGGATAGCGTGTATGTCGGCCCGACAACGAATGAGAAATGGATCGACATTCAAAACCTCGGCTCGGCGACGCTCTACATTGCCCTGGGGAATGATACGACGGCTGGAAGTTTCAAGCGGATTCAGCCTTCGACGGGATTTTTCTTAGCCCGGATTGCGGAACGAAGTTTTATCAGGACGCGGGCCGCAGTGGATTCTACGAAGCGCGTCATTTCATTTGGCAGGTAGGGCAGAGATGAAAAAAGCAATCCTCACCCTCGTATTGCTTCTATTGGGTCTATCGCTTGGACTGTCGCAGACCTACAAGATCAGTACGACGTTTGCCGATACTGCCCGCGCCTCATTCATTGCTGATAGCGCGAAAGTTGCGCACTCCGCAACAAGCGCAGGGGTAAGCCTTTTCAATGGCCGGGCCGGAAATGTTACCCCGGCATGGAATGATTATCCGTTCTGGAAAATCGGAGGATTCCTCCAGGATACACAACTCGTTGCTGGAACGGGTATCACCTACGACAAAACGAATGGTCATATTTCGGGGACAGACACAACGAGCCTCTCCTCCCGTATCAACGGTAAACAGGCTTCCGGCACGTACCTTATTCCATCGGACACGACGAATTTCCGGGGGAAGTCGAATTCACTCTACCAGGCGAAGGGAACGTATCTCATCCCGTCAGACTCGACCACGAGCCGCACCTATTCCAACAGCCTGTACCAGACCAAAGGGACATACCTCACTCCAAGTGACAGCACGACAAGCCGGACGTATTCCGATTCCAAGTATGTTCTGCAAACAACGACCGTCGCCGGAAATCCGCTTTCAACATCGGTAACACAAGACCAGATTACGGGGTTGGCTTCGACGGGACTTGTGAAAAGAACCGCATCGAATACGCTTGCGATTGCATCGGCTGGGACGGATTACCAATCACCGCTTTCGGGATCATCGGCGGTAGAACTCAAAAGTATCAACCTCGAACAATCGGGGTATGGGTATACCAATTATTCACTGATGGACACAACTGCTGGACAGGACACGACAATGTTTTCTGTTCAGTGGAAAGCGCAACGCTGGGGACTATACGCCGGGACATTCGCCTCTCCCTTAACTGTGGCCGGCCCGACGGTAAAGATTGTCCGGTATCAGAATTTCGACTCAACAGCCGTATCGAATAAGGCCGACCTGGGTGCGAATTCAGCCTTGTATGTACTGAATAATGCTACTGTCAATAACTATCCACAGCCGATTGGAATTACGGGTGCTGCTCAGACCTATTCGAAAAGAAGCTACACGACCGGGAATGATGCCGCAGGCGGGGCTTTTTACGGGCGAGCGTATGGTTCTGCAACAGGCATTGGAATAGGGATGTTCTCCGATGGACGAAGAGACACGGCGTACGCAAAAGCAAATGCCGCGCAATTCTCCGTCTCCGATTGGACGAATAACACGAATCCCCCCTACAACTCCACAGGCTTCGATTCAACGTGCGATATCTGGATTTCGAATCACGGGAATTCCGGCAGGATCATTGCAAGTGGTATCAAGTTCGGGAACGGTGATGGAATCCCGATGAACGTGGGAATCGGCTTTGCAAATCAAAATGGTGGAGCAGTAACGCAAAGTGATTTCAGGACGGATGATACTTCCATGACTTCCGTTCTCATTGGTGGAACACACCGAACGGGTTCTTTGATTGTCGGGCAAAATGCTGGTGATGTTGGAATCGGCTATACGACACCCCCGATTGTTGCAAGTGCTGGAAGGCAGTTCGTGACCGTTGTTGGGAATACCGATGCAGGGGTTGTGGAATTCGGGACACGGGCGGCAGACGCGGACGGCGCACAGCTTGGTCTTGTTCAGGCATCAGACATTAACTCTACGCTTTCCAGCAAAAGACGGGCTGCAATCCGATTTCTCTTGAGTGGCAATACAGCAGACCAACGGGGCGGGGCAATCCGGTTTGACATCGGAAAGAACGGCGTTTCAGACTGTTCACAAGTTGAGAAGATCGATTCCCTCGGCTATCATATTTTCGGTAGTTCATCGAATCCAAGTTATCCCATTGATATGCGCGGAACATCCACTGCACAAACAATGATGTATGTGAATCAGACGAACAATTCCAGCAATACGTCGCAACTCAACGGACTGTACAACAACATTCAATTCAATCCGGCAGGTGCGAGCCTTTCGACGATCTATGGCGATCTTTTTACACCGACTATTTCCGGTAGCTCGTTGACCATTACCACAGCGTCGGCATTTAACGCCACATTCAATTCGACGGCGGGATTTTCGGGAACAATTACCAACGTCAAACTTTTTGAGGCGCAAAATCCCACAAGAAGCGGTGGCACATTCACTTCGCTTTCTGGATTTTATGCCAATGACATGACACAGGGTGGAACGAATAACTACGGGTATTTTGGAGGCGTAAGTTCTGGTACGGGCAAGTGGAACGCGTATATGTCCGGTACGGCAGCAAACTACTTTGCTGGAAATACTTCAATCGGATCGACAACCACAACCTCGCAGTTCAATGTCGGAAGTGCGGCGCAATTTCAGATGAACTCAACGGGTGCTGTTACCCAATACAACAACATCGCTACTGTTGGTGGTGGCATTCCAGCACAAGTGGCAACTGTTGCTCTCACAGCTCAAACCGCAGCCGTCAATACGACAACACTCTATGCTGTTCCCGCCGCAGGTGCAGGACAATACCGCATCTCGTGGAACGCGAAAGTCACGACGGCAGCCACATCGAGTTCCACACTTGGAGCTCTTACGATTGTCTACACCGATCCCGACGGCGTTGCGCAAACAATTACCGCCCCGGCAACAATCGCAGCCGGTACGCTTGCCACTACGTCAGCAGGCAATTCAACAACCACGGTTTTACTCGGTATGCCATTACTTCTTAATTGCAAGGCATCAACAAATGTGACGTATGCTTTCGCGTATGCGAGTTCCGGCGGTACACCGATGGCATACAACCTCAATGTGCGTTTGGAGGATTTACGATAATGGCACTCACCCCACAATCAAACATTCTTGTCTCTGATATAATTTCCGAAGCGAATCAAAACCCGGCCTTCGCTTCCCTTTCCGATGATAAGAAACTTCAGGTGATTCTTGCGGCACAAGGACAAACTTCTTCGGATTGTCTCCGCAACAACTACAAGTATGATAGCGATACTGTCGTCGCGCAAGGACTTCCGGCGGGTGGTGGAAGCGGGTCATTGAACGTCCGTTCCGGGGCTTTCGTCGCCGCACCACAAGGCAGTCAAGTGTTCTTCATCCTCAATGGCGTGCCGACTCCGATCCAAGGAGATTATACCCTCGCCTGTTACGATTCCACGGGTCAGCCGATGGCGTTTTCCAACCTCACTCCAAACGGGTTCATTGTCTATGGCACTGAAATTGTTGGCGTCCCGGGTCGCTACGTTGCGATTCCAACGACATAAAAGGAGGACTTTTAGATGAAAGAGATTATTCAAGCAATTACCCTCTCGCTCCTCGTTGTCGGTCAGCTCTGCGCGCAACCCTATCACCAATCAACGCCGCGAAGTCCCTATTACTTCTACACGCAAACCGAGTCGCTCTTGGTTCGACAACAGATTCTTCTTGGCGGGAAGAGCGTAAAGGTTATTCCAGACAGTGCTTTCCACGCAGGTTTTGCATGGCAAGGCAAATTTGCGGATTCCTCGCGTGCTACACTGATCGCCGACTCGACGAAAAAGGTACCATCGAACGTCGCCCTCACCGATCGCGTCGGTCAGAACTTTACGACCAATCAAAGCTTTGGCGCACAAGCGACGTTCAACGGCGGAGCGAGTTTCAATAACGGCATCCCGGCCTTTAATACTCCGACTGTTCCTTTTACGGTTGTAAGTCAGAACATGGTATCAAACCTCAATGCAAATTTCCTTGAAGGGTATGCTCCGGCACTCACTGCGGCACAGAATAAGATTCCCTATGGTGGTGCAACGGGAAAGCTCGATCCCTCGTGGCTTCCGGCGGCAGCAGATTCATCCAGGGCGGCGCATCTCTCGGATTCTACGAAGTCCGTTGCAGCCGCGAACATTGCGGCTGGCGGTACGCATGATGCGAATCACTTCTTGGATGGTTCGGGGAATTATTCAACGCCCGCAGGTTCAGACTCATCCAGAGCGTCCTTTCTGACTGATAGCGTAAAAGGAAAAAAACTCGCTCTCCAGGATCAACCGAATACGTTCACCGCCGCAAATACGTGGAACGCCGCAACAACCTTTAACTCCGGGACGAACTGGTCGATACCGCCGAACTTCAATAATGTCACCGCGGCTTTTACCGTCGTCTCGACCAACAAGGTGACAAACCTCCAGGCGGATCTTCTGGATGGCGCTCATGCCAACGCAACGCCGACCAATAACACCATTCCCATCGCCGGGAATACCCATCAAATTGATTCCGGGTATGTACCGAAGGTCAGCCGGGCCGTGAATAGCGATAGCGCCGAAGTTGTTAAATCCATGAAAGTGTTCACGATTTTTCTCAGGAGCGATACCGCTCAAGTGACAGACGGTTTTATCAAATCAACTTCAAAGGTCGCTCCCTCATGGACGACGGTAGCCGGATTCCAGAAACGATACGTGACAGGTTCTCCGACGGTGGATAGCCTATGGGATGGTGGAATCAAGTTCGGGGTAACAGACATCGGACAACCGGACAGTGCCGCTATCACCGTGGTCATCACAAATAATCAATAAGGACGGACATGAAAACCTTTCTTCTTTGTATTGTCGCAAGCTTTTTACTTCAAGTCTCGCTGTTCGGACAACATCTCTCGGTCAGGGATAATTTCAACCGGACAAATACTCTTGACCTTGTAGGATCACAGCCGACGGCCGGGAAGTGGAAAAGAGTTACGAATCCACCCGATACATCAGCAACGTATCAGATTACAAGTAACGCGATTCAAACCTACGATCAAACTTCAAACAACGTCGGTTACATCGTTTGGGATTCCGTCGTTACGACGGGATGCCAAGTCTTCTTTACTGTCGCCGACCGTGGGACAAACACCAATGGCAATCCCCATGTCTTTGCTATCTATATCGTAGACTCAAAAGATAAAAACGTGTGGAATGGCTACCGCCTTGCAATGTATGAGGCAGGAAGCGGATATACAGATAACCTGTATATCGAGAAGGTCATCGCCGGAACTGTAAGCAATAGCAACTCTCTTCTTACCTTAAGTCCATCATCACCGTATGCCACGGGGGATTCTGTTGGCTTTGCTCATCTTACCAATAATGTTTTGAGAGCGTATTATTTCCATGCCAACGGAACGAGAGACTCCGCATCGGTCACAGATGCAACCTATGCTCTTACGTCGGCATATATTGCCCTATCGGGGAAATACGTTCCTGGAAGTCCATCCTTTGATAACTTCATGCTCGGAGCGACTTCGACCGTTACTCCAGCCGTTGATACGGTAAAGCCGACGGGGACTTTAACGATCGTTGGTATAGATACAAGTCAGACGTTCAAGTTCACACTTCAAGCGAACGATGTTTGTCTTGGAGCGTGGTGTCCGCCATTGGCACAAATGGTATTGAAGTTGGACGGAGCAACCGTCAGAACAAAGAATACCGTCCTCAATTCGGACTCTGTAATTTATACGATAAAATATTCCGGCTCGGCAATCGGCGTGCATACCGCACAGTTCGTACTCACAGATTCCGCTGGAAATGTTTATACAAGTCCTATACAGAACTACAACGTCTTCGCAAAATCTGCAATGTGGGTGGATGGGTATTATGCGAACTACAACGACGGATTTATGAATCCGAGCGATATCGATTGGCAATATCTTACCGATCTTATACTTTTTAGCTTCAATCCCGTTCCATCGACAATTCCGTATTTTAGCGGGGTCATTCCGGGCAATTCCGACAGTTCGCAGAATGGGGAACTCGACCAGCTTGTATCCCTCGGTCATGCCCACGGGGTGAAGATACTGATTTGCCTGGGCGGAGTTTATGGACAGGGAGCGACAGACATGGCTACTCTTTGCGCGGATTCCAATCACGTCAAAATATATGCCAGCGCAATTAAGGGTTTCCTGCAGAGACATGGCGCCGACGGGGTTGATCTTGATTGGGAATTCCCAGGCAGTCAGGCAAGCTGGGATAATCTCGTTCGCATTTTACGAGATACGTTAAATTCTATGAATCCACCCGGCTTAATGTCGGCAGCGGTGTATATGAATCGCATGTCCGTGTATGATGTTGCCACGACTTCTAAGATCGATCATATTAACCTCATGGGATACGATCAGGGGACAAGTCAATACTCCGGGTATAATGCTCCGTTAAAGCCCGCTGCGCTTTCATATAGCGGTGGAACGTATACGGCATGGACCTATTCAACGCCTTCGAGTGTTGGATTGCAGGCATGGATAAACGCTGGCTTTTCTCCGGGAAATCTCGGACAGGGAATGCCGATGTATGGATGGGACTATACGAATGTGGACGGTCCCTGTCAACCCTCGCCTTCGGGGAATGGGTATTGGTATTACTCCAAACACGGGAACGGGATTTTCAATGTGATGGCGACCTATCCCAACGGGTACCATTGGGACGATTCATCGAAAGTACCATATTGGAGTTATGCAATCGGATCGACGAAGCACTTCCTGACCTACGATGATTCAACCAGTATGGGATACAAAGTGCAGTTCGGGAAGCATCTCGGTATCGGGGGGTTCATGCTCTATGAGATCGGGAATCAGTTTAATAATCCTGCTTTCAATGGATCGAAAAATCCGTTAATGAAAGCGGTTGCTACTGCGCTCGGCGGGGTCACGATTGTTTCTCCGCCAAATCCGCCGACGTTACTGACTCCCACGAATGCGGCAACAGGGGTAAGTCCGGGGAGTATTACTTTCGTTTGGCACAAAGCCACAGGCGGCACAGGGTCAAACTACACTTATTACTTTGATATTGCCACAGATACAAATTTTGCAAATATCATTCGTCTTCAAACGCCATCTACCGACACGACGCTCTTCCTTGCCTCACAGCAGGGCATCACGTTCAATCAAAAATTGTTCTGGCGTGTACGCGTAAACGATGGGAGTAACTTTAGTCAGTACTCAACGACATTCAGCTTCACAACGCAGACGCAGACCGTTGTAACACCGTCAACGCCCGTTTTGGTCAGTCCTGCGGATGCAGTAACAGGTCAACCGGTCAATGTTGTCCTCGTCTGGCATCAGGAACTACTTGATACGTCAAAAAATAGTTACGCGACATTTAACTTGCAGGTATCAACCGATCCGGCATTTGGAACTGCCGTAATTAGCACGCCCGTAAACGATTCGACGTACACGACATTCACGTTGACGCAAGGGACGAAGTATTATTGGCGGGTTCAGGCGGTGAATGGAACACTTACAAGCTCATACAGTACGGCTCGGTCGTTTACGATCCTCACCGTCGTTCCTCCTCCGCCTGTGGCCAGCACGCCGCATTATCTTGTGACGTGGAATGGGAAGCAGAACAGTAACTACGACTACGATTATTTCACAACGCACGCATCGAATCAAACCAATATCCCAACGCCAGCAACGGGTTCAATCAATATCGCCCGTGATGGCTCAGGGTACAAAGATGCAAATGGTCAGTGGCACGCCGTCACTTCTGGCGGTGGCACGACAGTTGATACCTCGAAGCTTTTGAAGACAGATTTCAGTAACGCCGGAACGCCGCCTGTTTCCATCCCCGGTTATGGAACGGTCACGCTCGGCTCTGTCTCAAATCCCTTTGCCGCAATCAATACAAACTCATTTACCCTCGTCGATCCGTCGAATGGATCGAACTCAGCCCTCTTGCCAATCACGGGCGGACTTGGAAAGCCGATTTATTACGGTAAGGCCGACACGGCGAACCATCAGACAAAAGACTCGCTTGTGTATTTTTACGACCTACGAAAAAATACTATTTCAAGTGTGAATGGACTCACCGGAGCAGTGACACTTTCGGCGGGGTCAAATGTCACCCTCACTCCTTCGGGGAATACTATTTCGATTGCTTCTTCCGGTGGTGGTGGTTCAATGTCGGGAAAAGCGATTCAAGATTCATTGAATACCCGAAGAGACACGATAAAAACATGGTGGGCGGTAAAAGATAGTAGCTTTTCGCTACTTTCCGGCTCAACGGAAGAACTTCGCATTACCCCCGGTGCTGGCGGTGGAGCGGCAAGCATTACACTCATGAATGGCACGGTGCTTCAAATTGTTGACAACGGCACGGGACGAGCAATCTACATGAAAGATGGATTGATCTCGGCCTATGATGGCAACTACA